>Ga0070717_10002860_pt1 | contig 12237 bp, 8 predicted proteins | sample LARL113metaG_FD_71366 | JGI IMG/M metagenome (GOLD analysis project Ga0070717, IMG submission 71366) | Corn, switchgrass and miscanthus rhizosphere microbial communities from Kellogg Biological Station, Michigan, USA - LAR L11-3 metaG | ecosystem: Host-associated > Plants > Roots > Rhizosphere ...
AGCGCCTGGCCGATGCGGGTCCCGCCGCTGAAGTCGTGAACCTGCTTGCTGACGTCGGCCAGCGCGCGATCCAGGTCCCGGTGCCGGAGCAGCCGCGTGATGCGCGTCAGCCGGGTGGAGAAGACGAAGGTCTCGACGTCCTCGCGCCGGGCGATGGCGTGGGCGAAGATCAGCAACAGCCGGCTGTACTTCTCCATCGAGCCGCTGACGTCGCACAGGAGCACGATCGGCCGCCGGCGCAGGCGCGGCTGCCGGTGCAGGAGGGAGACCATCTCGCCGCTGGTGCGGATCGAGCGCCGCGCGGTGCGCCGGAGGTCGACCGAGCCCCGGGAAGAGGGCCGTACCCGCCGCGTCTTGCGCTCCGCGATCCGCCAGGGCGACTGCTGGAGCAGGCGCTTGACCTGCTCGGTCTCCTGCCAGGTGAGGTCCTCGAAATCCTTGCGCCGGAGCAGCTCCTGCTCGCTGTAGCCGGAGCTGGTCAGGGGCGGCGGCTCGCCCTCCTGCTCGCGCGGCATGCGCGAGCTGTTGAGGCCGAGCAGCTGCATCCACGCCCGCGCCTTCTCAGGCGGCAGCGGCAGCGGGCGTGGACGGCCCGGGATGGCACCGGCCAGGATCCGCGGATCGGGCGGCGCCCAGAAAATGTCGAAGGCCGCCTCGAAGATCGGCAGCTCCTCCCTGCGGCTCACGAACACCGAGCGCAGCGCGCTCCGGAAGTCCTCCTGCCGGCGCAGGTCGATGTGCACCAGCGCGCGCGCCGAGTCGGTGAGCCGGCCGGGCCCCGCCTCCAGGCCGGCGTCGTGGAGGAGCCGGGCGAAGGTCGCCAGGCGCGGCAGGAGGTCGGCCCGCGGGCGCTCAGCCACCACCGGAACGTGACTTGGCGACCAGCTCGGGCAGGTTCTCGCGCGCCTTCTCCAGGTCCTCCTGGTATTTGAGGGCGGCGCCCAGGGTGGCGTCGACCAGCTGGGGGTCGAGGTTGGTGGCCCCCAGCGCCGCCAGCGAGCGCGCCCAGTCCAGCGTCTCGGCCACGCCCGGGACCTTGTACAGGTCCATGCCGCGCAGGTTCTGGACCAGCTGCGCCACCTCGCGCGCCAGCCCCTCGGCGGCCTCGGGCGCCCGTGCGCGCACGATCGCGATCTCCTTCTCCAGCGTCGGGTAGTCGATCCAGTGGTAGAGGCAGCGGCGCTTGAGGGCGTCGTGGACCTCGCGGGTGCGGTTGGAGGTGATGACCACGAAGGGCGGCTGGGTCGCGGTGATGGTGCCCAGCTCGGGGATCGAGATCTGGAAGTCGCTCAGGACCTCGAGCAGGAAGGCCTCGAACTCCTCGTCCGAGCGGTCGATCTCGTCGATCAGGAGCACCGGCGGCACCGGGTCGTGGTTGTCGATGGCGTCCAGCAGGGGCCGCCGGAGCAGGAACTCCGGGCTGTAGATCTCCTTCTCCGCCGCGCTCCGGTCCGAGGTCTCGTTGAGGAGCCGGATGTGGAGCAGCTGGCGCGGGTAGTTCCACTCGTAGACCGCGTGGGCGAGGTCGATGCCCTCGTAGCACTGGAGGCGGATCAGGCGGGCGCCCAGGACGTCGGCCATGACCTTGGCCGCCTCCGTCTTCCCCACCCCCGCCTCGCCTTCTATGAAAAGGGGCTTTCCGAGCTTCAGGGCCAGGTAGATCGAGGTCGCCAGGGCGCGGTCGCCGATGTAGCGGCGCTCGCCCAGGCGCGTCATGACCTCGTCGATGGAGTCGGGCCCGGCGCCGTCGCGGTTCACAGCAGTTAAGGCTACCCGGGTACGGATGACTACAATCCCGGCGGCTGCCGTGGGTGGACCTGTGCTGGTGGGTCGCGATCGCGAACTCGCGGCTCTGCGCCAACTGCTTGCGCGCGCCGCCGGTGGTGAAGGCGGAGCGGCCGTCCTGCGCGCCGAGCCTGGCGGCGGCAAGACGAGGCTCGCCCGGGAGGCGCAGGCGGTGGCCTCGGAGATGGGTATGACGGTGCTCTGGGGCGCGGCCACCGAAGCCACGTCGGAGGTTCCACTCCTGCCGCTGGCCGAAGCGCTGAACAACGCGCTGACCGCCGAAGCGATCGAGCGGCTGCAGACGCGGATGCGGCCCGCTCACCGGCTGGCCGCGCTGGTGGTCCCCTCGCTCTTCCCGGACCACGCGCCTCCCGAGCGCCTGGACGACGACGCCAAGCCGGCCCTGTTTGAGGCGTTGCTGGCCGTGGTGGGCCTGCTGGGCGGGGCCCGCGGATCGCTGCTGGTCCTGGACGACGCGCACTGGGCGGACTCGGCGACCCGGCAGCTGCTCGGGCACTGGGCGGCTCGTGCGCCGCACGCTCCCCTCGCGCTGGTCATCACCTGGCGGGACGGTGCCGCGAATGAGTCTCTGGCAGCGCTGCTGCGCGCGCCGGCGATCATGGAGCTCGCGCTCGCGCCCCTGGGCCGGGCCGACGTGGCACGCCTGGGCGCGGACCTCCTGGGAGCTCCGGCGCGGCCGGACCTGGTGGCCCGGGTCGCCGACCTCAGTGCCGGCAACCCGTTTGCGGTCGCCGAGCTGTTCGCGGCGGCGTCGCGGTCGGACCTGGACGCTGAGCTGCCGCGAAGTGTGCGGGACGCCGTGCTGGGGCGGGCCCGCGACCTGCCGGCCGGCGACCTGCGGGTGCTGGAGGCGGGCGCCGTGCTCGACGGGGAGCTCGAGGCGGCGATCGTCGCCGGCGTGGCCGGCGTGGCGCTGCCGGACGCAGTGGCGGGACTCGGCCGGCTCTCCAGCCGCGGCCTCCTGGAGGCGGCCGCCCGTTCCCGGTTCCGATTCCGGCATGCGCTGGTCGCCGTGGCCGTCCGCTCGGAGATGGGCGAGGCCGACACCCGCGCGCTGCACCGCCGCGCCGCCACCATACTGACCGAGCAGGGGGCGCCCCCGGCGGAGCTCGCGTACCACCTCTTCGCGGCGGGCGCCGCGGAGAAAGCCGTCCCATTCGCGATCGCCGCCGCTCAAGAGGCCGAGCGCCAGGGCGCCAGCGCGGAGGCTTCGCGTCTGTACGAGCGCGCGGCCGACCATCTCGAGGCCGGCGGCGAGCGCGGCGAGCTCCTCGAACGAGCCGCCTGGAACGCACTGGTGGCCTTCGAGATCCAGCGGGCCAGGGATCTCGCCGAGCGATCGATCCCCTGGCTCACCGAGGCCGGACGCGGCACCGGGCGGGCCCGCGCGACACTGTCACAAACACTGCTACATCTCGGTGACGCCGAGGGTGCCAGTGAGGAGCGGCGGAGGGCGCTGGCCGAGCTGCGGGGAGCACCGCCCAGCCCAGACCTGGCGTACGTGCTGACGGCGGTGGCTGCGCAGCTCATGGCCCTGTGGGAGGTCGAGGAGGCGATGGCCCTCGCCGAACGCTCCGTCGCGGTTGCGGAAGCCGTCGGGGACGAGCGCTCGCTGATGATGGCGCGGGCGGTGATCGCCACCTGCCTGGGCCAGCTCGGCCGCTTTGACGAAGCCATCCCGATGGTCGACGAGAGCACCGAGTGGGCCCTCGGGCACCGGCTCTTCATGCCGTCGGTGGCCGGTGTGAACAACGGCTCCATCTTGCGGGCGATGTCGCTGCGCGGCCGCGAGGCACTCGATCGCCTCCGAGGCCTCGACGAGGACCGCCGCGCACTGCTCTCGCCGGCGCTGCACCGGGTCGAGGCCCAGGTGCTCTCTCACGTCGCCGGGCCTCATGAGGTCCTGGCGGCGATTGATGCGGCGTCGTCGACGGCCGCGCCGTTCGATGACGCCCGGATGGCCATATTCCAAGCCCTCGCGCTCCTGGAGCTGGACAGGGCAGCGGACGCCGTGGGGCTGCTGCAGCGCACACCAACCGATCCGGGCGTACGGAACACACGCCTGCGCATCGCCTTGCAGGCCCGAGTCGCCGCCGGACTCGGCTCCCAGGCGGTGGAGGAGGCGAGGGAGGCCCTGGAGGCTTCGCTGGTGTTTCCCCACTGGGCGGCCGGCGCCGAGGCCGCGGTCGAGGCGCTGCTGCTGGCCGGCGAGGAGCGCACCGCGGTCGCGGCCCTGCGCGACCGTCGAGGCGAAGCCGACGAGGGCGACCCTTGGTGGCGCCTGGCCTGGGCTCGCGTCCACCTGGCCCCGGACCCCGGTACCGCCGCCGGCCATGCCGCGGCCGCGCTACAACGATTCGAGGAAGCCGGGTACCCCTGGGACGAAGGCCGCGCGGGCCTGGTGCTGGCCGCTGCCCTGAGGTCGGTGGGCGACGACCAAGGGGCGCGAACCGCGCTCCACAAAGTCCTGGGCACCGCCAAAGAGCACGGCATCGAACACCATGTCCGGCTCGCGCGCGAGGGGCTGGCCGCCCTGGGCGACGCGGGCGACACCATGACGCGGGACCGCGTTCGCGGCATCCTGGAGTCTCTGAACGACACCGCCATGGTGCCCGCCGATCTGCGCGCCCAGGTGATCCGCGCCCTCGACGAGCTGGTCGCCGCCGGCGGGCGTGAGGGCGAGGCGGGGACCGTCCTGCGCGACTACTACGTCAAGAAGGTCGGGAGCCAGGAGGTGGTGGCGGAGCGCCACTACCTCACACGCCCGACCTTCTACCGCCGGCTTCACCTGGGCTGGGAATTGCTGGCCTCGCGGCTGGGGCCCCTCGACGGGACCCCAACCGGGTCAGCACGAGGGCGCTAGGGAACCAGCTGGGCCGCCGCTCCGCCGGCGGGCCCACCGCCGCTGCCGGCCGCAGCCGGCTCGCCGCATGCGATGACCGACGCGGCCATCAGGACCGCCGCCACCATGGCGGCGACGAGGACCTTGCGGCTCGACTTGATGCTGACCATCGGGACTTACCTCCTGCTGACTGATCACCGTGCGGTGACCGTGGGCAGCAGGTTCCCGCCGGCCCGGTATCGCCGGCAGTCTCAGCGCGGGCTGCGCGAGGTATCAAAAAATTCCGGGCCTCTCACCAGGAACGCACCCGGGGCGGCGCCCAACAGCGCCACGCCCAGCAGGAGGTAGGCGGCGCGACCTCCCTCCGGCGTCGTGGGCGGCGGCGGGCTCGGGCCCGCCGCCCCTCACGCCTACTGAGACTGCTCGATGGCGCGCCGGGTCAGCACCCGCGCCAGCTGCTTCTTGTACTCCGGGGTGGCCCGGATGTCGCCGCTCGGGTTGAGCCCGTCAGACGCATGCTCCGCGGCCTCGGAAGGCGAGGCGCCCTGGCCCAGGGCCTGCTCCACCGCCACCGCCCGCACCGGCGTGGGTCCCACGTTGGTGAGCCCGATCCGCCAGCCCTGGTCGGTCTTCTGCGCGGCCGCGCCCACGATCGCCCAGTCGAAGAGGCGGCGCCGGAACTTGATGTACTTGTGCGGCCCGGTGGCCACCGGGAAGACGACCTCGCACACGATCTCGTCGTTCTCCAGGGGTGTCGTGAAGAGGTCCTGGAAGAACTCGTGCGCGGCGTGCCGCCGCTTGTTGGTGACGATCTCGGCGTCGAGCATGACGCAGAGCGTCGGGTAGTCGCCGGCCGAGTCGGCGTGCGCGATGACGCCGCCGATGGTGCCCATGTTGCGCACCTGGTTGTCCCCCACCTCGGAGGCCACCTCGGCCAGGATCGGCAGGTCCTTCTTGATCTCCTCGCTGTTGTGGATCTCCACGTGGCGGGTGAGAGCCCCGATCCGCAGCTTGCCGTTCTCGCGAGTGATGTAGGACAGCTCCTTGATGTTGGTGATGTCCACGAGAGCCGAGGGCTGCGCCAGCCGCAGCCGCATCAGCGGGATCAGGCTGTGGCCGCCGGCGAGGACCTTGGCGTCCTCGCCAAACTTGCCGAGCAGCTCGGATGCCTCCTGCACTGAGGAGGCGCGGGCATATTCGAACGCAGCGGGTATCACTGGTCGTAATCCTCCTGGTGTCGTGGACCTTCCTGTGGCGAGCCGTCGGAACCGGGCTCTGCCTGGCCGCCTGTCTTGCCGATCTCCCCCTCGTCGAGGCTGCCCGGCAGCTCCGACTCGGGGCCGCCCCGGCGTGGCGCATCGTCCACCTCGGGGGTGTCCGCGACGGCCACCGCGTGGTAGCCCTCGAGACCGGTCCGGTGTTCCTGCAGCTGCTTCCAGAGCCGGTCCGGGCTGGCCGGCATGTCGACGTGGCGCACGCCCAGCGGCGAGAGCGCGTCGACGATGGCGTTGATCACGGCCCCGCTGGCCGCGATCGTGCCGGCCTCCCCGATGCCCTTGACGCCGAGCGCGTTGGTGGGCGAGGGAGTGACCGTGCTGTCGAGCGTCAGGGGCGGCATCTCGTTGGCGGTCGGTATCGCGTAATCGAGCAGCGTGCCCGTCCGCAGGCTGCCGTCCTCCGCGTAGACGACCTCCTCGAAGAGCGCCTGGGCGATGCCCTGGGCGATTCCCCCGTGCAGCTGGCCGTCCACGATCATGGGGTTGATCACGTTGCCGCAGTCGTCGACCGCGACGTACTTCAGCATCTCCACGGCGCCGGTCTCGGGGTCGACCTCGACCACGCAGATGTGGGCGCCGAACGGCCAGACGAAGTTGGGCGGGTCGAAGTAGGCGACCGCCTCGAGCCCTTGCTCCATGCCTTCCGGCAGCGCGGCGCCGTAGGCCTCGAACGCGACCTCCTGGATCTTGCGCCGGTTGTCCGGGGAGCCCTTGACGTAGAAGTCGCCGCCCTCGAAGACGACGTCCTCCTCGGCTGCCTCGAAGGAGTGCGCGGCGATCTTCCTGGCCTTGTCGACCACCTTCTGGGAAGCCATCCGAATCGCCATCCCGCCGACCGCCAGCGAGCGCGAGCCGTAGGTCCCGTACCCGAAGGCGGTGCCCTCGCCGGTGTCGCCGTGCTTGATCTCGATCTGGTCGTAGGGGATGCCCAGTGTGTCGGCCACGATCTGGCTGAACGTGGTCTCGTGGCCCTGGCCGTGAGAGTGGGTGCCGGTCCAGACCGTCACCGAGCCGGTCGGGTATACGCGCACCTGCGCCGACTCCACGAGCCCGATCCCGCCGGTGGCGGGCGCGGTGGCGGCAGCCGGCCCAAAGCCGCAGATCTCGATCCAGGTGGAGAGCCCGATGCCGAGGTAGCGGCCCTGCTGGCGCCCCTCCTCCTGGTCCTTGCGCAGCTGCTCGTAGCCGACGATCTCCATCGCCTTGTCGAGCGACCGCTCGTAGTCCCCGGAATCCATGACCAGCCCGAAGTTCTGCGTGTACGGGAAGTCGCCGGGCTGGACGAAGTTCTTCTTGCGCACCGCGGCCGGGTCCATCCCGATCTCGCGCGCGAAGATGTCGACCATGCGCTCCACCAGGTGGGTGGCCTCGGGCCGGCCGGCGCCGCGGTAGGGGTCGGTGGACACCTTGTTGGTGAGCACGCCGACCGTGCGGGCCGCGATCTGCTTCCACTTGTAGCCGCCGCCGGCCAGCAGGCAGGCGCAAGCCTGGAAGGCGCCGAAGGTGCCGATGTAGGCGCCCGCGTCCAGGTACTGGGTGACCTTCATGCCCAGCAGCGTGCCGTCCTTCAAGCCGGCCACCTCGACGTCGAAGATCTGGCCCCGGCCGTGGGTCGTGACCTGGATGGACTCGGTGCGGCTCTCGGTCCACTTCACGGGCCGCTTGAGGATCTTGGCGGCCGCGGGAACCACGTAGTCCTCGGGGTAGGGGCAGATCTTGGCGCCGAAGCCCCCGCCCACGTCGGGCGAGATGACGCGTATCCGGTTCTCGGGCAGCCCGAGCGCCCCGCCCACGAAGAGGCGGATGAAGTGCGGACCCTGGTTGGACAGCCACAGCGTCATCGAGCCCTCGTGCGGGCTCCACTCGGCCATCACGCTGCGCGTCTCCATGGGGGTCGGGGCCAGGCGCTGCTGCAGGATCCGCTCCTTGACGGTGACCTCGGCCTCGGCGAAGGAGGCGTCGGCGTCCGCGTTGTAGACCAGGTCCCAGGCGATGTTGTCGGGCAGCGCCGTGTGCGCCTTGGGGCTGCTGGGGTCGAGCGCCTTCTCGAGGTCCATCACCGCGGGCAGCGGCTCGTAGTCGACGTGAACGAGCGCCGCGGCGTCGGCGGCCTCGGCCTTCGACTCGGCGATCACCACGGCCACCGGCTGGCCCTGGTAGACGACCTCGTCGCGGGGCAGCGGCGGCCGGTCCGGAACCGTGTGCTTCTCGGCCACGAAGGCCGGGGCGACCGGCGCCGGGCCGGTGAGCACGCCCTCGAAGTCCTGGGCCGTGAAGATCGCCACCACGCCGGGCGCCTGCCTGGCCTCGGCGGGGTCGATCATCCGGATCTTGGCGTGCGCGTAGGGGCTGCGAATGAAGGCCGCGTAGGTGGTGTTGGGCCGCTTGAAGTCGTCCATGTAGCGGCCGCCGCCGGAGACCAGCCGGGGATCTTCGCGACGATGGATCTTGGCGCCGATCATCTTGCTGATCGCCATCTCTCTAGCTCCCTGCCGTGGGCTGGCCCACCGGCTGGCCGACCTCTGCCGGCTTCGACTGCGCCGCACCGCCCATGACCTGGGAGGCGGTCTTGACCGCCTTGATGATGTTCACGTAGCCGGTGCAGCGGCAGAGGTTGCCTTCCAGGCCCTTGCGGATCTCGTCGTCACTGGGGCTGGGATTGGTGTCCAGGAGGTACTTGGCGGCCATGATGAATCCGGGCGTGCAGTAGCCGCACTGCAGCCCATGCTCGTCCCAAAAGGCCTGCTGGATGGGATGCAGGTTGTCGCCGTCGGCGAGCCCCTCGATGGTCGTGATCTGGTGGCCCTCGGCCTGGACCGCGAACATGGTGCAGGACTTGATCGCCTTGCCGTCGACCAGGACCGTGCAGGCTCCGCACTGGCTGGTGTCGCAGCCCACGTGCGTGCCGGTCAGGCCCGCGACGTCGCGTATGTAGTGGACCAGGAGCAGCCGGGCCTCGACCTCGTCCTGCCGCCCCCTCCCGTTGATGGTGGTCGCGACCTTGTGCTTCATCCGCTACCTCCCGTTTTTGTGGGTGGACAAGTTGAAGTGCGCGGCATAGCAGGTTCGCCCTTGGCTACACCCCCAGACCAGACGGACGTGCGAGACGAGGTCAGTATATTTCGCGGTAACGTGGGACGCGGCTGATGCAGATCGAGAACCAGTTCCAGGTCGGCGCCCCGCCGGACACGGTTTTTGCGTTCCTGGTCGACATCAACCGCGTCGTCGGCTGCATGCCGGGCGCCGAGCTCTCCGAGGTCGTCGACCCGACCACTTTCAAGGGCAAGGTGAAGATCAAGGTCGGCCCCATCACGGTCGCCTACAACGGCACCGCCAAGATCATCGAGAAGGACGACGCGGCGCGCGTCGCCAAGCTGGAGGCCAGCGGCCGCGAGACCACCGGTCCCGGCTCGGCCAACGCCACCGCCACCATGTCCGTGCTGGAGGACGGCGCGGGGTCCACGGTCAAGCTGGAGACCGACTTCACGGTCGCCGGCCGGGTCGCCAACTTCGGGCGCGGCGTCATGGAGGACGTATCGCGGCGCCTGGTCAGCCAGATGGCCGCCTGCATCAAGTCCAACCTCGAAGGCGGCGAAGCGGCGGTTGCCGAGGTCAGCAACGCTGAAGCTCCGGAGGTGGCGGAAGCGGCCGCGCCGGCCGCCGATGCGGCGGCCGCGAGCGCGGCGCCGGCCACCCCGGCCCAGGTCGCTCCGGACGCCCCGCGGCCGGTGGCCACCGCCAAGCCGGTGAACGCGTTGAGCCTCTTCTTCCTGGTGCTCTGGGACCGCATCCGGCGGCTCTTCCGCGCCAAGCCCTAAGGCCGGCACCCTCAGCTTGAGCGTCCAAACCAGGGCCCCGGCCCCTGACCCCCCGAAACCTGGCGGTTTCGCGGGGACCCCCAGCCGGCCGCGCTTCGAGCAGTTCTTCGCGCTCCGGCGCTTCTACATGCTGAACAACCTCGACTTCTCGCCGGACGGCGAGCAGGTCTCCTACACCCACGACGGCTCCGGGCAGTTCAACCTCTGGTCCTCCCCGGTCGCCGGCGGCTGGCCACGCCAGCTGACGACCCAGGAGGAGGAGGCCGTGCGCCACCACGCGTGGACGCCGCACGGCTTCGTGGTCGAGCTCGACCACCAGGGCGCCGAGCAATGGCAGATCAACCTCCTGCCCGCCGCCGGCGGCTGGCCGCGGCCGGTGACCGACCGCCCCGACGTCCAGTACTCGGTGGGGCCGGTCTCCGACGACGGCCGGCGGATGCTGATGTCGGGCAACCAGGAGCGGCCGACCGACGTCAGCCTCTACGAGCTGGATATCCCCGAAGGCGAGTACAGCCTGGTCCTGGACGCCCCCGAGGGCAAGTTCTATGCGGCCGCCTGGCATCCGGACGGCCGCCAGGCGGCGGTGATCGAGTTGCTGGGCAACACCGACCAGCACGTCAACCTGGTCGAGGTCGGCACCGGCCGCCGCCGCGACCTGACGCCCCACGAGGGTGAGCAGGTCAACCTGGCGATCGGCTTCAGCGCCGACGGCCGCCGCCTCTACAACGTCACCGACCGCGACCACGACCACCACTACGTCGAGGTCATCGACCTCGAGAGCGGCGCCCGGGAGCCGCTGATCCAGCTCGAGTGGGGCATCGAGCACGCGGCGCTCTCCGCCGATCGAGCCGTCCTCGCCTACACGGTCAACCAGGACGGCTACTCGCGCTTCCACGCCCGCAACCTGGCCGCCGGCCACGAGCTCGAATTCCCCGTGATGCCGGCCGGCGTCTGCATGCAGTTCGCGATCTCGCGCGACGGGCGCCGGGTGGCCGGCCTGGTGGGCACCGGCACCCGGCCCTTCGACGTCTACGTCGCGGACCTCCGCCAGCAGACCGTCAGCCGCGTCACCGAGTCCTTTCTGGGCGGCATCGCAGAAACCGAGCTGGTGCAGCCCGAGCTGGTTCACTACCCGACCTTCGACGGCCGCCAGGTCCCGGCCTGGCTGTATCGGCCCCGGCACGCGGAGGGAGCGATTCCGGTCCTGCTCTCGATCCACGGTGGCCCGGAGGTCCAGGAGCGCACCCAGGTCACGCGCAGCTCGAGCTTCTACCAGTACCTCCTCAGCCGCGGCGTGGCGATCCTGGCGCCCAACATCCGGGGCAGCAGCGGCTATGGGATGGCCTACCAGAAGCTGATCCACCGGGACTGGGGCGGGGCCGAGCTGAGGGACGTCGAGCACGCGGCCAGGTGGCTGCGCGAGCAGGACTGGGTCGACTCCGATCGGATCGCCATCTACGGTGCCTCATTCGGCGGGTTCGCCACGCTCTCGGCGATGACGCGGCTGCCCGAGTACTGGCGCTGCGGCATCGACCTCGTCGGCCCTGCCAACCTGGTGACCTTCGCGCGCGCCGTGCCACCGCACTGGCGGTCCTCGATGAAGAAGTGGGTGGGCGACCCCGACGAGGACGCCGAGTTCCTGATGGAGCGCTCTCCCATCAGCCACGTCGAGGGCGTGCGAGCACCGCTCCTGGTCCTCCAGGGCGCGCGGGACCCGCGCGTGGTCAAGCCCGAGTCCGACCAGATGGTGGAGACGCTGCGGGGGCTGGGGCGTGAGGTCGAGTACCACGTCTTCGAGGACGAGGGCCACGACTTCAGCAAGCGCTCCAACCAGGTGCTGGCGTACCGGATGATCGCCGCCTTCCTGTTCAAGCACTTCGACCTCCCCGCGGACGCTTAGCCTGCGGCCGATGACCGCTGACCAAGCGCGCGCCCGGGCGCGCGAGCTCGCCCACCTCAACGCCTTCATCTCCCTCACCGAGGAGCAGGGCGACGGCCCGGCGGTGGCGGTCAAGGACCTGGTCGACGTCCGCGGCACCGTGACCACGGCAGGCGGCGTCATCCTGCCCCCGGTCCCGGCGGTCCGGGACGCGCCCGTGATCGCGCGCATGCGGACCCACGGCGCGGTGGTGATGGGCAAGGCCAGCCTGCACGAGTTCGCCTACGGCGCCACCAGCAACAACCCCCACTACGGCCCAGTCCGCAATCCCCACGACCCCGAGCGGGTGGCCGGCGGATCCTCGGGCGGGTCGGCGGTGGCGGTGGCCATGGGCATGTGCGACTGGGCGCTGGGGTCCGACACGGGCGGCTCGATCCGGATCCCGGCCGCCTTCTGCGGCGTGGTCGGCTTCAAGCCGACCCTGGGCACGGTCGACACGGAGGGCGTGATCCCGCTCAGCCGGACGCAGGACACCCTGGGGCCGCTGGCACCCGACGTGGCCTCGGCGGCGCACGCGCTGGAGGCGATGAGCGAGCTGACCGACCTGGTGCCGGC
>Ga0070717_10002861_pt1 | contig 12236 bp, 10 predicted proteins | sample LARL113metaG_FD_71366 | JGI IMG/M metagenome (GOLD analysis project Ga0070717, IMG submission 71366) | Corn, switchgrass and miscanthus rhizosphere microbial communities from Kellogg Biological Station, Michigan, USA - LAR L11-3 metaG | ecosystem: Host-associated > Plants > Roots > Rhizosphere ...
CTGCTGCTCGTCGGTGGACGGGTAGCGGTCATCCATGAGCGCGAAGTAGACCGCGATCCGGTTGCTGAAGCGGCTCAGCTGAAGGTTCCAGTCATACCACCAGCGCGGGTACTTCTTGCGGAATAGCAGCATCAGGACCACCGGGATGAACAGCACACCGATGCCGCCGCCGGCGTACCGGGCGTTGGTACCGGTACTGAAGCTGCCGCCCTCGATGGTCGCGGCGAGGATCGCGATCGGGATGACCCAAAAGATCCGCAGCGCCGAGCTCAGGCGGTCGAGCTCGCGGTCGGGATAATCGACCGAGAACGTCAGCGGGTAGGTGTGACCGCCGCTCGGCGGCATTCCGCCACCCGGTGGAGGCGCGGGTGTCTGTCCTGAGCCTTCCATCGCCCGCGCTTTCGGCGCGGCCAGCCGGTTTCCTGCTGAAAGCCTTCGTGTTCGCCGGCACGCGCGAAGCAGTCGAATGGACCGGCGCACGTAGATTGCACCGGAGGGCCGCCGGCGCGCGGTTGATGCGCGGGCGCCGGGATGTCGGCGACCCGACCTCGGTTCATGGCGCGCCGCGGCCGCCCACAGGGCCTCGGTCACGGGAAAGCAGGTGCTCGCCGTCATCGCCGCTGCGCCCCGCTCATCGCCAGATGCGCGTCCGCTGGAATCGTTAGCTACGGGCCTGTCTGCCGGCTAGCACCGGCCGACAGCTGACGATCGCTCTGCTCGGCTGAGATGGTCGAGGCCGGCTTGTGCTTCGCCACGATTGCGATCACACGCTCATCGTGGACTGCGTCGCCTCGCCGGTGCTCTCCGGGCGCCGACGAGCTACGTCGATCGGCGGCCCCTGAGTCCCCGCGCTGAGAGGAATCAGGGCAAGTCTCGCGAGCCACGGCGCGCGCCATTGCCAAAGAACGCAACCGCGCGGTCGGCACAGCAACCGCGCCGGAGATGAGCCCCGGCGGTCTCACGTCCCGCCGCCGCGCTGCTCTCGTGTCAGAGTTCTAAAACGGCCCTCCACGGCCACCTTCGGGTTCTTGGCCCTCCGGTTATGAGAGGCTTCACGCTGTTGCCGTAGATCTGGATTTGCAGGGCTTTGTGATTTTGCCTGAGGCTGAATCAGGCTGGATTTGCCCATCTTGTTAGACGGTTTGTTAGACGCTCTCTCGGCGGCCGGCGGGTAGTCCGGGACCGGTATGCCACCACCCCGCTGCGCCGAGACAGGCCGCGCCCTGAATGATGGCCGCCGCCGACACATCGCTATTCCACGTTGTCGCGGACGGCCGTTCGTCGTCTGGACAGCTACTCCGAGATGGAGCGATGCGCAGCGCTCGGGTGGAGGCGTCGCGGCATGGATTGCGGGTGGAGACTCTTGTGCTGGGCCACGTCGACGGCGAGGTCGATTGCTCGCCGCTGATGGTCCTGCACTTCGTCGTAGGACAGTTCGCGCTCAGGCGGGAAGTACGGATCCACAATTCCGGTGCGGACGCCGGAGAGCTGCTCGAGCACGGCGAGCCCGCAGAACGGGACGTAGTACTCCGAGTAGCCGCCCTCTTGGCAGCACACGACGCGCCCCTCGCACACGTCGCCGGCGACATCGAGTACAGCCCGCATCAGCTCCGCGAAGCCCGACGCGCGGAGTTGCATACGTCCGAGCGGGTCCAGCGCGGAGGCGTCGAATCCGCAAGCGACGAGGATCAGATCCGGGGCGAAGGCGCGAACGGCGGGGATGACGACGCGGTGCATAGCCTCGAGGTAGGCGCCCTTGCCGCAGCCAGGAGGCAATGGCACGTTGAGGTTCGTGCCGACGCCGACCTCGTCCACGCCGCCCGAGTCGGGCGGGAACAGCCGGTCCTGGTGGATTGAGATGGTGAGCACAGACGCATCGTCCAGGAACGCGTCCTGGGTCCCGTTTCCGTGATGGACGTCCCAGTCGACGATCGCGACGCGGGCGACGCCGCGGGTCCGCGCCGCCTCGGCGGACACGGCAAGGCTGTTGAGCAGGCAGAAGCCGCGGCCGCCCCGCGGGCCCGCGTGGTGGCCAGGCGGGCGGAGGAGCGCGTACGCGTTGTCGACCCGGCCCTCGAGGACGGCCTCGACCGCCGCGATCGCGCCGCCCGCGGCGAGCCGTGCGATCTCGACGCTGTCGGCGCCGACCGGCACGTTCACCGCGGCCATCCCGCCGCCCGTGGCGGCGGTGCGGTCCAACGTGTCGAGCCAGTCCGGCCCGTGCACGCGTTGGAGCTCGTCCCGTGGCGCGGGCCGGGCGGCGATCGGCACCAGCCGGGAGAGGAGCCCGGACGCATCGATGAGTCCGCGCATCCGCGCGGCGACCGATGGCTGCTCGAACGGCCGCCCGGGCGCGATCCAGCCGCCGGGGCCGCGCGTGCCGGCGGCCGTCCCGCTGTCGTGCCACAGGAAGCGCTCCTCGAAGACCCAGCCGGTCCTCATGCCTGTACGGCAACGGTCGGCACCGCGAGCCCCGGCGCCCCAAGCTCGGAGGTCGTCCACGGCACATCGGCGCGGCGCAGCAGATCGAGCCCGACGCGAGCTCGGCGCACTCGCTCGACCGACAGCGCAACCGCGGTGCTCTCGAGGTGCGAGCCCGAGGGATAGAGGTCGGGCGCGTTGCGCAAGCCGAACTTCACGTGCACGGGGCTCGCCACCCGCACGATCTCGGCAATCTCGTGGAGCCGCACGATCCCGCCGAGGTTGTCGGGCGACTCGACGTACACATCGAGCGGTACGTCGACGGCGGCGCGGATAGCCGCGAGCTGAGCGAGCGTGAGGTCGACAGGTACGTTGATCGTGTTCGCGCCAAGCTCTTCGAGCACGCGCGCAGCAGCGGCGTTCGCCGCCGGCAGCATCACCGAGATCTTCGCTTGCATGTCGGCCGGCAGCTCTCCGGCGTCGCGCATCTCCGAGAACAGTCGCAACACGCCGATGTCAGCGATCAGCACGCTCCGGAAGCCGAGCGCCGCCGCTCGCTGGATCTCATCCAGCTGGGCGACGACCTGGTCGAGCCCCCACGCGGCGGCGGCGAGCGCCCCGCCAGCCGGAGCGCGGGCCGACGCCGACGGTCCCCATGCTGCGTTCGGCCGCGCGAACAGGCTGACCTCGACGTGCTCGCGCTCGCCGAGTTCGGCCATCTCCACCAGCTCGGCTTCGGTCAGCAGCGCGACGCCGGTGCCCTGGGAGTACCGGTGCGTGGGGACGTCGAGACGGGCCGCCTCATCGAGCGCGGCGGCAAGACAACGCGGGCCTTCGGTGCTGGGGATCTCGACGCGGTACCAGGCCCCGTCCGGAAAGCGCTTGGGGCTCGTGGGCAAGTCGTTGAGATCGCCGGCCGGAAGGCCATGCGCGGTGAGGAGCGCGCGCGAGTTCACGCGACGTCGCGGCTCTTGGCCCCGCTGTGGCTGACTGCCTCGAGCACGACGCGGGTCCCCGAATCGAACACGCGCGCGAACGTCTCACGGATGACCTCCGGGTCGCCCGAGGCGATCGCGTCCAACAGCGGGCGGTGCGCGTCCGCATCCTGCAGCTGGCTCATCCGCTGGGCGCCAACGTTGACGACCAAGATTGTGATCCGCCCGATCAGCGAGCGCCAGGTCGCCAGCAGCGTCTCGTTGCCCGAGGCTTCGCAGATCGCCTCGTGAAACGCGAGGTCGGCAGCCATCCGTTCGGCGAGCGTGGAATCGTCCTCGTGCAGGGCGCTCAGGTGCATGAGGCGTTCCTCGAGCAGCGCTTGCGCCTCGGGTGTGAAGCGCAGCGCGAGCCGGCACGCCGCCGCGGTCTCGAGCGCGAGCCGCACCTCCTGGAGCTCAGCCGCGTCTTCCTCGGTCAGCTGGCGCACGAAAGTGCCTCGGTGGGGGGCGGCGGTCAGGAGCCCCTCCTGCTCGAGGTTTCGGATCGCTTCACGCAGTGGGCCGCGGCTGATGCCCAGCCGCGACGCCATCACGACCTCGTTGAGGCGCTCGCCCGGGCGCAGCTCGCCTGACAACAGCTGCCGCTTGAGGATGTCGTACGCCTGTCCGCGGAGGGTGCGTTGGCCCGACTCGATCCGCATCATCGACACCCGCTCAACACTAACCGTCGTCGTCCGGTTGTTCATACCAACGCACCCGGTCGCCGACGCGGGCGCGCAGCCGCCAGCCGCGCGACTTGGGCTCGGACTCCAGCCGCTCGAGCAACTTCGCGACGCTGTTGCGCACCAGCCCGGAGATCCGCTCGTTACCGAGCGACGGCGCGTACGAGTCGAGCCTTCCGGCGACCATCGTCACGGTGCGCCACAGACCCCAGTCGCGCGCCGCCAGCCGCGACAGGTAGTCGACGTTGATCGCCCCATCGTCGTGATCGGCGAGCGGAATATCGACTAGCAGCGCAGCCATGTCCCGGAAATCCTTGTCGTTCGTCTCGACCACCTGGAGCTTCATCAGCAGCAGATCGGCCGGTGGCAGCGTGGCTCCCGGGATCCCGAGCCGCGGCCGGAGGTCGATCGTGTGACAGAGCTCGACGCGATCGAGGAAGACGTCGAGTCGGCGAGCGTTCGCCGAGTCGAAGAACAGCAGCCGGCTGGCGCCGTTGAGCGCATTGAATTGCTCGTCGGCGATGTACCCCGCATCGATGAGCAATCCGGTGATCTTGACGCGATCAGTCCGCCGCCCGGCGACGTCGACGTCCTTATAGGCTCGGCTCAGTGGCGGCGACGCCGCGCTCTGACACCGCAGCGCGACTCCGACGCCGCCCACGAGCCGCAGCTCGACCGAGGCCTCGTCGGCCGCGTGCGCGATTCGCGCACCCTCGGCAACCGGATCGGGGTGTGGTCCGACCATCGTTGTCATGTCGCGGCCCGGGCGCCCGCGAGCGACTGGACGTGGGGGAAGCCGCTCATCACCTCGTTGCCGGTGGCGGTGACCAGGTACATCCACTCGAGCCGGACGCCACCGACCCCTGGCGCGTAGGCGCCCGGCTCGAGCATCAGGACCATTCCCTCGCGGATCATCGCCGGCTCGCCCGGCACGACGCGCGGTGACTCATGCGGCCCCGTGCCGATGCCGTGGCCGTTGTGGATCAGGTTGACGGCTCCGTGCTGCTCGACGGCGTCGCGCAGCAGCGTGTCCAGTTCGCCCATCGTGATGCCGGGGCGGAGCTGCTCGACCGCGGTCTGGACCGCTGCCTCGCTCGCGCGGTAGAGCGTGTCGAAGCCGGGAGGGGGTTCGCCGACGACGAGCGTGTTGCACGAGTCACCCCAATAGCCACGGGCCCGGGGGGCGAGGTCGCAGATGATCGGGTCGCCTTCCCGGATCTCCCGTCCGGTCGGGAAGCCGCCGACATGGAACGTGTTCTCGATGCCTGACGTCAGGTCACCCGCGACTGGGAGGCGCGCACCCTCCTCGGCTTCCATCGCGAGCCGCACCTCCGCCCAGACCTCAAGTTCGGTACGCCCGGACCGCACGGCGGCGAGGCAGGCGGCCTGGCCCAGGTCGGTGAGGTGCGCGCACCAGCGCAGCCGCTCGATCTCGTCTGCGGTCTTGGTCATCCGCTGGCGGGTGAGCTCGTCATCGATCTCCACAAGCGTTGCCCCGCGCGTCTCGAGCGCATCCGCGACCACCCACGGAAGGCTCCCCGCCTGCACGGCGACGACGCCTCCGACGCCGAGCGTCGTCAGCGCGTCCTCCATCGCAGCCCGGAAGCGGGTCTCCACGAGCGTGCGGTCGCGGAGGTCGAGGCCCTTATAGACGCTCACGTGATCCGCCGGCGACTGCCGCGCGGCGGCCTCGTCGATGTTGTTGGCGACCACGCCTACCGTCCCGTCGCGCCCGACGATCGCGAGTAGCGGACCGCCCGCGAATGCCGACGTGCCGGTCTCGATGATCGTATCGACCTGCGCCGCGTAGTAGACGGAGTCCGGCGCGGTCAGGATCGCCCAGTCCGCGCCGCACGCCGCCGCCGCTTCGGCCGTCCTCAGGGTCCGTTCGTCGGTCATTTCCCTCTCGCCATCATCCGGTGGTGAACTGGAACTCGGCCGAGGTGTCGGTCAGCGTCACGAGCGCGCAGCTCAGCGAGCCGGCCGTGTACTCGGACCCCGGGTTGATGCACAACGTGCGCCCCAGCCGCTGAGCTCCGCGGGACTCGTGCACGTGCCCGTGCAGCCCGAGCAGCGGCTGCACCTCGAGGATGAAGTCGCGCACCGCGGTCGAGCCGACCGATGCCATCTTGGTGCCGAGCCCCTCGGTCTGCACGCGGAACTCCTCGTCGATCGCGGGGGCCTGGTCGAGCTCGGTCCCGTAGGGCGGTGGATGTAGTACCGCGATCAGATGCTGCGGGTCCTCGACCTGCTCGAACATGCCGCGGATCCGCTCCGCGAGCTCCGGCTCGGGGAGCTCGCGCGGGGAACGCCAGGGCGTGATATTCGAGTAGCCCGTGGTGATCATCTCGTGCTCATCATCCAGCCGAACGCGCTTGCCCTCGACGAAGCTCACGCGCTCGGCGGCCTGCAGCGGCTCGTCGATCTCCCAGAAGTCGTCGTTGCCGGGCGTGACGTAGCACTGCACACGCGTGCCCGCGAGGCGCTCGTCCGCGATGTCCATCCAGCGCCGGATCCCCTCGACGACCGCCGCGCGGAACGTCTCGTCGCGCCGCTCGGGCGAGAACAGCTCGACGAGTTCGTCGTGGTCGCCGATGATCGGATAGTTGCCGGCGTCCCTGATCATCTGCGCGACCGCCTCCATCTGCTCATCGTCCATGTCCGCGTACGAGTGCTCTCTAAACGAGGCGCTCCAGCCTGCGGGCCTGCGCTCGATGGGGACGAGCGTCTTGCCCGTGATGTCCCCACCGAGGATCAGGTAGTCGGCACTGTAGAACTTCGCGGTGTTGAGGAACTTGCGAAAGCAGCGCTCGGACCCGTGTACATCGGTGACAAAGCAGATCCGCTTCCAGCTCTGGCGAGGCCGCCGGATCCTCATTCGGGCGGGATCTCCTTATAGGCGAGCGACAGGTTGATGCCCTGTTTGCGGCGCATCGACCGCGCGATATACCACCACGCCGCGCCGATCACGAACATCGCTACGAGGTAGATCGCCGTCTCGCGCGTGTACTTCAGTCCGACCTCGGTGTGGAAGATGAACAGCAGCGCGATCGCGGCCGCGCCGACGAGGCTGCACAGCACTCCGACGACTGGCAGCACCTCGATGCCGCCGAGTCGCCACTCGGCGCCCGACCCCTTGTAGAGGTCCGGCCGCCTACGCTTGATCAGCGTCGCGGTGATCCCTACCAGCACGAGCGATGGGTACGCGGAGACCGCGGCGATCGCGAAGTACTGGAAGAAGTTGCTGCTGTAGCAGATCCAGACAGCGAGCGGGATCGATAGCAGCGCGGTGACGATGATCGCCGCCGCCGGCGTGTGACGCGTCGGGCTGACGGCCGCTAGGCGGCGTGGCAACAGTCCATCGAACGACCACGTCATCAACGCCCGCTGACACATCGCCGCCTGCGTGTAGCACGCCGGCAGGAACCAGCCTAGGAATGCGAGTGCGAGCAGGGTCACCAGCACGTTGTTGTTTGCGACGAGACTCGAGAAGTACACGTAGCCCGCGTTGCCCAGACCGGCCGATCCGGGCGCAGTGAAGTTGCCACTGAACGCCGAGACGAAGAAGTTGTAACCGACCGTGCTCATGAAGATCGCGATCGCGATCAGCAGGATCAGCGCGTTTCCGATTCCCGCCGTCCACATCGCGGTCAGCTGACGCCTGCGCTGGCCGCCACCCTTGAACTCCGCCGAGAGGTAGGCTCCCCAGTACACGTAGATGGTGATGGTGAGCGCGTAGTAGACCGCGCCGATCGTGTAGTGCGTCGAGTAGCCCCCGACGCTCGGGTACAGGCTCTTGTCACCGGCCGCGATCGTCTTGGCGTACGCGCCCGGACCGGCGACGTTGTTCACGTCGCGCACGAACGCGTCGTGGCTGGTGAAGAGCAGGATCAGCAGGTCGATGAAGAAGCCCGCCGCTGCGATCAGCACCAGCCACGTGCAAACCTTCAACACAAGCCGCGTGCCGAAATAAGACAGCAAGCTCATGATCGCCACCACGACGAGTGTCGTGATGAAGACCGTGGTCTTGTGGTCCGCCGCGAAGTAAGTGCTCCATGTGGTCACGGTGTGAGATCCGGTGACGCCGCCGATCACCGCCAGCGCCGGTGACAGCGCGAACGTCGCCATGAAATAGCCGAAGATCGGGACGCCGAACAGGCCGCCCATGAACGAGCCGATGTTCCCGCCGAGCGCCATCCAGGGCGGCAACACGCGCGAGTTGATCGTGTAGTCACCGCCGATGCGCGGGATCGCCGCGCTCAGGAGACCAAACGTCGTCCACACGAAGAAGCTGCCACCCGCGGCGATCAGCAGGGCGACATAGATGTTCGCGCGCGGGAACAGGACGACGACCGACAGGAAGAACACGAGCCCCTGCCCGAGCGCGTTGCTCGACGCAAGGTTGAACACGACCTGTTGGAGTAGCGAGACCTGCCGGACCAGCCCGGTGGCCGTTCGCGAGAAGATTGGGACTTGCGCGGACGGTTCCGGTGGCGCCGCGGCATCGAAAGTGGCGTGGCTCATCGTTTCTCTCCCTCGGTCGCGACGGCAGCGGTGTGCCTGTCCGCCACCTCGTCGATGTCGTACTTGTGCGCGTAGGTCTCGAAGCAGTCAGCGCGCAGTAACTCCTCGTCCTCGTACCGATCGCCGAAGCGATCCAGCCTCAGCGCCTCCAGCGCGCGTGGGCGCTCTCCGCCGTCGACGATCCACGCCGACAGGTCCTCGCCGATTGGCGGCGAGATCGACAGACCGCCGACGTTGCACCCGCTGGTGACGTAAAGCCCGGCGACGCCCGGCAGTCGGTCGACGATGAAGTGGCCGTCAGGCGTCATCGTGGGCAGCCCGCCGCGCAACTCTGCGATTGGCGCGGTGCCGAACACCGGCAGCTCGCGCGCCACATCGCCCATCTTGCGCCGCAGCGGGTCCATCTCGAACTCGAGGTCGGCGACCTGAAACCCGGCCGGTCGCGTTGCCGGGTCGACCATCAGCGGGTCCGGTTCGTAGGCGCCGAACATCAGGCCGCCGCGGCAGGGCCGCACATACACGCGCGCATCCATCACGCGCACGGTCGGGTGAGTCGGCGATACCTCGTCCAGGCGGTCGGTGATGCAGAGTTGGTGGCGCGCGGGATGGAGCGGGATCTTCACTCCCGCCAGGCCACCGACGATGCGCGTCCACGCGCCGGCGGCGTCGATGACGACCGGAGCCTCGATCGTCCCGCGCGGCGTCGTGACGCCCCGGATCTCGCCGTCGGCGAGCGCGAAGCCTGTGACCTCAGTGTTCGCGAGCGCCGTGCCGCCGAGGTCGATCAGCGCCTCAACGAACGCCCTCGGGAGGTCGCCCGGATCCTCGATGTAGATGTCACCGGGTGCGTAGCTGACCAGGACGGCGTCGCCGACGTTCAGCCATGGAGCGCGACGTGCGGCCTCGTCGGCACTGACCTCGTCGATCTCGACGCCGAGCTGCGCGCCGCGGCGAACCTCTTCGCGCAGCAGCTCGGCGTCGGCGTGGGTGCGCGCGACCTTGATGCTGCCGTTGACCACAACGTCAAGGGGTCGGCCGGTCAGCTGCTCGAACCCGAGCAGCGCGTCGACGCCGCGGATCGCGAGGTCGGCAAGGACGTCGTCGATCTGCACCTTCTGCGCGAGCCCGGCCGCGCGCGGGGATGTCTGCGACACGAGCTCGAACCGGTCAACGAGGACAACGTCGAGACCGCGCTTGGCAAGCCAGAACGCGCATGCGGTCCCGAGCGCCCCCGATCCGATCACGATCGCGTCGGTCCGGCGCTGCACTGGTTGCATTGCTCCTCTCTCCATATTGCTCATGGGCCCACATAGGCGATGACGTCGATCTCGACGCGCATTCCTGGCACCTGCCGCAGCCCGCTTCCGACCGTCGTGCGGACCGGACGCGGCTCGGGCATACGCCTCGCGTAGACATCGTTGAACTCCGGAAACGTGGTCTCGTCAGCGAGGTGGACCGTCGCCTTGACGACGTCCTTCAGCCCCGCGCCCCCGGCGGCGAGGATGGCCGCGACGTTGTCCAGCACCAACTCGGTCTGCTCGGCCACGGTCTCACCACGCACCTGCGCCGTCTGCGCGTCGATTGGTCCGCAGCCGCTGACGAAGATCAGGTCGCCGGCGCGGATCCCCTGTGAGTACGCGCCCAACGGCGGGCCGGCTTGGTCGCTGTGGAGGGGCTGCTTGGGCATTGCTTTCTCCTAGGGCCTCGCTGGGGTCGGGAGCGCGGCGCGAACCGTTGCGAGTCGCTGCGCGAGCGCCTCGCGCAGCAACACAATGTCGTGACCGACCGCGATGAAGCGAAAGCCTTGACGCGCGAGCTCGGCCGCGTGGTCGGGATCGTCGGTCGAGATCCCGGCGGCCTTGCCGTGGCGTTCGCACACGTCGACGACCGTTGTGAGTGCCTCCGCGTAGCGGGGGTGGTCGAACTCGCCGGCGATCCCCATCGAGGCCGTGAGGTCGAAATGGCCTATCCACAGCACGTCAATCCCATCGGTGGCCGCGATTGCGTCGACATCGTCGAGTGCGCTGACCGTCTCGACCATCGCGATCACCATCAGCGCGTCGTTGGCCCACCGCATGTAGCCAGCGACGTCGCCCTCGTGCTCGTCGACATACAGGATCCCGAAGCCGCGCTCGCCGTCGGGCGGATATTTCGCGGCGGCGGCGACGGCGCGCGCCTCGTCGGCGTCGCGGATCAGCGGGACCATAACCCCAAGCGCCCCGAGCGCAAGCACGCTCCCGATCGCGTGCGCGTCAAGCGTGCGCACGCGCACCAGCGGGACCGTGTCACTCGCTCTGGCGGCCGCCAGCAGCGGCCGGATCTCATCGAGGCCCCAGCCGGTGTGCTCCTGGTCGAACACGATGAACTCGGCGCCGGCGCTCGATGCAGTCCGGGCCAGCCCGGTCGAGTAGAGATCGATCGCGAACATGCCGAGCACGATCTCGCCCTCCCTCAGTCGCCGAAGCGCCGGGTTGGACCTCATGCCGTTCTCCCGCGCGCGTCGACCGGCCAAACCTCGTGGACCTCACCGTCTCGGACCGCGATCAGACGGTCGGCGAGGTTCACGCACGTGCATGCATGGACGGGGACGAAGCTGAGACGGTCTCCGACGGCGAGCGGGCCGTCGAAGCTGCGCACCAGCCCGTGCTCCTCGGTCATCCGTTCAACCACCGCGTCGCGCTCGACGCACTCGGCCATTCCGCGAAGCTCCAGCCCGTCGCCGCCGACGACCCCGGTGTCGCCGGCATAGGTCTTGGTTCCGCAGTCGATCGTCGCGGTATCGGGACCGGTCACACTCACCACCGTCGCGAGCACGGTGAGCGCACAGTTCTCGGCGGTGGTCGCCCCGAGCGACAGCTGCATCAGGTCGTTGAACACGTACGTGCCGGCCCGCACCTCGGTGATGCCCGGCACGCATGCGACCGCACCCCCGGTGAGCGAGCCACCGGCCGTCACCTCGTGGACAGGGATCCCGGCCTCGCGGAGAGCCTCGGCGGCGGCGACGACAAGCCCGCCTTCCTGCGCGCCGGCCTCCTGCGCGGTCAGCTCGTCCGCACCCGGAAAGAACAGGCCTCGGTGCGTGGTCAGGCCATCCAGCTCGAGTCCGGGCAATTTCTCGATCTCGCGCGCGAGGCCCTCGATCGCCTCGGTGTCCGCGGCCGGCACGCCGCAGCGGCCAAAGCCCGTATCCAGGTCGATCTGCACACGGACCGCCGCGCCCGCTGCGACGGCGGCGGCGCTCAGCCCGACCGCCGCGAATGCGCTGTCGACGTTGACTGTGATCCGCGTCCTCGTCGCCAGCTCGGCGATCCGGCGCCACTTCGCCTCGCCGACGACCGGATACGCGATCACGATGTCCTCGAAACCCGCGCGCGCGAAGACCTCGGCCTCCCCAACCTTCGCAACCGCGATCCCGTGGGCGCCCGCCTCGCGCTGAAGCGCGGCGATCGCAACGCTCTTGTGCGTCTTGATGTGCGGCCGCAGCCGGACACCGGCAGCGTCGGCGGCCTCCTGCCAGCGCCCGATATTGCGCTCCAAGCGGTCGAGGTCGATCAGCAACGCCGGCGTGTCGAGCTCGCCGATGCGGCTCCTTTCCGCCGACGCCTCGGCGACGAGGGGCGAGCCGTCTGTGGAG
>Ga0070717_10002865_pt1 | contig 12231 bp, 11 predicted proteins | sample LARL113metaG_FD_71366 | JGI IMG/M metagenome (GOLD analysis project Ga0070717, IMG submission 71366) | Corn, switchgrass and miscanthus rhizosphere microbial communities from Kellogg Biological Station, Michigan, USA - LAR L11-3 metaG | ecosystem: Host-associated > Plants > Roots > Rhizosphere ...
CGGGACGATTCAACCGCGCCAGCGGTTGCGACTGGGCATGGCAGGCATAACAAGCTTCGGCGGTCTTGTCGACAACGTGGTTCTGCTCGACGGTATCGGTGGTATAGGTGATCCTGCCTTCCTGATCGAAGACGCGGATCTTCTCGATGCCAGGCTCAGCCGCCATCGTTTTCATCAAGTGGTACAGGCCCTCTCGATCGTTACGCAGCATGTACTCAGTGGTGCTGTGCCGAATGAGGTCGCTGATGCGTTCCGCGCTGAGCAGCGTGTTCTGCTCCAGGTGGTGGCGATGCAGGCGGACGTTCAAATAGCCCAGCAGGGCAAAGATCGCAACCATGGCGCCAAGCAAGAGTAGGTTCAGTTTGGCGCTTAGAGTAAGACTCAGCCGCAGCCAGCGCTTGCGAGTTGGTTCAGTCTCCAGCATGCTCCATCACCCCCGACACGTCTGGCAGAGTGGAGTCCTGCTCGGCAAGCGGCTGCAGCGCCACTGCCTCTTTGGGGAAGATGGGCAAGTACTTCACTGCCGTGCCGAACAGGGCGAAGCCAGCGGCGATGAGCATGCCGGTCACCGCGAGCTCAGTCCATTTGGGGAAGTAGCGCACCCCCGTGGAACCTTCAAATCCGGTGATACTCACGTTCATGCGGTTGGTGATGAAACCGAGAACTACGAGCACCGCGGCAGAGTAGAGCCCGTTGGCGCTGGATCGCACTCTGCGCTGCGTTAACAGCGCCAAGGGAAGGATGATTCCAAGTGAAATCTCCACCCAGAACAAATACATCTCGTATCCCGGGCGCAGCGCCAGTTTGAGCGCGCCGCGATTCGCCAGGTCTTCGAAGCGGAGGATCGCATATACCCCGAGCACTACCACCAGGACGCGGCCAAGTTCCTGCAGCACGGGCAGCTCCAGTTGCAGCCCGAAATGCTTCGAACTAAGGGACGATTCGAAAATCGTCATCGCCAATCCCACCGCGATAGCTGAGAGAAAGAAGAACGCCGGCAGCAACGGGCTGTACCACAGGGGATAGAGTTTTTCCGGAACGATCAGATACAGCGTGCCTAGTGACGATTGATGCAGCGTGGAGAGAATCACTCCGCAGATCACCAGCGGAATCAGAATGCCGCGCACCACCTTCAATGGTTTTTGCAGGTGGAAGCGCTCCAGCACGATGGGCGAAAACTCGAGCGCCAGCACCGTCGTGTAAAGCATCACGCAGTACGCGACCTCGAACATCACCGAGTGCGGATTTCGCATGATTAGGGGATGCCATATGTTGTAGGGCTTGCCCAAATCGAACATCAGCGCCGCGCACACCAGGATGTAGCCAAGGAATGCCGTGAGGATCGTCGGCCGGATGATGGAGTGCAGCCGCTTGACGTTGAGAATGTGAACGGCAGCGGTGAGGGTGAACCCGCCGGCGGCCAGCATCACCCCGCAGAGCACATCGAAGCTGATCCAAATGCCCCAGGGGAACTGATCGTTGAGGTGCGTCGAAGCGCCAAGACCTTGCGTGAAACGAATGTAGGTGGCGTAGAGGCCGGCGGCCATCCAAAATAGAAAGACGACTTTCCAGAAAGTGAACTTGAATGTCGTGAAGTTGAATGTGTTGGCGCGGGCCATTATGACTTCCTCCCATTCTTGTTGGTGGCATTCGTCTTGGTCGCTTCGCGGCCTTCGGCAACCGCCACCTCTTCGCGGCGGTGCGTGATCCACCAGATGCCACCCAGCACCATTCCACCCAACGGGACGAAATCGGGAATGTGGGACAGCACGCGGTAAGTGAGCATCGGCATCGGATCTTTCGAAAGGTTGCTGCGGTAGCCAAAGGTCTCAAACGGAACGGCGGAGAGCAGCAGCACAGAAGTCCCGCCCACCTCCTCCAGTCCGTAAATGTGGTTCACATAGGTGCCTGGATTGTCGTGCATCCGTTTCTGGGCTTCGGCGATCAGTTCGTCTCTTTCGCCGAACTTCGTGGCACCCGTAGGACAGATTTCCGCGCAGGCCGTCGGTTTTCCCTGGGCCACGCGGTCGGGACACATCGTGCACTTTTGCACCTTGGGAACCAGCTTGCCCCATTCGTATTTGGGGACGCTGAAGGGGCACGCGACCATGCAGTAGCGGCATCCCATGCACCTCGACGCGTCGTAAGTGACCGGCCCGAGCGCCGTTTTCTGGATCGCGCCCACCGGACAAACCGAGGCGCAAGACGGGTCGTTGCAATTCAGGCACAAGCGGCGCATAAACTTGTCGTTGCGCGTCAGCACGACCGTCATTTTGTGCTCGGACTGAATCTGTTCGGCGGCGATGGCGTCGTCGTATGGAAGCTTGTTCTGCCCGGCGCAAGCTACTTCGCATTGCTTGCACCCGATACAAAGTGTCGAGTCATATAACAGTGCTTTGCTCATGAAGTATTTCCTGGGACGCGGCTATTCACCCGTGCCCGAAATCCTTTCGACCGACGCCTGAGCTGAATGAGGAATGAATGAAGGAGCGATTACCGGCGTAACCGCAGACGGGAATCGGATCCGCACAAGCTGCTTACCTCATCAAATCGGAGGCTGTACAGCTAAGATTTTCAACAATTGAGCCATTTTCAGCCGTGACCTGCATCACCTCTGCGCGTGACGCTGGTCTATAGGTTTGCGCGGGACCGGTTCGACTATTGCAACGTTGCTTTTCGCAGCGGCGTAGTGAGGCAGATCGCCTCAGTCGCTCGAACTCCTTCAAGGTCTTGAAAGCAAGTCACTTCAACCGCGCCTACAGCGAAAACTTCGCACGCGGATGCGTTTCCTGTTGCGGCCTTCATCACCAATCGCTGCTGAGTTTCTGCGCACTCTCCGCCATACGTCGAATTCGCAATCCCGCTATCTCGCTCACATCATTGGAGATGAAGTCGAATAGCGCCGCATTCCGCAGCTGCATTTGCCTTTGGCCAAGAGATTGCCTTTAGGAAAAGTGTGAGTGACCCAGAAGAAATGGGAACTCCGGGCGAGGTGGGTTATGACAGTGATTATGGTACTTCTGACGTTCGCACTCTTTTTACTCATTGATTATTTGCGTGGACAGAAACTGGTGAAGCAACTTCAGAGCGCTCCACGGGAAGCGACATCGCATGTGGTTCCGGCGATGGTTGCAGGCTTCCAGGTACCAGAGAACGTGCGGTATCACGCGGGGCATACCTGGGCGCTAAGCGAGAGCCGTGAACTGGTGCGGGTCGGCATGGACGATTTCGCCTCGAAACTGGTAGGAAAAATAGAGAGCATCGCGCTTCCGCAGCGCGGGCGTTGGGTTCGCCAAGGCCAAAAGATCTGGACAATCTTCCGCGACGGAAAGTCAGTCGACATGGTCTCGCCGATCGAAGGCACCGTGACCGATGTGAACGAAGCGATAGTCAAAGAACCGGAACTCGCTCGCAAGGATCCTTACGGCGACGGCTGGCTGCTGACCGTGCAGGCTCCCGATTCCAAAATCAACTTCCGCAACCTGATGGGTGGCACCCTGGCGCGGCTGTGGACCGAATCCTCAGCCCTGAAGCTGCACAGCCGAATGCCGATGATGGCCGGTACCGTGGCGCAGGATGGCGGCATCGCAGTCGACGACATCACCGCGCACATGCCCGACGAGGACTGGGCCACGCTAACCAAAGAATTCTTCCTGTCCTAGGTCGAATTGCAGAGGATAGCGATTGAAGACACAACATCGTCAGGCCGGCCTCGCCCGACCTCCATGAATCGCCGCCCGGGATCAAGTCCCGGCCGGCTTTTTGTACGGGGGAGGATTCAGTCGGACAAGACGTCTTCGGTGACAGGCCGCGAGAAGGAGCGAAGAATCAACGTGCCTACCAGCACCGCTGAACTCAACATGATCACGCGTAGATACTGCGCGGCAGGCAGAGCGGCGTCCCCGAAAATCGTGCGCAGCAGTGCAAAGGTCGCACTGGTGCCGCATAGAACAAAATACACGCGCTCCTTCGCACCCCGCGAGATGCCCACCAGCCATGCGAGTATAGACACAACCACCAAATAAATCGCGATGAGAATCAAGTCGGCAGTCGCGACGAACCCAGGAAGCAGAATCCCCGCCTTAGGCGAAGCGAAGCCGTGCATCGCAATCCCCAGAAAGACCAGTGAATGAATGAGCGCGATCAATGCGCGCTTGCGGTTCGTCAAGATGCCGAACTCGTTCATAGGATGATGCAAGTTTCGCCGGTCGGCCCTGAGTTGAGGTGTGACCAGTCGTACCGCAACCTGTGATTTTCATCACAGAAACTGCAACGTAGCGCCGGCATCTTGCCGGCTGTCCCGAGGGCGCCTCGCCCTCGGCGCGGCGAAGACGAAGCCGCTACTTTCGCGCCGCTCTGGCATCGCTCAAATCGCGGTGGTACCATCGCGGTCGTTATGACCACCCGGACGACATTTCCGCTCTCCCTTTCGCTCCTGTTATTGGTTCTCTCCGCCAATGCCGCGACCCAGTCTCAACCTGCGCCGCCTCATCCGATTGTGCTGCGTGCCGCACGCCTGCTCGACGTTAAGACTGGGAGCATGCTCAAGCCCGGCGAGATCCTGGTCCAAGGCGAACGCATCGTCGAAGTGGGCTCTCCAGTTAAGCATCCCGCGGGCACAGAGGTGATCGACCTAGGCGATAGCACCCTCCTTCCCGGATTAATCGACACGCACATCCATCTTTTTCTCCACCCTGGAGCGGAAGACCTGCAAACCGTACAGGAGTCGGTGCCGCAGCGCACGATTACGGCCACCCTGGCCGCTCGCGATGACCTAATGGCAGGCTTCACGGCCGAGCGCGACATGGGAACTGAGGGCGCAGGTTCCGCCGATACGGCCGTGCGCGACGCGATTGATCAGGGCCGCATTCCCGGTCCGCGGCTGCGCATCAGCGGCAACGCGATCAACATTCTCGGCGGCCACGAGGATGCCATCGGCTACAACCCGGAGCAGCACGTTCTGCCCAACGCCAACTACGCCAACAACGCGGACGAGTTGATCGCCGTAATGCGCCAGCAGTTCAAGGAAGGCGCCGACTTCATCAAGATTTATGAGACCGGCGCAGATTCGGTTCAGGATGGAAAATTGACAACTCCATATCAGTACACCGAGCCGCAACTCGAAGCCGCCGTGAAAGAAGCGGCACGCTTGGGCCGGCGCGTAGCGGTGCACGCCACCGGAGAGCCCGGCACGTTTTTCGCGGCGCAGGCAGGAGTCGCTTCAATCGATCACGCCGATCAGTTGAGCGACGAAACCATGCGCTTGATGAAGCAAAAGCAGATCTTCGCTGTGCCCACTTTCACCATCTTCGAATATTTCGCCGAGCACGCGGCAACGCCTCAGCGGGGGGCGCGCGAACATCGGCGGCTCGACATAAAAGTCAACGAATTCAAGAAGCAGATCGCTGCGGGAGTGCCCATGGCCGCCGGCTCCGACGTAGGACCGTTTCCTCACGGCACGCAGGCGCGCGAGTTTGTGCTGATGGTGAAATACGGCCTTTCGTCGCTGGCAGTGCTGCAGGCCGATCTGCTGAACGGAGCAAAGTTGCTCGGCTGGGATGGACAGATCGGATCGCTGGAGCCCGGATATTTCGCCGATGTGATTGCGGTGCCCGGCGATCCTCTGCAAGACATCGGAGTGCTGCAGAACGTCGGGTTCGTGATGAAGGGCGGCGTGATTTATAAGAAGTAACCGCCGCGCTGAACCGGTGGTAAACCGCCCGGCAGACATGCAAAACCGTGCACATCCGCCTGCGATTCTCATGAGAGACGGCGACTAAAGACTGCATTGTGAGCCGCTTGCCGCGATTTCGACGCGAGAAGCGTGGACAGCCGATTGCCCTTTCCTATTGTGCCACGCCGGCCTCGGCGGGCACCTATGACCTTCCGCAGATTCTCTGAGCTCGTGACCTTGAGCGCCGCATTATTGGCGCTGTGCCCGGCCCTCCGCTCTCCATTGTCCGCCCAGACGGTCCCAAACCAGGCTCTGCTCGCAGAAAGAGCGGTCGACGCGCCAACTCCATTCGTTTACGCCTCGACCCCGGCGGCTGTCAGGCCCGCAAGCATGAGCAACCAACATAGGTTCTGGGACAAACAGAACTACGCGTTATTCTTGGCCGCTGGGGCCTTGAACGGCGCCGACTTCGCCGTGACCCGCGACAACCTGCAGCGTGGCGGACAGGAACTGAATCCTGTCGTTCGCCTCTTCGGCCGCTCCACCGCCGGGCTCGCCGTGAACTTCATCGGAGAAACTGCGGGCGTGGTCAGTATTAGCTACGTCCTTCACAAGACGGGCCATCACAAGCTCGAACGCATGGTCTCAATGGTCAACATCGGAAGCTCCGCCGCCGCCGTCAGCTACGGCCTGACCCATCGCTAAGCCATAGCAGAACCTGCGCACGATGGAGTCGCGATCGCGCGGTTCCTGCCTCCGCCATACTCTCGGCACACAACTCGATGCCCGCTCGTTGATTCCCTCATAACAGACCAAGCCCGTCTAGTTTCGCGACTCTTCCCTGAAGTGATTGGAGTCCCCGCAACACACCAGCAAGTTGGTAGTATTACTCCACCAGACTATCGGCCGATAATTTCCGCTAGGCCAACCAAGGGCAGACTATGAAAATCGCAAACGATGCTACCGAGTTGATTGGTCACACGCCGCTGGTGCGGCTGAACAAGGTCACGGAAGGTTGCGTCGCCGAGGTCGTAGCCAAGCTTGAAAGCCAGAATCCTGTGGGCAGCGTGAAAGACCGCATCGGCGTGAGCATGATCGTTGAAGCCGAGCGGCAGGGAAAAATCCAGCCCGGCAAAACCGTCCTAATCGAACCGACCAGCGGCAACACCGGCATCGGCCTCGCGTTTGTCGCCGCGGTGAAGGGCTACCGGCTCGTGCTCACCATGCCCGAAACCATGAGCTTGGAGCGGCGCGTTCTGCTGCTTGCCTTTGGCGCGGAAATCGTCTTGACTCCCGGCCCGCGCGGAATGACCGGCGCCATCCTCAAGGCCAAGGAAATTCTCACCAACACTCCCGGCGGCTATATGTTGCAGCAGTTCGACAATCCCGCGAACCCCAAAATTCATTTTGAAACCACGGGACCGGAAATTTGGAACGACACCGACGGTCGCGCCGACATTCTCATCTCCGGCGTGGGCACTGGCGGAACGATCACCGGCGTTTGCGAGTATATCAAGCCCAAGAAGCCTTCGTTCAAAGCTGTGGCCGTCGAGCCTACGGACAGCGCGGTTCTTTCCGGCGGCAAACCGTCTCCTCACAAGATTCAGGGCATTGGCGCCGGATTTATTCCCAGCATCCTGCGCCGCGACTACCTGGACGAAGTCATCGCCGTGACCAACGACGATGCCATCGCCATGGCGCGCCGGCTTCCCCTCGAAGAGGGCCTACTGGTGGGGATTTCGTCGGGGGCCGCAGTAGTCGCCGCTTTACAAGTGGCGCAGCGACCGGAAAATAAAGGTAAGCTGATCGTGGTAATTCTGCCCTCGTTTGGCGAACGCTATTTGAGCAGCATTCTGTTTTCCGAGTTGCGGGATCAGGCGCTGCAGATTCCCACGGCGGCGCTTCCGGCCTGATTCGAGTGATTCATGCCGCACCTGCTGTCGCTAATTCGCGAAGACGTAACCACGGTGTTGGAACGCGATCCCGCCGCTAGGTCCCGCCTGGAAGTGTTCCTGTGCTACTCCGGTTTGCATGCGGTTTGGTTTTATCGCATCAATCACTGGCTGTGGAATCACCGCTTGTTCTTGCTGGGACGGTTTCTCTCGCAAGTCGCGCGCTGGCTTACCGGAATCGAAATCCATCCTGGAGCAAAAGTCGGACGGCGGCTGTTCATCGATCACGGTCTGGGCGTGGTGATCGGAGAGACGGCGATGGTGGGTGATGATGTGACTCTCTACCAGGGCGTAACTCTGGGAGGCACCGGCAAGGAACATGGCAAGCGCCATCCCACGCTCGAAGACAGCGTGGTCGTCGGCAGTGGCGCGAAGATTCTGGGCAACATTACCGTAGGCCGAAACTGCCGCATCGGCGCGGGCTCGGTCGTGCTGCGCAACGTTCCGGAAGATTCCACCGTCGTGGGAGTGCCCGGACACATCATCTTCCGCGAAGGCAAGCGCGTTGTGATTACCGATCCCAAGCAGATCAACGACCCATTGTCAGAAGCCCTGGCATCTGTAGTGACCGAAGTAAACAAGCTGCGCGAACGAGTGCAGCAACTCGAGGGCTCGGAAGCAAAGGCCGAACCGCTCTCCGAGTCGCTGCAGAGAATCATGGAAGACGTCGACTACCAGATTTAATTAAAGCGCTAGCTGCTTTTCGCGGAGCCGGCCAGACTTTCCACGCGAGCGGGCAAGACCGGGGGGCGCACCGAATCCGGGTTCCAATGAAAAAAAAACTCCGTGGCGGGTCCACATATTCTTCCCTGGCACGGGCCCATTCCGCATCGGGTTTGCAACTTAGCGGCGCGCCAGCTCTTGTGCTCTCGTAAGCGTGAGTACGGCACGTCCTCGCACCGGCAAACAACGGTCTCGGCCGAAGCCAGGTCCTTCAACTCGGGACGCAGCCGGAATGTCCGATCCAGCAGGCGCGCGAAGTGCCGCGCTTTCCGCCGCTCGCCAAATAATCCTTTAGCTCGTTTCGCTTGGCCGGCAGCGGCAAGACCAGCGATTTGTCCCTCGACCAGTGCTAGCTCCACGCCACCAATGCTCGTAGGTTCGCCGGCGCAAAAAATTCCTTTGACCGACGTCTGCTGGATGTCATCTACCTCCACGTAGCCACCGCGGATCTGGCATCCCAACAGCAACTGCAACTCAAGGTTCGGAACCAGATGAAATCCGCACGCCAGAAAATCGCACGCAATGACTTCCGTCTTGCCGTTTCGCGAAATCGTGACGCTCTCGAGTCGCTGCGAGCCGTGCGCTGCGAGCGGCCAACTGTTCGCGACGTAGCGAATGCCCGCGAGCTCTTTCCTCAACTGAAGCCCTTGCGAAACTTTTGCGAGGTAGCCCAACAGGGACGCCCCAAACCGCGCCAGCCGAATCCACGAAGCTTGCTCACAAAGAATTGGAATCTCGGCGCCCTGTCTCCGCAAATAAGCCGCGACGGCCAGCAACAGCGGACCAGTCCCTGCGACCACCACGCGACTGCCGCGAATCGGCAGCCCCGACTTCACCATCGCCTGCAAGCCGCCCGCCCCCATCACATTCGGCAGAGTCCAGCCCGGAAAGGGCAGGAACCGTTCCCGCGCGCCTGTTGCCACCACCAGATTGTTGTAACGCAATTCGCAGAGATCGTCGTCCCCCTCCGCCAACAGTACCCCAGCTTCCGGCTGATCAAAAATTCTCTTCCCATAAAACGTCGTGACATTTGCCGATCGCAGCCGACCGCTCCATGTAGCGGCCTCTTGCATCTCCGTCCCGTTCAAAGATCGTCGCCAGATCTGACCACCCACGTTCGCATTTCCGTCCACCATGCCGACGCGAGCCCCACACTCCGCCGCTCGCGCCGCGGCCGCCATGCCTGCGGGACCGCCGCCAATCACCAAAACGTCGAAGCGTTGCTGCGAACCGCTACCCATCGGTTTCTACTTCCATGCCCGGCTTACAGACAATCTGGCAACTTCGGCAGTGCCGTCTTCCATTGATGGAAACACGGCACTCGAAACAGATCCCCATCCCGCACAAAGGTCCACGAGGTTCGCCGCTCACCGATACCCGACAGGCTTGCCCAGCCATCGCCACAGCCACCGCAACTGTCGCACCGAAGGGCACGGAGACGCGCGAACCGTTTACGCTCAAAATCACCACGCGAGAAACCGAACTAGGCGTGGACATACTCCTCCCCGGCTCGCGACGGCAAGTAGGGCTCAATCGGAATTTCTGCCGTCGCGCTCGTGATCCCATCCACCAGAATTCTCGCCGTCGCCAGCGACGTTGTGATCCCCAATCCCTCGTGCCCCGTCGCCAGGAACAGAGACTTATCTTCCAGCCACGGACCAATCAGCGGCAGCTTGTCAGGCGTCGCCGCGCGGAAGCCGGTCCATGTGCGCACCGCCGACATCGATCCGATCCCGGGCATATATTCCTGGGCGCGCTGCAGCATGCGCCTCAAAATGTCATGGTCAACCTCTTTATGTTCTGCGCCATACTGTCGAGACGAGCCGATCAGAATCTGACCCGTCCTCCGGGGCTGCACATTGAACGCAACGGAATCGCTGCTCACCGCATGCGCGCTCTTCAAATAGCCGAGTTCCACCAACTGATGCCGCAAAAAGCCGGGATACCGATCGGTAATCACCAGGTGTCCCTTCCGCTTCTTGATCTGAATTCCGTTGGTCAGTTCCGCCGCCCAGGCGCCAGCCGCATTCACAATGATCTCTCCGGCGATCTCAGCGCCGTCCGATAGCCGCACTCGGCCTTCTCCAATCTGTGCGACCGATGCGCCCAGCCGAAGCTGCGCTCCAAGTTTCTGCGCCCTCTCCATCAGGAACCGCGCCGCGCACGGCGGATACAACACCGCATCCTCCGGAACCAGAAGGCCCCCTGCCATGCCCTCCCGCAAATTTGGCTCGAGCCGCTGCAACGCCTGCCCGTCGAGCACTGTCGTCGGAACCCCGAACCGTGCATAGTAGTCGTGCTTGCGCTGCACCCCGGCCATTTCTTGCTCGTCGGCCGCTACCCAGATCGTTCCGCACTGTTCGTATTCGACATCGGCCGACAACTCCGGGCGCAGCGCTTGCCACAGCCGCTGCGAATAGCGCGTCAGGGCAAACTGCGCCTCGGAATCGTCCATGACGACAATGTGCCCCATGCCGGCAGCGGTGGCGCCGCTGCCCACCACGTCCCTGTCGACAACCGCAACTCGCAAGCCGCGACGTGCGAATTCGTCGGCACAAGCCGCGCCAACGATTCCAGCGCCCACGACGACCGCGTCAAAGTTTTGGGTGCTCATCTTGCCAGCCATAGAAAGAGCTTTCCCCCGCGGTGTCGATATAGGTGGGCCGCAAGCTTGGTATTTTAGCTGCATTCGAAACAGAGCAGCTTCTCATCCGATTGACGGCACTATCACGAAGGAAGCACCTACAGATCAGTCCCTTCGTGATACTTCGTGTCCTTCGTGGTTTATGGTTTTGCCATTCCACCGTCCAACTCATTCATACCCCGGCGCAATCCTTTGACAAAGGCACGCAGGTCCGTTAATGTTCCGTTTGCGTAAACGTTTACAAGCGTCGTTAGCCGCTTAAGTTTCTGGAGCGTTGCACCCCTTATTTCTCTCTATGCTGCTGAAGACATTGCGCGAAGAGGTGCTGGAAGCGAACCTCGAACTGGTTCGCCGCGGCCTCGTGCTCTACACTTTCGGCAATGTCAGCGGCATGGATCGCAACGAAGGGCTGGTTGCCATCAAGCCCAGCGGCGTTCCCTACGAAGAACTCACCGCAGCGCATATGGTGATTTCCGATCTCACCGGGAAAATTGTCGACGGAAACCTTCGTCCTTCTTCAGACCTGCCCACTCATCTCGAGTTATACCGACGTTTTTCCACCATCGGCGGAGTGGCCCACACTCACTCGGAATTTGCCACCGCCTGGGCCCAGGCGGAGACGCCCATCCCCTGCTTCGGAACAACCCATGCCGATTATTTTCACGGGCCCGTCCCGGTAACGGATCGGCTCAGCGCATCTCAGATTACCGGGGACTACGAACTGGAAACCGGCGTTGCCATCTGCCAGACTTTCGCGAAGCTCGATCCCAGCGCCATTCCGGCCGTACTGGTAGCCGGTCATGCGCCCTTTTGCTGGGGTGCAAGTGCCAACGCCGCCGCGCACAATGCGGTCATTCTAGAATATGTAGCCCGCATGGCAAGCCACACGCTGTCGATTAACGCTGAATCCCGGCCACTGGCGCGCGAATTGCACGACAAGCACTTCCTGCGCAAGCACGGCCGCAATGCCTACTACGGACAGGTCAAAACCAAATGAATCCTGCTCTCGCGATGTTGAACGTACCCACGCTGGTTCACCTCTCCCCAGTCGATCTCGTCATCATCGTTTTCTACTTCGCGCTGGTACTGACGATCGGCCTATATCTGAAAGAACAGGCCAATACCGGCGAGGATTTTTTCATGGCCGGCCGGGAGATGACGGCGTGGGTCGCCGGCCTCGCGTTCCTGTCCGCGAATCTCGGATCGCTCGAACTGATGGGCTGGGCGGGCAACTCCTA
>Ga0070717_10002866_pt1 | contig 12229 bp, 15 predicted proteins | sample LARL113metaG_FD_71366 | JGI IMG/M metagenome (GOLD analysis project Ga0070717, IMG submission 71366) | Corn, switchgrass and miscanthus rhizosphere microbial communities from Kellogg Biological Station, Michigan, USA - LAR L11-3 metaG | ecosystem: Host-associated > Plants > Roots > Rhizosphere ...
GATTTTCCGGAAACACTCAATCAAGGACAAAGTTGACGTGCAGAATCCGCACCTATGGCTTCCAGATGCCCAACAGTCTTCTCACGTCAATCATCTGTCCAAGGTGATGTGAGTTGTGATTGGCGACCAGCAGCGCCTCGCGGAGGATGGTCTGGCCTTTTCCCCAGGCAATTTTCTTGAATAAATCAGTTTTCGGGTCACTGACCAGCTTCTTCATCGCGTCGAGATCAGCACGAAACAACTTTATGCTCTTCTCCCATGAGGCTTCATCCGGAGGCGCGGGCGTTTTCGGCCAATGATCTTCGGGCCACTTCATCGCCTTGTATTTCGGATTGACGCTGAAGTCCAGGATGTCCCATTGTGCGAGGCGCATGTGCTCGAGCAGCATCCAGGCCGAGTGCGGCAGGCCGCGGGGAACTTCCCCTCGCAACTTTGCAGGAATGTTTTTGATCACGGTGTCGAAGGTGGCGTGAGCATGTCCGCCATCAAGTAGTTCAACAACATGCTTGCGAAGAGATTCGTCATTCATTTTGGGGTGGTCTCTCAATCCGATGGTTGTTCATGCCGACTCGCAATATTTTTGTTGCTTCAGCTATTGCGAGATCTCGATGTAAGTCTCAGCGGTCTAGGATGGCGGAGCAAGAAGCTGGGTCGCAGAAAATTCTTCTGACTTCTCACCCTTGTAAACGCGGCCGATCCCGCGCACCATTCGGCGCAGCGGCCACGCTCCTTTATCGTCGGCAAAGAAAATCTCCCCAATGCGATGGGAACGGTAGTACCAGCGCTTCAGTAGCGCGAGCTGCTCGTTGCGCTCCAGAGTCGTAGAGGGGGCGTCCGGAGCGAACGCGGAAATCGCCTCCTGGACTCGCGATTCCATAGTTTGCGGCTTGCCTTGGAACCGCGGCCCAAGCCCGTCGGGACCCGATGATTCCGGCGCGTGCTCGACATTGAAAAGCAACGGCCCTAACAGTCGCGCCTGCTGAAACCGCAACAAACACACCGATCCCGGAGCAGCGCTCGGCTGCACAATGACGGCGTCCAGCTGATCGATTCGTCGAATGATCTCGGGCAATTGCGAGATGAGCGGCTTCAGCTTTTCGATTCTGGTGTGGATCGTAGCGGCTTCTTCAAAGGCCAGCGCTGCCGAGGCGCGCTCGCGCTGCTCGGAGAGTTCTCGTATAAGCGACTCGCCGCGAGTTCCTAGGAATTCCCGGACGCGGGTGACTTCGGCGCTGTATTCCTCATCGCTGCAGCCTTTGAAGCAGGGCGCCAGGCACATCTTCATCTCGGAATATACGCAGCCGGGAAACGCAGGGTCGGGATTGAGTTCCTCGACACAGCGGCGCATCTTGAAAAAATCCAACGCGTCGCTGGCAAACTTCTCGGCGGCAGCGCGCGACGAAAATGGGCCGTAGTAAAGGTTTGTCTTGCCGATTGGAGCATGCCCGCCCAACACTCCAGGATCGTAGGGAGGTAATTTTCCCAACCGCGTCGTTATCGAAGCCCTGGGGTAGGCATTATCCAGGTGCAACTTCACCAAAGGCGCGGGACGCAGCCGCAGGCGTGCGGCGTATGTTGTCGGGAAAGTTTTGCGCAATAGCCGATAGAGCAGCAGCTGCGATTCGAAATCAGAGCCGGTCAGCGAAAATTCTATTTCGCGCACCCGACCGCGAAGATTCAGTCGCTTGCTATGCTCCGCCGGCGTTCCCAGTAGGCGCTGTAGCCGTCGGCGCAAGTTGGCAGTCTTGCTGACGTATGGCTCGCCTTCTCCCCGCAGCAGGAAAACAGCTGGAGCTGCAGGCAGTTGCTGAAAGAACCTCTCATCCACCAGCGGCGAAAATGCAAGGTTGTGCGCGAGCACAAACCTATTCTACTGAGGCTGGGGCCGGTTGCTATTACTGGGAAAACTTGTTCATGGGATCTGCCGTCGTGCTGGCGCCCGTAACGTAGTCATCTCTTGAAGTTCACGAGTCGCCGCGAACGCTGGCCATCGCATTCGGTGCAGAGTTGTTTAATGTAGCGATAAAACCGGGGACGCCCTCGCTGCTTCCAATACGCCGCTTCATAATCGTCGGTCCCCGGCCCGAAACGAAGGAAGCTGAAGAAAAGATGCTCACGCGGCTTGGTGACGATACCGACGTGTCCTTGCCAAACCACCAGATCGCCGGCTTGCGGTTTCTTGACGCGCTGAAATTCCTCGATGCCGGCGTAAATTTCTGATGATGGCGCATAGCTGTACGGGAAACCAGCGTGCTCGTAGATCGCATGGACAAGATGAGAGCAGTCGCGTTGGGAATGCAGCCGGGCTTTGGTATGGAGTGCTGTTGTGATAATCGTCGACCGCTCATCCGGGCTGAGTGCCGCGCGTTGCAGATGATTGGCACTGACCTCGTGTAGACTGGCGCGTGAATCTCCAGCCTGGAAATTGTCTTGTGCAGCAGACGAATGCGAAGCTACTGCACAAAAGGCACTCGTGATCGCGAAAATCAGCCGGAGCCGCATCGTCCTATTTTGATGCGCGGTTCGCGACCTGTGGAGATTACCGTCGTTCTACTGCATGCGTGCCGGGAGCTATGAATCGCCTATCTGACCCTTGAACTGAACGGCGCATGCGGTCGTTCCGGCCGATGCTGTCGGCGCGACATCGCATTTATTTAGGCTGAGTCTTATCCTCGACTTTTTGTGCGCCTTCTTTTGTCTTGTGAGCCGTTTTGTGCGTGGCGCTCTTGCTGGTCTTCTTGATCTGGTGCCCGGTTTTTGTGGTGCCGGTCTTCACCGCTCGGCCTGTATGTGTGGCGGCCTGTTTAGTGCCGTGTCCGACATCTTTGGCTGCCTGTTTAGTGCCGTGTCCCGCATCTTTGGCCGCCTGTTTAGTATCGTGTCCGGCATCTTTGGCCGCCTGTTTAGTATCGTGTCCGGCATCTTTTACGTCCTGCTTTGCGCTTTCTTGTGGGACTGCGAACAACGTGGATGTGACTGCGACCAACAAAACCAAACCGAAAAGGTGCTTGCCGAGAGACATAGGACAGTGTCCTCCTGTGGGATTGAACCTCGCATAACCTATCATCACTCCGCGCAGAAATCCACTGTCGCGCAACCCGGATGGTTGTGTTGACTGCCAGCAGCGTTTCGGGAATTCTCACGGCAGTATCCGGCCTTGCTCCGAATGGACTACTATTACTGTTGACGCAGCAGGTGCCCGGAAAATGAAGCTCTTTCGAAAAAAGCTGAAAAAGCAGGACGAGAAGGTCTTGGCTGAAGCCAGTGATCTGGCCACGCGTAAACTGGAGCAGTACTTCGCTGACCGGAGGGATTTGCCTCCGGTAACCAGAGATGCGCCAAAAAAGTCAGCGCTTAGCCGAATGCGCTGGTGGTGAATCGAAGTTCAATCCCCAGAGGGCCTTCTGTCCATCCGATAAATTGAATCTTCACGTTGCTATAATCAATCTTGATAGGCGGCGTACCAACTGGCATTCCAGCCCCGGATGACTACCGGGGCTTTTGATCTTTACTGTTCAATTCGCGAGCGAGCAACGTGGAAGAGCGGTTAGTTAGGACTGCGAAAAGGTCGCGAGCCTGCCAAGCACTGCGGGCGAAGCAGCGCGAAATGCAACATCGGAAACTACCGGTGTTCTCGCTCCTCTATAAACTCCAACCCGCAATGCTCGTCATCGAGTTATCGCTGCCATGCGATTCTGTTTTACTTAATCTTGTTTGGCTTTTGCGATAACTGTTCCTGCTGAACGGCACTCGCGTCCGCTTGCCTCGCCTTCTTGTCGTACTCATTCGAGAGATAACGATAGGGGGCTGCGCAGGTACAGGGAGCGCCTCGCTTGGATTGTGTATCCATAAAGTCCCCTTGCTTCGCAAACCGCTGAGATTCCGCAATGAGATGACTCGCCTGTTCCCGATAGTAGGTTGCAAGCTCCTGGTGGTCCTGTGCGGTCGTTGCGCTTTTCAAAAGCGCATTGACGTCTTTTGTGCTCAAGACCGGCGAAGTCTGAGCCATTCCTGGAATCGAGATCGAAGCCATTATTACGATAGTGAGAATCGCATCAACAATAACCCTTATTTGCCTTTGCCCAACTTTCATGTTCGTCTCCCATCGGAGTCTGTACTCCGAATCTACTCATTAGATTTGCGAGGCGAGGCTCTAGGTGTAAAGAGGCTATAAAGGAAGTGCAAGATTTGCATAAAGGTTGAAACGCGGATACTGCCGAGAGCGGGGATAGCCTTCGAAAACCGTGAGGGGTGGCGCTGCCCGCAGTTGATGTTGGCGAAAAAGGAGTGCAGAAGCAACTAATCCCGGTTTGCCAAGCCGGTGCCCCAGCCACTCCGCTCAGGATGACAGGACGTGGAAGAGCGGCCATTCATGGCCGCGCAAGAGTCGATCTTTTTTGACGGGCTTTAGCCCTGCCCTAAAGGGCGTTGTTTCAGAGCCCGAGGCGGTCCAGCGGATGAAAGCTTCGGCAACGCGAGACCTCGCCATCGGCGGGCCTACCCTCGCCTGCCCACGCGTTCAAGGCTGGCCTAGTGGATAGTCTTGTCACCTGCTTATTGCACCGATCATTGTGGGGGATGGGACTCGTGCCTTCCCGAGCGGCATCCGCCTTGAGGTGGCGCTCCAGGATGAACGTCGCTTTCGCAACGGCCTGGTTTACCTACACTACCGGGCAACAACAAGCCGAGCCGCCTTGCAAAGGACGCGGTTGCGCTCGTTCCAACATGCCCGTTAGACCAAACTAGAAGAGCACTAGACCACAACAAAATACAACGAAAACTGCGCCGAAGATCAATGATATCGCCGCGACTAGTAATAGGCGATTTCCTCGAACTAAAATTACGCGTTGCTCGGTTTGCTGTCGCCGAATTTCCTGCCTAAAAAATTCCTTGTGACGTTCATCCCACCGGTCTCCCTCGAGTCTCCCGAAATATCGCGATATGACAAGTTGGTGGCCAAGGCATTGGCTTACTCATTACACCATGCATCAGGGCGCAAGCGGCACATAGTGCAAATGCGACAGCCCCACACATTGCGACCACTTTTTGGACTTCCGTTGCTGGAATGGCTTTTCCCTCCTTAATCAGAAATCCGTAAACACCTAAGCCCAAGAGAGATATTCTAACCAATTCTTTCGAAAAGCCCTGATACCTGTTGGTTATTTCGAAATCAGCCTTGTACACTCTGTCGTCGAGTTCGAGATCGGCAATCGACCTTGCTGGATATGGAGAAAGCGCATTTTGTGCGGATAGCCTTCTCAAAATCATGGGTTTGACTTATACCACACGTTTGCCCTGGAACCAAGGTACAGAGCGTTGCGGTAATCGGAAGTCCATAATTCCCCAAGCCTTCCCGTTTTTGGGAAGGGTGGGTATTGCGGCTGTTTAGGCACACTCTTGAAGAGCAAGCAGGTTGTCCGTCCAAACGCGATCTGCGGCAGTCTGAACGAAACGCGTGCCAAACATGTTTTCTCGCGGATACAGGAAGGCCCTATTGCCGTATTCATCCACAACATAGGCGACGCCGTTGTTGTTTTTGAGCCAAAGGTAAATCTGGTCACGCGAGGACTTACCTGTTTCACCTGTGGCTTCGTTCTTCCAGCCGAGGATAGCGGTGTGCGGGTCGGCGTGATCGCCGTGTGCCTTGTTTATGCAGAGGATCCTGACGGCCATTTCGGGTGTTTGGCTTCGGGGTGCGAGCGCTATTCTACCAGCCGCCCACTTTGACGGGCTTTTCGCATCACAACCTCGTTGCACGTGTAGAGCGCAATATGTCTCACGTGAAAGGAGTCAGCGTCATCGGTGACACCGGGGTTATACTCTGTGCAAGCCGCCGCACCGCGAAACGCGCGTAGCAGCGTGAAGTTTGACCATGCGAACCTTCGCGACCAAAAGGAATCAGTGTCAGGAGGCACAAACATCGAGTTTCCTACGAACTCACCAGAGGTTGAGCAGCCTGCCTTCACGCGCGAGTGGGATTTCGCAACCGCAGCAGACAGGCGGGAATCAACCAGAAGCAGAGGGAACCTTTCCGCAACGCATCAGTTCAGAAGATTCAGCAGCAGTAACTGACTTCGCTCGCGATTTTACCGGGGTTCAGCTGTCTTTTGCCGGCTTGCGAGCAGCGGCCCCAATTCAGCGCCAAGCGGTTGTTACATCACCGGACGAACCTTGCGAGCGCGAGGCTGAAAACGTGGCCGATCAGGTCACCCGACGCGGCTCGCCGGTGACCATAAGTTCCTCCACTCCTTTGATCCAGCGCCTAAGTTCAGACAGCAACCGGGAGCAACCGATGCGGGCCGTTTCCCCCGCGCCGGCGGGGGCTGCGGAATTCGCCATTCGCACTACAGAGCACGGAGGAGTTCCGCTGCCGCACGATGTGAATTCCTATTTTGGCCGAGCCCTCGGATATGACTTTAGCCGCGTGCGTGTGCACGCTGACGACGAGGGAGCCGCGGCCGCAAATCGGATTGACGCCCGGGCCTATACCGTAGGGGACCATATTGCATTTGCGTCAGGCGAGTACGCCCCCGGGAACACGAGTGGCAACAGACTCCTCGCACACGAACTGGTTCACGTGATTCAGCAACCTGGCGTGGCCGCCGGAATCCAGCGCCCAGCCTTCTTTCCCCAAACAAATTTCGCGCGGTATCCAATAATTCAGCGTCAACCGAAAGGGCAAGAAAAAGATCCCAAAGCCGAGAAGCAGGAGCCGCCCAAAGATCCGCACCAGCGAGTCTACGTGGTTCGAGACAAAAAGCTTTCCCTCGGCGGCGAATTGGTTCAGGATCTGGAAGCGCTGAAGAGTAGCTTAATTTCCACGAAAACGGAAGGGGAATGGACGCTGGTCCTCTCAATTCATGGATCAGAAGATCGTCTCGGCGCCCAGTCTGGGCCAGACTGGCAGAAAAATGCTAAGTTCTATGACTCCGCTAAGGTTGAAAACTTGTTCGGCCAGGACAAGAATTTCGTCAAGTGGCGCAACAAGTACGGTCCAACCTCTCTGTCGCTGGTTTCTTGCCAAGTGAGCCAGTCGTTTGAAAGCACAATCATCAAGAATTTGACCAGAGTCGGCAAATCAGGTGGTCAGAGCGCAAAGGGACTTGGCCAGGGTTGCAAGCCCATTGCAAGTACCGCTACTCTGAACGACGCGCCTGCCAGTAAAGCGGCCTTCGAAAAGCTGCCTGCGTCGAAACGAGATTTATTGTTTGAGGAGCTAAAGAAGCTTAACAACAAATGGGGTTACTACGGAGCGCCGCCGGTTCCCGAGAACCAGATACTGGACTACTATTACAACGAGGAACCAAAGGCAGCATGGGTCAAAGTGGAGGTCATGATCGGGACATCCCACAACGTCGAAGACCTGAAATCGACTGGCATTCCTTTCTGGAATCGGACGACAGGAGAGAAGTCGGCACAGTTTCGCAAACTCTGTGATCAGGGCGTAGGCCAATTGAAAAGGAAACACGAAGCCACCGTTCCGCCAGACCCGGATTGATGAAGCCTTCCGGCACAACGCAGGCAGTTGCAAATGCCTTAGTTCTTAGTGATTGAGTTATCGAGCTAGAGTCGTTTGACCCTCCTTATCCTTAGCCCATAAACTGAACCTTCCATGTCAGACAATATTCACATCAAGCTCCCTGATGGGAGCGACAAGGAAATGCCTAAGGGCTCGACCGTGCTGGATGTCGCGAAGTCGATCAGTCCGCGGCTGGCCGATGCGGCGATCGCGGTCCGACCAAGACAGGATGATTCGCAAAGCCAAGTTCCGTGCTGAGTTGAGAGCTCGCCCTGAGCGACCAAGCGAAGGCCACCCGCTAAACTACGTTAGGAACGGGAAAGGGTGGGCCACCAGACCTCACGTTCTCCAGGTAAAACTCGTACGAGGAACGCCCGGCTACTGTGCAATCCGCGTCGCAGATAAAGCGTTGTCGTTGCGCGCCTTCTCCCTAGTCTCCGGTGGCACGCACACATGGTCTTGCTGGACCGCCTCACGCCAGACGAAACCCATTACGCAGGTGTCGGCGCCGTAATCGCCTCCATTCTTGACTCGTGCAGGGGCGAGCTTGTTGTCGCTCTCGACCTGGTCCCGAGTCTCCCGTGTGACGCATACGTGATCGTCAGGCACTACTAACCGCCAAACGTAACCCGCCGCGCACGTCCCCGAAATGGGTACCACGGCTGTTTTAGTCGTGTCTGCAGCTACTGGTGGAACCACTTGTTTCGCTGCCGAAGCGTCCTTAGAGCTATGCATCACGAGACCAAGTGTAAGCAAAATCAATCCGAGTACCCCAGACAGAATCCTTCCCCGCGCGTCCGGTTCAATCTTGCCGCTAATCTTCCCGACCGCCGCTAGAAACAAACAAAACAGACCCACCAACGCGATTACGTTAGCGATCGGCTGATCCATGAGATGGCTGATGAGTTCGGTCATAGCCTCCCCTTTCATAAAACGACGGCGCCAATATCGCCCCAACAGGCATGTGACTATTAAAGTCGCCGTTTAGACGCGACAACTGTACACCTATACGAATGATCGGACAACGAAAACTGCTGAAGGTGGACATTCAGTCCACCGTCAGCAATTTAATTAACAGTTCAATTGGCACTTCAACTAATGACGCGTCTATTGAGGCGTGTAGAAGCGAACGTAATCGACTTGCATCGGTCCCGGGTTGGACAGGTTGGCAGTCGATCCTCCAAGTGTCCCACCCACGGCCACATTCATGATGGTGAACATGTTCTGGTTGAACGGCCAAGTATCTCCTGCAGGAAGGCTGCTGGGAGTCACCGTGAAGAACGGCGAATTAGCGTCATCCACGTAGTACTGGACCTGATTCGACTTCCAGATCATTCCGTAGGTGTGGAAGGCGGTGTCTGCCATTTCTCCGCTGGGGAAGGTGTAACGCGCTCCAACTCCGCTGCCACCGGTTTTCGCCGTATGGACGGTGGAGTTGTTTCCCGAAGGGCCGGCTCCGTTATTGACCTGTGGAGACCAGTTTTCCATGATGTCGGATTCACCGCAGGTTGGCCAGCCGACGCTCCCGATGTTGCTGCCCAATGCCCAGAACGCAGGCCATAGGCCCTGGTTGGTTGTATTCGGCAGCTGGATATTGGCTACGAGAATGCCGAACTGGAAGTTTTGCTTGCCTTGAGTATTCATGCGCCCCGATAACCAGGTTCCATTCACGTTTCTGGGCTGGATCACAAGATGGCCGCTGCCATCAATGTAAACCGGGGCAGTAGACGTGCTGAACGTCGTCGGGCACTGCGCCGGATTGTTCGGGTAACCCGGAGGTCCGCAGTAAACTTCGGCCTCACCGTTGCCCCAGCCATTATTGTTTCCGAGGTCAAAGTTCCACACCGTTGTGTCGGGAGAACCCGCTCCGCCGTTGAATTCCTGGCACCACGTCGGCACATAGGTTATTCCGCCAGCGGTGATGTTGGGGACGCCTGCGCATGATCCGGTTCCACCTCCGCCGCCAGACGCAAAGGTCATGTAGTTGATGTTCCAACCGCCGTTATCCTGGTTCACAGTCAACACCTGCTGGCCCGCTGGAAGCGTCAACGTCGCGCTCACATTGGTCCAGTTCTGCCAACCGCCGGTCGCGGGCACGTTGACGTTGCCCGTCAAGTTTGTTCCCGACGAGTTGGAGATGTGCAATGCATCGGTTACCCCATTGGGCGAAGATAGGCGGAACGTCACCGTGTAAGTTCCGGCTGAGGCGGCGTTCACTGTGTACCTGAACCACTGCCCTGCGGCCGTCCAGCCGAGGTTAACGCCCCCGCCCGTGTCAGTAGTCACTTCCAGGTCAACGCCGTCGGATCTGTAACCGTTGTCCGTTCCATTGATGGAAGTTACGTTGAAGCCGGCTCCCGGACCGCCTAAGTCGTAGTTCTCAGCCTGCACGGTGCCGGGAACAGGCCCCGGGGTTCCGCCGAAAGGCCCTGAGCTGGTTGAGATGGTGAAGTAATTAAGGTTCCAGCCCGGATGATCTTGATCAAAAGTCAGAGTTTGCTGGCCGGCCGGCAGGGTAATGGCGGCCACCACGCTGGTCCAGGTTTGCCAGGCGCCGGTCGCCGGTACATTGACGTTGCCGGTTAAGTTCGTCCCCGACGAGTTCGAAATGTGAAATGCGTCTGTTGTGGCATTAATTCCGGCCACACGGAACGTGACCCTGTAAGTTCCTGCGGTAGCCACGTTGACCGTGTACTTGAACCACTGGCCGGTAGCGGTCCATCCCAGGTTAAATCCGCCGCCGGTGTCGGTGGTGGCTTCCAGATCGACACCGTCAGAGCGGTAATTGTTGCCGGTCCCGTTGACCGAAGTTACGTTGTAAGCGACTCCTTGTCCGCCGGTATCGTAGTTCTCCGCCTGCACCGTGCCGGGAACCGCGGCAGGAGTTCCGCCGTAAGGTCCTTCCGCTGCAAAGGCAAAATTAGTCACGAGTAACATCAGGGCTGCGCACAGTGCGCAAAAGCTCAAGGAAATTCTGGTTCTCATCGGGGATCCTCTCTTGGCGCATCTAGGCCATTGATGCGATGGTTGGGGCTGATCCTTGTTCTTGCGGATCGGTCGGTTTTCGGTAAACAGACATGCCGGGGCGCTACTCAGATGGAGTACTCGTTACCTGAGTTGCCGTTTCTTAGCGAAGTGGGCGCCTGATTTCGGGATCGAATTCTAAACGGGACCGGGAAGGACAGCGAGAATTTCATCGCTTTGTTACGAAATTGGAACAAGCGAGGAGAAGCTTCGGAAGACCGCGGAAGTTGTAATCCCAGCCTTCGAAAACCGCGAAGGATAAAGGATAAGGATTAGGCCGGCCGGCTAACCTGAGGGCGCGGCGGCGGAGCGTGTGTGAGGCCGTGACGAAGCATGATCTCAATCATCTTCGCTTGGTCCGGCGGCCCGCCAGCAGCGGCGTTGATCACCTCGCCAGCTTCGCGAAAAAATTGCGGACCAAGTGCAGCGGGCGTGATCGCGCATAGCGCCTTCACATCCTGGCTGCCGTTGTTGTCGAACTTGTGAATCGCGCCACGCGGAATGCAAAGCGCCTGCCCCAGCCCGACGTCAATCGTTTTTCCGTCAACCGTCCACGTCAACACTCCTGAGACACCGTAGATCGTCTCCTCGTAATGGTCATGGCTATGCGCTGGCGCCATCAGTCGCTGCCCGCTCGGGACATAGGCCTCAAAGACCGCGACGCTTCCGCCTGAGTCGTCTCCGGTAATCAGAAAGCGCACGGAGATCGGCCCAAGACTGATGGTCTCGTCGGAAGGATTGATATGGAGGTCGGCCGGCTTTGGTGAGGTTCGCCGTGGCATGCGCTTTAGCTTATCGCAGGGCTCGCGTACGTGTAGACGCGCGGATTAAGGCTTGATGGCGGCCGGTATCGTAGTTCTCCGCCTTGCGATAAAACATCCGCGCCTCCGCAAATGGTTGGCTTGGGCGTCCCGTCGGGCGCGCGGCTCCGCTCACGCGATCAACTTCGCCAGCGCAAAGGCCGCGCCAGCCGCTACCCCTCCGATGACGACAGTCTGTACCGCGCTCCGCAGGGCCCGCTCCCCGGTAAAGTGTCCCTTGATGTAGCCGAACACACCCAACGCGGCTAGTGTCACAACCGCAGAAAAAATCAGTCCACGATACGCGTTCGCCGAAACAATGTACGGCGAAAGTGGAATCAAGCCTCCCGCCACATATGAGGCTGCAATCGTTCCTGCGCTGGTCAGCGCGCGCGTAGGATCCGGCTGCTCCAGCCCCAACTCGAAGCGCATCATGAAATCCACCCACGCATCCGGACGCCGGCTCAATGCCTCCACCACTGGTTCGCTCTCCTCAGCCCGAAGCCCGTAATTCTGAAACACGCGGCTGACCTCAGCCTTTTCTTCTTCAGGAACCTCCTCAATCTCCCGATACTCGCGAATACGCTCCTGCTCATAATGTTCGGCGTCGCCCCGAGCAGCCAGATATCCGCCCAGACCCATCGCGATTGACCCCGCGGCAATTTCCGCGAGACCGCCAATGACAATAAAACGCGTGTTCGAAATCGCGCCCGAGAGTCCCGCTGCCAGCGCGAATGGCACGGTCAGCCCGTCCGACATTCCAATAACTACGTCGCGCACAAAATTGCTGGAAGTGAAATGCTGCTCACGATGAACAATTCTTGCCATCAGCGTGCCTCCTCGGCATGTGCTTGCAAATACTCTCGTGCCTTGCGAATCGCATCGC
>Ga0070717_10002867_pt1 | contig 12228 bp, 4 predicted proteins | sample LARL113metaG_FD_71366 | JGI IMG/M metagenome (GOLD analysis project Ga0070717, IMG submission 71366) | Corn, switchgrass and miscanthus rhizosphere microbial communities from Kellogg Biological Station, Michigan, USA - LAR L11-3 metaG | ecosystem: Host-associated > Plants > Roots > Rhizosphere ...
CTCATGTTGCTGCCGAAAAGAATGATCGAATTGTCCAGCAGGTTGCCGTCGCCGTCTGGCGTGTTCTTCAACTTCCCGAGGAATCGCGCGAAGAGCCCGACGTGATAGTTCTGGATCTTCACCAGCTTCTCGATCTTCTCCGGCAGATTCTGGTGATGTGAAGTGGCGTGATGCCCGTCGTGCACGCCAACCTGCGGATAGGTCTTGTTGCTCTCTTCGCGCGCCACCATGTACGTGAACACCCGCGTGATGTTGGCCTGATAAGCCAGCACCAGCAGGTCGTACATGAGGTTGATGTGCTCCTCGAAGTTGTACGGAATGCCGACCGGCTCAACGGGCAACTCCAGCGACGCGCTGGAATCGAAGTTCGCGCGCTGAATTCGCCGCTCGATCTCGCGCACGCTATCCAAGTAATCGCTCACCGTCGCCCGGTCCCGCACGCCTAACTTGTGTTTCAGCGCGCCCGCTTCCTCGGTGATCTCGTCCAAGATGCTGCGATCCTCCTGCGCACGCAACGCGCGTTCCGCCGCCGTTCCGCCCTGCCCGAACATGCGCTCAAAGGCTTTTCGCGGATTGATCTCCATCGGCAATGGGGTGGTGTGCGTACGCCACGACAGCGTGTTCATGTAGATGCAACCGTAGTCGCGATCGCAGGCGCCCAACAGTGCCGAATGATCCTCGGTCGCCAGTTCAATCGACGGCAGCGGCGTGTCCTGGCCGATATGCTGCGCGGCAATCTGATCAGCCGTGATGCCCGCATAGGCGTCCACACCCTGCGTCGGCTTCGGCCGCACTCCGCTAAGCCATGTCGTCGGACTCAGTGAATGGACCGCCGTACTGTCCGCCGCGCGATTGCCCAGACCGCTCACCACGTTCAAACGATCCCGGAACGGCTCTAGCGGCTTCAAGATTCGCGAAAACTCGAACCCAGCGCCGTCCGCCGCAGGTGTCCATTGATCCATGATCGCGCCGTGTGGAACATACACAAATCCCATTCGTGGCGATCCAGCAGCAGCAGTCTTCTTTAGCAAAGTTTGCGCCGGAAGCATCGCGTCGAGCAACGGCAGCGCCAGCGTCACGCCCATCCCGCGCAAGAAGGTCCGTCGTGGAAGATGCGTTTTGGTAATGAACATTCGACTATTCTTTGCCCTTACTGACACGACGATTAAAAGCCGCCGAGGTTACTCCCGGCGCGTCGCTTTCCAGCGCCCGGCGCATCTGGAACGGCTCGCTATTGACGATCCCCATCACCAAGGACGAAAACCGGTAATCGTTGCGGGACGCGCTCTGCACGATTCCGCGGACCACAGGCATATCATAGTACTCTAGCGGCCGTCCCAGCGCGTAGGTCAACATCTTTTCGGTCAGAGTCCCCACAAAATATTCAGGATGCTTCAACAGCGCCTCGCGCAACCCCACCACGCCGTCGATCTTGGATCCGTCAGCCAGTTGTCCCGACGAATCGATCGGCCCTGAAGCATCTTTCGTCCGAAATTCGCCAACGCCGTTGAAATTCTCCAGGGCGAACCCGAGCGGGTCCATCACCTTGTGACACGTCGAGCACGGGGCGTTCTTGCGATGTTCCTCCATCAATTGCCGGATCGAAAGCACCTTCCCACCCTGCACTTGATCCTTCAACGCGGGCACGTTCGGGGGAGGCGCGGGCGGCGGTGTGCCCATCACGTTTTCCATGATCCACTTGCCGCGCAGCACCGGCGACGTCCGCGTAGGGTACGACGTCACGCTTAGAATGCTCCCCTGTCCCAGCAAACCTCGCCGCGCATCATTGGTCAGAGTTACGCGCCGGAACTGGCTGCCGTACACGTTCGGAATGTTATAGTGCTTCGCTAGCCGCTCATTGACGAACGTGTAGTTCGCTGTGAGCAGATCCATCACATCGCGATCTTCTCGCATGACGCTTTCAAAAAAGAGCTCGGTCTCGCGTTTGAACGATTGCCTCAGGTTGTCGTCAAAGTTCGGAAACGTGGCCTCATCCGGCGCCACGCTCTGCACATTGCGCAGGAACAACCATTGCTCTGCAAAATTGTTCACCAGCGCTTCCGCTTTCGGATCGGACAGCATCCGCCGGACCTCGCGATCCAGCACCGCCGGATCTTTCAGCTTGCCCTGCGCCGCCACGTTCAACAACTCATCGTCCGGAATGCTGCTCCACAGAAAGAACGACAGCCTCGATGCCAGGTCCAAATCGTTCACATGATAGATATTGCCTGCCTCCACCCGCGCTGGCTCCGACTCCGACCGGAACAGGAACTTGGGACTCGCCAGGATCAGCCGCAGTGCGTTCTCAATCCCCGACTCAAAGTTGCCGTCATTCTTCCCGGCTTGATAGAAGCTCAGCAGCGTCCCCATGTCCGCGTCGGTCACCGGACGACGGTAGGCTCTCCGCGCCAGCGTGCCTAGAATCTTCTTCGCGCATGGAACTTCATCCTGCGAATTCGATGGAGTGCACATGAATATCCGCCGCCTGCTGGGAGTATCGCCGGGGCCAGTCGCATTCAATGGCCCGGTGATCTGCACGTGATCGATCAGCGGAATCCCGTTCATGTTCTGCAAATCCAAGTCGCGCGTGAATGGCTGCAGCGGCTCATCCGATTCTGCCGAATCGCGCCGTAAGAAAGCCACTGCCACATCGTGCGGCCCCGCCTTCACATGCACCTTGGTCTTCAACCGGGCATCCAGCGTGTCGCCGGCCAGAGCCAGGTTCGTGTCCAAAAGCTTCAGATCTTCTTCCCCACCCACTGGCGCGAGAAAGATCCGCTCGCCATCGATGCTGACTTCGAGCTGATGGGGAGACTCCATCCCGGTCAAGTATCCGACGATATTCCGCAGTAAGATCACGTTGAACTCGTAGTCGGCGTCTAACGGAAAATTGTGATGAATCAGGATTCCGCCGCGCGTCCCCAGCGGCAGGCCCTCGATGTGCTCGTCCTGCGCCAAGTCGGGCGGGATTTGGATGCTCTGGCTGATCGGCCCAATCTTCGGATTACCCACCGCCAGGCTACTCACCTCGTGGGACGCCGCCAGATACGCCTCGAGCAGCGAGGGCGACACTCGCAAAACTTCAGCGATGTTATCGAAACCGTTGCTCTCGTCATCGGCCGGAAGCAACGCCGTGACGTCTACCTTCAGCCCAAGCAAATCCCTGATCGCATTCGCGTACTCGGTCCGATTCAGCCGATGCAGTGGCGCGCGTCCCGGCTCCGGATGCGCTGTGGCAGCTTGATCGAGCGAGGCCTCCAGCCACGTAATCAACCCGTCGATCTTGGCCTGTTCGGGCCTCGGCATGCCCTGGGGCGGCATCATCCCGCCGCGCAATTTGCGCACAACTTTTTCCCAAGCTTCGGCATGTTCCGCCGCATGATCGATATCCAGCTTGTCGAGCATTAAGCCCGCGGTTTTGGCCTTTTCGTTATGGCAAGTGACGCAATACTGATGGATGAGTGCGCGTTGAGGAGAGGTTTGCTGGGCCCATGCGCCGCCAGCTACCACGAGGCCGCTGGCTACTAACCACGCGGCAAAACTACTTCGTCTGCGCACCCGTCCCCCTATTGCTCACGTATATCCCAATCGAGCCGAAGCGTCAACCACAAGGCCACAAGGCCAATGTTTCGTGCCGTTAAGAGGAGAAGAAGCGTGCCCGAGACTTTTCTCAAAACACATACTTCACGGCAAATTGCATGATGCGCGGACTAACATCCGTGAGAATCCTGCCGAAAACGCTGCTATTTAGGGCCGAACCAGAGGCGCCGCCTACGAGACCGGGAGTTGAGGGATTCAGATAATTGGCGCGGTTTTGGATGTTAAACGACTCGGCGCGAATTTCGGCGTATTGGTGCTCCTTCACGGGAAAGCGCCGCGACAGGGCTACATCGACATCGAAATAGCCAGGACCCTCCAAGCTATTCACGCCAGAGTTGCCGAGGGTTCCGTTAGCAGGATTCTTAAACGCCTTCGGGTTGATCCAGCAATTGGCGTTCCGGTTCTGGCAGTATGGGTCGCTGAATATTTGCTCGGGACGTTGCGGGGTGATTCCGTTCAACGCGTTGTCCACACCGGTACTCAGAGTAAAATAGCTGCCTGTGTGCAGCCCAACGATGGGCGCCAGTTGCCAGTCTCCCGCGATCCATTGGAGTGGCCGCGACGAATAATGCGGCGCTTGCAGAACGGCTGAAAGATTGAAGTTGTGATGGACGTCCACCGAGGTGCAGTTTCCGCGGTCGAAGCGTCGGTTGGAGGGGTTCGTGTAGACCGGGCCGGATAGCTCCGTGGTTACCGGATCGCCGATACAATGCGACCACGTATAGTTGGCCAACATGCTGAAGTTGTGTGAGAGCCGGTGCTCAGCCGAAACAATCAGGGCATTGTAGCTGGCGGTGCCGCCGTCGTCCAAGTATTCGAGCTGGCCGTAATAACGCCCCTGGCTCGGATTTAATTGAGTGAGTAATCGCCTCGCTTGGGTATTGGAAAGCGTCGAGCACAGTCCCGGCTTTTTGAGCCCATACTGTCCAGCAGCGCAGGTGCCGGGAATATAGATCGCCGGGTTCAGCTCCTGGTCCGTCCACAGGTGAACGGTATTATTTCCAGGATAGCTGGCCTTCAACAGCCAGCTTGTTCCTACTTGTCTCTGAAGCGTGAGGTTCCACTGTTCTACGTACGTGTTTCGCACGTGCAGCGGAACGGTTTCATAATATCCCGCGGTCGGATAAGGAGTGTTTTTGTTCTGGGTAGTCGGAAACGGACTGCCTCCCGGATAGCCGAGCCAGGGATTCGCGAAGCCACCCGGAGGATTGATGATGGTGATGGATTCTCCCCACAGCGGCTCGGTCGAGTAGTTGTAGTAGAACAGCGTCTGAGGCATATCGTAGAAAATCCCCCAGGACGCCCGGATGAGCATTTTGCCGTCGCCTTTGGGATCCCACGCCAGGCCGATGCGCTGCGCCCAATTGTTCCAGGTTGTTTGGTTCGGCCGGCCGCCGGTGTTGAAGCCAGGATCGCCAGGGAAGAGCGTGCCGGCAGGGGCATTCGGGTATATCGTCGAGTGCACATTCGCCAGGAAGTCCGCCATGTTGAAGTGCGTGACCTTATCGTTGACGATGCGGCCGCTCAGATAGGGTTCCCAGCGCAGGCCATAACTCAGCGTCAGGCGCGAATCAATCTTCCAGGTGTCCTGCGCGTAAAGTCCGAGATAACTCCACTTCTCGTTGTCATGCGAAATGTTCAACTGGGTGAATGAATCCAACTGTCCCGAGATAAAGTCTGCCATCGCGTTGCCGGTATCCTGCCCGGTGAATGTGAATAGCCCGTTGCAGTACACGCAGAACGTTGTAGCCTGCATGGGACGGATAAAGTTCACTCCGAATTGCATTTGGTGCGAGCCTTTGACCAAGCTGAAGTCGTCACTGAACTGGTAGGTCGTGGTATTGACCAGTCCCGGTGTTGCGAATCCTCCGGCGCTGAAAAAATCGCCGTTAATGTTAATGTTCGAAAAGTTTGGAAGAGCTACGTACACCCCCTGGACTCCTATGCTGGTCGGAGTAATAATCGGCACCTGAAACTTGGTGATACCGTCGCGATCCAGCGTGGCGTGGAACGTATTCAGAGCACCTGGCCCGAAGATATACGTATGGCCCAATACCAGCGAATTGACCTCGTCGTCCGTACCGGCGTTCTGAACGGACAGCTCAGTTCCTGTGAAGCTGGACGGTTGCAAGCTATGAGTCCCAAAATATCGCGCGAAGAACGACTGCTTAGAGCTGATCTGATAATCGATCTTCGCTAAACCCATGTGCTCGTCTTGATTGGCGATCATCGTGTACGTGGTGTTACCACATGGTTCCGGGCCAACCGGAAAGTGACTTGCCATCGCTAGCGCCTGAGGACTAACGAGCGAGGGGGGAAGTACATTGCCGACAAAGGGCCCCTTTAAGTTCTGCGGCCCACTCTTGAAGCACTGCGACTCATATGCACGAAAGTCGCCGGCCAGCATCGAAGACGTCGGAACAACAGCGGGTGTGGCCGCCGGCATCGACCGGATCAATGTGCCTTGATAGCCCAAGAAAAAGAAGAGCTTGTTCTTCTTGATGGGACCGCCCAGGGTACCGCCAAACTGGTTTCGCTTCAAATTGTCGTTCACGGGCGCGAAGGTATCGCGGGCATTGAAATAGCCGTTGCGAACGAACTCGAATGCATCGCCGTGAATTTCATTACTGCCCGACCTGGTCACCACGTTCACCGCTCCCGCTGAATGTTGTCCATATTCAGCCGGTAACGAGCTGGTTTCCACCTTGAACTCTTGCACGGCATCCGGGAATGGCAACGGTAAGTTCAAATTATTGAATGGGTCATTGTGCGTTCCGCCGTCCATCAGGTAAGTAGTGCCGTTGAGCATGCCGCCGGCCACGCTTACCAGCGCCTCGTTGGGGTAATTCTTACTGGAAACCAGATTGCCGGAAGAGGGGGCTTGGCCGAAGCCGTACTGGACGATATTGGATGCTCCCGCGAGTGTGATTAGCTGCGTTATTTCTCGCCCATTCAGCGGCAAATCGATCACCTGCTGCTGGTTGACGACTTGGCCCACACCGGTGCTGTGAGTTTCCACCATCGCCGCTGAGGCCTCCACGTGGACCGACTCGCTCACGGCGCCCACCTTCATCACAGGATCGATTGTCGGAGCCGTATCGACCTGCAACACGATGCCGGATTGTAGGTAGGTGGAGAAGCCCTCCTTCTTGACCTCCAGTCGATATGGCCCGATGGGAAGGCTCGGTAGCGAGTAAACGCCATTCGCATCGGATTCTGCCGTTCTGGTCACTCCCGTATCGGTCTGCGTGACGGTAACCTGCGCGCCTGGGATGCCGAGACCGCTGGCATCCTTCACCGTCCCTGAGATCTGAGACACTGACTGGCCGAAAAGCGCCAAGCCCAACGACAAACACAGCGGCACCAACAACCTGGTCGAGATCCGTTTCATATTCCCCTTTGCTTCCCGCCTGCGGCGGGTGCGATCCTCTGAAGCCCTGGAGTCTACACTCGAGTTACTCACCTTGCTGCGGCAGCTCGAATACAGACATTTCCTTAAAACCTTATATCCCGGCCACCGGCATCTGTCAATAGAGTTGTTTCTTGGAGTTATTAATACGTACTAAGCGAATAATTCCTTTACGTAAGTTTCACTTTTTTTGCAAAGCCATTTCCTCACGGTCGCGTGTTTGCTGTATGTTGTCCTACCGCCTTGCGCGCTTCATGTAGTAATAGTCGGCGTTAGTAAATCGATTTCCAAATTGTTGGTCGATCGCAATCAACAAGATCAATGTCTCGTATCAGTTCCGCTGATTGCATACCGTTGACCCCGACGATTCACCGTGGTACAGTTCACTCGATTGCATGCAGTGCCAATATTAATCCTCACAAGGAGCGGACCTGACCATGCGAACAGTATCACTCGCCCTGGCGTTGGCAGTCACTGGGTGCATTCTTACGGTCTTCGGTGAAGACCCCGTCTCGTTCGGCAAAAATATCCAGCCCATCCTGCATGAAAATTGCTGGGGTTGTCACGGCCCCACGCAACAGATGTCCAAGCTGAGCCTCTATACTCGCGACGCCGCGATGAAAGGCGGCGTACACGGTGCCGTGATCATACCCGGAAGAGCCGACCAGAGCCGCTTGTACCGCTTGATTGCAGGACTCGATCAGCCCAAGATGCCCCTGGGCGGCGGTACGCTCACCGACGAACAAATCGCCACCCTGAAAACTTGGATCAATCAAGGCGCATCTTGGGACGCCGACCCGCCCGCAGTCACGTCTGTTCCAGCCTCAGAAGGCGGCCCTGAAACCCATCAGCTCCCTCCGGGCGCTCGTAATTATTGGGCTTTTAAACTGCCGATGCAGGCTCATGTTCCCTACTTTGGCGAGGACATGACCAATCCGGTGGATCGCTTCCTCGAAAGAGTCCGCCGCGACAAGGGTCTCAAAGTTGCTCCTAAAGCCGACCGCCAGACACTGGTCCGCCGTGCCTATCTCGATCTGCTTGGCTTGCCGCCCACTCCCGCCGAGGTCAGCGAATTTGTGAACGACAAAGCTCCAGGCGCCTGGAATCGCCTGATCGATAAACTGCTGGACTCGCCGCATTACGGCGAGCGCTGGGGACGCCACTGGCTGGATGTCGCGCGTTATGCCGATTCGAGCGGCTTTGAATACGACTATGATCGGCCCGAGGCTTGGCGCTATCGCGACTATGTCGTGCGCTCCTACAATCAAGACAAGCCATACAACGTATTTATCAAGGAACAAATCGCCGGCGACGAACTCGACTGGAAAACTGCGGACAGTATGATAGCCACTGGCTTTCTGCGCGCCGGCGCCCGCGTGGCCTTTCGCGAGAAAGACAATCCCGAGCGCCGCTATGACTATCTGGACGATTTGATCGCTACAGTTGGACGTGGCGTTTTGGGGCTCACCGTGCAGTGTGCGCGCTGCCACGATCACAAGTTCGATCCCATCCTGCAGCGCGATTATTACGCCATGGTCGCCGACTTCTTTGGCTACGTCGAGACCACTTATCCGCTGGTGCCCCGGCCAGAAGCCGAAGCCTATCAGAAGAAGATGGCGGAGATCGACGCCCAGGAAAAATCGATGAAGGCCGAGATCAAAGCCATCGAAGCGCCGATCTTCGAGCGCCTGATGGCCGAAGCGGTCAAAACAAAATTTCCGTCCAATGTTCGTGAGGCTTTCGAGAAGCCCGAAAAAGATCGTACTGAGGGCGAGCGTCTGCTGGTGGCGCAGATCCCGGACGCTTTCTTCTTCGATCCGCTCCCTGTCGACAAGAACATGACGCCCGAAGAAGCGGCGCGCAAGAAAGCGCTGCGGGAGAAGATCGCCGAGCTTGAAAAACAACGGCCGAAGCCGATCGCCATGGCCGAAATCGCCACCGACGGTGACTATCGTTCCGCGCCGGACGGCCGAGGCGACGAGACCATCGGTTGTCCCCAATGCCGCGTGCCCGACCCCACGGCTGGCCCGTTCCTCTCGAAGGGGGACAACAAATACAAAATTCCGCCTTCGTATCTGTTGCTCCGTGGCGACCCCGACACCAAAGGCGTGTTGATGAAGCCCGGCTTCGTGACCGTGGCCACCTACGGCGATCCGCCTACCGAGATTCCGCCTGCCGACGGCCACACCTCGGGACGGCGTCGCGCTCTCGCCGAATGGCTGGTGTCACCGCAGAATCCGCTCACAGCGCGGGTGGAAGTGAATCGCATTTGGGCGACTCATTTCGGTCGTGGCATCGTGGGCTCAGTCGACAACTTTGGCAAAATGGGCGACGCCCCTACTAACCAAGAGCTGCTGGATTGGCTGGCTGTCGAATTCATGAATGACGGATGGAGTGTCAAACAGATGCACCGCCTCATGATGACGTCGGAGGCTTATCAAATGGCCTCGTCCTACGACAACGACGAGAACACCGCCAAAGACCCGGAAGATTACGACCTCTGGCGCTACCGAATGCAGCGGCTCGATTCCGACGCCGTTCGCGACAGCGTCATGGCTGTGAGCGGCGCGATTAACCTCGCCATGGGTGGTCCGCCCGTCTATCCGCCGATGCCGAAGGAATTGCTCGACTCCACTATTCACAACGTGTGGGTCAAGCAGCCCGATGGCCCCGAGACCTGGCGCCGCAGCATCTACGTGTATCGCAAGCGCAACCTCAACGTGCCGATGCTCGAGGTCTTCGATATGCCTGATCCCAATATCACCGCTGGGCCACGGACGATATCGACCGTGCCCACCCAGTCGCTCACGCTATTGAATGATGAGTTCGTCCGTCACCAAGCCAAGCTGTTCGCCGGCCGCATCGAAGAAGGCGCTCCCAACGATGTTGCAAAACAGATCGACCTTGCGTATCGCATTGCACTCTCGCGTTCACCCGACGACAAGGAATTGCAGATCGGGATGGACTTGGTGAAAAAGCAAGGCCTCGTAGACTTCGCGCAGGTCGTGCTCAACCTGAACGAGTTTCTCTATTTGAGATAAAGGCAGCTGAGGTAACGTCCATGAAGAACTTCTGGAACAGACGCGATTTTCTATTTCAATCCGGCGGCGGCATTAGCGGGCTGGCGCTCGCTTATCTGCTCGATCAGGACGGCCTCCTCGGTGCGCCCGCCAGCTCAGGCGCCCCTACGGGCTGCGAGGCCGCGCCCATCGGCAACAATCCCTACGCGCCCAAGAAGCCGCACTTCAAGCCGCGTGCCAAGGCCGTTATCTCGCTGTTCATGAGCGGCGCGCCCAGCCATGTCGACACCTTCGATCCAAAGCAGGCCTTAGTTACGTACGCCGGCGAGCCGCTCGACAGCAAACTTGCGAGCGACTTGAAGGTGCGCCAGGGCTTTCCCGGGCCAATCATGCCCAGCCCGTTCACATTCAAAAAGTACGGGCAGAGCGGGATCGATATTTCCGAAATTTTCCCCAATGTCGCGCAAAAAGTGGACGAGATCGCGTTCATCCGCTCCGTCTACGCCCGCTCCAACGACCATGTCCAGGCGCACTATGACATGCACTCGGGGCAAATCCGCATGGGCTATCCGAGCGTCGGCTCTTGGGTGACGTACGGTCTTGGTTCGGAAGCCACCAGCCTGCCGGGCTTCATCGTGATTCACGACGCTCGCGGCGGACCGTTCGGCGGTCCCAACTGCTGGAGCGCTGGCTTCATGCCGGCCGCCTATCAAGGCACCATGTTCCGCCCGTCGGGAGATCCGATCATCGATCTCCGGCCGCCTTCCGATGTCAGCCCCGAACAGCAGCGGGGCATGCTCGACACGCTGGCGAAGTTGAACCAGATGGACGTCGACAAGAACCCAGGCAACTCCGAGTTATCCGCGCGCATCTCGGCCTACGAGCTTGCTTACCGCATGCAAGGTTGCGCTCCAGAAGTGGTCAACATCGACAACGAATCAGAGGCCACCAAGAAACTGTACGGGCTCGACAACAAGAACACCGAGTCGTTTGGACGCCAGTGTCTGCTCGGCCGCAGATTGGTGGAGCGCGGCGTCCGGTTCGTCCAGCTCTATGAAGGCGGCACCAATGGTAACCAGTTCATGAACACCTGGGATGCTCACAACAACCTCAAGGCCAATCACGAACTGCACGCCAACGCCTCCGATCTTCCCATTGCCGGCTTGCTCACCGATCTCAAGGCTCGCGGCCTGCTCGAATCGACGCTCGTTGTTTGGCACGGCGAATTCGGACGCATGCCCATCTCGCAGCGCGGCGTCGGACGCGATAACAATCCCGGCGCCCAGACTGTTTGGATGGCCGGCGCCGGCATCAAGGGCGGCCAGGTCATAGGATCGACGGACGACTTCGGCTATAAAGCCGCCGAACAACCCACTTCGATTCACGATCTGCACGCGACCATGCTGCACTTGCTCGGCATGGATCACACCAAGTTGACCTATCGCTTCAACGGTCGTGATATGCGCCTCACCGATGTCGGCGGCGAGTTGATTCCGCAAATCGTTGCGTAGGAAACCGGGCGCGGCGAACTCGGCCGTGTCACCCCGGACGGCGTAATCACCGAATTTCCGGTCGCGCCCAACACCCGCCCCGCCGGCGGCGACCGCCGCGGCGGCCGCTTCCTGAGCTTCCGCTGAACTCGCCCGCCTCGGGCTGCGTACACCTTTATATGGCACCCGCATTCCCCAAACCTCATAAAGATCGCGGCATGGAAGGCATGGTCGCGAAATGGTACACCGCCAACACTGGCAAATCGCTCAATGAATTCGCCCAGCTCGCGCAGCGAATCGCCGGTCAGATCCCGCCTGGCAGCCATGTGCTCGAAGTTGCACCCGGCCCTGGCTATTTCTGCATCGAACTGGCGAAGCTCGGGGATTTCTCCATCACCGGCCTCGACATCAGTCATACTTTCGTTGAGATCGCCAGCAAAAAAGCCGTCGAAGCGGGCGTCAGTGTGGAGTTCCGCCAGGGTAATGCTTCCAGCATGCCTTTCGCCGACAATACCTTCGATTTTCTCTTTTGCCGGGCAGCTTTCAAGAACTTCGGCAAGCCCGTTGGCGCGCTCGAGGAAATGCGCCGCGTGTTGAAGCCTGGCGGCCGCGGCTTGATTATCGATCTGAGAAAAGATGCACCGATGGAATCGATCAATCGCCTCGTTGACGGCATGGGCTTGAATCCGGTGAACAAGGTCCTTACCAA
>Ga0070717_10002868_pt1 | contig 12228 bp, 14 predicted proteins | sample LARL113metaG_FD_71366 | JGI IMG/M metagenome (GOLD analysis project Ga0070717, IMG submission 71366) | Corn, switchgrass and miscanthus rhizosphere microbial communities from Kellogg Biological Station, Michigan, USA - LAR L11-3 metaG | ecosystem: Host-associated > Plants > Roots > Rhizosphere ...
GCCGAACGGACGAATGAGGTAACAAGTAATGGCTACAAAAGTAATAAAAATAAAACGAATAAGAATTAAGTCCACGAAAACCTCCCCAGCCGCTGAAAGCCGTCCTGCACCGGCCGCAAACAGCTATATCCGAACCCGCCGGCGTTGTTCTATTCGGAGCCGGTGATAATAGAGATTAAAGAGGCTCCGTGCCCCTGCCACCGCGAGGGCAACATCGTTATCGCAAAAAGTATATACCTGCTTGTAAAGCGCCGAAGGTAATCCTCCAGAACGACCCTTTCCAATGTGCAGTAGAAGGCACTAGCTTAGTTAGGTTCGTGCCCTGATGCGAAGCACAAGCTAGCTCCCGTTGTTAAACTCTTCCTATGAAGGCTGTCGTCATTCCCCGCCTAGGTGGTCCTGAGGTCTTGGAGATTCGCGACGTTCCTGAGCCTACCCCAGGCGCGGGCGAAGAGCTGGTGCGAGTCGAAGCCGCGGGCGTCAATTTTGCCGACGCCATGGCCGCGCAAGGCGGCTACCCCGGCACGCCGAAGCCTCCTCTGGTCGCCGGACGCGAGTTTTGCGGAACTCGGGCCAGCAACGGCGAGCGCGTCATGGGCTACACGCAATGGGGAGCTTTCGCCGAAGTCGTCGCCGCCCACTCGGCGCTGCTCTGGCCGGTACCCTCGGGCTGGAGCGCGGAAGAAGGCGCCGCGTTCCCGGTCAACTTCTTGACCGCATACTTCGCCTATTGGAAGGCAGGACTGGTGGGGGATTCGGCGAAGGGTGCACTTGTGCTCATTCATGCTGTCGCCGGTGGAGTCGGCACCGCGGCGGTGCAGATCGGGAAGCTGCTCGGCGTCGGGATGTACGGCACGTCGTCATCAGAAGAGAAACTAGACCGGGTGAAACAGCTCGGCTTGCAGCATCCGATTAATTACAAGAATCAGGATTACGAACAAGCCGTAAAAGACCTGACTCACGGCGAAGGCGTGGATGTAGTTTTCGAAATGCTAGGCGGCGAACACACGGCCAAGAGCGTCCGCTGCCTGCGCGACTTCGGGCGTGTCATTGTCTATGGCGCCGCTACCGGACTGCGCGCGCAACTCGATGCTCGAGTGCTCTATGCGAAGGGAGCCAGCGTTCATGGGCTCTGGCTGACGTATCTTTCCGCCAAGCGCGAGCTGATGCAGCAGGCGTGGAACCAACTTTCTGAATGGGCGTCGCAAGGTCATTTGCGGCCAGTGGTCGGCGATGTCCTACCGATGGAGAGAGCGGGGGATGCGTACCGGCTCTTGCTGGAGAGGAAGAATTTTGGCAAGGTTGTGCTAAAGATTTGAGCAAAGTCCATGTGGGGCGGGCGCCCTCGCCCACCAAGCCCATGCGAGTTCACTTCGCTACAACATGCTTCGCCGACTCGATACAAACTGCCTGCATCGTATCCTTGCGCTCTGGCTCAAGCGGACATACTTCAAAATCTGCATAGATTCGATTGTCAGGCGGCTTGAATTTCTTTGAGACACTCGCTGGCAATTCAGGGTTTTCATTGTCCAGGCTATGACGGTCTACTGAGGGTCCACTGTAAATCCCAAGCATTCGCATCGTTCCAATTTTCCATAAACGGAATTCCGGAATAGCCGAGGCGCCCGTGAGTCCAGTAGCACGAGGCGGCGTTGGCAGGTATCTTGCAGGGGATTTTACGTTTATGGACTCCTTCTCCCGAACCGGCAAATGCAATCGCGCTCAGAAGCGCCGCTGAAAGCAGTGTTTCCCAACATAGTCCTCGCTTCTCAGCCTCCAGTGCCCTCAAACTCTCCAACCAGTTCCTGATGCTTCTCCTTGGCCGCTTCCACTAGCGCCCGGAAGAGCACCCGCGAGTTCTCATCATCCTCAAATGAGCGTTCCGGATGCCATTGCACCGCCAGCACAAAATGGTCCGGTGATGTGCCTTCCAAAGCTTCAATGATTCCGTCTTCAGGGCAGCGCGCCACGATTTTCAGACCGTCGCCAATCACATCTGCGGACTGATGATGACTAGAATTGACGGGAACGGGAAGGGCACGACTTACAGTCGTGCCGTAAATCGGCATGGTCGGAGAGTCGGCACGGCTGGAAGCCGTGCCCTTCCCAAAACCTCTCGTGGACGAATCTTCTGACGATCGTAAAATCTCCGCCAGCCTCGATCCCGGATCGATCTCCACCTCGTGCGCGACTGGGACTTTGCGCCCGGCCTCATGATTCACCGCCGACTCGATGTGCTGCACCAGCGTCCCCGAACGATACACATTCAGTATCTGCAAGCCATAGCAAATCCCCAGCACCGGCTTGCGCATGTTGTACGCATCCTGCAACAGCAGCTCGTCTACGGTATCGCGCTTGGGATCGGCAGCTTCAGTCTTCGGATGCCGCACAGCCCCGAACTTCGCCGGATCTACATCAGCTTTGCTCCCCGGCAGCAGTACCGCATCAGAGCGCTCGATCAGCTTCATCACCTCTGCCGGAGAGCAATCCAGAGGGATTCGCACCGGCTCGCCACCTGACAACTCAACCGCGCGCTCATATTGTGGAATGGCCCGTTCCGCGTATTCAGGATCAGCGCCGTGGGGAAGCGGAATTGCGATGCGAGGCTTCATCTGAGTTCAGCTCGCGCGCCCCATCTGATCTTCGATTCGATTCAGTGCCCGGGCTTGCCGATAGTGCCGCAATTCCATGAAACTCGCCGAGACAAACACAATCGCCGCCACCATGGCTGCGGCGGGCAGCGCCACGTGCCTGTATGCGAACGTCATATCCGGATGGGCGCTACGTAATTTCGCCGCCAGCACCGTTCCGCCAATTCCAAGCAGCAAACTGACGGCAAACGAGAGCAGCGTGACGATGAACGTCACCAGCAGTACCCGGACAGGGATCAGGTACCAGCGCGGTTTGCGGGCAGGAGTTTCTACTGAAGGCATCTCCTATAACCTACACCAGCGGACGCTTTGAGTGCTGGCCCTTACAAACCCTATTGATGTCATCCCGAACCCGCTACCCAAGCGGGAGAGGGACCTTGCGATGCGTGTGAATACCCCATGGCATCGGCATGGGTGGCAATTCTCCCGACTGCACAGGTAGTCAATTTGACGTAAGATCCCTCTCCCGCTTGGGCAGCAGCAAACTTCGTTGACCGTACCAAGACAGCGGAGGGTCAGCGTGCATCTGCTTCAGTGCGCTAGAATGCTGAGGATGTCCCAAGCCGCACAGGCAATTACGCGTCCCCCAGCGGAGGTGGTTCGGGAAACCCCCGTCTCTCAAGCTCCCAACGGGATCTGCTACGCCGTCTCCGGGGACATGAGCATTCCGGGCACAGATGTGGAACGCATGGCCTCGGTTGTTCCTAAATCCATCGCGGCCGCCCTCGAGCGCAAGGCCTACTACTTCGTCCCACTCACGGTGAATCAGGGAGACCAGACCGTCATCGCCGACCGCTACGATGTTGCGCTCAGCGACAGCGCGGTTTGCCATCGCAACCTGGAACTGGGCGGCTCGCAGTGCGTGTTCATCTCCACGCGTCTGATGGACGACAAGTTTTCCATCGCCTTCGAGTTTTATATCAATGTGGGACACGCCTTTGTCGAGCGCGCCGGAGTCTCCCGCGAATTTGCCGACCTGGTCTGGAAGCAGGCGGAATCGCGCGTTCGTGGCGAGACCTCGCTCGATGCCTGGGAGTCGCGTAAACTCTCCGCCGCCCCCGGTCCCGACGCCGAAAAACACAAAAACGACTACTTCGCCGCTGCCTTCTCTGATTCGATCTCGATCTATCTTTTATCTCTGTTTCTAGATGTTGATTACCAGGACTTGCGAGAACGCGATTATCCGCTGCTAGCCCCAGCCGCCTTGGCCGAACGTCTGCGCAAAATCGCTGAGCTGTTCCCGCCCAATCCCGGATTTGAGTTCGCTGTGTACTACAGACGGCGCCCGTAGCTGGAAAGTGTTTTGGCGAATCTCCACTGTGAGCCCGCTTCTGAGCGGGGGGCGGTAGCAATGGGTTCAAAACGAGAAATTACGAATACATGACCGTTTGTTGACTTCTCGGCATCTGACTTGGTGTAAATTAGTTCCCTTGTGATAAGAAATATTTTGCGGAGCTTGACGATGCGCCCTCTCTTCTCCTTCTCCCTGATAGCGCTTGCGACGTTCTCTCTTGCCGGCAGCACCGTTGCCAGGCCTCAAAATCAACCGTCCGCTACAACTGCAAGTACCCAAGTCATAGAGGTCACCGCTAAAAAGTACGAGTACAATCCATCCCCGATCCGAGTCAAGCAAGGTGCGAAAGTGCAGCTCAAAATTACCGCGACCGACCACACTCATGGTTTCAAAATCAGTCCATACCAGGAAGGAGCTGAAGCTACTGGAAATGCAGGCCTTGTTTTTTCTTCTCCCCAGGATTGCCTCAAGATCGAGAAGGGCCAGACCGCGACCATTGAGTTTGTAGCGCAAACACCAGGAACGTACCGGTTTAAATGCTGTGTTCACTGCGGATGGAATCACCGGTCAATGAAGGGCGAATTGGTTGTGGAACCATGAGTGAGGAATCGCGCTCGAGCGGCTGATGTTTGTGTGACTGATTACCCCAACTTCTTCGCCACCAACTCATTCACCAACTGCGGATTGGCCTGGCCCTTGGAAAGCTTAATCACCTGGCCGACGAGGAACTGGATCACGGTTTTCTTCCCCGCGCGGTACTGGTCGACCTGCTTGGGATTGGCAGCGATCACTTCGTCGACGATCTTCTCTAGGGCGGAGGTATCCCGTGACTGCTCGGGGCGACCTTCTTCTTCGTACACCTGCGGGAAGTCTTTCCCACGCTCGAAACAAAGATCGAACAAGTCCTTCAGCATTTTTCCGGAGATTGCACCGGTTTCGACCAAGTCAGCTGCTTCGGCGAGGCCTTTCATCGAAATCGGCGACTGCTCGATGGAAAGTCCGCGAGCCTTTAATCTGCCCATTAGCTCACTCTGGACAAGATTCGCGACCCGCTTGGGATTTTTCGCCGCCTTCGCCGCCGACTCGAACTGGTCAGCCAATTCTTTGGTTAGCGTGAGAACATGCGCGTCCTGAGCGGTGATGCCGTAATCTGTAAGCATGCGCTTGCGCCGCGCTTCGGGAAGCTCTGGCAGTGTACGCCGGATTTCCGCGCGCCATTTTTCGTCTACGACCAATGGCAGAAGATCCGGCTCAGGGAAGTAGCGATAGTCATGCGCCTGCTCTTTCGAGCGCATTCCGTAAGTCTTGCCTTCGACGGAGTTGTAGAGGCGTGTCTCCTGCGTGATCCTTCCGCCGGATTCGATCACCCCGATCTGGCGGTCAATTTCGTACTCCAACGCCTCGCGAATGAAGCGGAAGGAATTAACGTTCTTGACTTCGGTCTTGGTGCCGAATTTCTTTTCGCCGCGTGGGCGCACGCTGATGTTGGCGTCGCAACGCAGCGAGCCCTCTTCCATATTGCAGTCGCTCACACCGGTGTAGAGGATAATTTCTTTCAGACGAGTCAGATACTCGTAAGCTTCTTCGGGAGTGGCGATGTCCGGCTCACTGACAATTTCAATCAGCGGCACGCCACTGCGGTTCAAATCAATGGCCGTCGTGTCGTTTGCGCCAGCGAAACCTTCGTGCAGACTCTTGCCCGCGTCTTCTTCGAGATGCACGCGAGTGATGCCGATCTTCTTCTTCCCGGATGCAGTTTCAATTTCAATGAACCCATCCTCAGCCAACGGCTTGTCGTACTGCGAAATCTGGTATCCCTTGGGCAGGTCGGGATAGAAATAATTCTTGCGCGCAAAGATCGAAGTCTCGTGAACTTCGCAATTCAGCGCCATCGCCGCCAGCGTCGCAAACTCCACCGCTTTGCGATTCAGCACCGGCAGTGCGCCGGGCAGCCCCAGGCATACCGGACAAACATTGCTATTCGGCGGATCGCCAAAATGCGTCGAGCAGGAGCAAAAAATCTTAGTTGCGGTGAGGAGCTGAACGTGCACCTCCAGCCCAATCACCGGCTCGTACTTGGCGCGCGCCGCCACAGAACTCTCCACGGAGGTCGCCATATTTAGAAGATTATAACGGCAGTTGTGCAAAGCGGGAGCAGTCGGAACAGGAAAGAGGATACTTCGTTATTTGAGTCCGACGTAGACGTCAACTTGCGAGTTCTGAGGGTCGCGCGCACGCAGATCGTAGATTTCGAAATCTGTCTTGTAGGACCGCTTCAGCCTTCCGTCGTCCTCTAGTTTCCAGAGTCTCTGCCAAGCTCCGGGCACAACCGTGGACACTGGGCCCTGCTCGCTGGTAAGCACGGCGTATCGGCCGCCCGGCACGCGTTTTGACACCATTCCGGCTGGCGGGACGGTCCCATCTTTCACCATGGCGCCGATCACGTAGACGTACTCACCATTACGGTCGCTGGCGTAATCGGTATAAAGGGCGTAGATATTTGCACCGGTTTTGTTAGGGATTTTTTCCTGGATCCCGTCCTGGAAGAATTCCTGCCACTGCGCCGCAATGACGCCCCCGGCAGTGGCTTCTTTTGCGTTCGTGGTACGCGCCTCGATCCCAATAACCATAAATTCTGGCAAGTCTGCGCGAGTAATGGGAGTCTCCTTTTGGTCGTGCGTCGTTGGTCGTTGGTTCTTAGCCAAACCCGCGTTACCACAAAGGATGTTGAGCGCAGAGAGAAGGAACGAGGCGAATAGGCGGCTTAAGTTCCTTCTTGCATCTGAATCATTGGCTCTTGCCAACGACCAACAGCCAACTACCAACTACCAACTACCAAAGACCAACGCCGGTTCTATTTGATTTCCATGACTTCTTTTTCTTTCGCTTTGCACATCTCTTCCATCTTCTTGATTTCGTTGTCAGTGAGCTTCTGAATCTCGTCCATGGCGCGTTTTTCTTCGTCTTCAGTGATCTTCTTGTCCTTCAGCGCTTTCTTAATGGCATCGTTGCCGTCGCGGCGGATGTTGCGGACGGCGGTGCGATGCTCCTCGAGGACTTTGTGCAGATGCTTCACCATTTCCCTGCGGCGCTCTTCGGTCAAAGCTGGGATAGGAACGCGAATGATCTTTCCGTCATTCATGGGATTTAGCCCAAGTTCGGCCCCGCGAATGGCCTTTTCGATCGCCGCCAACGTACTGGGATCGAACGGTTGCAAGGTAATTAGTTGCGGCTCGGGAGCATGCACCGTCGACACCTGATTCAGCGGCATTTGCGAGCCGTAGAAATCAACCGTTACTGAATCCAACATCTGCACGGAAGCCCGCCCCGTGCGCGTAGCCACCAGCGCCTTACGGAAATCGTCAACCGCCTTGTCCATGCGGGTCTTCAGTTGCGAGTAGGTTTCTTTGAGTCCGGGGACCGCCGCCATTGTGGGTTGCGCCATGTCTGTGCTCCCTCAGAAGTTAGCTGTTGAAAGATCGCTTGGAACGCTGAATTATAAACCGAAGGGCACCATGGCCGAGGGAATCATCAGAGCGAAGCGTGAGAGTGGATCATCCGCGCCAGGGCGCGTCTCGCCCATCACAGCCAGCGTCGCACCTGCCGCTTGTAAGTGACGTAATCTTCGCCGAATTTGGATTCCAGATACTTTTCCTCCGGCAAGATGATCCCAAAGTGCAGTGCCAGGAACACAGGAACAAACAAAACAACGGCCCATGGCAAACGGGAAAAAAGCATGCCACCCAAATAGATAACAATCAGGCTCAAGTACATCGGGTTTCGCGTGTACTTAAATGGGCCCGAGGTGACCACCTGAGTAACGTCGCCTGTAGGCTTGACTACCGTGTCGTGGCGGCGGAATGTTCTGATTCCCCAGGTCGCCAAACCGAAAGACAGCACGAAGATTGTCAGGCCCAACCAGCGGCTCCAAGCGGGCCAGGAAATCGCAATCGGCCAAATCCTGCCGAGTCCCCAACTGAGGAGAAGACCAAGAATCGGCAGCCCTGGCGGAAACGGAAATTTTCGGGGGTCTTTTTGGGGAGTGGGCGGTTCAGATCTAATGACCATGGCCGCAGTCTAACCGAAAAACTCCTGGAATTTTTCCAGGACCGCCGCAGGTAAATCCTCCCGCCGCTTTTTCCCTTTGAATCCGAGATCATGCCCCGCGCCTTCGACCGGCAAGAGGAGAGTCTTCGCCGGGATCAGCTTCCGGGCGGCCTCGATCTCGTCAATCGATCCGAAGGGATCGCGCGTGCCATGCACGAACATGACAGGTACTTCAATGTTGGGGAGGTGCTGCGTTCGCGGTTGCTCGGGCCGGCTGGGAGCGTGCAATGGGTAAGACAGCAGAAGCAGACCATCAGCAAGTTTCTCCTCTGCGAGCATCATGCTTGCCTGGCGGCCGCCATAGCTCTGCCCGCCGATAAACCGGCGTCCTGAGACGAGCTTCCGCATCGCGGTGATCGCGTGTTTCAGCCCTTGGCGATCGCGAGCAGCGTCTCCAGGTCTCGGCGGACCGAAATGCCGCTGCTGGCGAAATGGCAGATCGCAGCGCAGCACTGCGAAACCAGCGCCAGCAAAGGCTTCCGCCGTCGCCACTAGCACGCCAGATTCCGCGTTGCCGCCGGCTCCGTGGGTGAGGATTAGACCATCGCCCGAAGGGGATCCGGGGCGATGCAGGAATCCGCGAACCGGAGGATCGGAAGAAGCCTCGGAAAAGTGTTCGGCGGTCATCGGATAAGATTATCTACCACTCGATCCACTCCCGGACCAAACGCCGAGGCCCGATTAAACTCACAGCTTGAGCCTGGTCAGCGGAAGACGCTGGAAAGCGTCCGGAAAAAATCCGCTGGTGTGGCGATGTGCAAAGATGTCTGCCGGGCGACTGCCTTCGTAAAGTGCGTGGTGTTATGGGTCAACAGCCAGTCGGGTTTGCTGGCCATGGCAGAAAAAAGCACGGGAACGTCTGACTCGTGCCGAATAAGGGGACGGCTTGATCGAACCAAAGCTATATCGGGATACGGAACAAGCTCAGGATCAGTCCGCTTGATCAGACGGTGGTAGTCCTCAATCAACGGTTCTGCGTCGCGGGACGCCAGGCATTCCGCGTGAACAAGCAGGTTCTCCTCGACCTCATCGCGGACCACCTCGGCCAGAACCAGCTTGCAAACTTTGGCGGCACAGAGGGATAGGGTTGCTTTATCGAGTCCCCAAGGAGAAACAATCCCTCCCGTCAGTACATTTGAGTCCAGGAACAACCGGATTCTGCGCCGGGTGCTCACTTCCGCTGGATTTCTCACTTCCGACGATGAATGCGAGTACGCCGCGCTGCGGAGAGTCCCTTACCGTAGCGGCGCGCGTAAACGCGGTCTCGGGTCTTTCCAAGCGTAACCAGGATCTCTTCCGGCTTTAGGCCAGCTGCCGTAAGCTTGGAGCTGACCCGCTGGCACAGTTCCTGAAAACGTTCCTGTTCCGGGAGAAGCATCAAGCCATTCCCCAGACGCAAAACGACGAACGGCGCGCCAGCTTCCAACCCAAGGTCTTTGCGAAACTGCGTCGGAACCGTAAGCTGCCCCTTTTCGCCGATCCGGGTCATAGTAAGAAATTCGAGAGTTGGATTGGGTGTTGCCATGGTAGGAAAATCCTACCACCAATCCCCAGCCTTCCGCAAGGTGCTGCTTTGGGATGCCTTTGGTGTAGCCCCGACCTGAGGAGACGTGAACGAACATTAACGTGCCAAGGGAATTCGCCTCAATCAACGCGCATCAACCACGTGCAGCCGCATGAAATTCGTTGAACCACTCGACATCTGCGTGCCGGCAACCACGCCCAGCACATCGCCCGGCTTGAGCTTTCCGGTGCGAAGCAGTTCCTGCTCTGCCGTGGTAAGCATATCTTCCGCGCTCAGTGCATGGTCGCGTCGCACTGGCTTGACGCCCCAAAACAGGTTCATTCGATTACAGACCGCAGGAACGTGACTGAACGCGTAAATGCGAGATTTCGGCCGGAACTTGGAAATCATGCGGGCTGTGTTGCCACTCTCGGTAAAAACTGCGATCGCCGCCATGTGCAGGTCTTCGGCGGCATGCGCAATTGACTCGCAGATCGTCTCGGAGACCGATAACCCGCGGTGCTCACGGCGGCGGCGCGGCTGCATGAACTCGTCCATGTTGCTCTCGGCCTCGACGACGATCTTGGCCATCATGCACACCGCCTCGCGAGGATACCGTCCGCTGGCGGTTTCAGCAGAAAGCATCACCGCGTCTGTGCCGTCGAAGATTGCGTTAGCCACGTCGCTGGCTTCAGCGCGCGTTGGACGCGGGTTCTCAATCATGGATTCCAGCATCTGGGTGGCGATGATCACCGGCTTGCGCCACTCCGCGGCCCGGCGGATCACATGCTTCTGAATCACGGGGACCTTTTCGAGCGGCATCTCGACCCCCAGATCGCCGCGTGCCACCATCACTCCATCCGCAGCTTCGAGAATTTCTTCCAAGTGGTCGAGGGCTTGCGGTTTTTCCAGTTTTGCGATGACGGGAACATCCTGCCGATGGCCTGCAATGATTTCCTTCACCGAACGGACGTCCGCGGCCGATCGCACGAACGACAGCGCGACCATGTCTACGCCGTGTTCAAGCCCGAATTCCAGGTCTTTGCGGTCTTTTTCCGTAAGCGCAGGAATGGAAAGAGCTGCGCCCGGAAGATTGATGCCCTGGTGCTCGGCCAGTGTGCCCCCGTTGACGATCTGACATTCGATGTCCACGCCTTTGACATCAAGCACGCGTAACTCAATCCTGCCGTCCGAAAGCAGAACGCGTGATCCCGGCCTGACCTCCTGCGGAAGTCCTTTGAATGTGGTCGAAATCAATTCGGCTGTGCCTTCGACATCGCGAGCAGTGATCGTGACCTGCGAGCCGGTCTTCAGAATGACGGGCTGATGGCCCTTCAGAGCTCCGGTGCGAATCTTTGGGCCTTGCAGATCCTGGAGTATGCAAATGGTGCGGCCTTCCTCGGCGGCAGCGCGGCGGAGGGTCTCAATGCTGCGTACATGGTCCTGCGGCGATCCATGAGAAAAATTCAAGCGGGCAACATCCATGCCGGCTTGCATGAGCTCCTTTAGTGCTCCTTCGGTGCCACAAGAAGGCCCGATCGTACAGATAATCTTCGCCCGGCGCGCCTGCGTTTCTGGGGGACACTGAGATTCGGTTCCGGCGGGATTTTCGCTCATAGCATGATATTCGGGTTGGGATATTGTACTGGGTCAGAGAAAAATCGTCGTTGGTCGTTCGTCGTTGGCGGTTGGCGCAGAATCGCGAGGCGCGGGATTAACACGGCCTCTACAGACTCTGCGGACGCGACAGTAGACGGGTCTTGCCAACGACCAACGACCAACGACGATTTACCTGGAGTTCCCCACCCCGATCAACTCATTGCCCAACACGGAGCGCGGGAAAAGAATGGCATTGAACTCCGCGCCAATTAGAATCACCAGCGAAATCAGGTACATCCACACCAGCAATGCGATGGCCGCGCCCAACGATCCGTAGATCACGCTGTAGTCGGCATAATGCTGCAGGTAATAGCCGAAAATCATCGTCATGATGAACCAGAGCCCCGTGGCCAGGGTGGCGCCGGGGAGCACGTTATGCCAGGGCTGCGTCCGCGGCACCGCATTGTGATAGACGAGGGCGATGACTGCCACGCTGGTCAGGATCGCGATCAGCCAGCGGATAAACATCCACATGAGATAGACATACGGACTGAATTCGTGCCCGATATGAAAAAGGATGCGGGTTTCAATCCGGTTTCCGAATGCCACCAGAATGGTGGCACAGCTGAGCGGAATGCCGGCGAGAATGACTAGAGACAACGCCACCAGCCTCTCCTTGACCAAACCCCAGATCTTCGGCAGTTCGTAGGAGCGCCTGAAACCCTCCATCCAGGAAATCATTACGCCCGAAGCCAGCCAAAGCGTGAGCAGCCCAGTAGTAAACAGCAAGCCAAACGAACGCCCGGAGCTTCCCCGGAGATAAGCCTGTGCGGTAGTCGTTCCGGCAGGGAGAATCTTGGTAAGAGCGTCAGAAATTTCCCTCGAAAAAGCCTGGGTATTCCTCCGTGCTGCGAGCACCGATCCCAGCACCAGCAGGGTCGGAAAGAATGTAAGGATGGACGAATAAGCGGATGCTTTGGCAATGGCAAATGCGTCATGCTGAAACGCCCGCCAGACCGCCTTCCGCAGCAGGTTGAGAAAACGGAATATCAACGGTGCCAGAGTAGTGGTAC
>Ga0070717_10002869_pt1 | contig 12227 bp, 9 predicted proteins | sample LARL113metaG_FD_71366 | JGI IMG/M metagenome (GOLD analysis project Ga0070717, IMG submission 71366) | Corn, switchgrass and miscanthus rhizosphere microbial communities from Kellogg Biological Station, Michigan, USA - LAR L11-3 metaG | ecosystem: Host-associated > Plants > Roots > Rhizosphere ...
TTCTCCATTGGTCGGAGGAGACTTACCGCATCTGGGGGTTTGATCCGCTGCAGGGCGCTCCGAGCCGCGCCGAAGCGGTGAAACGGATACACCGGGACGACCGAGACAGGGCCCTTGAAGAAGCCGAGCACGCATGGCGCGAGAAAAGAGGCTATTCGCTTGAGTACAGAATCGTACTACCCGATGGAACGGTCAAACACCTCGAAGCAAACAGCCGTCCTGTGTTCTCCGCAAGCGGGGAGCTTGTCGAGATTACCGTCACACACATCGATTTAACGGAGCGCAAGCGCGCCGAGGAACGCCTCCGCGTGGAGCACAGGGTCGCGCAGATCTTGGCGGAAGCGGCCACGATCGAAGAGGCCACTCCGAGAATACTGCGGGCTATGGGCGAGTGTCTGGGATGGGACGTGGGCGCGCTCTGGCGCGTGGACCGGGAGGCAGAGGCGCTGCGCTGTGTCGAGCTTTGGCATAAAGCGTCGATAGAAGTCCCGGAATTTGAAAGAGTCAGCCGGGAGTTCACTTTCGTTCCGGGCTTGGGACTACCGGGCCGGGTGTGGTCCAGCCTTGAGCCCGAATACATTCCCGATGTCGTTCCTGATGAAAACTTTCCGCGCGCACCCATCGCCGAACGCGAAGGACTACACGCGGCCTTCGGCTTTCCCATCCTGCTCGGGGGGGAAGTCTTGGGCGTGATCGAGTTTTTCAGCGGCGAGATCAGGCAGCCCGATCGGGAGCTGCTCAACATGCTGGCTACCATCGGCAGCCAGATCGGCCAGTTCATCGAGCGCAAGCGCGCCGAGGAAGCACTGCGCGCAAGTGAGGAACGCTTTCGCACGCTCGTGCAATTTTCGTTCGACGTGTACTGGGAGAGCGACGCGCAGCATCGCTTCACCCGCCAGGAGTTCGCCGAAGGTCTTGCCGACGCGCCGGTGCCGGGCGCCGACATCGGTATCGGTAAGACGCGCTGGGAACTACCCCACCTGGAGCCCGACGAAGAGGCCTGGCGCAAGCATCGGGAGACGCTCGACGCCCATTTGCCGTTCCGCGATTTCGAGCTTGCGCGCCCTCAGCCCGACGGCGGCAAGCGGTACTGGTCCGTTTCGGGGCTGCCGGTGTTCGACGAGACGGGGCGCTTCGTCGGCTACCGCGGTCTGGGACGGCAGATCACCGAGCGCAAACGAATGGAGGAAGCTCTCCGCAAGCAAGAGAAGGAGCTTCGCGAGGTCGTCGAGACCATTCCCGCGATGACCGTCACGGTTCTGCCAGACGGAACGAACGTATTCATCGGGAAGCGGTTTGCCGAATATTCGGGTCTCTCCCCGGAGGATGCGCAAGGCTCAGGCTGGAAGACTTGCGTTCATCCTGACGATCTTGATCTACACGTGCGCAAGTGGCGCGCGTCGTTGGTGAGCGGCGAGCCGATCGAGCTCGAGACACGCTTTCGCCGGGCAGATGGGCAATATCGCTGGTTCCTCGCTCGCGCCGTTCCGCTACGGGACGAGGCTGGCAACATCTTAAACTGGTATGAAGTTCTAACAGATATTGAGGACCGCAAGCGGGCGGAGGAAGCATTGCGGGAGGGCGAAGCGAAATTCCGCGACCACGCCGAAACGGCCTCCGATTGGTTTTGGGAAATAGATCCGGACTACAAATTCACGATGCTGACCGAGAATGCGTTTGGTTCACACCCGGCCGATCGACTCGGCACGGCGTGCTGGGATCACGCCCTCGACCTTGAAACGGAACCGGAGAAGTGGCGCCTTGTTCGGGCAACCCTCGATTCACGCAAACCGTTCCGTGACTTCGTATATTGCGTGGTGGGTGGCAACGGCTCGCCGATGTATGTGAGGGCTAGCGGTAAGCCAGTGTTTGACGCCAACGGAGAATTCCGTGGCTATCGCGGCACCGGCACCGATGTGACAGCACTCATGCGCGCGCAGGAGGAGCAGCGCCGCAGCGAAGCCTGGCTGGCCCAAGCACAGAGGCTAAGCCACACAGGTAATTGGGTCTTCAACCCGACAACGATGCGTTATCTCTATTGGTCGGACGAGAGTTACCGCATCTGGGGGTTTGATCCGCTGCAGGGGCTTCCAAGCCGAGAAAATGTCTGGCAACGCATCCACCCAGACGATCGAGACTGGCTGTGGGAAGAAGTCCAGGAGGCATTGCGCCAGAAAAGAGGTTTCACGGCCGAGTTCAGAATCTTATTACCTGATGGGACAGTCAAATACCTCGAAGCAACCACCTCTCATAAGTTTTCCTCGCTCGGCGCCATCGTTGAGGCTGTCAGCACACAAGTCGATGTGACGGAACGCAAGCGCGCACAAGATGAGCGTGAGAGGCGCCGCCAGCTGGAGTCAGATCTCGCCCACATGAACCGCTTGAGCATGATGGGGGAACTGGCCGCCTCCCTAGTTCACGAGATCACCCAACCGATCGCCACCGCGCGCAACAACGCCCGTGCGGCCATGCGCTTTCTGGACAGAAACCCGCCGGATCTGGGCGAAGTCCGGGAAGCGCTCGAGTGTATCGTGGCCGATGCCGATCGCGCCGGAGATATCATCGACCGTATCCGTGATCACATCAAGAAAGCGCCTCCGCGAAAGGGTCGTTTCGATCTGAACGAGGCGATCGACGAGGTGATCGCATTGGCGGAAAGCGCAATCACCACGAATGGGGTCTCGGTCCGAACTCGCCTTGCCGAGGCGCTACTTCCCATCCAAGGGGATCGTGTTCAACTGCAACAGGTCGTGCTGAACTTGATCCTAAACGCGGTCGAAGCCATGAGCACGGTCGAAGCGGGGCCACGAGAGTTGTCGATCAGCACCGAGCAAACCCAGACTGATGGCGTGCTCGTGTCCGTGCGCGATTCGGGGCCGGGCATTGATCCGGACCATCTCGATCGCGTTTTCGAGGCTTTCTACACCACGAAGTCGAGCGGGGTAGGGATGGGACTGTCGATCTGCCGGTCGATCATCGATGCCTACGGGGGCCGGCTGTGGGCAGACATGAATGCATCACGCGGGGCCGTATTTCGATTCACCTTGCCCGGCGCGGACACGGAGCTCACGACTTCTCCTCGCCCGGCTCGCCTGACTCGAGAGCCGCGCGAAGACACCGTATCAAATGCTGCTCATCAACCGGCTTACGAAGGTAGCAAACGACCCCGTCGTTCAGGGCGCGGCCACGGTCAACGTCGTCGGGATAGGCAGTAACGAGAATTGTCGGAATCGCGTACCCTGCCTCGATGAGGTGTCTGTAGAGCTCGATGCCGGTCATCGCAGGCATATGGATGTCGGCGATCAAGCAGGCGGTTTCGGCGAGACGCGAGGATGCGAGGAAATCGGCTGACGAGGGGAAAGCCTCGACGCTGTACCCCAGCGATCGCATGAGCCTTCTCATGGACTCACGAAAGAACTGATCATCCTCAACGATCGAGATCAAAGACGGTTTCGGCATTCGGCTTCCGGCAGTTCGCGCGAACCCGCCGTACGGGCGGCACCCGACAATGTGGTCGCGTCCAGGTGCGAATTCCATAACCTCCGCGAAGAATGCCATTGGTGCAATGGCAGTGGCCCCTAAACTTTGGCTTATGCCGGAGCCGAATTAAGTAAGCTGAGTGCCAAGAATCCTGCCGAGCAATGTCATCGCGCGTAAACCTTGGTCTATGATGCACGTGTCCTGTGGCGCGGGATGGGACTGTTCGTGTCCCGAGATTGGGGCTAGCCTACGAACCGTACGGCCACGCTAGAACTTGCGAACCGAGACGAAGGCTCATTTCCTTGGTCCTTTAATCGTGAATAGGGGCGATGCCCGACGCAAACTCCACCGTCTTCGTCATCGATGACGATCCGCACCTTCGCGCATCGGTTGGGCGTCTGTTGCGATCGCTCGGCCTGGATGCTCAGCTATTTGCGTCCATTTCCGACTTTCTTTCTCAAGTCCGATCCGCCGGATGTCCGTCGGATGGCCCCACCTGCCTGGTCCTCGACATCAGGCTGCCGGGGCAGAGCGGTCTTGATTTTCAGCGGGAGCTCGCCGCGGCGAACAGGGAACTGTCAATCATCTTCATCACGGGGCACGGCGACATCCCGATGTCGGTGCAAGCGATGAAGGGTGGTGCCATTGAGTTTCTTACGAAGCCGTTCCGTGATCAGGACCTCGTCGACGCCATTCAGCTCGGCCTCGCTCGCGATCGCGCTCGGCGGGAGAATGAAAAAGTTTTGGCCGCCCTCAGGGAACGCTTCGAGTCGCTGAGCCCCAGGGAGCGCGAGATCATGATTCAGGTCGCGCACGGCCGCCTCAGCAAACAAATTGCGGGCGATATCGGCATTGCCGAAGCCACCGTGAAGGTGCATCGCAGCCGTCTGATGCACAAGATGAAGGCCCGTTCGCTTCCCGAGCTAAGCCGAATGGCGGATAAGCTCAAACTGGTATCCGAGGAGCCGCAACACTCCTGAAGCGACGTAACGGCTCACACGACGAAACTGCCCGTTGTGCTGCGCTGATGATCCGGCGGCTCGGTTATAGCGTCCTTTATCCTCTCGATCCGCCCCTCCGTCCTTGAGGCAGCCCAAGACGCAAAGAGGGTTTTCGGCGGCTTGTAAACCAACGTTCAGCGCAGCGAAACAATAAGAATATTCCGCACAAATCACGGGAGGGTGTCGTCATGCTCTCCACCCTTCCCATCCCGCACGGTTTGTAAACCAAGGTTCAGCGCAGCCAGACAATAAGGCTATCTCGCACGACCAGCGCGCAATAGATCGCGGCATTCCAAATCATCAAATTGCGCCTCTCCACGATTGCGATCCGCGCTTCACGGAGAGGAACAGGTCAATGGGCCAAGCTCTGAAACTTGCCACCTTCATTCCAGAAACAGAGGCGCCCGAGTCAAAGGATCGTAAGGTTCGACCTTTTGTGGGGTCTACGACGCCCTCCGGACGCTTGCGATTGGCAGACGCGCCAGTGCTGGATCGATTTAATTCTGACTCAGGCTTTCGTGTCAGACGCCGCGTTCAAAGTCCGCATACCGACCCGCTGAAACCAAGCAAACCTGCCGGCGCGACGACGAGCGAAATTTCATTCGGACCGTTCCGCTTGCTGCCGGCACAGTTTCTCCTGCTGGAAGGCGACAAACCGGTACCTCTCGGGAGTCGCGCCATGCATATACTCATTGTCTTGGTTGAACGACCGGGCGAGTTGGTCAGTAAGCAAGAATTGATGGCTCGGGTTTGGCCTAACTTATTTGTCGAGCCGGCCAACCTAACCGTCCATGTTTCTGCATTGCGCCGCACGCTGCATGACGGACGTAACGGGAATCGGTTCATTATCAATATCCCTGGGCGCGGCTATATCTTCGTCGCCTCGATCAAGATGTCGGGACACGAGAACTAAGTGCGGCAAAGGCGTCGAGCTTCTGACGTTTAGCCGCGATTCGCACCCTCGAGGTTATCGGGCGCGCAAATAGTAAGCGTCGACGTAGGTCCGGCCAGCCCAGTAGTTCCCACGATTGGCGAGCCATGAGTCATCAGCTCTCCCATCATTGCGGCGACGACTTTGAACGTGTGCGATCCTTTGCCGCTTCTTGACCGCGGTGGAAGGCTGCTGCGCCGCCGCCGACTTCCTCGCATGAGATGAAGCGGCTGGAGGTTCCGAGCCTTGTGCGCTCTCCGGTAGCTCTACCAGCGGTGAGGCCGACGCGACTACTGCGGCCGGTGTGGGGGCTGTGGCATCCGTTGCCGGGACGGGTGGGTTACGCCCGGCTGGACGCACGCGCACGCGCCGAATCGGAAAGGGCTTGATGGACTCCTTTGCCTCGACCTTCGTGTCGGCCTCGTTCGGCGCCGCAGGCGTGGCTTCCGCGGCGGCCACCAGCACCCTCTCGGAATTCGAGACGTCGACGTGCGCCGCCGTCGAGGCGCTATCTGGATTGCGATCGTGGCCCGCCCTAAGCGTCGCAATGCTTGCGCCGATGATCACCCCGAATAGGATGGAGACGATAGCGACACGCAGCTCACGGCGCCGGCGCGGCGTGGGACAAAAATATCCAAATTCCGGATGCACGTGGTACGCCGAGGGCATCGTATCTCCTGTAACCGTGGCCGCCCCCCGCGCCCCTTGAGGTCATTACGTAACGGAAGTCAGTCAAGATGCATCCTGGTTTAGAGGCCGCCACTGCAAGGCGTGAGATAAATTGAGCAAAGCTTTGCAAATTGCAGCGAGCCGGTAACGCTCGCACCCACGTCAACCATCCAGCAAAAATCAGCGGCGGACGCCTCGTCGAGCTCAGCAGCGGTTCGCCCGCTCTCAACAGTTGGCTGGTGGTTACCGCGCCAGTTTCGCGGACGGCTGGGATTCCTGCCGCCGCTCAATCCGCTCCGCTTCATCAGGATTTGCTGAATTTTGCTCCGTTTTACTCGGCCCCGCGCCGGGTGCGGCTTAGGTTGAATCACAAATCCTCGTGGCGCTCGACGCCCGTTTGAGAAGGAAAACCCACGCCGGTACCGCCGATTTGCGTGCGAGAAGAAATTGACCGTTTCGGAACCGAAGGAGCAGTGACGCATGGCAACGACAACAGCAGCAGCAGCGGCCCCCGTCGCGGTAGCAGCGGCATCGGTCAAGAAAGCGCCGAAGCCACTCCCCGCGCCGAACAGCGACTTCTACCAGCTCGCAGATGTCTTGACCGCCGAGGAAAAGGCGATCGTCAAGAAGGTGCGCACCTACATGGAGACCAGGGTCCAGCCGATCATCAACAAGTACTGGTCCGACGACGCGTTTCCGTTCGAGCTGCTGCCGTCGTTCAAGGAGCTGGGCCTCGGCGGGCTGGGATTTGAGGGCTATGGATGTGCCGGCGGAAGCCAGAAGCTGTTCGGCTTCGTCGCCATGGAGATGGCGCGCACCGACGCTTCGTTCTGCACCTTCTGGGGCGTCCACAGCGGCCTGGCCATGGGTTCGATCTACCTCGACGGCTCGGAGGAGCAGAAGCAGAAGTGGCTGCCGCCGATGGCGCGCTTCGAGAAGATCGGCTGCTTCGGCCTCACCGAGCCGCTGGTGGGTTCGGGAACAAGCCGCGGCATGCTGACCACTGCGAAGCGCGAGGGGGACACCTGGATTCTCAACGGCCAGAAGCGATGGATCGGCAACGCGCCGTGGTGCGACATCTCGATCATCTGGGCGCGTGATCTCGCCGACAACCAGGTCAAGGGCTTCATCGTCGAGAACAAGACCACGCCCGGATTCAGCGTCGAGAAGATCGAGCACAAGATCGCGCTCAAGGTGGTCCAGAACGGCCAGATCACGTTGAAGGACGTCCGAGTGCCGGAAGCGAACCGTCTGCAGGGCGGCAACTCCTTCCGCGACACCGCGCGCGTGCTGCGCATGACGCGCTACATGGTGGGCTGGGAATCGACCGGCCTCCAGGCGGGTGCCTACGAGCACACGCTCAAGTACACCCAGGAGCGATTGCAGTTCGGCAAGCCGATCGCCTCGTTCCAGATGGTGCAGGATCTGCTCGCCAAGATGCTCGCCAACGTGACCGCCTGCCAGTGCCTGATGGTGCGGCTGGCGCAGATGGATGATGACGGCAAGCTCGGCGACCATCACGCGGCACTCGCCAAGGCGTTCTGCACGGCCAAGTCGCGCGAGACGGTCGCGTGGGGCCGCGAGCTCTTGGGCGGCAACGGCATCGTCGCCGACTACAACGTCGCGCGCTTCTTCGCCGACGCCGAAGCGCTCTACTCATACGAAGGCACCTATCAGATGCAGAATCTGATCCTCGGCAAGGCCATCACCGGCCTCGGCGCCTTCGTGTGAGCCAAGGGCGAGCCAGCGGCTGCTCCCCGTCCCCCGCCTCCGCCGGCTCGCCCCCTTATTTGCAGACAGGAGATGCGAACATGGCTTCGGCAACTGCAACACTCGCGCCTTCGCCCGCAGTAGCGCCCGCTACTACTGCAGCACTGACGCTCGCGAATGTTCTTTACGAGAAAAAGGATGCCATAGCTTATGTGACGGTCAATCGGCCCAAGGTGCTCAACGCCTTGAATACGCCGACGTGGAAGGATCTGCGAACGGTATTCGAGGATACGCGGGACGACGCGGCGGTGCGCGGCGTCATCCTGACGGGTACCGGCAAAGCGTTCATCGCCGGTGCCGATATCAGCGAGCTCGCGCATCTCACGGCCTTCGATGCCGAGCAGTCCAGCCGCTTCGGACAGGGGGTGCTCGATCTGATCGAGGATCTCGGCAAGCCAGTGATCGCGGCGGTCAATGGCTTTGCGCTCGGCGGCGGCTGCGAGACGGCGATGGCCTGCACCATCAGGATCGCAGTGGAGAATGCGAAGTTCGGCCAACCCGAGGTCAGGCTCGGACTCGTTCCGGGCGGCGGTGGAACGCAACGCTTGCCGCGTCTGGTCGGCAAGGGTCGCGCGCTCCAGCTCATTCTGTCCGGAGAGATGATCAGCGCGCAGGAGGCCTATCGTATCGGGCTGGTCAACGAGGTCGTTGCTGAGGCTGATCTCATCACGCGTGCTGAAGCAATCCTCAAGAAAATTGCCTCCAACGCTCCCATTGCAGTGAGGTTCGCGCTCGAAGCGGCGAACAAGGGAATGGACACCAGCCAGAGCGAGGGCTTGCTGCTCGAGGCCTCGTATTTTGGCCTCTGCGCCGCCACCGACGACAAGAAGGAAGGCACGTCCGCCTTCCTGGAAAAGCGTGCCCCCCAATTCCGCGGGCGGTGAGAAAGACCGTCACACGACGATTTCAGGAGCGATCGAATGGCAAACGACAACATTTTCTCCGGACTCAAGGTGGTGGACTTGGCGAGCTTCATCGCAGGTCCGAGCGCCGCCGTGATCCTGTCTGACTTCGGCGCGGACGTCATCAAGGTGGAGCCGCCGAACGGCGACCTCTGGAGGCATGGACACCAGATCCCGCCGCAGCCGCAAGCGAAGGATGCCTATCCCTGGCACCTGGCCAATCGCAACAAGCGCGGCATCACGCTCGATCTGAAATCCCCGAGCGCCCAGCGGGTGCTCGAGCGGCTCGTCAAATGGGCGGACGTGCTCATCGTCAACACCCCGCATCCTGGACGCAAGAAATTGAAGCTTGAGTACGACGACGTGGTGCAGTGGAATCCGCGTTTGATCTATGCGGATGTCACGGGCTTCGGCGAGAAGGGGCCGGACGCGGATCTTCCGGGATTCGACATCACCTCGTACTGGGCGCGCAGCGGCTTGCTGTCGATGACGCGCGATGCCGGCGCGCCGCCGACCTGGCCGGTGGCTGGAAGCGGCGACAATGCGACCGCCGTCGGCCTCTACTCCGTGATCGTCACGGCGCTTTACCGTCGCGAGCGCACCGGCAAGGGATCGTATGTCACGACCTCGCTGCTCGCCGAGGGCGTCTGGTCGGCGAGCGTGTCGATCCAGGCGGCGCTGTGCGAGGCGAAGTTTTTCGCCCCGCACGATCGCAAGAATCCCGCAAACGCGGCGCTGAACGTGTACCGGGCTTCCGATGGCGCCTGGTTCGTTCTCATCGTCACGCCGGACAAGCTGGCGGCCGTGGCCAAAGCGATCGGCCGCCCGGATCTGCTGACGGACCCGCGATTCTCCGATCCCGCGAAGCTCGTGGAGAGCATGCCCCAGCTGACCCGGATTCTCGACGAGGTCTTCGGCTCACAGCCGATGGCGCATTGGTACGAGGTCTTCAATGGCGTCCACGTCACCTTCGGCGTCGTGCGCGACCCGCAGGAGGTGATTAAAGATCCTCAGTTGCGCGCCAATGACATCGTCGTTCCGCTCGAAGGCGCCGGCGGCAAGCTGACGTCGACGATCAGCAGCCCGATCCAGGTGCACGGCGTCGCCAAAGTGTCGGCACGGCGTGCGCCCGAACTCGGCGAGCACAATGCGGAGGTTCTCCGACAGCTGGGCTTCAGCGCCAGCGACATCGACGGCTTGCGCGCGAGCGGCGCCACGGCCAAAGCGAAGGAACGCGCGGCATAGCATCCTTGGTAAGTCTTGAAAGGATTCCGAGGTGCTTGGAACGAGAGCAAGAGCAATGAGATCCGCGCAAACCGGGCCGCTTTGGCGCATTGCGACCACCCGCATGCCGACTAGGTGGGGCATGTTCGATGCCATCGGCTTCGAGCGCGATGTGTCGAACGGCACCCAACGAGTCGAAACCGCGCTCGCGATCATCATGGGCGATCTGTCCGAAGGCATTCCATTGCTGCGCATCCACTCGCAGTGCTTCACGGGGGAAATACTCGGGTCGCTGCGCTGCGATTGCCACGACCAGCTGGAGATGGCCATGCAGGCCATCGCCGCAGAGGGTCGCGGGCTGGTGATCTATGAGTATCAGGAAGGCCGCGGCATCGGCTTGATGGCGAAGTTGGAGGCCTACGAACTGCAGGATGCCGGCCTTGATACGGTAGAGGCCAATCATGCCCTGGGATTCAAAGCTGATTGCCGGGACTTCGGCCTGCCGGCCGCGATCGTGCGCGATCTCGGCATCAAACGGGTTCGCTTGCTCTCGAACAATCCGCGTAAAGCGAGTGCATTGACGGAGAACGGCGTTGAAGTGGTCGTCCTGCTCAACTGCGATGTGGCGCCGAATCCGCACTCGCTCCCTATCTACGGACCAAGAAGGAAAGCATGGGCCACGCGCTGAGCCTCGGCACGGTGAAGGCGCGGACCGGAGAAGAGATCTGCAACGACCGCGTAGCCGTTACGAACGTACGCAATATGGACAGATTCCGCAGGAGTACCGGCGTCAGGAGAACAGTATGACTGAAACTCTCACGACGAATTCGAAATCGGAACCGGGATCCGGCCGCAAAGGGGCGGTTGGCCGGCTGTTCGTTCTCGAGCTGAGCGGTGGCCGAATTCACTCGATGAGCGCGGACGGCTCCGACCGCAAGGTGATTGTCACCGATTGTCATCTGCCGGATGGCATCGCGGTCGATGCGCGCGCCGGCCATATCTACTGGACCAACATGGGTGTTCCCAACCTCAACGATGGCTCCATCGAGCGCGCCGACCTCGACGGAAGCAATCGCAGGGTCGTCGTCCCGCAGGGCGTTACGTTCACCCCGAAGCAGATCCACCTCGATAAGAAAAACGGCAAGCTCTATTGGAGCGATCGGGAGGGCATGCGCGTCATGCGCTCCAATCTCGACGGATCGCAAATCGACACGCTAGTCGAGACAGGCCGTGGCGACGCCGATCGGCGCGACCAGACTAGGTGGTGCGTCGGGATCACGATCGACCCCGAGCGCAAGCAAATCTACTGGACACAAAAAGGCCCGGACAACGGAGACAAAGGCCGCATTTTTCGCGCTGGCATTGAAATCCCTCGGGGTGAGACCGCCGCCAACCGATCCGACATCGAAGTGTTCTTCAATCGCTTGCCGGAGCCGATTGATCTCGAGCTCGATCGCGAGAATCGCGTCCTCTATTGGACCGACCGCGGCGACCCTCCGCGCGGCAATACGGTCAACCGTGCATCCATTGATGCAAAACCCCAAGCGCCGGAGATCGTGGTGACGCATCTGATGGAAGGGATCGGCATCGCGCTGGATGTCCCGCGCGATCGAATGTTTGTGACTGATTTTGCCGGCTCCATCTATTCCGCCAAGCTCGACGGATCGGGAGAGCGCAATCTTCTCTACGCCCAGGGCAACCTCACCGGCATCGCGTACGCGGAAATCTGAAATCCGGTCGAAGGAGAACCAACAATGTCGAACAACAAACCTATTCGCCGAATCGCCATCATCGGAACGGGCGTTATCGGCGCGAGCTGGACGGCGCTGTTCCTGGCGAAAGGCCTCGAGGTCGCGGCGACGGATGTTGCGCCAAATGCAGAAGCTAATCTTAAACGCTTCGTCGAGACGGCCTGGCCGGCGCTCAAGAGACTGGGTCTCGCGCCCGGTGCTTCACAGTCGAGATTGACATTCACGCGTGATCTTCCGACAGCCGTAAAGGGCGTGGATCTTGTGCAAGAGAACGGACCCGAGCGGATCGACTTCAAGAAGAAGCTGTATCGGCAGCTCGACGAGTTGCTGCCGGCGGACGTGATCATTGCCTCGAGCTCGTCCGGCCTCACCATGAGCGAGATTCAATCGGATTGTCGCCTGCACCCCGAGCGCTGCGTGATCGCCCATCCGTTCAATCCGCCGCACCTGGTGCCGCTGGTCGAGATCGTTGGCGGCGCGAAGACCTCGGAAGCGACCA
>Ga0070717_10002870_pt1 | contig 12227 bp, 11 predicted proteins | sample LARL113metaG_FD_71366 | JGI IMG/M metagenome (GOLD analysis project Ga0070717, IMG submission 71366) | Corn, switchgrass and miscanthus rhizosphere microbial communities from Kellogg Biological Station, Michigan, USA - LAR L11-3 metaG | ecosystem: Host-associated > Plants > Roots > Rhizosphere ...
CCCTGGTCGAGCAGGTCGCCGCGGACCAGCCGGACATCCCCGAGCAGCTTGCGGACCCGCCGCACCCGGGGGTTGGACTGCCCCCTGACCAGACCCCAGACCTCGTACCCAAGCCCCAGGAGGTACTCGGCGAGGTAGGACCCGTCCTGCCCGGTGATCCCAGTGATCAGTGCACGCTTCGTCAGCGGAGCCTCCGTCCGTCCTCGCGAATCGTGTCACGTCATAATCCAGAGTCGCGTTAAGTCAAAGGAAGTCGGGTCATGCGAAATCAGGCTACGTTGCCGCAGCTTACCGAGCACGGCAAGGCCGCCGCCCGGTCCCCGGTGGCTAATGGCGGCTGCGGGCCTGAGCAGGCTCTTCCCCGGTGCCAGGCCTATGGCGTACCCGGTGGTAATGTTCGCTGCCTAACAGGCCACGCGGGCAGGCCTCAGGTACACCGGACGGCGAGCGGCGGACGAGGAGGCTGACCTGCGTGTCGATCACCGATCGTCCGCTCCGCGTTGCGCTGCTTTCCTACCGCAGCAAACCGCACTGCGGCGGCCAGGGCATCTACCTGCGCCACCTCTCCCGTGAGCTCAGCGCGCTCGGGCACCATGTCGAGGTCTTCTCCGGTCAGCCTTACCCCGAACTCGAGCCCGGGCCGGTGCTGCACACCGTCCCGAGCCTCGACCTCTACCGCGACGAGGACCCGTTCCGCTGGCCGCACCTGTCCGAGTACCGCGACTGGATCGACGCGCTCGAGTTCGCCATTATGCGGTCGGGGGCGTTTCCTGAGCCGCTCACGTTCAGCCTGCGTGCGCTGCGCATCATGCGGGCCCGCCACGCCGATTTCGACCTGGTGCACGACAACCAGGTGCTCGCCTACGGGATGCTCGGACTGGCCCGGGCCGGGCTGCCGCTGGTGACCAGCATCCATCACCCGATCAGCGTGGACCGGCGCATCGAGATCGCGGCCGCGACCGGCCTGGCCAGATTCTCCAAATGGCGCTGGTACAGCTTCGTGCGGATGCAGGCCCGGGTCGCCCGCCGGGTCGGCCCGATCCTCACCGCCTCGCAGTCCTCCCGCGCCGACATCTGCCATGACTTCAAGGTCGCGCCGGAGAATGTGCACGTAATCCCGCTCGGTGTGGACACCCGCCTGTTCCACCCCCGGCCTGCGCCCCGGGTACCCGGCCGGATTGTTGCGGTAGCCAGCGCAGACTCCCCGCTGAAAGGCGTGGGCACACTGTTGCAATCGTTCGGAAAAATCATGGCGGAACGCGAAGCGCAGCTGATCGTGGTGGGCAAGCCGGCGCCGGGTGGGCCGACCGAGCGCCTGGCCGGTGACCTCGCCCTCGGCGACCGGGTCCGCTTCGTGCACGGGATCAGCGATTCCGAACTCGCCGACCTGACCGCGAGCGCCGAGATCGCCGTGGTGCCCTCGCTCTACGAGGGTTTCTCGTTGCCGGCGGTGGAGCACATGGCGTCAGGGACTCCCCTGGTGGCCAGCGACACCGGCGCGCTGCCCGAGGTCACCGGCGACGCCGCCGTGCTGGTCGAGCCGGGCGACGCCGAGGCACTCGCCGCGGTGCTGCGCGATCTGCTCGACTCACCGGAGGAACGTGCGCGGCTGGGCGCCGCCGCATGGCAGCGGGTTCAGGAGCGGTTCACCTGGAGTGCGGTCGCCCGCGCGACCGTGCAGCGTTACCTGCATGCGATCGACGACGCCCGGACCGCGGCCCCCCGCGCCGGGCCGGGCCGCGCCACGCCGGAGGGAGCCGGGCCCTGCTGACCATCGACTTCAACCGCCTGCCGGTCAGTCCCGGTGACCGGGTGCTCGACCTGGGCTGCGGCGCGGGACGGCACGCGTTCGAGGCATTCAGGCGCGGCGGCCGTGTTATTGCCTTCGACGCGGATGCTGGCGAGCTTGAGGCGGTGGGCGGCATCTTCGCGGCGATGCGGGAGGCGGGTCAGGCCCCGCCGGGGGCGAGCGCGCGGGTCGTGCGCGGCGACGCCACCGCCATGCCGTTCGCCGACGGTGCCTTCGACCGGGTCATCGCCGCCGAGGTGCTCGAGCACATTCCCGGTGATCAGCAGGCGCTGCATGAGATCACCCGGGTGCTGCGGCCCGGAGGGGTCGCCGCAGTCACCGTGCCCTCCTGGCTGCCGGAACGCATCTGCTGGAGCTTGTCCGACGACTACCACAACGTCCCCGGGGGACACGTGCGCATCTACACCCGCCCAGAACTCGAGGCGAAACTCCGGGCGGCCGGCCTGGACACCGGTGGCCACCACCACGCACACGGGCTGCACAGCCCGTACTGGTGGCTGAAATGCGCGGTCGGCGTGCACGATGATGATCATCCGCTGGCCAGCGCCTACCATCGGCTCCTGGTCTGGGACATCGTCAAGCGGCCCAAGCTCACCCGGATGGCGGAACGGGCCCTGAACCCGGTCATCGGCAAGAGCCTCGTCATCTACGCCGAGAAGCCAGCGGCACCGCTCGCCAGCGCCAGGCCGGTGCCCCGACCTGACCAGGCCTATGCCGCCAGGTGAGATTCGCGGCGGCGCTGTGACGCCGCCCAGCTGGCCGTCGGCTCCCCATGGGCCTGCCGTGCCAGGCATCCTGACCGCGGCTGACGTCCTGGCTACCGGGCAGCACATCGCCGACGGCCAGGCGCCGAGCGGCGCGATCGGCTGGCCGGACGGCCACTGCGACGCGTGGAACCACGTGGAGTGCGCGATGGCGCTGAGCGCCAGCGGGCTCACCGAGCCGGCCCGGCGAGCCTACGACTGGCTGCGCGTCACCCAGCGCCCGGACGGGTCGTGGCCGAAGAAAACCGTCGGGGATGTGATCACCGACGGCGCGGCCGAGTCCAACCAGGTCGCCTACGCGGCGGTGGGCACCTGGCACGAGTTCCAGGTCACCGGGGACGACGCCTTCGCGCGGCAGATGTGGCCCACGGTTCGCCGGGCGATCGAGTTCGCGCTCGCCCTGCAGGCGCCGCGGGGCGAGATCATCTGGGAACGGGCCGCCGACGGCACGCCGGCCGGCTACGCGCTGCTGTCAGGCTGCTCCAGCACGCACCAGAGCCTGCGCTGCGCCGTCGCACTGGCGGAACACCTCGGCGAGCCGCAGCCGGGCTGGGAACTGGCCGCCGACCGGCTCGGGCACGTCGTGGCCTGCCACCCCGAGGCATTCGCCGACAAGAGCCGGTTCTCGATGGACTGGTACTACCCGGTCCTGGCCGGGCCGGTGCGGGGGCCCGCCGCGGCGGAGCGGGTCGACGCTGGCTGGCCCGATTTCGTGGTCCCGGACCTGGGCGTGCGGTGTGTCAGTGATCAGCCCTGGGTGACCGGCGCGGAAACATGCGAGCTGGTCATGGCGCTCGACGCGATCGGCGACCGGGCCCGGGCGCTGCGGCTGTTCGCGGACATCCAGCACCTGCGCGACGCCGACGGCGCCTACTGGACCGGCTGGCAGTTCGCCAACCAGGCGTATTTCCCCGCCGAGCGGAGCAGTTGGACGGCGGCGGCGATGATCCTGGCCGCTGACACGCTGGCCGGGGCGACCAGAGGGGCGGGGCTGTTCCGTGCGGCGGGAGCGAGGCAGCCGCTGATGCCGCCGGCTGACGCTGACGCGTGCGGCTGCGCCGCGGCCGGCCCGGCCGGGCGGCCGGTCCGTGATGCCCAGGGTCTCGGTATGTAGCGTGAGCGAACTGGAGGGGCGCGGCACCGCGCCGAAGGGGCGCGGCGCTGCCTGGACTGAGGAGCGAGGAGCGAGGAACGAGCGAAGGAGCGACGAGGGAAGGCGGCGCCCTCAAGCGCCCCGGAGGCGCAAGGAAGCACAGCATTCGGCGATCAGGCGGTCCCCTCGCCGGTCCGCTGGAGCACGCGCAGCGAGCCGTGCACGCCAACTTCGCTGAAGGCATCCGATGCGCAGGCGCGCAGGTAGATCTCGTAGGGCGGCCGCCCCCCGTCAGCGGGGTCCGGGAAGACGTCGTGGATGGCGAGCGCTCCGCCGCGAGTCACCCAGGGGGCCCATCCCTGGTAGTCAGCCTGAGCCGCGGCGTGGGTGTGGCCGCCATCGATGAACACCATGCCCAACGGTCTTCGCCAGAGTTCTGCCACGGCCGCTGACTTGCCGACGACTGCGATCACATGATCGTCAAGGCCCGCGTCCGCCATCGTGGCCCTGAAGTGCGGCAAGGTGTCCAGCCGCCCGGTGCGCGGGTCAACCAGCGTCGGATCGTGGTACTCCCAGCCGGGCTGGTTCTCCTCCGAGCCGTGGTGGTGATCCACCGTGATGACCAGCTGGCCAGCCTGCCGCGCCGCCGCGGCCAGGTAGATCGTCGACTTCCCGCAGTACGTCCCGATCTCCAGGATGGGGCCCAGGTGAGCGTAGGCGGCGGCCGTCCGGTACAGGGCCAGTCCCTCAGCGGGCGGCATGAATCCCTTGGCCGCCTCCGCCGCCCGCCGGAGCCCTTCCGGCATAGGCGAGAGCACTTCGGGCACGGGTGAGAGCCCGTCTGGCCTGGCCGCTATGTCGTTCATGCTTCCGTCCGGTTGCGGGTCGATGAGCATGAGTATGCTCCCACTGGCCCAGGGCATGTCCCGTGGATCTTGGCCGTCGCGAGTGGCTGCGCAGGCGGAAGCTCCGCAGGACACGTAGGGCTCCGGCCGGTTCACGGCGCCGCGCTCAACACGATCGATGTGACATCGAGCTTGCCAGGACCCGCTCAATGTCACATCGATCGGCTTGTGGGCAAAGCCATCCTGGGCCGGGACGTGCTCTACTACTGCTGTGGTGAGGAGGTCCCGGCGATGAAGGTCACCGTCGATCATGAACTATGCGAGGCCAACGGGCTGTGTGCCGGCACCGCACCGGAGGTCTTCGACCTGGACGACGAGGACGAGCTGCATATTCTGCTGCCCGAGGTGCCTGCCCGGCTGGCCGGCGTGGTCCGCCGCGCCGTCGGGTCGTGCCCGAAGACCGCGCTGCGGCTGGAGGAGTGAGTCCGGCCCGGTGAACCTGGCCGCCCGTCAGTCCGGCGACCCGGGTTCCTGCAGTTCGACGCGGTTCCCGGCGGGGTCAGTGAGGAAGGCCTGGCGGCCCCGGCCCACCGTAACCGGCTCAGTAACCGCCACCCCCCGCACGCGCAGTTCCGCCACCGCGGCGTCCAGATCGGTCACCGCTAGGGCGAAATGCTGGCCGAGCGAGGGCGGGACGTCCGCCTCGATGAGGTGCACCTGCTGGTCCCCGGCGTCGAGCCAGGCCCCGTCGAAACTGAAGTCGGGCCGGTCAGTCCGCTTGGCCAGGCCGAGCAGCCGGGTGTAGAAGTCGAGTGCTGCAGGGACGTCGCTGACGTTGATGGAGACGTGGTGGAGCCCGGCTGGTCGCATGATCCCAGTGTCGCAGCCGCAGGGTCCGCGCCACCAGCCCGGCCGCGACGGCCGCACTGCCCGCTGGCGAGGGGGCCTATGTCAGGGTCAGGTCGGCGGCCGAGTCAGGTCGGCGGCCGGGTCAGCCGGCGGCCGGGTCAGCCGGCGGCCGGGTGAGCGACCCGGCCCAGGAACAACGGCAGCCCGGTCGCGGCGTCGGTGATCGCGAACAGGAACGGGCGGTCCACGGTCACCACGACCGGCGGCGGCTCCTGGAAGAGGGCCATACGGGCGCTGATCGCAACGCCGGTCGCCGCGGCGGCCTCGGTGCCCTGCTCGTCGACGTCGATGTAGGCCTTGTGCACGGCCGCGCCGATGAACAGTTCGCCCGCCTTGGTGATGCCACTGAAGTCGGCCTGGTAGCGGTCGAACGCCGCCGCGACACCCAGCGACTTCAAGAACGGCTCAAGGCTGAAACTCGCGGTCGCCCTGAACCGCGGCAGGGCCAGCCTGACCTGCTGCGGCGTCATTCCCGTCAGCAGGCCGGCCATGCCGTGCGCCGCCAGCGTCTCCTCCAGTGGGCCGAGTGGCCCGTCCGGCAGGATGACCGCCATGGCCAGCTGGCCGCCCGCGTAGGGCAGGGTGACGGCCTGGTAGCCGGAGCCTCGCAGGTATCCGAGCCAGCCGGTGTGGTGCATCATGGGCACGCTGACGCTGCCGGTACTGGCCCCGCCGGCGCTCGCCTCGCCAGTGCTGGGCCCGCCGGCGCTGGCCTCGCCGGTACTGACCCCGCCGGCGCTCGCCTCGCCGGTACTGACCCCGCCGGCGCTCGCCTCGCCGGTACTGACCCCGCCGACGCTCACCTCGCCGGCGCTCGCCTCGCCGGTGCTGGCCCCGCCGGTGCTGGCCCCGCCGGCGCTGGCCCCGCCGGTGCCGTCGCCGCTTAGGTAGAAGGGCGCGTCGGTGGTCTCGGCGGCCTGGAATGGCTGGGCCCAGGCAGCCTTCAGGTACACGGCGTTCGCGAGGACCAGACGGGTGAGCGGGCCGACCGCGCCGGGCGGAAGCAGGTCGGCGATCTTGCCCTCTGTCTGCTCGGCGATGGTCGCGTTGATCTGCAGTCTGGCCTGCTCGGCCGCGTGCGCGAAGTCGGCATCCCGCACAGTGACCGCAGCCAGCCCGGTCAGCACGGTGGTGAACTCCGGCACCAGCGGCAGGCCTGACCGCACCCACATGGTGTTCGGCGCCCGGAGGGTCACGCCGCCGCCCAGCCGGGCCAGGCCGGCCGACAGCAGCCGCAGGCCATCGGCGGAGTCCTGGGGGCTGGCCAGGTGCAGGGCGGCGGCTATCTGGGCCGCGGTCTCGCCCCGGGCGCCGAGCAGCGCCATCCGCAGCGCGGCGGCGATGCTTGCCGGGGAGAAGACCATGTTCCCGTCCCGAGCGCCAAGCACCCGGTACAGGTCCACGCCGAAGGCGTCATCGGCCCGCGCGGCCGCTAGCGCCGCGTCCAGCGCGCTATCCGTCACGGTCGCGCCCGGCCAGGCGGGCGAGAGCCTCGCGCAGGACCTCTTCCTTCTTGCAGAACGCAAACCGGACCTGGGTCCGGCCGGCCTCCTGGTCGTCGTAGAACACCGAACTCGGGATGGCGACCACGCCGGCCCGGCGCGGAAGCTCGCGGCAGAACTCCATGCCGTCCTTTTCGCCGAGCCCGCGGATGTCGGTGGTGACGAAAAAAGTGCCCGCTGGCCGGTACACCTCGAAGCCCGCCTCGGCCAAGCCCGAGCACAGCAGGTCACGTTTCACCCGCAGGTCAGCAGCGATTGATGCGTAGTAGGCGTCGGGCATGGCCAGAGCCCCGGCCACCGCATACTGGAACGGCCCCCCGGTGACGTAGGTCAGGAACTGCTTCACGGTGCGGACCGCGGTCACCAGTTCCGGGCTTGCCGTCACCCAGCCGATCTTCCAGCCGGTGAACGAGAACGTCTTCGCCGCCGAGCTGATCGTGACCGTGCGCTCCCGCATGCCGGGCAGCGACCCGATCGGCACGTGCTCCCCGTCGAAGACCATGTGCTCATAGACCTCGTCGGAGACCACCAGCAGGTCGTGCTCGCAGGCCAGCGCGGCGATCTGGGCCAGTTCGGCCCGGCTGAACACGGCCCCGGTCGGGTTGTGCGGCGAGTTCAGCAGGATGAGCCGGGTGCGCGGGGTGATGGCGGCGCGCAGCGCGTCGAGATCGGGCCGGAAGCCGGGCGGCCGGAGGGTGACCGGGATCCGGGTACCGCCGGCCATCGCGATGCACGCGGCATACGAGTCGTAGTACGGCTCGAAGGCGATGGCCTCGTCGCCCGGTTCCATGAGCGCGATCAGGGCGGCCGCGATCGCCTCGGTCGCGCCCGCGGTCACCAGCACCTCGGCGTCCGGGTCTACGTCCAGGGCGTAGAAGCGCTTCTGGTGATCGGCCACAGCCCGGCGCAACTCAGGGATGCCGGGGCCGGGCGGGTACTGGTTACCGCGCCCCTCCATGATCGCGGCCGCGGCGGCCGCGGCGATCTCGTGGGGGCCATCGACGTCCGGGAAGCCCTGGCCGAGGTTGACGGAGTCCGTGTCGAGAGCGAGGGCAGACATCTCCGCGAAGATCGTCGTGCCCATGCCGGCGAGCCGCCGGTTCAGCAGCGGCCGGCTCGGCGATGGCTGGTTCTGCGATGGTCGGTCCACCTCGCCATGACATCACACGTCACAGCCCGAACGTCTGCGTGCGGGTGGTCTGTGTCCCAGGTGGTCTGCGCTCCGGTGGTCTGCGCTCCTGGGTGGTCTGCGGCCCGAGTGGTTTGTGCTGCGGGTGGGTCTGCGCTGCGGGGTAGGTCTACGTTCCGGTGGTCTGCGTCCCGGTGGTCCGCCACCGGTGTCTGCCGCCGGTGGCGGACCGCCAGCGGTGTCTGCCGCCGGTGCGTGGGTTCCGCCGGGTGGTTTACGCTGCGGGCATGCGAGTGGCGCTGTGCCAGATGCCGGTCAGCCCCGATCCCGCCGTCAACCTCGGCCGGGTGCGCGAGGCGCTGGCCAGCGCCGCGCGGCAAGGTGCCGGTCTCGCTGTCTTCCCTGAGGCGACACAGGCCCGGTTCGGCAGCGATCTTCGGACTGTGGCGGAACCAGTCGACGGTGCGTTCGGTATGGAACTTGCGAAGGCGGCCAGCAGCGAGCGCATCGCACTGGTGGCTGGAGTGTTCGAGCCAGCGCCGGACGGGCGGGTCTACAACACCGCCGTCGCCTACGACTCAGCCGGGCTGCTTGTTGCGGCCTACCGCAAGATCCACCTTTTCGACTCGCTCGGCCAGACCGAGTCTGACCTGGTTGCCCCCGGCTCCAAGCCGGTCATCGCCGACCTGGCCGGGCTCCGCATAGGCATTCTGACCTGCTACGACATCCGATTTCCCGAGCTCGCCCGTACGCTGGTGGACCGGGGCGCCGAGTTGCTGGTGGTGCCGGCTGCCTGGGCCGCGGGCCTGTTCAAGGAGGAGCACTGGGTGACGCTGGTGCGCGCGCGGGCGATCGAGAACACGGTGTGGGTCGCCGCCGTGGGCCAGGTTCCCGACCCGTCCTCCCCGCCGACCCGGGCGCCAACCGGGATCGGCCGGAGCATGCTCGTCGATCCGATGGGCACGGTCAGGGTCGACCTCGGGCCGGACCCGGGAATAGCGGTCGCCGAGGTGGACTCCGCGCTGACCGCCCGGGTCAGGGCCCTGCTGCCGTGTCTGGAGCACCGCAGGGACGACGTATTCGGCCCGTCCGCGGTGGCACTGGCGGACTGACGGCCCTGCGGCGCCTTGAAGAACTGACGAGCTACGGCCCGCTGGGAAACTGACGAGCCGCAGCGCCCCGCGAAACGGCCGGGACTCCACGGGAACGCCCAGGGCACGCCCAGGATCAGGGCACGCCCAGGATCAGGGCACGCCCAGGATCAGGGCACGCCTAGGACGACACCGCTACGCGGCTCGAACTGGCGTCTATCACGGCGTTGAGGAGGCTTTCCATCTCCTCGTCGCTGACCCGCTCCAGGAATCGCCGCATCGTGACGCCCTCGTTCCCGCCCGACCGCAGGACCTCCGCCATCAGCCGGGCATCGTGCTCCTCCCTGGCCTCAGTGGGCCAGTACCGCCATGCCCGCCCGTGCTTCTCACGGCAGAGCACGCCCTTGCCGTGGAGGATGTTCATGACCGTCATGACGGTCGTGTAAGCGACCGGGCGCCGGTAGCGCATGCGCTCACGGACCTCACGGACCACATAGGGCTTCTCGCCGTCCCACATAACATCCATGATCGCGGTCTCAAGTTCGCCAAATTCGCGCACTGTCCGCCACCTCCTGGTCACCCATGCTAAACGGGGGGGGCGGGCCGGCCGAAGTGAGCCAAACCGCGGCGGGGGAGGAAATCAGCACCTCAGGAGTGATTTTCATCACTGGGTGCAGTGGGCCTTCAACCTTCCGAGCGGGCGCGGGTGCGCCTGTGCCGCCGCACGAGCCGCACGAGCCGCACGACCCAGGTCATCACCCCGGCCAGCACCGCCGCCGCGACGGCGATGGCGAGTCCGGCGCCGACCCGGCGCTCGATGGCCGTATAGGTCAGTTGCGATGGAACTGACACTTCCGCTGTTGAGCGCCGTTGATGGTGACTCGCCGCTATTGGTGGTGTCTCAGTGCGATGCTAGGGCGTACCGCCCACCGGGCCCCCCGCCGCCTGGTGGGTTAACCGCCCGGTGGGCCGCTCACCACCTGGCGGCTCACCACCTGGTGGGCTCGCCGCTCGGCGGCCTCGCCGCCCGGCGGCCGCGCCTACCCTGAGGTCAGCCGACCTGCCATGATCTGCTGGAAATCCTTTGTCCGCTGCGACTGGAGTGGAAGGGGAGGGTGATGCGAGCTACTCCCCACACGGGTTCCGAGATCTCCCCCGACGGGGCGTTCGTCCGGCAGCCGAACGCGTTCACCGCGCGGATCACGGCCGATGGGTCGAGCGGGTACCTGGCGGAACCGGGGCGCTACCAGCTCTACGCGTCGCTGGCCGACCCGTGGGCCCAGCGCACGCTCATCGTGCGCAGGCTGCTCGGCCTGGAACGGATCATCGGTATCAGCGTGACAGATGCACTCAGTGATGAGCGTGGGTGGCGGTTCCCGGCTAGCACGGGGGGCCGCGACCCGGTGACCGGCGCGCGATACCTCTCCGAGCTGTACCGGGTCAGCGACCCGGCCTACCAGGGCCGGTTCACGGTGCCGTTGCTGTGGGACATCCGCACCCAGCGGATCGTCAGCAACGACTTCCCGCTGATCACCACCATGTTCGAGACCGAGTTCCGCGCCTTCCACCGGCAGGGGGCGCCCGATCTCTACCCGGTCGGCCTGCGCACCGAGATCGACGCGCTGAACACGCTGATCTACCACACGGTCGGCAACGGCGTGTACAAGGCGGGCCTGGCCGCCGGCCAGGCGGCCTACGAGGAAGCGTTCGACGCCCTGTTCACCACGCTCAGTGCGCTGGAGGAGCGGCTGGGCCGCCGCCGGTTTCTGTTCGGCAGCCAGCTCACCGAGGCTGACGTGCGGCTATATCCCACCCTGGCCAGGTTCGACGCTGTCTACCACACGCTCTACAAGTGCAATCTGCACCGGCTCATCGACTACCCGAGCCTGTGGGGCTACGCGCGCGACCTGTACGTGCTGCCCGGCTTCGGGGACACCACCGATTTCGATCAGATCAAGCGCCACTATTACCAGACCCAGGACTGGATCAACCCCACCCGGATCGTGCCCAAGGGCCCGTATGTGAACTGGCTCTCACCCCAAGACAGAGAGCGCCTTTCCGCGCGAGCATGACCTTTGGGCCCGGGCTTCGGGCCCAGGTCCGGCGGTAGCCTGGTAGCCGGGCAGTGAACAGATATTCCCAGCGTTGGAAGAGGGCGATGTCCGCCGTGTCTTCTGGGTCGCCGCGCGCGGGCGCGGATCTCACCGAGGCAGAACGCAACCGCTCCAGCGAAGGGGCTACTCCCGACCATCCGTCCGACGTCTCACCCGCGAGTAAAGACTTCGGGCCGAACGAATGGCTGGTGGATGAGCTCTACCAGAGATACTTGGCCGATCCCGGCTCGGTGGACATGGCCTGGTGGAACTTCTTCGCCGACTATCAGCCGCCGAAGGGGAGCGCGTCCCGCGTCGAAGGCCCCGGCGGTGTGGTGAGCCCGGCGCGGCCCGCCGGGCCGGCGAAGCCAGGCGGCCAGCCACCCGCCGCGCCCGCCCCGCAGCAGGCCGACGCACTGCGGACCAGCTCGCCGGCCGGTCCCCGGCAGACGGCCCCGGGGGCGCCGGCCGATCGACCGGCCGGCCCTGACGCGGGGGGCGGCGGGCAGCCGGGGGCGCAGCCGCCAGGCGCGCAACCGCCGGGCTCGCAGCCGGGTACGCAACCGCCAGGCGCGCAACAGGCGGGCGCGCAGCAGGCGAGTGCCACCAAGGAGGCCGGGGTTCCTGGCGGCGCGACGGAGGTGCGCCTGCGCGGCGCGGCCGCGCGCACCGCGATCAACATGGCCGCCAGCCTGACCGTGCCGACCGCGACAAGCGTGCGATCCATTCCGGCCAAGCTGCTGATCGACAACCGCATCGTGATCAACAATCACCTGGGCCGTGGCCGGGGCGGGAAGGTCTCCTTCACGCACCTCATCGGGTACGCGATGGTGAAGGCCCTGACCTCGGTGCCGGAGATGAACCACTCCTACACCGAACTGGATGGCAAGCCCGCCATCGTCTCGCCTGAGCATGTCAACGTGGGCCTGGCGATCGACGTGACCGCGCGCGACGGGTCACGGCAGCTGCTCGTGCCCAGCATCAAGTCAGC
>Ga0070717_10002874_pt1 | contig 12219 bp, 8 predicted proteins | sample LARL113metaG_FD_71366 | JGI IMG/M metagenome (GOLD analysis project Ga0070717, IMG submission 71366) | Corn, switchgrass and miscanthus rhizosphere microbial communities from Kellogg Biological Station, Michigan, USA - LAR L11-3 metaG | ecosystem: Host-associated > Plants > Roots > Rhizosphere ...
GGCGCTGTCCTCGCGTTGCAAACTGTGCCCCAGTCACGATCAGAGTCGCAATCCGGACACAGCGAACAATTCGTCCGCATGAAACTGGTTGGCGCCAATCCTGCCGCAGCCACCAGCGGAACTGATCCGCTGCCGGGCAAGAGCAACTATGTCATCGGCAATGACCCGCGCCTGTGGCGCAGTGGCATTCCGCAGTTTGCCGGAGTTCGCTACGCCAGCGTCTATCCCGGAATCGATCTGGTTTTCTACGGAAACCAGGGCCAGCTGGAATACGACTTCAAAGTTGCGCCTGGTGCGGACCCATCGCAAGCCGAACTGGAGTTCGACGGCGCAAGCAATCTGGAGTTGAGCAGTGGCGACGTGATTCTTACAAGCAAAGACGCCGGTGGCCTACGCCTGCAAGCTCCGGAGATTTATCAGCGCGACGGAGAGCGCCGCCAGCCCGTAGCCGGACGCTTCGTTCTGCGCGCGGCCAACCGCGTCGCTTTCGAGATCGGCCCTTATGATCACAGCCGCGAGCTGATCATCGATCCCGTGCTCAAGTTCTCCAGCTACTTTGGCGGCAGCGGTTCGGTAACTTCGCCTTCAGTCGCGGTCAATGGCGACGGCAGCATTTATATTGTCGGCTCGACCACTTCGCCGCAGAGCTCGTTTCCTGATGCTACGCAGATAACGCAGACGTCGATTCCGTCGACGCTGCAGATCACTTCGACCGGACCATCCCACATCTTCGTCGCCAAGATCATTCCCTCGCAGCCGCCCTCGGTGGCGTATGAGACATTTCTTGGCGGCAGTGGAGCCGACACCAGCATCGGCATTGGCGTGGATAACAAGGGCTTCGCCTACATCGTGGGCAACACCACTTCGACAGACTTCCCTGTCAGCGGCACTGGCTATCAAAACTCGCCTGCAAGCAAAGGGTCGCAATGCGCCTCCACCACGTGCGCATCCATCTTCGTCACCGTGCTCAATGCATCTGGCTCCGCTCCTCTCATCTATTCTTCCTATCTCTCCGGCAACGGCAACGACCAGGCCAGCGGGATGACGATCGACCTCAATGGAGATGTTTTCATCACAGGCACCACGACCTCCAATGACGCGCCCGCCATATCCCCAACCCCGATCGACTTTCCCGCAACCTTCTTGCCCGTGCCGTTTCAAACCCAGCCGCTTTCGAGCATCCAGTTCTTCGTCACCAAAGTAAATACGAACAGCCCGGGCGCGAGCGGCATCGCGTATTCCACATACTTCGGCGGCAGTACTCCGAGTTCTCCCATCGCCAACGGCGGCGGTATCGCCGTCGATTCCACGGGCAACATTTATTTCAGCGGCACGACAAATTTCTTCAATAACGGTCAAGGCGCTTTCGGCAACAGCCAGTCGGGAGACTTTCCCATCCTCAACTCCTATCAGCCATGCCTGGATACTCCTCCTCCGAGCGTCCGGGGAAATCCAAACCCGTGTACCGCTCCGGCTACGCCATTTCCAACGGATGCCTTCGTCGCCAAACTGAATCCCAACGCGGCTGCCGGCTCGCAACTGCTTTTCTCAACTTACCTCGGTGGCATCGGCTCGGATTCGAGCACGGCGATTGCGATTGATTCCGGCCCTGCCAATATTTACATTACCGGATCGACAAATTCGAGTGACTTTATCTTGCCCACCGGCACCGCCGCGTTCCAGTCGTGCCTGGATACTCCTCCACCCAATGTACTGCCATGTCCTGCACCTTCAGGGAATCCCGATGCCTATGTGGCGCGGTTGAGCAATCCGACATTGAGCACTACTGGAACTCCGAATAACGTGGCTCTCACGTACTTTTCATACCTCGGCGGAAGTGGAGACGATAGCGGCTTGGCAATTGCTGTCTTGAATGCGTCGAACACTTCACTCGGCGACGTAGTCGTCACGGGCGCAACCGATTCGACAAACTTCCCGGTCACCACTGGCGCGATCCAGAGCACGCTCAACGGGACTCAGAACGCTTTCTTCGCCCAAATCGATACGACCACGACTGTCGGCCAGAATGGGGTGGGATCGTTCGTTACCTATTTCGGTGGCAATCAAGTGGATCGCGGTACCGGCATCGCGGTCGATACCAACCAGAACAGCTATCTTGCCGGCGATACCACCTCGACGAACTTCCAGGTCTTCGATCCGTTGCCGGGGCCGGGGGGAACCACGTTCAATGGATCCAGCGATGCGTTCGTCGCTAAGTGGGGATCGGCGGCCGATTTAGTGATGCAGACGCCAACTGTGTCCCCGGCGGGAGTGGTAAGCGCCGGCAGCCAGGTCACAACTACCTTTAATGTTGCTAACGACGGGCCGGACCCCGCCACCAATATCACCGTAACTGGCGCGATTTCCGCAGGAATGACGTTCAACAGTGCCACCGCGGTTTCGGGCAGTTGCAGTGCTCCCACTGGAAGCACTGCGGTTTGCACCATCCCCGCGCTGCAATCCGGTTCTACTTCGGCAGTCGTCTTCACGGTGACGCCTTCCAGCAGCGGCAATTACTCGACGACGGCAACCGTGTCCAGCAGTAATAATACGAACTCAAATCAACCTGACACGGCCACCGCCTCGTTTGTCGCGGGCGGCTATTCCCTGCAAATTAGCCCCTCCGCTCGGAGCGTGACCGCAGGCGTGCTCACAACCTATACGGTGCAGTTGTCTCCGCAGCCCGTGTTTGGAGCCACCGTCTCCCTTAGTTGTGGCGCTCTTCCCGCCGGAGCGAATTGTCTTTTCAGTCCTTCCAACTCGCTAACATTGACCGGGCCACAATCCGTCACCCTGAACCTGACAACGGCTCCGCAACCTGTGCACACTGGGAGTTTAAGAACGAACGGGAGTTTGCGTTACGCTTTCTGGCTGATTGTTCCGGGGATGGCTGTGATCGGGCTAGGTGCTGGCAGCAAACGCAACGGCTGGCGGAAAGGTAAGATGAGCCAGTTGCTGGGCCTGCTCTCGATCTGCGTGCTCTTCGCGCTGGTTTTGCTTCAGCCCTCGTGCAGCAGCGGCAAGACCCCGGCCGCAGTCAGCGGAACTCCCACGGGTACCTACTCGCTCACGGTGACGGCCACGTCCGGCTCGTTCAGCAAGAGTGCGCCCTTCAGCTTGACAGTGACGCCGTAGGGAAGAGGAAGTTCGGATCAGGGGCATGTGAGGCATGCTGCTGTGACTGGGCGCTGCTACGCTCCAGCGGAGAGTTTGTGGTGGCTCTTGGCCTCGGCAATTCCATATTGCCGAATCTTGTAGAGCAGCGCTTTGTAGCTGATCTGTAGCAGCGCCGCTGCCTGCTTGCGGTTCCAGTTGGTCTGTTCAAGCGCCTGCCGAATGGCTTCCCCTTCGGCTTCGTCCTTGGCGGTACGAGCCAGCGATTTCAATCCGCCGCTTGCTTCTCCGCTCTTGGCTCCGGAGTCTCCCCGGGCGCCGCCGCCATTGCCATCATAGCGAGGCTGCAATTCAGCTACAGCGAGGTTCTCGTCGCCCAGAATCAGGTAGCGCTTCAGAAAGTTATTCAGCTCTCTCAGATTTCCCGGCCAGGGATGCGCCTGGCAAGCCTCCAGTAGCTGCGGCGAAAGCGGCAGCTGAGGCCGCGCATAACGTTCCGCCATGCGCGTCATAAAATGTTTCAGCAGAACCGGAATTTCTTCTTTCCGCTCGCGCAGCGGCGGCAACTGCAAAGTGAACGCGTTGAGCCGGTAGTAAAGATCTTCGCGCAGCCGCTTGGCCGCCAAAGCCTGCGGAATGTCAATGTTCGTCGCCGCCAGGATGCGTACATCCACCTTGATGACGGACCGGCTTCCCAGCCGCGAGAATTGCTGGTCCTGAAGTACGTGCAGCAGCTTGGCCTGCAACTGTGGGGGCATTTCGCCGATTTCATCGAGCAGGATAGTGCCCTTGTTGCACAGCTCGAACTTGCCCGGCTTGGCGTGGGTCGCTCCAGTGAATGCGCCCGGCTCATAGCCGAATAGCTCGCTCTCCAGCAAGTCAGCCGGGACGGCCGCGCAATTTACCTTCAGGAACGTGCGGTGCGCGCGCGGCGAAAGCTTGTGAATCAGTCGCCCCAACACTTCTTTGCCGGTGCCGCTCTCGCCCAGCAGCAGCACGGGAATATCAACATGGGCGACCAGCGCTGCCTGCGACCGGATCTTCCGCATGGCTGCGCTTGCCGCAATGAAGTATGTGTCTTCCCCGACTTCCTCGGCTTCGCCACCCACCGGAGCTTTGCCCTGACCCAGGCACTGGTCGATCACCGCATCCAGTTCCGCTTTCTGAAACGGTTTGGTCAGGTAGTCATGCGCCCCCAGGCGCATCGCCTGTACAACCTTCTTCGTATCGTTGACGCAGGAAAGCATGACGACCTTAACGCCGGGGCGTCTCTGGCGGAGTTGCTCCAGAGTCTCCAGTCCGTCGATCCCCGGCATCAACACATCGAGCAGCACCAAGTCCGGCTCCATCCCTTTGTCCACGCGCAGGAGGGCTTCCTCGCCAGTCGACGCGGTCTCCACCTTGTAGTCGTCAACTTCCAGCAGGGTCCGGATATACCGCAGCATGGCCGGTTCATCATCCACCAGAAGAATCTTGGCGGTTTCGATCATCGATTCTTTCCTTTGCCCGATGCATTGGATGAAGGTTTGAACGGAATGAGAAACGAAAATTTGCAGCCTGACCCAGGATCACTTTCCACCCAGACTTTTCCTCCCATGCCCTGCACCAGGCGGCGCACGATCGCCAGCCCCAGCCCCATGCCTTCCTGGTTCTCGTTGCCCGGCAGGCGGAAGAAATCGTCGAAGACTTCCTGATGAAACTCCGCCGGAATTCCCGGACCAGTGTCCGACACGCTGACCTTCACCGAATTCGGCTGCGCTAAATCCTGCCGGCGCCGCTCGGCCGTCTCCGCCGGTTGAGCCGCCATGCGGCGCTCCCACATGTACGGCTCGGCGTGCAACCAGACAGTCCCGCCCTGGGGAATAAACTTGAAGGAATTTTCCAGCAGATTCGAGATCACACGCTCCAGCTTCGGAGAATCATAGGGAAACACCGGCAGCTTGTCGTTCGCGAGAAAGTAAAGCGCCAAACCTTTTTCCTGAAAGCGCGTCGACCACAAGCGGCACACCTCGGAGAGGCAATCGTTGAGGTTGCCCGGCTCGAACCGCATCTTCAGGCCGCCAGTTTCCAACGCGCTGTAGGTCAGAAAATCTTGAATGAATTGTTGCAGCCGCTTCCCGCTCGCCTGCATGTCGCCGAGCACTTCGCGCTGCCGGGCATTCAGCGGCCCCAGTTTCTCGCTTTGCAGCAATTCGACGTATCCATTCAAAATCGCCAGCGGTGTTTTCAAATCGTGCGCCGCGGAGCCGAGCGCGTTGGTCGTGCGCTGGAATCGCTGTTGCAATTCGGAGTAAGCCTGCGGCAGATCAGCCGTGCTGGGTATTCCTTCGCCGGGAACCGGGAGCGGCATGGCCTCCGTCGTGCCTTTGACAGGCTCGGAAACACACATGTTCTTTTGTACAGTGGCCATAAGGGGCGGCAGATACGAAGGGGGGACGCACTCGACTGGTTGAGAGAAGAATGCTGTACCAAAATCGTATGCTACGCTACTTTTCCTTGTCAACGAAAAATGCAACGTGATTACCCAAGTGTGGCAAAACCTTGCACTATCCGACCGGTTAGTCTTGTTTTTGCCCCCGCCTAGCCGCTCAACCCAGCAGGAGTAGAAAGCGGTGGAAAGTCCGCACTCTACGGCTTTAAGCCTTCCGGCACCTTGAATGAGCCGTGTCTTTCAGGTTTTCGCCCCGGTTCCATTCTGGATCGACCACCTAACTCAGGATTTGGCCCCCAAGATGCTTGAAATCGTTGGGATTAGACCCGGCGGGAAGGGGTGTGCGTGGGTGTGAACGGCAAGACTCCAACGGCAGAGCGTCGACGGTGGCCGCGTTTGCCTTTGGCCATCCCCGTATTTGTTAGAACCCATGCTGAAGACGACAAGGAATTCCTGGAGTTTGCCACAGCCTTGAATGTTTCCTCCGGCGGAATGCTGGTCGCGGTTCGCCGATCAATCCCTTCTGCGGCGCAGGTTTCGCTCGAGATCCCCAGCGCTCCATTGGCTGCCCTGACTCATCTGCCCACCGTCACGCGCAACCTACGCGCCAAGGTATTGCGCACACAGCATGGCGAGGGCTACAACTTGGTAGCTCTCAAGTTTTCCCGTCCGCTGGTCAGCCCCCATGCTTCCTCCAGGCCGTCACGACGGAAACTCACTTCTTCGGTGTGAAAATCTTTTCCCTCGCTTTGCCCTCGTTCTCCACCGCCGTCACGCCCTCGCGATGACTTGCCGCAATCCCTCGGAATCTTTAGTAAGTTGCTTTTCATCAGTTAGATAGACTACTCTGCTACAATACAGTTCTCCTCCCCCTTGCGTTTGGTTCTCCGGATGCACATCAGACTGTACCCCCTGTGCTACCGAAGCCAGGGATAATTATGAGCACTTCAAATCCAGTCAGTTCGTTAATTCAGCCCCTCGGCGAGATGCCTCCTGATTCTGTTGTCTTCGGAGGCACCGACGCCATGCGGGCGCTTCGCGAACGCCTGGCTAAAATCGCTGGCGCCAACGTTCCTGTGCTCATCCAGGGAGAGAGCGGCACCGGCAAAGACATCATCGCGCGCATGATCCACACCGCGTCGCCCTGGAAAACTGGTCCGTGGGTGAAAGTGAATTGCCCGGCGATTCCCGGCACGCTGCTCGAGAGCGAACTGTTCGGCTATGAAAAAGGAGCCTTCACCGGCGCCTACGGTATGAAGCCCGGCCGTGTCGAGATGGCCCATCGCGGCACATTGTTTCTCGATGAAATCTCCGAACTTGACATGGCCTTGCAGTCGAAACTTCTGCAACTTCTTCAGGATGGCCAGTTCTGCCGCATCGGCGCGCAGGAAGACAAGAAGGTGGAAGTCCGCGTGGTCTGCGCCACCAATCGAAAACTGGAAGAGGAAATTGCCAGTGGCTCTTTCCGTGCGGACCTGTTCTACCGCATCAATGTCGTGAACCTGCACATGCCAGCGCTGCGCGAGCGCGCTTCCGATATTCCGCAACTGGTCAGCTACTTCCTCGAATATTACAACCGGAAATTCAACGCGCGCGCTCTGCCGCCCTCTGCCGATTTGATGAACGCGATGAAGAAATATCACTGGCCGGGCAACGTACGCGAACTCGAAAATCTGATGAAGCGTTACGTAATCCTCGGCGCCGAAGAATCCATCTCTGGCGATCTGCACCCGCGCGAGCAGGATTTTTTCAGTGCCGACATTTCCGTGGACGGACCCATCTCGCTAAAGAAAATTACGCGCCAGGCCGTGCGCGAACTGGAACGCAAGATCATCCTGAAAGTTCTGCAACACCATCACTGGAACCGCAAAAGCGCAGCCCGCGCCCTGAACATCAGCTACCGCGCGCTACTCTACAAAATCCGCGACGCCGGCCTCCCTTCGAACCGCGCCCCGCGCCGCCCGCAACCGGATGAAACCACGCCCTCCGTAGCCGCAGACTGATCAACCTTGCTCAGCGTCACAAACCAATAGCTTCTCGCGGCTTTGCTTCTGGCTGTTCCGGGAGTGACAGAAGTAATGTAGCAACGTCCCGCCTGCACTGAAAGAATTGAACGCGTAGGACATCGTGCAACGGAGACATCCATGAGATTCCTGAGACTGTCGTTGGCTTTTCTAATCCTGGCAGTTGCCGCAGCCTCCGCGCAAAATTCCGCCACGCCGCAAAACGTCGAGTTCAGCACCACGATTTACGAAGCCCCTGCGTTCTACGCCACGTTCCCAGTGCCGGACAAGGACAAGGGTGCGGTCGCATACTCCTCCGAGGACATCAAGACAAAGAGCGGCGCAACGACTACGCTGCACAACTACGCTCTCAGCCTGCACAACGACGAAGACGCTTTCCTGGTGATCTATTGTGATATCCCGAACACCCGCAGCGACACGGCGGCGCTTGACCAGATGTTGGATGGCGCGCTGGCCCAGCTCGCAAACGCCAAGCCCGGCCCCAAAACCGACTCCACCTACGGCGGATTGCCCGCCCGCATGGTCATAGCAACGGGCACTTACACTACCGGGCAAACGACGTTTAAGGTGACGGCCTACCAGCGCGTCGCCGTCCAGGGCAGCCGTGTCTGGCAAGGTATTGTGATCTGCGACCAGCGCACAAACTGCTCCCAAGCCGACGCCAACAAGTTCCTCAACAGCATCAAGATCAGGTAACGCCACTCGTGAAAGGGTAAGGATCAAACCAATGAGATTCCTAAAACTGACGCTCGCTTTTCTCCTGCTGGCGGTTGCCGCCTCGGCGCAAAGCCTTGAGTTCACCAAAGGAACCTACGACGCTCCAGCTTTCTCCGCCATCTATCCCATGCCGGACAAGGACAAGCCTGGGGTCACCTACTCTTCCCAGAGCGTCACCCTGAAGAGCGGCGCGACGGCCACCATGCACACCTACGCTCTGGGCATCCACAACGATGCCGACGCGTTCCTCGTAATTTATTGTGACGCGAACCTCCAGGGCGATACGGCGGGACTCGACATGATGCTGGACGGCGCAGTGGCCACGCTCGAAAATGCTAAACCCGGTCCCAAGACAGACTCGACCTTCAGCGGTTTTCCTGCCCGAGCGGTCACGGCAACCAGCATCTACACTAGCGGGCAGACTACGTATAACAGAACGATGTACGAACGGATCACCGTTCAAGGCGCCCGCGTTTGGCAGGCTCTCGTGATCTGTAACAAGACCACGACCTGCACCGACGCCGACGCCAACCGCTTCTTCAACAGCATCAAAATCAGGTAAGCGCTGGCAATAGTTGGGACGAGGCTATTAGCGGACGGCACCAACTTGCTTGAGGCAGAGTCTTTCCATTACCCTAAACTCGATGGAACTACATTTCACTCCTGAACAGGAAGCGCAGCTCGCTCAGATCGCCACCCAGGAAGGCACCGACGCCGCCCGCCTGGTGAAGGATGCCGCCTTACGGCTGCTTGAAGAAGACGCCCGATTTCGTGCCGCCGTGCGCGAGGGAATTGCACAGGCCGACCGGGGCGAGTTCATTGAGCAGAAAGAAATGGATGCGCGGCTGGAGCAGATGTTGCGCTCTTAACCATGCGAATCCGCTGGACGCCAGCCGCCGCGCTGGACCTGCAACGCATTAGCGATTACCTCAAAGACCATCATCCGCACTACCGCGAACCTACCATTCGCAAGCTGTATGCCGCCATCCGATCGCTCAAAGAGTCGCCTCACCTTGGCCGTGTCGGACGCGAGCAAGGAACGCGAGAGCTCGTGTTCCCGCCCTTGCCCTATGTCGCTGTCTATCGCGTGACGGAGCACAGCATCGAAGTCCTGCGGATTTTTCACGGCGCTCAGGACCGATCCTAATTCGACTGGCACCGAACCACCCTCCCCGCCCCCCTGTGTGACCGCAGTCACTTTTCTTCCCACCCCGTCTTGCAGTACCTTTGATGGGTGGCCATAGGTCTGTGTGGTCGTGCGCCCGTCTGCGCCTGCTTGGAGAATTTATGAGCCGTTCTGTTGTCCTCCGTTTGTTGCTTGCCGGGTTTCTTATCCCGGCCCTGCTCACCGGCTGCAATCGCGATCCTAATGTGCGCAAACAAAAGTTTCTCGAGAGCGGCAACCGCTATCGCGACAAGGGCAAGCTCCGCGAAGCGGCCATTCAGTATGCCAACGCCGTTCAGGTCGATCCCCGCTTCGCAGAAGCGCACTATCAGTTGGGCGAGACCTATCTCAAACTGAAGGACTATCAACGCGCGTATCAGGAACTCTCCCGCACCGTCGACCTGACGCCAGACAATTATCCCGCGCACGTCGAACTGGCCAACCTTCTGATCGCTGTCCGCGATCTGAAACAGGCTCAGCCTCACCTCGATCTCCTGCGCGAGAAGCAGCCTGATGCTCCCGACACTCACCTGGCGTGGGCCAACTTCTACGCAGCTCAAGGCAGCCTGGGTCCCGCTCTACAGGAAATGCAGAAGGCAATTGCTGCCGATCCTAATCGCACAGACTCTTATTTGAGCCTGGCGCTGCTGCAACTCCGCGCCAAGCTCCCCGATCAAGCCGAACTCAACTTCAAGAAAGCGGCCGAGCTTGGGCCCAAAGTGATGAACGCTCAACTTGCATTGGGCGGCTTCTACCAGTCGCGCAACCGCATGCCCGAAGCCGAACAGCAATTCAAGCACGCCATCGGCGTTGATCCCAAGGATCCCGCGCCGCGCGCCGCGTATGTTCGCCTGCTGATGGCCGAGGGCAAGAAGCAGGACGTGGAAGCGTTCCTCCGCCAGACCAAGAGCGATCTCCCGGACAATTCCGAAGGCTACCGCATGCTGGGCGATTTCTACTTCTCCAATGGCGAGCTCGACAAAGCCACCTCGGAATACTCAATCCTCTACGGCGAGCATCCCAAGGATGTTCAGGTCAAGAAAAACTATGTGCAGTTGCTGATCCTGAAGAACCGGCTGGACGAAGCCACCAAACTGAACAACGAGGTCCTGAAGGCCAATCCCAAGGACGCCGACGCTCTCGACTATCGCGGCCAGGTACAGCTCCAGCAAGGCGACGCCGCCGGCGCCGTGGACTCCTTGCAGAAGGCTCTCAAGAACGATTCCAACAACGCTGTGGCCCACTATCATCTCGGCCGCGCTTTTGATCTGCAACACAACGAAAAGCAGGCGGAATCGGAGTGGCGCGAGGCTATCGGCCTGCGTCCCGATCTCACCGATGCGCAACGCTCTCTCGCGACCCTCGAACTGCGCCGCGGCGACTTCGATGCGCTCACCCAAACCGCGCAGCAGATCATCTCGGCTGCGCCCAATGCTCCCGACGGCTACCTGCTGCGCGCTCTTGCGGCGATGAACCGCCAGAAATTTTCCGACGCCGAGCAGGACATGCGCAAAGCGGCAGAGGTCGCTCCTGCAAGTCCGGCGCCCTACGTCCAGATGGGCAACCTTCACCAGCTTCAGAAGCAATACCCGGACGCGATCAAGTTCTATCAGCAGGCCCTCGACAAGGACCCAGCCTCGACCGAGGCGTTGCAGGGAATGATGAATACTTACATCGCCCAGAAGCAACTCGATCAGGCCATTGCCGCGGCGAAGACTCAGATTGCGAAAACGCCTGCCAGCAGCGGCTTCTATGACCTGCTGGGCACGGCGCTGTTCCAGAAAAAGGATTTCAGCGGCGCCGATGCCGCCTTCCACAAATCAGTCGACCTCGACAAAAACAATTCTGACGCGCTTCTGAAGCTCGCCCAGACGCAAGCCGCCGAGGGCTCTACCAGCCAGGCGCTCGCCACGTACCAGCAGTCGATCAAAGATCATCCGCGCGAGATTTCCTTCTACATTCTCGCTGGCATGATGTACGAATCGCAGAACAACTTCGATCATGCGAAGGCTATGTATCAACAGGCGCTGAACATTCAGCCCGATAACCCTCTAGCCTCAAATAATCTTGCTTATGTAATGTTGCAGCAGGGTGGCAACGTGGACGTTGCTCTCTCCATGGCGCAAACCGCGCGCCGCGGCATGCCCGATTCGCCGCAAGCGGCCGACACTCTGGGCTTTGCGTACTATCAGAAGGGCGTATACCGCTCCGCGATCGATATGTTTCAGGAGTCTCTGCGGCTGAACGAAAAAGCCGGCGCGCCCGACGACCCGATGGTTCACTACCACCTGGGCCTCGCTTATCAGAAAACGAACCAGCCTGTCCAAGCCCGCCAGCAACTGGAACGAGCGTTGAAGATCAGTCCCAACAACAGCGAAGCGCGTAAGGCGTTGTCGGAGCTGCGCGGGTAGCAGAGCCGCTGCGAGCAGCTTTTCAGCCGCTCGACTCTTCACCGCAACGATCGCATTCTAGTCGACCGTAATGCTCACACTCGGCGACGCAATGCCGTTCGCGACCACCTCCAGCGAACTCGGTCCTGTTTCCATCACCGCCGGAACATCAAAATTAGTCGAAACCAGAGCGCTCCCCGTCGCAACCGCCATAGTACTGTGGTCGTGCGTACGCGCATAAATGACGTGACCAGTGGCTTGGTTCGTGATTCGCACCAGGGGATAGTTCGTTGCGGTCTCTTCCTCGTCTCCAAAGGCGGCAGCTTGCGACAAGCCATTGAACTGCGTGCCGGAGATGGAGTAAGTGGAGCCGCGCGC
>Ga0070717_10002875_pt1 | contig 12217 bp, 4 predicted proteins | sample LARL113metaG_FD_71366 | JGI IMG/M metagenome (GOLD analysis project Ga0070717, IMG submission 71366) | Corn, switchgrass and miscanthus rhizosphere microbial communities from Kellogg Biological Station, Michigan, USA - LAR L11-3 metaG | ecosystem: Host-associated > Plants > Roots > Rhizosphere ...
ATCGAATTGGCGAATGGTTAAACGTAATCGATCCAGCGACGGGAAAACCCGCGGTAAGAAATATCTTTTACCACAGCAAGAATTCACCGGAAAAATTGTCGGCTTCCATTGATCCAGATGACGAGAACTCGTTATATCAAGATTCGAGCATGCAGGCATTGCAATCGAGAGGCATCCAGTTTCTGAGCTGTCACACGGCAGCCGAAGAGCAGGCGCAGGTCCTTTTCCGGCGCAATAAATTGTCAGAATCACCAGAGGACATCGTCGAGGACATGCTCGCACATACACAGCCGGGGGTTCTTGTGGTTGCCGCGATGACCGCTGCCCTTGCACTGCTCCAGGCTCAAGGCCACTACACGTACATTTCTGTGTAACACAGGACGGTATTAGAAAGCCCCTCCTGCCATACGGTAACGTCAGTTGCCGCTGTTGCGTGCCTGCACTCTCAGTGAAAACGGGATGGGACAGAAACTTCTTCTGTCTTACGAAGCGATGGTGGTTTTGTCGGATTAACGGCAGGCTGGGCGCAAGGCCGTGGTGGTAAGAAATATGCCCGGTACTGGTGTTTTACCAAGGATTGCAAAAGTGTCGGCATATCCCGCGAAGGCTGGAATCACACTTCGTGCAGGTTTTGGCTATGGTGCAGCCGACCGCCGAATTGCTTGCCAAGCTGCCGGACATTGCGAGATCCAATTGGGAACAACGGAAGGAACGCCTCGCTACCCAGAGAAAACAACTTATCGAGCGTCTGAACGAAAAAACCCTTTTGAACCGTAAAGCGATTGAAGCAAAACTCAACGGGAAGCTATCAGAAGAGGACTTCGCAGATACGAAGGCGTACATCTCTCAGGCCACGGAAGAGATTCAGAAAGAGATTAAGTCCCTTGATTCTGAACGTTGTACGCTCGAAGATTTGATGGCCGATGCCGAGCGTGACATCGTGAACCTGGCGAAGGCTTGGCTGAATACGGGAATCAACGAACGCAGGGAAATCCAAAATACACTCTTTCCTGAGGGCCTTCGCTTCAGTCCTGAGCTTCTTCTTTTTGAACCAGGGAACAAGACATTTATGGCCAGTGTTTCCGCGATGATAGATGCCATCATCAGCGGTACAGACCAGGATGTTGATGGTCGGGGGGAGAGGATTTGAACCTCCGACCTTCTGGTCCCGAACAGTTAGCGGCTGGCGGATGTCGATGCGGATCTTGGCGCTGCCGATTGGACCCACAGAAAAACGGGTCAAATAAGGGTCACATAACATCAAGCGCTCGGCACCTTCTTGGATCAGGAACGAAGTCAGGATTCCTGAAAATGACGGTCTGTTTCCAGGAATGGTTACAAACCGTCCGCCTAAGATCTGAAGTTTCCTCGCGCTCAAGCGATTTCGGCAGGGCAGCAAATTCTGTCCGGCTCTGCTATCACGGATTTTTCCGGCGGGCAGTTCACCAGCGATGCTGGCCTTTTGCCGCTGCGCGCCTTCGACCAGCGCCATCATTTCATTTGACCCGCGATCTGGACCAACGGCCGAGCGATCCGCGTCATTGAGGTCAAAAAACCGCTTGATGTGACGGTGATTTTATACATGCCGAGCGGAATGTCTTGGAAGCGAATTCACCTCCGCTGGTGGTAGCCGTCGATGTTCCAGGCCAGTGGCTTTTTCTGTCGCTTTTAGATTGGGATGACTGACAACCGCCCAGACGGGTCGGTGACGGTGCCATTTGATTGCGCCTCGAAACGTCTGACCGTATGCAACGCTTTCGGAGGACCGTCAAGGACCACTTCCAGTCAACATCCGAATACCCCGCCACTCATCCGAGAGTTCGTCTCGCACGTACCAGGTCTGGATCAAGTGGCGGCCTGCGTAATGGGAGACCGCTCTGGCTAGAACATGAGACGCAAACCAAACCGCGTCACGAATGGGTTGATGGTGCTGAACGGATAGAGATAGCGGGAGCCAAAGGTGCTTACTTCACCAATGACTGTTTGCCCGTTGCTGGCGTTGAAGAAGTCGACGCTTGGGATCAAGTGCCAGCGATCGCGGACGAAGTCGCGCGAGAAACGCAAATTCAGCATATTCACGCTGGGCAAACGCAGGAGGCCGGCCGGCTGGAGAATGACAGACTCGTTGACCGGCCTAGGAGTTGGTTCGCCATCCAGGACCGCAAATGTCTCTGTGGGCTGCAGGGGAAAGCCGCTGTAGTGCTGAAAGTTGATGCTGGAACTGAATCTCCAGGGCAGCTCGTAAGTGCTGTCCACTTTGAAGATGTAAGTGGCATCAAGGTTCAAGTAGTTGTTCTTGCGGTTGATGTCGAGGTTGGGATCGGTGAAATTGTCCGAATAAGCTTGATCCGAATAGCCTCGGCTGTACACGCCTTTTTGCCGCTGGATGGTGAAGCCGCCAAGCACTTGCCATCTGTCTGAAAGCCGCTTCACAGCGGTGAATTCGACGCCATGATAGGCATTGTCATCGAGCTGCGGGATATTGGTTACCACAAAGTTGAAAGCGCCGTACTTTGCCGGATCACTTGGCCGGAAGCTATAGAGGGTCATGGGTTGGTTGGTAAGAGGGTTCGTAAAGCCCGAGACCGGCACGTAGTCCGACGCTTGCACCGCGGTGTTTTCCAAGCCAAACAGGTTTTTCTTCGTGCGGTAGTAATAGGTTGCTCCGACGCGCAGATCGCGCCAAATCTGTTTTTCGTAGCCGACACTAAGCTGGTCTGAATACGGGCGGCTCATGTTGGAATTGATGTGCGTGCTGGTGCCACCGAAGGCGTTTACAGGTTTAGTATTGGCCCCCTGGGGCAGCCACTCGTTTTGCTGTGGGATCCGGTCTCCATCGGAATCGTTCCACGCATAGTATTTTCCGAAGAGGCCGACGGGGTTAGCGGTTTCGGCCAGCCCAGTGCCCTGCATGATGTAGTAGCGCCCATAGCTGAAGCGCATGACCGAGTCGCCCTTACCAGTTACGTCGAACACCAATCCGATGCGCGGCGAAACCGTGTTCCAATCGACGAGGTGTCCCGATGCTCGATAAATGGTGATGGGAAACAATTGGGGGAATGTTTCATGTGGGTCGCTTTTTTGCGCGGGGTAGTAGGTGTAGAAATTGTCATAGCGAAGGCCAAGATTTAGGGTCAGCCGGTACTTGAGCGTCCAGGCGTCCTGCACATAGAAGCTCGTATCGCGAAAGTAGTTCTTTTGCGTAGTGGGAGTGTTGTAGGCCAGCACTTGAGAGGGTACCGTGAAAGGCTGATGGCCAGAACCACTATTGAAGATGGCGTCGACTCCTTGATTGACCTTATAGATATATGCGTTGTAACTTTTGCCCCACTCGAATCCAAATTGGAAATTATGGCTGCCATAGAGGTCGCCCTTATACCACGAACCGACGGCGGACCATTTAAGCACCCATGCCGGATTTTGAAAATCGTAGGGCGCCGCACCCGTTTCGGTATTAGCAGCAACATCCTGGAGATCGAGAGCAGAGCTTGTTACACCGGGCTGATAGCTAAGCGGGAAGAGGAGCTTGTTCCAGCCGACACGAAAATCGAGTAAGAAGTTGTTAGTAACCTGGTTGGTCCAAAGGCCTTGCAGGATATAGGTATGCTGGATTTGCCGCCAACTGGCATCCTGGGTAACGAATGCGAAGGTCGTGTCGCGGCGGAAGAAGCGATTTTGTTGATTGTATAGCCAGATGAAGCTGAACTTGTTCTTGGAATTGATCTGCCAGTCGCTGCGCAGATCGGTATTCGACTGGTGGTTGACATCTACTACGGGGTTGCCGACTTGATCCGTCACCGAAAGGATTCGCTGGCGGAGATCGTATCGACGATAGGAGCCGAACAGCCACCAACGATTTCTCATAATCGGACCGCCAAGACTGGCCGTAGTGTCGCGGGCCATATCAAATGGCGAGCCGGATCTGGCCAGCTGGCCCTGGTAGGTTGGAAATTTGTTTCCGGCCTGAGCAGCCGCCGTCAGATAATAAAGCGTGGCTTGGCCGTGTAACTGGTTCGAACCCGACTTGGTCACCATATTCATGTAGATTCCGCCGATGGGCACGGAAGCGGGGGCATTGTCCGCCACCACCTGGAATTCGTCGAAGGAATCATGATTGGTGTAAAACTGGGTGTAACCTCCGTTGGCTCCCGGCCAATTCAAATCCAAGCCATTGAAACTGTAAATCTGCTCTAAGGGCGTGCTGCCATGCACCTGCATGATAGATTGCTGGTAGCTATTGTTCCCGGCGACGTCAAACGTACTAATTGTGGCTCCTGGCATTTGCGCCACGGTAGACCACGGATCGCGGCCGCTAGGTATGTCTTGAAGCAAGGTTTGGTCAAAGGTTGTTGACGTTTGCGCGTTCTGCAGGTCCACGACTGGTTGCCCTTGTACGACCACGGTTTGCTCTATTTCACCAACCTGCAGCTTGGCGTTCACGGTGGCGGTAAAGCCGGCGGTGATGACGACTCCGGTTTCGTGCAGAGCGCGGAATCCTTCGGAAGTGAAGGTTACCTCGTAGGTTCCCGGGGGCAGCAGGTCAAATAAATAGCTGCCGTCCGATTGTGTTAGGACGGAGCGGTCGGACATCAGCGCCGGACTTTTCACCTTGACCGTTGCGTTCGGGATATCCGCTCCAGAGGGGTCTGTGATGAGACCGGTGATCTTCCCGGTTGTGGATACCTGAGACCAGGATAAAGGAACGACGCAGAAGCGAATACCGAGGACCAAGCTCAACAGATAGACACGAAATCGTCGAGCCGAGGAGACACGTGAGGCGAACATAAAGACCTCCACGAGTCGAAATTAAATTGGTCTGTACGGTTTTTGATCTCGAGTGCGGATTTCGGAAAAACGCTCAGACGTGTTGATATTCCCCCCGCGGGTATCGGTTAGTCAAGTTGAAATCAATGCAGGACCAATGCAGGAACGAATCCAAATGCCCGGACAAGTTGCGTATGTCACGTCTGCCACTCGAGTTTCGGGGTGAAGGTGGCGCTTGGACCTGCTCGTACGTTGGATGCCAAGCCCAGTCACCGCAGGCCTAAACGTCCTGCCCCACCCAATTCGGGTACAGCAATTCTGATAGCGCTAGCCCCGCTTTAGCAATGCTGCAATCCACCAGTGCGGCGAATCTACGCCAAGGACGCCCGCATCAGATGGGTATGGATTTGCAACTTGAGGGCAAGCGCACACTGGTTACCGGATCTACAGCAGGCATCGGATTCTCGATTGCCGAGACCTTGGCCAAAGAAGGCGCCACCGTGATCGTCAATGGACGCACAAAACAGCGGGTCGACAAGGCGATAAAGCGTCTAAAGCGAGGCAATCTTAGGGGCAAAATTGAAGGACTCGCGGCAGATTTAGCCATGGCTGAAGGTGCTCGCGAGGCCATCGGACGCTATCCCGACGTCGAAATTCTAGTCAACAATCTTGGCATCTTCGAACCCAAAGCCTTCGAACAAATTCCCGACGAAGACTGGTTCCGTTTCTTTGAGACGAATGTGCTCAGCGGTGTGCGCCTCAGCCGGCACTACTTGCCGCGCATGAAGCAGCGCAATTGGGGACGCATCGTGTTCATTTCGAGCGAATCAGCGCTGCAGATTCCGGCGGAAATGATCCACTACGGTGTGACCAAGACCGCCCAACTGGCGATCTCCCGAGGTTTGGCGGAGACCACTATGGGCACGAGTGTGACCGTCAACTGTGTACTCCCTGGTCCAACCGCTTCGGAAGGAGTTGACACGTTCCTGTCGCAAATGGCGGCCGAAAGAAAGACCGACTGCGCCACAATCGAACGCGAGTTCTTCCGTTCTGTGCGCCCGACTTCGCTGCTGCAGCGCTTCGAAACCGCCGAGGAGATCGCATCTGTGGTCGCCTTCGTGTGCAGCCCGCTATCATCGGCCATCAATGGCGCAGCCTTACGGGCGGAGGGTGGCTTGATAAGGGCGGTTGCGTAGGTATCCCTCTGTCACGAATAGTGTTAGTTAGGAATTTTCGGAGACGTTCGGAAATGGACAGACAGGTAATCGGCGTGAGCAGGCGCGTCAGGCAGCCGAAGGTGGAGCCGTGGCCGCCTCGCGGGGCAGCGTGAAATGAAATGTTGCGCCCCGTCCTTTATTAGCGGTCGCCCACAAGCGGCCGCCATGCGACTCGACGATCGTCCGACTGATAGAGAGTCCCATGCCGGTGCCCTGCGGTTTGGTGGTGAAGAACGCCTCGAAAATGCGCTCGCTTTCCTCGGCGGGAAGCCCGATGCCCGAATCACTCACCGAAATCAGTAATTGACTATCCTCGGTCCCCTTGCACGTTAGCGTCAGATCACCGCCCGTATCTTTCATCGCCTCGATGCCGTTGAGCATGAGGTTCAGTAGTACCTGCTGTACCTGCACCCGATCGGCCATGACTTTGGGCAGACTCGTGGCGAGCTCAGTACGGATCGCGATAGAGTTCCGATTTGCCGCATCGTGAGACAGGGCGATCATCTCTCGAATAATTTCGTTTATGTCAACTAGCTCCCGTTGTGGCGTACCTCGTCTGTAGAGGGAGCGAACTCGGTCGATGATTTCGGCGGCGCGCGTTGTGTTCGTCACAACTCTCGAGGCAGCCTGGCACGCTTCTGTCACGTCGGGGACGGTACGCTGGAGCCATCGCACACACGTCTTGGCGTTCAATACGGCGGCGGCCATCGGCTGCTTGATCTCGTGGGCCAGCGATGCTGCCAATTCTCCCACGGTGGTTATCCGGCTCATGTAGGCCAGGTTGGCCTGGGCCTGACGTAGTCTCTCGCGCTCTTGCTCTGCCCGCTTGCGTTCGGTGAGGTTGAGCACGAACGCCACGACTTCCCCTGTGTCCCCGACAAGCGCGGCCGCGACCAGTACCGGCACGCGGCTGCCGTCCTTCCGGACGTACTCCTTTTCGAAGAGGTCGGCGATTCCTGTGGCGCGTAGCTGGGCCACCGCCCGTTGGCTGGCGGCTTGCCATTCGGGAGGCGTCAGCTCTGTCCAACGGAGTAGTCTCGAGGTGAGATCATCCCGGCTATATCCCACCATATCGAGGAAGGCGTCGTTCGCCTCGATGATCTGCCCTTCAAGATTCGAGATCAACACCCCGACAACTTTGGCGTCAACCAGTCGCCTGATCTTCGCTTCGCGTTCCTGGAGCTCACGATACAAACGGCTGTTTTCGAGCGAAATCGCCGCCGCCGAGGTGAGCACGTTTAATACCGCAATTCTTGCCGGAGTAAACACATTCGCTGCCAAGTTGTTTTCGAGGTAGAGCACGGCGATCAGCCGGCCTTGCTTTACGAGCGGCAGGCACAGGATGGACCGGGCGTGTACGCGACGAATGTACTCGTCGTTCGAGAACGAGCCCCGAGCTGAGGCATCATCGAGGATGACGCTCTCCTGGGTACGCGCGGCATATTGAATGACAGGCTCCGGCAGTTCAGCGCTGGAGATTGGAGCGTCGCGGAGACCGACTGTGATCGAGCTGCCACCGGTAGTCGCTTCCGCCTGGATCCGAAGCTCGGCACCTTGCGGCAGAATGAGCAGTCCGCGTTCCGCGCCGGCGTGCTCGATGGCGGTGCGGAGCAGCGCGTCGATAAGGTTTTCCAGCACGATTTCGCTGGACACGGCCTGAGAGATCTTGAGGACCGTTGCAAGCTCCAAGCGTTCGATCGACGTGCCGATCGTGCTCCTCGGACCGGCCACGGGCTGCTCTTCCCGGAGGTGGGGATTTGACTCGTCGAGTTGCCGCACCTTGCCATCGGCACCCCAGCGGAGATAGCAGCGCCGGGCGTTTCGGAGATAGAGATGCGCGATTTGCTCGAGCCCATGCGCGGCGTAGAAGCGCGCAGCTACCTCGTTGGCGAGCGCCTCATCGTGGACAAAGCCGTTTGCGCGGGCCGAGTGAATGGCCTGTTCGTAAAGGCGCATAGCGTCAACATCGTGGCCTTCGATGCGGGCTCGCTCCGCCGAAACCAAGGTAGTACGGTTCTGAAAGTTCTCGGGGCAGGTCTGCGCCCAGAGCTCGAGCTGCTCATGGTGCGCTTGCAGGGCTGTCACAACGCGCGACCGCTCCTCGGCCGATACCTTTTCGTAGTACCCCGCCGACGCCAGCGCGCCATAGAAATGGTATTCGGCCTCCTGGATCATGCTGACATTCGACCAGAGGAGAGGGGTTGCCCTCGCTCTGGCCGTGATGGCGGCCTGGTAGTCGCCGGAGATCACCCGAGCCTGGAGCTTCATAATGTGATAGCCGCACACAATACTCGTCCAACCATAGCGCTCCATGAACCGCTCATAGTCATCCTCGTCGAAATCAGAGCTGCTCCAGGTCGAGAGGTCGGCCGTGAAGCCCCGCATTGCTTGGATGAAGCGCCGCGACCGAACGATTATCTGACTGGCGGGATCGAATTTCGCTTTGCGGGTAAAATCCAGAAGCGCCTCCGACTCAGCATAGACCTTGTTGAGTGGCTCTCCAGCCGCCAGCTTGTGTGATACCAGATGATCACAGGCGTAGCTGGCGACATTCAGGTCGCCGGCAGCGACTGCGGCCTGGATGGCGGAATAGAGATGCTCGATTGCCCGAGTTCGAGGCTCGTTCCAGACGCTGATGTATGCCCCGATGATGAGCTCGATCTTGGCCTTGTAGGCCACGAGATGCCGCTTCGCCATCAGATCATAGCCCAGCCGCCCGAACTGAAAGCCTCGCCGGTAATCTCCAAAGAATGGGCCTAGGTCCATGCCGAGACAGCCATATGCCATGACGGATGCATCGCAGTTGCCATAGCGAATCGTCATGTTGACCATGTGACAGGAGCAGAGGAGGAACAGGTTGCGATCGTCGCCGATAGCGGGGGCAAAGAGGATGACCAGGATGCCCAGGGCGGCTTCGACCTCAGGGTCCGTCATCAACGGCAGATTGATCAAATCCTCTATCGGCCGCCCATCGAGGTTCTTCCAGATCGCGTCGTACTCGCGAGTCACTTCCTTACGGCTCGGATGGCGAGGGATGTCGATGCCGAACAAGCGAAGAGCGCCGAGTCCACGGGCGATAGCCTGCTCGATCTCGACGTTGGCCGTGTGGATATCGACCACCACGCGATGAATGTTAGCTTTTTCGAGCCTCGTTCTCGCGTGTGTCAACAGCGCATCGAACAGCCGCAGAGCCTCATCGAAGTTGCGGCTAAGAAACTCGCACTCCGCCTGCTCGAAATTTAGCCGATAGGCCAGCTCATGCTGACTCTCCCACAGGTCGTCGCCGAGAAGTCCTATACCGGTGGAGAAATAATTCAGCGCGGATCTGTAGGCCGTCGAGGTTTTCGCTCTCCGACCTGCGATCAAGTTCAGCTCGGCGAGTTGGATCTTCTCTTGTGGGGACGTCATCAACATGGCGCCGCGATTTAGCTGATTGACGATCTCGAAGATCGTCTCTTCCCGCTTATCCGGGGGCGTGTGCGCCGCGAGTAGCCTTCCGATCCGGAGATGCGCCGCGGCGCGCAGTTCCTCTGGGATTAGGGAATAGGCGGCTTCCTGCACACGGTCATGGACAAACGTGTAGGAGCCTGCCAGGCGGACTATCAGCTCATGACGGACAGCCTCGCACAGGTCGGCGTGGACTGCCTTCGCCGACGTCCCGCGAGCGATGCAAAGCATCGCGATCTCGGCGACGTTGCCGAGACAGGCCAGCTGCTGCAAGGCCTGCTGCGTTTCGACCGGTAGGCGATTCAACTTTCCAACCATGAGGTCCACCACATTGGCAGTGTAACCCTTGGCGTGAATGCTATTCAGGTCCCAAGACCATCGGGCAGCGTCGTGATCGAAGGTGAGTAACTCCTCTTCGGCGAGCGCAGACATGAACTGAAGGGCGAAAAACGGATTGCCACCCGTCTTCTCATGAACGAGTTGCGCGAGCGGACCAGCGAGCTCTGGTTCGCAGCGAAGCGCATCCGCAATCAACTGCGCGAGGTGTTCGCTGGCGAGAGGCCCAAGGGTGATCTGCTCTATCTTCGCACCGGCCTTCTTGATGGCCTCGAGCTTGCGCGCCAAAGGATGCGTGGCATCGACCTCGTTGTCCCGATAAGCGCCGATCAGCATCAGGTGCTGTAGATCCGATCGGGTCAAAAGATCCTCCAGCAAGTCGAGCGTCGCCGCGTCTAGCCATTGCAAATCGTCAAGGAACAACGCAAGCGGGTGCTCCGGCCGGGCGAATACGCCGATAAACCGCCGAAATACCAGTTGGAACCGGCCTTGCGCCTGTTGCGGTGGAAGCTCTGGGACCGGCGGCTGGTCCCCAATGATGAGTTTCACTTCAGGAACCAGATCCACAATGAGCCGTCCGTTCGGACCCAACGCCTCACGAAACGCCTCGCGCCAGTTGCCCAGCTCGGCTTCGCTCTTGCTCAGAAGCCGACGGACAAGGCTCTGAAAGGCTTGCGCCAAAGTGGCATAAGGGATATCCCGCTTGTACTGGTCGAATTTGCCTGACGCAAAAAGACCGCGAGGCGGAACAAGGACTTTGTGAAGCTCATTTACAAGGGAGGATTTGCCGATACCTGAATATCCGGAGATCAGTACCAATTCCGGAGTGCCACTCTTGACGACGCGCTCGAATGACACGAGCAGGGTCTCGACCTCGCGCATGCGGCCGTAGAGTTTCTCGGGAATGAGTAGCCAGTCTGGCCTGTCATGTTCTCCGAGCCGGAATTCGTTGATGCGACGTTGCGCCTCCCACTGAGCAAGGCAGTGCCGGAGATCGCGCTCCAGGCCAGCCGCAGTCTGATAGCGTTCCTCAGCAGTCTTGGCGAGTAGCTTCGTAATGATTGCCGATACGGAGAGCGGAACATCTTTTTGCCGCTCGGCAGGCGGCAACGGCTGTTTGGCTATGTGGCAGTGTACCCACTCCATCGGATCGGACGCGGTGAAGGGCAGAGTGCCGGTGAGCATTTCGTACAGCGTGACCCCGAGGGCATAGAGATCGCTGCGCGAATCTATCGAACGATTCATCCTCCCGGTCTGCTCCGGTGCCATGTACGGGAGCGTTCCGGCCATGAACTCGGGAGGTTCCGCCGACGGTCGCTCACGTGGCAATCGGGAGGCGATCCCAAAGCCCATCAGCCAGACTTGACCGGTGCTGGGCTCGATCATGACGTTAGCCGGTTTGAGGTCCTTGTGGATGAGGCCCCGACCGTGCAACTCGCGGACTGCGGTCGATAGACTAACGGCGAGCCGCAAGAACAGCCCGAGCTCCATTGGCGTTCCGACCAGTTCGTCGAGCGGCTCGCCCCCGGGATCCTCAAGGAGGAGCACGGTTCGCCCCTCGTCCTGCGTGAGATCAACGGGCCGAACTGCCCATGCCGGGTCCAGTTCTGCCCGCAAAGAGTACTCGTGTTCCATCATCCGGGCACTGTCTGGTCGCGGATGGTCCGAGCTCAGCATGACCACGAGAACAGAGGCGAGATGCGAACTCGTACCCCTTCGGGCGCAGCCCCGGTAAAGGACGAACTCACCATCCGTATGAAGGGTATCGAGAGTGTAGTCCGAGAGATCCATCGCGGGATCCTTCGATTCGGGCAGCCGCTTCAGTGGCGTCAATGCCGATCAACGCGACGGGCGATGCCCGTATTGTTACGGGTTCCGAACCACTGAGAGCGCAGCGGCGCCGTAGGACCTACGAAGAGACAGAAACTAGTTGAGCGCGTATTCGCAACATACCCGATTCTCGCCCGACGCGCCAGAACAGACGGCGCACGCAGTTGCATTTGCATCGCTCTCATAAGCCCGAGCCCTGCGCATTTAACAAACATGCGCCGTACAGACCCACACGTCAAGAGCCTGACACCCCGAGGCTTCCATTAGGGTTTTGTCCGTCATTCCGCCAGATGCGGTCAGCACAATATAGCGTAAGCGGTAAGGAAAAGATGAACCCAGGAAAAAACATGGACCGCTGCGATTCAGCGCATGGAACAGCAGCTTGGCCTGCCGTCAACCATCAACGGCTACTTCGTCGGCACGCTCGAAGCCTATCAGCAATCGTTCTCCGAACCGATCCTCCATTATTACCGCGCTTCTCACGGTGTATATCGTGCTGGGAATTCTCTACGAGAGCCTCATTCATCCGCTGACAATTATTTCGACACCGATTCCGATCTTCGGCGCGATACTGAAAGATGGACAAACCCGCAAATCGTGAGGCGAGTTGCAGGTATGCCGTC
>Ga0070717_10002876_pt1 | contig 12213 bp, 11 predicted proteins | sample LARL113metaG_FD_71366 | JGI IMG/M metagenome (GOLD analysis project Ga0070717, IMG submission 71366) | Corn, switchgrass and miscanthus rhizosphere microbial communities from Kellogg Biological Station, Michigan, USA - LAR L11-3 metaG | ecosystem: Host-associated > Plants > Roots > Rhizosphere ...
CCGCGCGGCACCGAGCACATCGCCCTTCTTGGCGTTGCCCGAGACGATCAATTCGAGCGTTGCCTTGCTCATAACGACACGGCCCTCGGCGACCGCCGTTCGCTTCGTCGCGGGCTTTTGCGAAACGTCGACCATCCGCGCTTCGCCGCTCGTTCCGATATGGGTGAGGGCGGGGGCGTTTTTGGAGGGTCTTCGCGCCAAGGGTGTTCGCGTCATGGGTTACCGCGTGCCGGTCGCGCGCGGCGTGTCGGCGCGGGCCAACAGCGCCCGGGTCGCCGCGGTCACGTCGGCCTGTCGCATCAGGCTTTCGCCGACCAGGAAAGTCGACATGCCGAGCCTTGCCAGCCGCGCAAGATCGCCCGCCGCGAAGATGCCGCTTTCGCCGACCATCAGGCGTTCGCCAGGGATCAGCGGCGCCAGCGCTTCGCTGGTCGCAAGCGTGGTCTCGAAGGTGCGCAAATTGCGATTATTGACGCCGATCATCGGCGAGCGAAGTTTTAGCGCACGATCGAGTTCCGCGCGGTCATGGATTTCGATCAGCACGTCCATGCCGTGGGTGATCGCCGCGTCCTCGATGTCTCTGGCCGCGGCGTCGTCGAGCGCGGCCATGATGATCAGGACGCAGTCGGCGCCATGGGCGCGGGCTTCGACCACCTGATAAGTGTCGTAAATGAAATCCTTGCGCAGCACCGGCAGCCGGGTCGCCGCGCGCGCCGCCACCATGAAATCGAGATGGCCCTGAAACGAGGGCGTATCGGTCAGCACCGAAAGGCAGGCCGCGCCTCCGGCCTCATAGGCCTTCGCAAGTACCGGCGGATCGAAGTCGGCGCGAATGAGCCCCTTCGAGGGCGAGGCTTTCTTGATTTCCGCGATCAGCGCGTACTCACCGTCCGCGAGCTTGCGGCGGATCGCGCCAACGAAACCGCGTGGCGCAGGGGCCGCCTTGGCCAGCGCTTCCACGCTTGCAAGCGGATGGGCACGCTTGGCGGCCGCGATCTCCTCGCGCTTGTAGGCTTCGATCCTGGTCAGGATATCGGACATCGCGATTTCCTCAGCTGTTGGAGACCGCGATCAGATGTTTGAGGCGCGCGGCTGCGGCACCGCTGTCCAGCGATTTGGTGCCGATCGCGACGCCTTCCTTCAAGGTTTTGGCGCGGCCGGCAACGATCAGCGCCGCCGCCGCGTTCAGCAAGGCGACGTCGCGAAAAGGGCTCGGCTTGCCGTCGAGCACGCTTTGCAGCGCGATCGCATTGGCATCGGCATCGCCGCCCTTCAGCGCTTCGCCGCCGACACGAGGAAGGCCCGCTTCCTCCGGCGTTACCTCGAAGGTGCGGATATGGCCGTTCTCAAGCGCCGCGACCGATGTCGGGCCGGTGAGCGTGATTTCGTCGAGGCCGTCGGACCCATGCACGACCCAGACGGCTTCGGCGCCGAGGTTCTTCAACACTTGCGCCAGCGGTTGCACCCATTGTCTTGAAAACACACCGACCATCTGCCGCTTGACGCCGGCGGGATTGGACAGCGGTCCAAGCAGGTTGAAGATTGTGCGGGTTGCAAGCTCGGTGCGGGTCGGGCCGACATTCTTCATCGCGGGGTGATGCGCCGGCGCGAACATGAAGCCGATGCCGGCCTCATGCACGCAACGGCCCACCTGTTCGGGCCGGAGGTCGATCTTGACCCCGAGGGACGACAACACGTCTGCCGCGCCCGAGCGCGACGACAGCGCGCGGTTGCCGTGCTTGGCGACGGGGACGCCGGCGCCCGCGACGATGAAGGAGGCACACGTCGACACATTGACCGAGCCGGAACCGTCGCCGCCGGTGCCGACCACGTCGATGGCATCCGCAGGCGCGGTGACGCGCAACATCTTGGAGCGCATCGCCGACACGGCACCCGTGATCTCATCGACGGTCTCGCCGCGTACCCTGAGCGCCATCAACAGTCCACCCATTTGCGAGGGCGTTGCCTCTCCCGACATCAGGCTGTCGAAGGCCGACGCGGCCTCGTCGCGCGACAGCGTGGCGCCGGTGGCGACTTTGCCAATGATCGATTTGAGGTCGTCCATCGCGTGCTTTCAGACTCGAGACCTCATGGTGAGGGGGCGCTCTTGCGCCGTCTCGAACCATGACGATGGCACATCCTTCGAGACGCGGCCAAGCGGCCGCTCCTCAGGATGAGGCGAATTCCAAGTGGGCGGACAACCTTCATTCCGGATCATGCTCAGTTATTCGCGCCGGTAGCCTGCGCGAAGGCGGCCTCATTGATGCTGGTGCCAATGTCCTTTTCAAGCTTGGTGACATATTGCGCGACCTGTTCGTCGGTCATCGAACGCTCCAGCGTCTCCTTCAATTTCTTCATGTCGTCAGCGGCAAGATCAACCGGCGGCACCGTGATATCGGTAACGCGGAACACGATCCATTCGCTGCCGCCCGCGCCGGGTGTCTGCCCGACGCCGTCCTTTGCGGTACGGAACGCCGCGGCGATTGCGCCGGAGGGAACGCCGGCCGGCGAGGCATCACGCTTCAATCCCGCGGCGGTCTCGACCTTCAATCCCGCGGCCGCCGCCTCGTCGGCGAGCTTGCCGCCCTGTTCGAGCTTTTGCACCATCTCGGTCGCCTTGGTGCGCAACCGGGCGGAGATCTGGTCGTCGCGCCATCTGGCTTCGACCTGATCCTTCACCTCATCGAGATTGCGCTCGCGCGACGGCGTGATGCCAAGCACGTCATACCAGACATAACCGCCCTTGAACGCGATCGAATCGTTGTCGACGCCGACGTCGCTGTTGAAGGCCTGCGAGACGACATCGAGGCCGTTCGGAATACCGGTTGCGGGCTGACCGCCGGGCGTCCGGCCCGAACGATCGACGGCCTCCACGGTGACGGGGGTGAGCCCGAGCTTCTGCGCCGCCTCGATCACGCTGGCGCCGCCGCCGCGCTCGTCTTCCATCTTGTCGCGCAGCTCCGCGACCTTGGTGCGGGCGCGTTCGGTGGCGATTTCCTTTTTCAGATTTGTGGCGAGGCCTTCGTAAGACGGCTCGACGCCCGGCTGGACGATGCCGACCTTGACCAGCGCCACGCCGAACTTACCCTTGACCGGCTGGCTCACTTCGCCCGAGGGCAGCGAAAAGGCGGCATCGGCGATCTCGGGATCGAGAATGGCCGATTTCGCGACCATGCCGAGGTCGACGTCGGTGGAGCTAAGCCGGCGTTCCTTGGCGAGATCGTCGAACGACAATCCGCCCGTGATGCGGCTGCGGGCGGCCTGGGCTTCTTCCGCATTCGGAAACACGATCTGCGACACCTGGCGCTGCTCCGGCGTGCCCAGCCGGTCGCGGCGCTGCTCGAACAGTTTCTTCGCGTCCTCGTCCGACACGTCGGACCATTTGCCGATCTCCTCGGGTGTGATCAGGACAAAGGACAGTTTGCGATATTCGGGCGCGCGGAACAGGGCCTTGCGATCGTCGAAATAGCCGGCCAGCGTCTCCGGCGAGGGCGGATCAATGGTGCCCGCCTGAGCCGCGTCGAGCTTGACATAGTCGATCGAGCGCTGCTCGTTCTGGAAGCGGCTGAGCGCTTCGATCAGCGTTTTTGACGGCGCGAGACCCGCCCCGATCGAGCCGGCAATTTGCCGCCGCAGCGACACCCGGCGCTGGTCGGCGATGTAGCGCTGTTCGGAGTAGCCTAGCTGGCGGATCATCCCCTGAAAGCGCTGCGGATCGAACTTGCCGTTGATGCCAAAGAAACTCGGATCGCTGACAATGGTGCGCATGGCTTCCTCGTCGGACTGTCCGAGCCCGAGCCGCCGCGCATCCTCGTCAAGCGCCGCCTCCGCGATGGTCTGCTGCAACACCTGGCGGTCGAAGCCGAACGCGCGTGCCTGTTCCATCGTCAGCGGGCGGCCGAACTGGCGGCCGATCTGCTGCAGGCGGTCGGTGTAGAGCTGACGGAACTGATTGAGCGAAATCTCGGTGTGGCCGACCTTGGCCAAGGTCGACTGTCCGAATCCCCTGAATATGTCGGCGATACCCCAGATGCCGAAACTGACGATCAATATGCCCATCACCACGGCCATAATGGTCTTGCCGAGCCAGTTTGATGAGGCCTTACGCAATCCTCGAAGCATGGGTCCAACTTGTCTTTAAGGAGGGGAACTGGGACGCACCCTAAGGCAGCTACCGAAAAGGGGCATCACCCAGTTGATGCCGCATCATAAAGAGGCGGAAAGCCCCCCGCAACCTCACCGAACGGGGCTAAATGAAGCGGTTAACGCGGGTGATATCTGGAACTAGCGGCTGGGCTCTGCTAGCGCATCTTAATCCTATGTAAGATGGAATTTGGACATGACCGACGCCATCCGGCCGCTGATCGCGGGCAACTGGAAGATGAACGGGCTCAGGGCCTCCGCGGGCGAGTTCGAGGCGATGCTCGACGGCGCGTCCGAAGTCGCTGCCAAAGCCGACCTTCTCGTCTGTCCCCCGGCGACCCTGATTGCGGCCTTTGCGGAAAAGGCGCGGGGCGCAAAGGCGCTTGCGGTCGGCGCGCAGGATTGCCATCCGAAAGCGTCGGGCGCCCATACCGGCGACATCTCCGCCGAGATGCTCGCCGATGCCGGCGCCACAGCGGTCATCGTCGGCCATTCCGAGCGTCGCGCCGATCACGGCGAAAGCGATGCGTTGGTCAGGCGGAAGGCGGAAGCCGCCTGGCGCGCTGGACTTGTCGCCATCGTCTGCGTCGGCGAAACGCGCGCCGAGCGCGATGCCGGCAAGACGCTCGATATCTGCGGTGGCCAGCTTGAAGGATCGCTGCCGGACGGGTCGACGGGAGGTAACCTGGTGGTGGCCTACGAGCCGGTGTGGGCGATCGGCACCGGTCTCACCCCGACATCAGGAGATGTTGAACAAGTTCATCGGTTTATCCGAGAATCCTTGATCGGCCGATTTAATGGGGAGGGGGCGAGGATCCGCATCCTCTATGGCGGCTCGGTAAAGCCCTCCAACGCGGTCGAATTGATGGGGGTTGCCAATGTCAACGGGGCGCTGGTTGGCGGCGCAAGCCTGAAAGCCGCGGATTTCCTTGCGATTGCCAAAGGGTGTCCCTAGCTAACTGACAACCGGTATCAGGGGTGACAATGCCCCGTCCGATCGTGTAACACCCGCGCAATTTAAGAGAACCCCGCAAAGCCTACTGCCGAAAGCCGAACCCGGCGGTAACAGGCTTGCGACGGAAGGTAGAGATGCAGACTGTCGTTATCGTCATTCACCTCATGATTGTCGCGGTGCTGATCGCCACCGTGCTGCTGCAGAAATCCGAAGGCGGCGGGCTAGGCATGGGGGGCGGCGCTGGCTTCATGTCGAGCCGCGGTACCGCCAATCTCTTGACCCGAACGACCGCGGTTCTGGCGGTGGGATTTTTCCTCACCAGCCTTTTTCTGTCCTGGCTCGCAAGCTACGACCGCAAGCCGACCACCATCGTCGGAGGTCAACCAGCCTCGCAGTCGCAGCCGGCCGGCCCGACGCCGGTCGCGCCGCCGACCTCGGGCGGCATCCTCGACACGCTGAAAAAGGTCGACGAGCAGCAGAATCAGCAGGCGCCGTCCGGTCCGCAGGCGCCACGTTCGCAATAAAGCAGGGTGGCCATGCAGCATGGCGGCTACCGGCCTGCATCAACAATCCCCATCAAGAGGCTGATAAAGCTTCCAATTTCGGCTCACCCACAGCCCGGCAAAATGTTCGCTGCGGCATGCGATTCGTTTTGGCGAATCGCACCAGTGGGCTTAAAGGTTAAGTCCCATGGCGCGGTACATCTTCATCACCGGCGGCGTGGTTTCCTCGCTCGGAAAGGGTCTGGCTTCAGCGGCACTCGGTGCGCTGTTGCAGGCGCGTGGCTACAAGGTCCGGCTTCGTAAGCTTGATCCCTATCTCAATCTCGATCCCGGAACGATGTCGCCGTACCAGCATGGCGAAGTGTTCGTCACCGACGATGGCGCCGAGACCGATCTCGATCTCGGCCACTATGAGCGCTTCACCGGGCGTCCGGCCACCAAGGCCGACAACATCACCACCGGGCGCATCTATCAGGACATCCTTACCAAGGAACGGCGCGGCGACTATCTCGGCGCCACCATCCAGGTGGTGCCGCACGTCACCAACGCGATCAAGGATTTCATCCTGAGCGGCAACGACGATTACGACTTCGTGCTGTGCGAGATCGGCGGCACCGTCGGCGATATCGAGGGGCTGCCGTTCTTCGAGGCGATCCGCCAGCTCAAGAACGATCTGCCGCGCGATCATGCGATCTACATTCATCTGACGCTGCTGCCGTTCATCCCAAGCGCCGGCGAACTGAAGACAAAGCCAACCCAGCATTCGGTCAAGGAACTGCGCTCGATTGGCATCCAGCCCGATATCCTGTTGTGCCGCACCGACCGCGAGATTCCGAAGGAAGAGCGGCGCAAGCTCGGCCTGTTCTGCAACGTGCGCGAAAGCGCCGTGATCGAGGCGCGCGACGTCGACAACATCTACGCGGTCCCCGAGGCCTATCACGCGGCCGGCCTCGACGACGAAGTGCTGGCGGCGTTCGGGATTGCGCCAAAAATTCCGCCTGCGCTGCAGAGCTGGAACGTGATCAACGAGCGGGTCCGCAATCCCGAAGGCGACGTCACCATCGCGATCGTCGGCAAATATACCGGCATGAAGGATGCGTATAAGTCGCTGATCGAGGCGCTGTCGCATGGCGGCATCGCCAACAAGGTGAAGGTCAATCTCGACTGGATCGAGAGCGAGGTGTTCGAGAACGAGGACCCGGCGCCGTTCCTCGAGCATGTCAACGGCATTTTGGTGCCAGGCGGCTTCGGCCAGCGCGGCGCGGAAGGCAAGATCCGTGCGGCGCAGTTCGCGCGCGAGCGCGACGTACCTTATTTCGGTATCTGCTTCGGCATGCAGATGGCCGTGATCGAGGCCGCACGCAATCTCGTCGGCATCGAGGAGGCGAATTCCACCGAGTTCGGTCCGACACCAGAGCCGCTGGTCGGCCTGATGACGGAGTGGCTGCGCGGCAACGAGCTCGAGAAGCGCTCAAAGAGCGGCGACCTCGGCGGCACCATGCGGCTTGGCGCCTATCCGGCGATGCTCCAGCGCGGCAGCCGGGTGTCGGAGGTTTATGGCGGCGCCACCGAGATTTCCGAGCGCCATCGGCACCGCTACGAGGTCAACACTACCTACAAGGACCGGCTGGAACAACACGGCCTGAAATTCTCGGGCTTGTCGCCCGACGGCGTGCTGCCGGAGATCGTCGAATATGACGACCATCCCTGGTTCATCGGGGTGCAATTCCATCCCGAACTGAAGTCGCGGCCGTTTGAACCGCATCCGCTGTTTGCGTCCTTCATTCAGGCCGCGATGGTGCAGTCACGGCTGGTGTGACGCGGGCGCCGTCAAGCTTTGCTTGACAAGATCATGGCTCGATCTATTGTCAGGGACACCTTGACAAAGAGGAGCTCGCCCATGGTTCTGGGATGGAGATTGGTTGCCGCAAAACCAAAGGCCAAGCGGCTTTTCTGTTCTTTCTGCGGCAAGGGTTCCGACGCCGTCAAAGCATTGATTGCCGGCCCGACGGTGTTCATCTGCGATGAGTGCGTGGCGGTTTGCAACAACGTCCTGGGTGGCGAATTGCCGCCGGCACCGGAGCCTCGTTGGGATAATTATTCCGAAGAACAGATGTTGGAAATGTTGCCGCGTGCGTCTGTCATCGCTGACCATGCGAACGAATTCCTGGCATCGCACGTCGATGCGCTCCGCAAGCGCGATGTGACCTGGGCCGACATCGGCAAGGCACTCGGGGTTTCCCGACAGGCTGCATGGGAGCGGTTTTCTTAAGCCCGCTGACCTGGCGATATGGAATCGCTTGCGCGATTTCCATCATCGATGATTGATGCCTCGGGTACCCACGGCCCGGCCGACGTTTTGCCATGCGCTGCGCGCCGCGGGGCGTGCTTGATTGAGCCAAGACAGCCTCCCAACCACCCGCTATAAACGCCGCGCAAGAAAATGGAGGAAACCATGATCTACGAAACCCGCGTCTACCGTTGCCTGCCGGGCCGGCTGCCGGCGCTTTTGAAACGCTTTGACACCATCACACTCAAGTTGTGGGAGAAGCACGGCATCAAACAAGCCGGTTTCTTCACCACGCTGGTCGGCGAATCCAATCAGGAATTGACCTATCTCTTGGCCTGGGAGTCGCTTGCCGATCGCGAGAAGAAATGGGCGGCGTTCCAGAGCGACCCGGAATGGATCGCGGCACGCGCCAAGACCGAGGAAGACGGCCAGATCGTCGGCAATATCGTCAATCAGCTGCTGGTGCCGACGTCATTCTCCGTCGTGAAGTGAGGGTGGTTTGCCCCGCGGTCTCGATCACATCGTGCATGCCGTCCGCGATCTCGACGCGGCCGGCGAATTCTATCGCCGTGCCGGCTTCACCGTCGGCGCGCGCAACCGCCATCCCTGGGGCACCCACAACCGCATCGTGCAATTCCCGGGGTTCTTCGTCGAATTGATCACCGTCGGCGAGCCCGAGCTCATTGTACCGCCGACAGCGCATTCGTTCTCGTTCGGTGATTTCACCCGCGACTTTCTTGGCCGCGGGCAGGGACTTTCGATGTTGGTGCTCGAAGGCAAGGGTGCGGCTGCCGATGTCGCGGCGTTTCACAAGGCAGCCATCAGCCAATTCGAGCAATTTGATTTTGAGCGCGAAGCAAGGCGCCCCGACGGTTCAGCGGTGAAAGTTGCTTTCTCGCTGGCGTTCGCGACCGATCCCATGGCGCCCGACACCGGTTTTTTCACGTGTCAGCAGCACTATCCGGAGAATTTCTGGAATCCGGCGTTCCAGAGCCATCCAAACGGCGCGGCAAGTATCGCGGGCGTGACGATGGTCGCCGAAAATCCTGCCGATCACGCAGCCTTCCTGCGCACGTTTTGCGGCGCGAGTGACATGAAGTCGACTTCGAATGGCATCGCCATCAAGACCGAGCGCGGGGAGATTCAAGTCATGGATTTAACGGCCTACCGTCAGCATTTTGCGACAGAGCCGCCGGATCTGACGCGCGGCGCACGGCTCGCCGCAATACGCCTTTTCGCGCGCGATCAAGCTGCCGTGATGTCCGCGCTCGGCAAGGGCGGCATTGCTGCCACCGAGCGCATGGACAATATCATCATTCCGCCGGACATCGCCCATGGCGCAACCCTGATATTCGAGGCACCCAAAAGAGGTTGATCGATCTGGCTGCGCCCGGCATGGTCCCGGCGAACGAAGGGAAGAGTTTTGAACGCCAATATCTCCGCTGCACCGGTGGTCGCCGCAGGCTCGGTCAAATTCGGCAATGATTTGCCGATTTCAATCATTGCCGGTCCCTGCCAGCTCGAAAGCCGGACGCATGCGCTCGAGGTCGCATCGGCGCTGAAGGAGATTGCCGCGCGCCTGAAGATCGGGCTGGTCTACAAGACCTCGTTCGACAAGGCCAATCGTACCAGCGCTTCGGCTGCGCGCGGCATCGGGCTCGAACAATCGCTGCCGATCTTTGCCGAGATCCGGTCATCGCTCGGCCTGCCGGTCTTGACCGACGTCCACGAGGCCGCGCAATGCGCTGAGGTCGCGCAAGCCGTCGACGTGTTGCAAATTCCCGCCTTCCTGTGCCGGCAGACCGATCTGCTGCTGGCCGCCGCGGCTACCGGCAAGGTCGTCAACGTCAAGAAGGGGCAGTTTCTGGCGCCGTGGGACATGGCCAACGTCGTCGCCAAGATCACGGGAAGCGGCAACGCGCAAGTTCTGGTGACCGAGCGCGGCGCGTCGTTCGGCTACAACACGCTGGTCTCCGACATGCGCGCGCTGCCGATACTGGCGCGCACCACAGGTGCGCCGGTGATCTTCGATGCTACTCATTCGGTGCAGCAGCCCGGTGGCAAGGGCACCTCATCCGGCGGCGAGCGCGAATTCGTATCGGTGCTTGCGCGCGCGGCCGTGGCGGTCGGTGTGGCCGGCGTGTTCATCGAGACCCATCCCGATCCCGATCACGCGCCTTCCGACGGTCCCAACATGGTGCCGCTGCGCGAGTTCGAGGGATTGCTGAAGAAGTTGATGGCATTCGACGCGCTCGCCAAGAAGGCGGGTTGATGCTGCAAACGCCAATTCGGGCTCAGGACCAGCGCCTGCCGCCGGCGCTCAACATCATTGCGCTCACGACGTTTGCGGCGAGCCTTTCGGTACGGGCGCTCGATCCGGTGCTGCCGCATGTCGCCGACGAATTTGCCGTCAGCATCGCGACCGCCGCCGGTTTCGCCTCCGTGTTCGCTTTCACCTTCGCGATCGTGCAGCCTTTGATCGGCGCTGCGGCCGATCTGTTCGGCAAGGCGCGGCTGATGATCTTCTGCCTCGTGCTGCTTGGGCTTGCCAACATCCTTGGTGCGATGGCGACATCGTTTCCGCTGTTGTTCGCAACCCGCATCCTGGCCGGCATCGGCTCCGGCGGCATATTTCCGGTCTCGCTGGGCTTGACCAGCGATCTCGTCGGAACGGAAAAGCGCCAGGTCGCGATCGGCCGCACGTTGGCCGGCTCGATGACCGGCAATCTCCTGGGCGCTTCCGCCTCCGGCTTGATCGGCGACTTGCTCGGCTGGCGCGGCGTGCTCGCAGTGCTCGGCGTGCTCGTGCTTGCCGCTTCGATCGCGGTCGCGGCCGGCTTCCGCGGCGCCGATCTGAAACATCCGCCGCGCACCAGCCTGAAGGCGCTCAGGCATGGCTATCGCACCATCTTCAGCAATCCCAATGCGCGCGTCTGCTATTCGGCGGTGTTCGTCGAAGGCTGCTGCGTGCTCGGATTGTTTCCGTTCATCGCCGCCTTCCTGTTCGAACTCGGCGAAACCTCGCTCTCGATCGCAGGCATCGTGATCGCAGGATTTGCGGTCGGCGGGCTGTTTTATACGCTGACGGTGTCGCGGTTCCTGCCATGGCTTGGCATGAAGGGGATGATGATCGCGGGTGCGACATTGGTCGGCTTGCTGCTTGTCGCTACCGCGTTCGGCCCGGGCTGGAAGATCCAGGCGCTCAGTCTGCTCTTCATGGGCTGGGGCTTTTACATGATCCATGGCTGTTTGCAGGTATTTGCGAGCGAGCTCTCCGTCGAAGCCCGCGCCACCGCGCTGTCGTTGCATTCGTTCTTCTTCTTCATGGGCCAGACCATAGGACCGGTCGCCTATGGGCTCGGGCTCTCTCACGCCGGCAAGGTGCCGACCTTGTTGACCGCGGCCCTTGTGATGATCGCACTCGGATTTGTCTGCGCGCGGCTGTTGCGGCAGCGGGCGCCTGCGGATGCGCACGCGGCTTAGGTCGCGTCGACCGGCCGGCAGTATTCGCCGGACCAATTCCAGCGGCAAATCGGCGCGACCGCAATATTGTGGGCTCGCAAGCTATGCTACTTAAGGTATAAATGGCCGCTGCATGCACCGCCGTTCGGTTTCGGCGAGGCGGCTGCCCGCGCCGATCGGTCAGATAGCGGCGGCGCGCGACTTCATCGAGGCGACTGCAATGACGGCGTAGAACGTCAAGGCAAGGCGCGGGGAGGGGCCAAGATGACCGAGGGAAATGCGAACGCAAACAACGTAGCCGATCCTCCCGGTGAAAATGCCAAGTCGGCGACAGAACCGGGGAAAGCTGCGCCGCCAGCTGCCGCTCCCGGCCCCATCCCCGACCACACGTCCGACTTTACGTTGGTATATGGCGCCGAGTACGCGGATATCGTGGACGAGAAATGGTCGGGGGCGCGGTCGCCCTCGGCCAACGACAAGATGACCGGGCTTGCGCTTTCCGGCGGGGGCATCCGCTCCGCGTCGTTCTGCCTCGGCGTGCTGCAGGCGTTCAATGCCACCGGTATTCTGGAGAAATTCCGATATCTCTCCACCGTCTCCGGCGGCGGTTATATCGGAACGTCGATGACGGTCGCGATGTCCGACGAGATCAAGACATTTCCGTTCGGGCTGAGCGGTCAGGATGTCGGCGAAACCGAAGCGACGCGGCATCTGCGCGACAACTCGCGCTATCTTCTGCAACAGGGTATCGGCTCCGCGCTGTCGGCACTGGTGATCTACCTGCGCGGCATCGTCATGAACGTCATCATCGTGTTGCCGTTCCTGCTGATTGGTGCCGCGCTGCTCGCCTTCGTCAAGCC
>Ga0070717_10002877_pt1 | contig 12212 bp, 12 predicted proteins | sample LARL113metaG_FD_71366 | JGI IMG/M metagenome (GOLD analysis project Ga0070717, IMG submission 71366) | Corn, switchgrass and miscanthus rhizosphere microbial communities from Kellogg Biological Station, Michigan, USA - LAR L11-3 metaG | ecosystem: Host-associated > Plants > Roots > Rhizosphere ...
AACCACTACCAGTCCGTGACACTCGGAGACCATCACACCAAGGGATTTCGATCGGACCGCCAGACGTTCCTCGACCAGGTCGATTTCGGCGGAAAACGTGTTCTGGATCTCGGTTCCAATCTCGGGGAGATGAGCCGTGAAGCGCGAGCACGTGGTGCGGCCCTGGTCGACGGTTACGAGGTGGATCCGTTTTTCGTTGAGGTTGCAAACGCTGCCAACGCCTACAACGGGACCACCCGGGTGTCGTTCTACGAGCGCGATATCACAGATTCGGCAGTTTACTCAGAAAGGTACGACATCGTCCTGGGGCTCTCCGTCTACATTTATCTGCAGAGCGTCCTCGATGCGGTTGCGGATGCCACCCAGGGCATTCTCGTGCTCGAGACACACCGGCTTGAGGGAAATCTTGAGTCAACGTACCTGGAGCCGATCGGCCGGCACTTTCCGTATCACATGTTCCTGGGCGCCTCTGACTGGGGCAACGGCCTCGATGGTAATGCCCAGCGCGCCGTAATCGCGTTCGCGAAAACCGAAGATGCGCTGCGCTCGCATATAAGGGGTATAGGTGCGCCGAGTCGCCCTCTGTCGGTGGATCGCCGCAAGGGGACGAGACCAGACATCCGCCAGGTCGACGTCCGCCGGACACCTTGGTACGACCGATTCTTCACGCACTTTGTGCCCAAGTCAGCGTCCGAGTTGATCGCGACGATTGCGGCCATGGAGTTGGACGTCGATTCACTGGCTCGAGAACAGGATTTCATCGCGTACGGCATGGGAGGCTGGGCGTATTGGCTGACCTATGTCAAAGGAGCTGTCCAGTACACGGAAACCGGGAAGGTCGGACCAGGCAACGTCTACTACGACTTACTCGCCGAGCATTGGAACAAGGACGTTGGCCGGGTGGCAGATCAAAGCGACCCGGACCTGCTCACCAGCCTCGTACGCCGACGGTTCCTAGATTTCGAACTGTTCCGCAACAATCCGGAGGCTCCACTGCAGACTGCACCGCTTGGAATTGTCATTCCCAATGGCCCTGCATCACCATCCGCAACGGGCGATGTCAAGCGTATTTACGAGTTCGGTAGTCAGGTACCAGTGGAGACGACCACAATCGACGGCTACCATCGGCTCTTCGTCGCCCGTTTCTTTGGGCATATCCAGCTTCCCTGCGACTTTGTCGCCGAAAACGAAGCCCTGCCAGATCCGTTTATTTGAGAAATCGGGTTGTCCTTGCCGGCGCTCTAGCCCAGAAGCCCGGGTACGCCGGTCATACCTGGGTCTATCTCAACTGGCTATTGGGCTTCCGACGCCTCGATTGGGATGTTCTGTTTCTCGACTCTCTCAGTCGAGACATGTGTGATGCACCGATTGAGAGTTCTACGAATCTGGCTTATCTCGATGACGCTATGCGGGCGTTTGGACTGGAAGGCTCCTGGTCCGTCCTGGGCAGGAGTGGCGAAGCGTTCTCGGCCGGCCTCGAGCGTCACAAAGCCCTTAACCGAGTCCGCGAATCGGACCTCCTCATCAATGTGGGCGGCTACCTCGACGATGAAGAGTTCCTCGCCGCTGCTCGAAGTAGGGTCTACCTCGACATAGATCCGGGCTTTGGGCAGATGTGGCGCGAACTTGGACTCCATGATCCGTTCGCCGGCCACGACATCTTCGTCACTATCGGTGAGAACGTAGGTCAGGCGGGCAGTCGTGTCCCGACATGTGGGCTCAACTGGATCACGACACGTCAGCCGGTGGTGCTCGATCTGTGGCCCGCCCGTGCCGGCGGTGCGCACGCGTTCACGAGCATCGGGAGCTGGCGTGGGCCTTTTGCCCCGGTCGAGTACGAGGGGGTGACGTACGGCTTGCGCGTCCACGAGTTCCGCAAATTCGTGGGCGTGCCGCGGCTCACTGGAAGGGATTTCGAACTGGCTCTCGATATACACGCAGCTGAAGTCAGCGATCTCCGGTTGCTGAAACGGAACGGATGGCGGTTGGTGCCTCCGAGAAAGGTTGCGGGGGCCCCAAACGAATACCGCGACTACGTCGGCTCGTCGAAAGCCGAGTTCATGGTGGCGAAGAACATGTATGTCGCCACCCGGTCTGGCTGGTTCAGTGACCGGAGTGCATGTTACCTAGCAAGCGGGCGTCCAGTAATTGTTCAGGACACAGGGCTGGACGGTCTATATCCAGTAGGTGAAGGTCTCCTTACATTCAGCACGGTGGATGAGGCTGCGGCGGCCGTGGAGTCCGTGGCTTCGAACTACGTGCGCCACGCACGAGCGGCGCGCGAGATTGCCGAGAGCGAGTTTGCCTCCGATCGTGTGCTCCGAGCGCTGCTCGATCGAATAAGCGCGTCCGCCCGACGGTGAGCAACACGAAGCCAGTTGCATTCGTCGCGGGCGCGCTCGCCGCAAAAGTCGGTAACGGCGGCCACGCCTGGTCGCGCATCTCTCTTGTGCTCGGGCTTCAGCGGCTGGGGTTCGATGTCGTTTATGTCGAACAACTGCCATCCGCAGGGCCGGCAGAACGCGCTTATTTCGATCGTGTTTGCGTGCAGTTTGGGATCGATGGTTGTCTTCTTCTCGGGGCGCCAACCCGAGATCTTGTGGAACGCGCGGAGACCGCATCATTGCTGCTCAACATTGGCGGCCATTTGACGGTCGAACCGCTGAAGCGCTCTCCGCGCCGACGCGTATACCTCGACGATGACCCAGGGTACACCCAGCTTTGGACCCAAGCCCGTGTTGTCGGCGCCCGGTTGCAGGGCCACGACATGTACTTCACGTTCGGCCAGAACATCGGAGGCCGGGATTGCACGCTTCCCACGGGCGGACTCGAATGGCATCGCTTGCGGCCTCCAGTTCTCCTCGACGAGTGGCCTTTCGTCCATGGCGCCCTGGACAGGTTTACGACGGTCGCGAGTTGGAGGGGAGCGTACGGACGGGTTGAGTGGGGCGGCCGCCTCCTCGGCCAGAAAGCACACGAATTCCGGCGGTTCGTCGATGTGCCCGAGCTGGTCGACCATCCGTTTGAGATCGCGCTCGCGATCGACGAAGCGGATCACGCGGACGCAGACCTCCTGAAGCGCCACGGTTGGCAACTCGTCGATCCGCGAGGGGTCGCCGCAACTCCAGATGACTTCCGACGATACGTTCAGGGCAGTGGCGCTGAATTCTCGGTCGCGCAGGGAATCTATGTCGAAACCGCGAGCGGATGGTTCAGCGATCGCACCACACGCTACCTTGCCTCCGGCAAACCGGCCGTAGTACAAGACACCGGTTTCGCGCGCCACGTTCCGACCGGAGAGGGGCTGATCGCGTTCTCGACCCTGGACGAGGCTGTCGCAGGCGCGGAGGCTATCGCACGCGACTATTCGTCCCATGCCCAAGCGGCGCGCGCCCTCGCCGAACAGCAATTCGGGTCCGACAAGGTACTTGGCCGGATGCTGGACGAGGTTGGTGTGTGAGCCGGAAGCTGCGGGTGCTAGTCGCCGGGCTAGTTGCCGGTGAAGCGGTCCAGGGAGGCGCGGCTTGGGCGGTGCTTCAGTACGTGCTTGGTCTGCGACGCCTCGGTCACGATGTGTATCTAGTCGAGCCGCTTCGTGAAGGCGGCAATACAGCTACTGCATATTTCGGCGCGATTATCAGCCGTTTCGGCATTCATGGCGAGTTGACTCCCAGGGGTAAGTCGTTGACGGAATTCGAGATCGTGTTGAACATCTCTGGAATGCTCGATGTCGATGCAATCGCGACGATCCCAATCCGCGTCTACCTCGACCTAGACCCTGCTTTCAATCAACTCTGGCATCAAGCAGGGATTGACACCCACTTTCATGGTCACACGCATTTCGTGACGGTCGGCCAAGCGATCGGACGGGACGGATGCGACGTGCCAACTCACGGCCTGGAATGGATTGGCACAGTGCCGCCGGTCGTCCTCGAGGAGTGGACACGTGCCGACCGCGTTGTGACGCCAGCATTCACCACTGTTGGCAATTTCCGCTCATACGGATCGATTGACCACGGCGGGTCACGTTATGGGCAGAAAGTGCATTCCCTGCGCAAGCTGGTCGACTTGCCGCGTCGGGTGCAGGAGCGCTTTCTCTTGGCGATGCTGGTCCATGCTGACGATCACAAAGATCGCGCGGCGTTGATCGAGGGAGGATGGGAGCTTGTCGATCCTTCGCTCGTGGCCGGCACACCTGACGCGTACCACAGTTTTATTCAGGGCTCGCGGGCCGAGATCGCGATTGCTAAGAGCGGCTACGTCGTATCGCAATGCGGTTGGTTTAGTGATCGCAGCGCGTGTTACCTGGCATCAGGGCGGCCGGTGGTAGCGCAGGATACAGGGTTCTCTCGCTACCTCCCGACTGGTGAGGGTCTCCTCTCATTTAGTGACGAAGACGCAGCGGTTGCGGCGATTGATGACTTGCAGGGCGACTACGCGCGCCATGCACGTGCTGCCCGGCGGCTTGCAGAAGAGTATCTGGACTCTGATCGAGTGCTGTCGCGACTGCTGCAGGCGGTGGGCGCATGATTGGAACCCCCGCTCTCGAGCGGACAATTGGGAGGACGATCGCAAACATCCGCCGCACGCCCTACCCCTACAGGACGAGCCACAAGATTGAACTGCTGGAAGTGGTCTTTGCCGACGGGACGGCTCTGGATCTTCTGCTCAAGGACAATCGAAGGTCGCAGCTCAAGTCCGCGGTACGTAGAGCCCGGCCCGCCTTCATTGACGACGGACGTCGGGAAATCGAAGCGTACCGGCTGCTCGCTGAAGAGGGTCTTGGAACAGCGACCCTCTATGACGCAAGAGAGCATTGGCTTCTGCTGGAGAGGGTAAAAGGCGTCGAGCTGTGGCAGGTCGGTGACGTGGAGAAATGGGTCGATGCGGCAACCTGGCTGGCATGTCTGCACAAGCGGTTCTCGAAACGGCCACCCATGAGCCGGCTCTTGCTGAGGTATGACGCCGACTATTTGCGGATTTGGCCAGATCGTGCTCGCCGGGCACACCCCTCGTTAGAGCGAGTCTTGCGAGCTTATGACCGTGTTGTCACCTTGCTTTCGGAGTTGTCGCCGACGATGATCCACGGCGAGTTCTACGCGTCCAACATCATGGTCGCCGCCGACAAGATCGTACCGATTGATTGGGAGATGGCGGGCGTGGGGCCCGGGGTGCTTGACCTAGCCGCGCTCTTAACTGGATGGGGCGAAGACGAGCGCGCAGCGATTATCGCCGGCTATGGGAACGTCTCCAGCGACGCGCTGTATGCCGCCCAACTACACAACGCCGTTCAGTGGCTCGGATGGGCGCGGAATTGGACGCCACCTCAGGAACATGCGCACGACTGGCTCATGGAAGCGTTCTCGGCAGCTGAACGACTTGGGCTGTAGTCGGTCCAGCTGGGCCAAATGTTTGCGGGCCGCAGCCGCGATGATTCTGGGCGCGATCGTTGGCAGCGTCATAATCTCCAGCTGCTCGACCGCCGTCCAGCCGCAGCCCCCTACAGGCGCGGTCGAGCATGTGGTGATTGTCGTCAAGGAAAACCACAGTTTCGATAATTACCTCGGCTCATTGGAAAGTCCGCGGCCCGCCTTGCCTTACTGCACCAGCCTCGTGTCAGCCGTCCGATGCCAATATCACCCCTCGGACATTCCGGCCTATTACCAGTACGCCCGCCTGTTCGGCTACGCCGATCGGTATTTCACGGATGTGCATGGGCCGTCGTGGCCGAACGACATGATGATGACAGCGGCTCAATCGCCGCTTGTCACAGATCCCCCTCCGCCACTCAGCACGTGGGTTTGCCCGTTCACCTGCTATGACTTCACCACCATTGGCGATCGCCTCAGCGAATCTGGCATCAGTTGGCGCAACTACGGAGAACAGCTATACGATCCCTTTCGGTCCATCGATAGGTTTGCGACGGAGCGGGTCCACAACGTCGCTGAGACCCAGTTCGTTGACGACTTGAGCTCGGGCCGCCTTCCATCTGTTTCTTGGGTTCGACCTTCGGGGAGCGAAAGCGAACACCCCGGATACAGCATCGCAACCGGCGAGCTATGGACCGTCCACATCATCGACGCGATCATGAGAAGCCAGTACTGGGCTTCCACGGCAATTCTATTGACGTGGGATGACGCCGGCGACGTACCAGATCATGTAACTCCACCAGTGGTCGAAAGGTCCGATACCGGCAAACCAATCCGATACGGCTTCAGGGTGCCGCTGATCGTGATCAGCGCGTTCACTGCTGCAGGTACGGTTTCACACGCGCTCCTATCCCATGTGAGCCTGTTGAGGTTTGTCGAAGATGTGTTCCACGTTCAGCCATTGACCTTCCGAGACCGAAGTGCGAATGGCTTAGCCTCGTTCTTCGACTTTTCCATGCCTGCTCGCGCTCCCCTGATCCTTTGACCGCACGACCTAGCGCTCGCGGAAGGATGCTCATCGTCAATGCGGACGACTTCGGCATGACTGCTGGCATCAACGCCGGCATTCTCACCGCCCACCGTCAGGGCATCGTTACGTCCGCAAGCCTCATGGTCAGGCAACCATTCGCAGCCGAGGCTGCCGCTCTGTCAGAGAACGAACCTGGACTAGGCCTCGGCCTTCATGTCGACCTGGTCGAGTGGGAGCCGTCAGATGGCGTATGGCAAGAAATGTATGCGCGTGTAGACCTCGAGGACAGCGTTCAGGTCGCGGACGAGCTTGCCATGCAAATCCAACTCTTCTGCAGCCTGGTCGGACGGCCACCTGACCACCTGGACTCGCATCAGCACGTTCACCTGAACGGCCCGCCCCGGAGCGAATGTCTCAAGGTTGCCAAGGCGTACGGAATCCCTCTGCGCGGGATTGACCCTAGAGTCGGGTTCTGCGGCCAGTTCTACGGACAACAGGGCAGAGGAGTGCCCTATCCGGAGGGCATCACCACTTCAAATCTGGTGCGGCTTATAGAAGAGGCGCCGGCTGGATGGATGGAGTTGACGTGCCATCCGGGCTACGCCGACGACGTTAGATCCGTCTACGCCGCAGAGCGCGAACAGGAGTTGGCCGTGCTCTGCGACCCATCCCTTCCGAAGATCCTCTATTCCATGGGAGTCAGACTCGGCTCGTTCGCGGAGCTATAACGGCCCCCACGTAACTGTCCGCCTTCATTCTTGCCGTCCTCGATTGAGTTGGCCCCAGTCGTACAGTTGCGCGACTTGCGCGATATACCGGGCTTCATTCATAAAATCGGTATTTCTCAACGTGACGGTCGGCGTTGCCCACCGCGAGCCCGGTCGCGTTACGACGGTGATTGTGTCGTTGAGCTCTTCACCGCCCCAATTGATGAGCTCCTGGCTGACACAAGAAAGGCCGATCTTCGGGCACTGTTCGCGTACAAGTTCTGCCGAGACTGAAATTGCCCGCCAATGCCGGTTCCGAACCGTGGCAACAAGCTCGCCAGTCGACGGATCAACGTACTCGCCCATATTCGAGTGGTGGATGAAAGCCACTCCGTCCCGAGCGAGTTTTTGCGCGAGTTGGGCCAGGTACGCAACAAGGACATCCGCTTCAACATGTACTAGAGAGTCGAATGTGAACGCCAGGTCGACTGAGCCATCTGCGACCATGTCGAGGGAGCGGCCGTCGTTGACGTGATACTGGATCCGCGGGCTTGTGGAGAAGCGGCGTCGACAGGCCTCGATGCACTGGGAGCTGACGTCCACGAGGATGAGGTCGTCACAGAGTTCGCGTAGGAACTGAGTCCATCGCCCAAAACCTGGCGCAATCTCGAGGATGGTTCGAGCTGGGACATAGGACTTCAATCGCGGCATGATCGCGCCGAACCACTGTGGCGACGCCCCGCCCCACGAGCGAGACCACTCGTCCCCCTGTTCATCCCATTTATAGGACTGGTCCCACGTCTTGATGTTCTGATCAATGGATGGCATCAACGCCTCCGAGCGCCAGTGACCTCATAGGGCCATCGGTCGAACCGGCACTGCGCAGGACAACTGTAACCCGTGAGCCGGCGTGCACGATCGGATGCAAATGGGCGCTCGCGAAGGGCCATCCGACGTCCTCACGGGGCCGCCGCTCGCGGCAGCCATACGAGCACTTTCCTGAGCTTCAGGAGGCCCGATCTACCGCGCTTCGGGCCAGGCCGATTAGGGTTGGCCGGAGGCCGTCGAGTTCAACCTTTTCCAGCTCCCGCACCGCCTCCTCCACCAGGTTGCGGGCTTCAATGCCCACCCGCTCGAGCGCCGGCGACGATGCCACCAGCTCCGCCACCCGCGCCACTTCGACGTCGCCCAGGGCTCCGGCGAGCAGGCGGCGCACCTCGGGACCGACCTCCCGGTCCTCGGCCGCGTAGATCAATGGAAGAGACAGCACGCGCTGCCTGATGTCGAGGCCAAACGACTTGCCCGAGCTGGGACTGAAGTCCACCATGTCGTCGGCCATCTGGAACGCCACCCCCAGCAGGTCGCCGTAGCGCCAGAGCGCGTCGACCACCTCAGGCCCGGCCTTCGAAAGCTGCGCGCCGGAGGCGCATGCCGCCGCGAAGAGGGCGGCCGTCTTGCCGCGCACGACCCGGAGATAGGAGTCGTGGTCGCCGGGGAAAGCCCCGCGCAGGGCGACGTCGTCGATCTGCGACTCGCAGATCGCCTCCAGGGCGGCGGCCATGGTCTGAGTGACGTCGTTGTTGCCGGTCTCGGCGATCAGGCGGGTCGCCTTGGCGAAGTAGTAGTCGCCCACCGCGATCGCACGCTCCGGCCCTTCGGCCGCAGCTACGGTCGGGCGTCCGCGGCGGTGCGTGCTCTCGTCGACGTAGTCGTCATGGACGAGGGTCGCGTTGTGGAGGATCTCGATGGCAGCCGCGAGGCCCGCCGTGCGCAGTGGCTCGTACTGCGGGCCGAGCTGCGCGGTGAGCTGCACCAGCCGCGGGCGCAGGCGCTTGCCGCCAGCCTCCATGAGCCGGCGCATCGGCGCGGCCACCGGCTCGGGGTCGACCATCAGCAGGCGAGTGAGCTCGAGCTCGACCAGGTCGTCGCGATGGACGGCCGGCCTCTTCGCGAAATCGCCATCCAGCTGGAACGCGACCTGGCGCTGGCGCGGGCCGTCCAGCTCGACCGCAAACACCGACTGCCAGCGGCCCAGCACGAGCTCGCCATCCTCGACCAGCAGGGTCGCGAACCCGGTCAAGAGGAGCTGGCGGCAGTGCGCGTGGCCATTTACCGGCTCGTCGCTGGCGACGTCGATGCGCCGTGTGAAGTCGTCGTGCTCGTAGGTGGCGTCGCCTGGTGCCAGCCGTTCGAGAAGGCCCGCGAAGTCCCGCAGCAGCAGCGGCTCGTTCTCGTTGACGGCCAGACCGAGCGTCGTGTGCAGCGACTGGAGGTGGATGCGGCCTGTGGTCAGGCCGGACCTGCGGACCTCGTCGCGAATGCGGTCGGTGAGGTCGATGAACTGGGTCGGGTGCGTGCTTTCGAAGCGGAGGCGGTGCGCTATCAAGTCAGTGAGCCGCCAGCGCGCGAATCAGGAGCTGGCGCACGGCCGGCGCCTCGGTGCGGGAGGCCGCGGCGCCGGCTAGCTCTTCGACCGCCCGTGCGAACGCGATCTGGATCGGCTGGGTCGCCGAGTCGGTGAGGATGCGGGACGAGCGCGCGAGGCAGAGGTCGCCCATCAACAGCGCGGCCGGCGGCGCCGCCGCGGCCCCAAGGCCCTGCAGCCTGACTCCCACCTCGACCAACGCGGCGGCCAGGGCGAGCTTGGGCTGCAGCTCGGGCTCGTGTTCGTCGACCTCCTCGAGGTACGACCGGTACAGGTCAGCCAGGCCCTCCGCCCACAGGCCTTCGAGCTTGTCGAGCTCGCGCTCGAGGACCATCGCGCTCATCCGACGGGCTCGACCAGGCTGCCGGCCAGCTGCCGGAACGCCGACAGGGCCCGCAGGCAGGACTCGTCGTCGCGCGTCACGACGTAGTAAAGCCCGAAGCCCAGCACGGTATTCAGGACGAGGGGGACCAGCACCTCCCTAGGTACGGTCAGGCGTATCACGCCACCCTCCTCGAGACGGTCGAGCTGCTCCTGGATGACCTCGCGGTAGCGGGTGAAGAGCTCGGGCAGGTACGCCCGCAGGCGCTCGGTGCGGGGCGCCTGGACGAGCAGGTCGAAGGCGGCGAGCTGGATGTCTCCGAGGCGGCGCAGGGAGTCCCAGATTGACTCCACGCCGAGCTCCAGGACCTCCAGGGGGTCGGTGAGCTGGTTCAGCGCCGTGCGCAGCTCCTCGACCGACTTGGCCGTCAGGTAGCGCCACGCCTCGACCAGGAGCTCGGACTTGGTCGGGAACCAGTACTGGAGGTTGCCGATGGCAACCCCCGCCCGGGAGGCGATGGCGCGGACGCTGGTGCCCGAGTAGCCGTTCTCCAGCAGGGAGTCGGCCGCGGCCTGGATGATCTGCTCCCGGGTGGTGATCGGGGCTGGAGCCGTCGCCTCATCGGGGTCCCCGCGCAGTCCGTTGATCGCGTGAGGTGAGTCAGTCATACGTATGTACCATAGCCGCTTTCGAGAGCAAACTGGGCCTCGGCCTGGGTCGTCCGGGCTCCTGCGGGTTAGCATCGGGGCCGTGCTCACCATCGAGCAGGTCTTTCCCAACCGCGTGTGCGGCGTGCTCCGCACCCAGGACGCCGACGCCGGCTTCCAGGCCTGCCTGGCGGCTGTGGAGGGCGGGGTGGGCTCGCTCGAGATCACGACGACCGTCCCGTCCTGCTTCGAGATGATCCGCGGCCTCCGAGCCTCCACGGGGGCGAGCTACCCCATCGGGGTGGGGACGGTCTGGGACCCCGGCGCGGTGTTGGAGGCGAAGGAGGCCGGCGCGGCTTTCGTGGTCACGCCGGTGCTGCTCCCCGAGGTGGCGGAGGCATGCCGGCAGCACGATCTTCTGTGCGTGCTCGGGGCTCTGACGCCGACGGAGATCTATCAGGCGCGGCTGGCCGGCGCCCAGCTGGTCAAGGTTTTTCCGATCGCGCCCGTCGGCGGCCACGAGTACGTCCGCGCCCTTAACGGACCCATGGGCGGCGTGCCGATGTGGGTTTCGGGCGGCGTCGAGATCGCGGACGTGCGCGGCTACCTGCAGCTCGGGGTCAGGGTTGTGGGCTTGACGTCGGCCCTGTTCCCGGCCGAGGCGCTGGCCCGCCGCGACATGGACACGATCCGACAGAGGGCGCAAGAGGTGGCGCGGGCGGCAGCGCCCGACTGACCAGCGTGGCCAGGTTGGCCGGGCTTTGCCCGGCCAAGACCTTGTCCAACTGGCCTCCGCGCGCAGCCAGGAGGAACTCTAAGAAAAGATCTACAGCGGGAAAGAGAGCAGCGGCCGCTTAGCGGCCGCGATGAGAGGGAACCGGCAGGTTCCCTCTCATAGTCTCAACAGCCGACGTGGTTGTTGCACATGGTGGTCGAGATCTGCGAGTAGAGGTTGATGAGCTGTCCGCCCGTGGCGATCAGCGCGACGATCACGATCAATGCCACGAGGGCGAGGATGAGCGCGTACTCAACCATGCCCTGGCCACGCTGGAGCCGAAGCCTTCCTCTCATCGGGTGCCTGAAAGCTTAACCGCCGAGTCCGCCTTGCTGGTCGCCGCCACAATCGCCTGCTCGACCACCACTCGCACCATGCGCTTGCGCCAGAAGTGCGTCAGGTCGGCGTTGTCGAGCGGCTTGGCGGGCTTCGCCGCCAGCTCGGCGGCGGCCTTCACGGTTCCTTCATCCACCCGCTTCCCAACCATGAACTCGGCCGCCGCGCGGGCCTCGAGGGGGTACGAGGCGACGGCGCTCAGGGCGATCCGGCAGTCGGTCACGACGTCGCCGTCCAGGTTGAGGGCCACCGCCGCTCCGGCGATCGGAAAGTCGATCGAGCCACGCCGCCGCAGCTTGACGTACGCGCTGTGCGTCATCACCGGCTGGAGGTCGATGCCGCTGACGACCTCGTGTGGCTGCTTGGCCATGTAGACGATGCCGTCGTCCCGATACAGCGACGCCACCGGCACCGTGCGCTCGCCGTCGGGCCCCGTCAGGGTGACCGTTGCACCCAGCGCCATCGCCATCGGCGCGGTGTCGGAGGACGAGACGGCCCAGCATCGAGGGCTGCTTGGCGCCACCAGGCAGATCTCCCCGTCCTTCTTCAAGCAGAAGCCGATCGCCTTTCGCCATTCGTAGGTCATGTCGTAGTAGTTGCA
>Ga0070717_10002878_pt1 | contig 12212 bp, 10 predicted proteins | sample LARL113metaG_FD_71366 | JGI IMG/M metagenome (GOLD analysis project Ga0070717, IMG submission 71366) | Corn, switchgrass and miscanthus rhizosphere microbial communities from Kellogg Biological Station, Michigan, USA - LAR L11-3 metaG | ecosystem: Host-associated > Plants > Roots > Rhizosphere ...
CGGAACTCCCACATCCACCAAGGCTTACCGCCACCCAACAGCAAATCTCCACGCCCGAAATTCCCCCCGCTCCAACCCGAAGAGAAATAAATTGCGTAAAGGGGGAAAGGAACCTGCACGAACGATGTGGTAAGAAGCCCATGGGGCAGAGTAGACCATGTGGCGACGGCCGCCTCGGCCGTCCCGCGCAGGCGAAGCCAAGCGGCCACGACACGGCCCCCGCCCCGAAGGGACGTAGCTAAGCTAGCTGTGTCTCCTTCTAACCACAAGTACGCACCCCTCGCACACTCCGCACGCGAACAAACGGTACAACCGTCGTACTCCACACGTAACTAGCGACCCCTACCACCCGCGTCTAGTATCGCGATCGGGTAGGTATTGCGGAGGAACGCTTGCGCCTTTCGTCAGCTCGCATCGTCACTGGAATCTCTTGTCTCTTTTTCGCCGCCGCCGCATGGCGCATGGCTTCTCATTCTTCCTCCGACTTCACGGCCGAAGCCCAAACATCGAAGCCCGCGACCGCTGCGCAATTGCATCCCGCGAGCGCCTCAATCCCCGACCCCGCTAAGCCCCCGGTGCCGCTGGCCGCGCCCGGCACGGAAATATACACCGCCAAGCGAGGCGAAGCCATCCCCACCATCGCCCGCCGCTATCTGGGCCGCACTTCCTATCTCACCTCTTCCGAATTAGCCGATGCCATCCGCCACGCCAACGGCGACCGCACCGGCAACATCCTCAAAGCCAACGAGAACATCATCATCCCCGGAATCCTCTCCGCGCCCGTCACCGAGAAGACGATCCCGGTTCCCAAAGACTTTGAAGTCCGCGCCATCTACCTTACCGGCATCATGGCTGGCAGCGACCACGGACTCCGCATCATCCGCCACTGGCGCGAAGTCGGCGGCAACGCCGTGGTCTTCGATATCAAGGACTCCGACGGCAGTGTCACCATCCCCTACGAGCACCCGCTGCTCGGCCGGCACAACGTCTACATCCATGACGTTGCCAAGTTCGTCCACTTCCTGCACCAGCAGAACATGCACGCCATCGCCCGCATCGCGATCTTCCGCGACGAGCGCCTGGTCAAGGCTCATCCCGAACTCGCCGTCCAATCTCGCCGCAACCACACTGCCTGGCGCGAAAACGGCAAGCTCGTCTGGACCGATCCCAGCCAGCCCCAAGTTCAGGAGTACAACATCGCCCTGGCCAAGCACGTAGCCCAACTCGGCGCCGATGAAATCCAGTTCGACTACGTCCGCTTCCCCGCCGAAGGCGACCAGAAAGACGCCCAGTTCGTCTACCAAGGCCAGCAGCCAGAAGCGACTCAGGCTGACGCCCAAACATCGGAAGCAGCCGTCAGCAATAATTCGACCTGCCTGATTCCGGCCCCGAAGCACCACAAGAAGAAAGGCGCCTCTGCAACCGAAACCAGCCCGGATCGGCAGCCCCAAAAGGGTGCGTGCCACGTAGCCGCCAAGCCCCGCGGCCCGCAACGCACCGACGTCATCACCGGCTTCCTGAAGAAGGCCTACGCCGAACTCCATCCCACCAGCGTCCTGTTCTCGCTCGACGTCTTCGGCGTGATGGCCTGGCAACGCCAGGTCGACCTCGCCCACACTGGACAGGACATCGTCGGCATGTCCCATTACTGCGACGTGCTCAGCCCCATGATCTATCCCTCGCACTTCTTCGGCATGGACGGCATCGCGCACCCCGGCGACGAGCCCGCCCACTTCATCGGCGAGTCCATGGACCGCTTCGAACTAATCACCAAAGGCAGCGGCGTAGTCATCCGCCCCTGGCTGCAAGCCTTCCACTGGCGCACCAGAACTTACTCGGCCGAATACATCAAGATCCAGGTAGAAACCGCCAAGACCAAAGGCGGCATCGGATTCTTGTTCTGGAACGCCGCCAACGACTACAGCAAGCCCTACACCGCCATGCCCGAAATGAAGTCCGCCAACTTCAAATCAGGCCAGAAGGACCCCAAGTACTTCCGCGGCGACGAACTCCCTGCAACAGCAGTGAAGGCAAGTCTGACTCCAGGATCCAGCGCGGCCGCAGCTACCGCAGTCCCCTAAAACGGTGGAAACCTTGACCCTGATCAGGGACACACAAACATCGCTGAGCACAATCGGAAGGAAGGCGTGGCTGGCCTTGCGCTTTGTATTATTCGGGCTTGCGGCCTTTGGCTCTTGACAATTTTCTCCTTCGAATTCATCGCAGGAGTCCGCCGGCAACCCCACACCGCCATCTTCATCGGTCCGCTCCTCGCTCTGCCCATCGCGCTCATTGGAGCACTGATGATGCTCTTCGCCGTTGGCGGATGGGGACAATGGGCATACTTTTGGGTGATCCTCTCCATTCCGATCACATTACTCCTAGTCACAACCGACCTGCCGGGCGACAAAGGTTTGGCTACTGGCCTAGCCATTGCGGTAACAGCCTCCGCGAGCAATGGCGCAGTCCGATTTTATTATCGACGGCGAACGCCCAACTGAGACTGACACGATCTGTCCTCACCCGAACGCCGCCAACGAATAACCCAAGCCCTAGAAGCCATGCCCGCCATGAAGTCCATCAACGCCGCCTCGAAGGACAATCCCAAATACTTTCGCGACGACGAACTCCCCGCGACCACCACGAAGGCAGCCCTAACCCCGGCTAAGTAGCCGATTGAATTGTGTGGCTCGGGTTGTGTGGAGCGGACATCCCTGTCCGCTGCTTTTGACGTTGGGGTTGGTTCTCTCGGACGCAAAGTTCCTGCAACCCGCAAATCGAAACCAAAGTCAAAGGCGACGGAGAGTGTCCGTCCCACACTCTAGCCGCCTTTCTGAGCGACCGCCTTTTCTCGGCCGGTTTGCTTTTGGCTGACTGCCGTTTGACCCTCCGCTTTGGCAGAGTGTTTGCGCACATCCCAATTTGGCTTATTTCAGCTTTCTCGGTAAAGGTTGTGCGTCACTAAGGATGGGACTTATCGCTGTGGAAGGCTGTGGAAAAAGATGGCTGGGCTCCTCGCCACAGGTGCGGGGGCGGTCGATGGCGGTGAGTTGAGAGGTTGTCTTGTTCGGCGGCAGACTTGGGGGCATAGCAGCAGATTCCTCCTTCCTCGCTTCGCTGGGGCGTCGGAATGACAAAGGATTGGGGGTGCACAGGTATTTTGGATATGAGGGTTGACGCTGCGGTTCTTCGGCGCAATCCATAAAATTGTGTCATTCCGAACGGGCTCTCTTGGCCCGGAGGAATCTGCTGTTGCTGGGAGCGGCAGTGGGGACGGCAGATTCCTCGCTTCGCCGGGAATGACAAAGCATTCGGGTATTTCGACGACGCAGTGAACTAGGAGAATGAACCAGACAGGGGAGCGGCCCGGTGAACCTGGGCCGCATGGACGGACGAATGCGTCCGTCCCCGCATGGGAATTTCCACCTGCATTCCGACATGTATCCCACATGGGCTTCTCTACATGGGCATTGGAGCGGCGGCATGAGAAGCATACAGATCGGCTGTTCGTGCACGAGTACAGTTTGGGGGTCGGATATAATTGTTGGGTAGCGACGCAGCTTTCAAGGAGTTCGCATGGCGATTCAGAGGACCGAAAAGATCTGGCATAACGGGAAGCTCATTAACTGGGACGACGCGACGATTCATGTGATGTCGCATGTTGTCCACTACGGCTCTTCGGTCTTCGAAGGCATTCGCTGCTACGAACTGCCCAGCGGCCCCGCGATTTTCCGGGCCAACGAGCACATGCAGCGGCTGCTTGATTCCGCCAAGGTCTACCGCATCGACGTGGACTTCACCCGCGAGCAACTGGTCAAGGGCATGCTCGACGTCGTCGGCCACAACGGCGCGTGGCCGTGCTACGTGCGTCCGATCGTGCTGCGCGGATATGGCGAGGCGGGCGTGAACCCGTTCAACTCGCCGACCGAGGTCTACATCATCAATTATCCGTGGGGGAAATATCTGGGCGGCGAGGCCGATGGCTGCGACGTGTGCGTCTCCTCGTGGACGCGGCTGGCGCCCAACACGCTGCCGGCAATGTCCAAGTCGGGCGCAAATTACATGAACTCGCAGCTCATCAAGATGGAGGCCATCGTCAACGGCTACGCGGAAGGCATCGCGCTTGACGTGGGCGGCTTCGTCAGCGAAGGGTCCGGCGAGAATTTGTTCCTGGTGCATCGCGACAAGTTGATCACCGCGTCGCTGGGCAACTCGGTGCTGCCCGGCATCACGCGCGACTCGGTTGTGCAGATCGCGCGCGACCTGAATATTCCTGTGGTCGAGCAGATGATTCCGCGTGAGATGCTCTACATCGCCGACGAAGTGTTCTTCACCGGAACGGCGGCGGAGATCACCGCGATCCGCTCGGTCGACAAGATCAAGGTCGGCAAGGGCACAATCGGCCCCATCACGAAAGCGCTGCAAAAAGAGTTTTATGCCATCGTGCGCGGAGAGAAGAGCGACCGGCACAACTGGCTCACGGCTGTTCCCGTCGGAAGCAAGGTCCGCAGCAAGCAGCCGGTCGGCGTATAATTCAGGCGGTTCAAATTCACATCCGTACAAATCGAGGGGGCGCGCCGCGCGCCCTCTTTCGTACGTTAGTGCAGAAAAACGTAACCCTGACCCAAGGAGGAAAGAATGTCCCAACAACCAGCTCCAACTCCTGAATTTGTCCTCGGCTTGCGAGCACTCATGCTCGACGGCCTCAAACGGGAAGCGGTATGCACCAGGAAAGTGATCGCTGCGGTTCCGGACGCGAAGTCCAGTTACCGGCCCGATCCCAACGCCCGCAGCGCACAAGAACTGGCATGGCATTTGGCGCACTCCGACATCCAGTTTCTCGATAGCATTGCCGATCTGAAGTTCGATATGAGCGGCGCTGAGCCGGACAAACCGCGGAACATCGCCGAAGTGCTCAACTATTACGACCAGAACCTGCAGCGCGGCATCGTGCGAGTGGAGGCGATGTCGGCCGAGCAGTTGCTCACGCCTGTCAACTTCGCCAATGTGTTCAACATGCCCGCGGTCTTTTATCTGGGATTTCTCAACAATCACCACATTCATCATCGCGGCGAACTGGCCACCTACCTGCGGCCCATGGGCTCGAAGGTGCCGTCGATCTACGGCGGGAGCTACGACGAGCCTTTCCGCATGCCGGAACGGCTCGAGACCGCCGCGTAGTTCGATCGAATCGACCACAGGAAGCCGCCTCTTACGGGGCGGCTTTTCTTTTGCAAATGCTCGTCGAGCTGTGCTCGACGGACAGCCGAGGGCGGCTGTCCCCGCGTCTATTCAGCGACGATTATTAGCTGACCAGGCGCGGGCTGGCGCTTGCGTACTCGTGGATCTGCGCGATGGCGGCTGCCTTGGCAATTTCCGCCTGGGCACCGGGCTTCTGGTTTTCCGCGTGGATGAAGGTCGCATCGGTTAAACCGATGAAGGCCAGAATGTGGCGAAGATAGGGCTCCTGATAGTCGAAGCGCTCAGTGGGCGTGCCCGGACGGAAGGCACCGCCGCGGGAAGTGATGACGTAGACTTTCTTGCCTTGCAGAATTCCTTGCGGCCCGGAGTTGGCGAACAGAACCGTCTTGCCGACGCGGACGACCTGGTCGATCCATGCCTTCAAAGGTGCGGGAATCGCGAAGTTATACATGGGAGCGCCGATCACGATGGTGTCAGCCTGCACGAGTTCGTCGATGAGTTCGTCGGAGACTTGAAGCACACGTTTCTGCTCGGCGGTCAGCGTGGCGGGATCGGAGTAAACCGCGTGCACCCACTCGTCGGTGATATGGGGAAGGGCGGTGGCTGTCAGGTCGCGCTCGATGACTGTGCCTTCGGGATGCTCCTTGAGCCAGGCGTCTGCGAAGCGGGCGGTGAGATGCCGTGAGACCGAGTTGCGGCGAGCGCTGGAATCGATGCGAAGCAATTTCATGAGACCCTCCTGATTCAGTTCCCTTGGATGGCGGGATTTGCTATTGGTTACAATAAATAACTATTGGCTCTTTTAAAATCAGGCAGTGTGGAGTAACCTAGTATCAGGGACGATACTTATGAGACGGTCTAAACAACCTCCATCTCCATGCGCAATCGGCGGAATGCTCGAGGTACTGACGCGGCCTTGGACGTTGCACATCTTATGGTCGTTGAGCACGAATGGGCCGATGCGCTTCGGCGCGCTGCGAAAGAATGTGGACGGCATTTCGTCGCGCGTTCTGACGGAACGGTTGCGCACGCTGGAGGAAAAGGGATTCGTGTTCCGCCACTACGAGCCGACAATTCCTCCGGCGGTGACCTACGGGATTACCGAACGCATGAAGGATATTCAGAAGGTGCTGGCGCAGCTGGAAGGGCTGGCGCGGAAGTGGCAGGGCGAAAGCGCCGCGGTCAAGACCTGTAGCGTGGTTGGGCAAGCAAATAGCCGCGACGCGGGCCTTCGCAGTCAGCCAATTCTTCGCGGATGAACTTCTTCGAGCTTTCGGAATCTGGACCACGAAGGACACTAAGGTTCACAATGGAAACCAAGAGAAGGCTTCTTCGTTAAGCTCCGTCTCCTCATCATTTTTCATTCCGGGTGACACGGCCGTGCCTTCCCCAAAAGCTTTAGTGAAGCGCTTCGACCACCGCGGCGTAGAAGTCTTCGTCATTAATTGTTGTGGCGCCGGTTGGCTTTGGGCGGGCGCTCCATACGACGATCACAACGTGCTTTGCGGGATTGATGTAGATCGACTGCCCGAAGATGCCAATGGCCAGGAATGCACCTTCATGGACCGGGCTGGAAGAATCTGGGATCCACCACATGTACCCGTAATTGATCCTCTTGCCAGCGATGGTCTTGCTGGTTCCGGCTTCGCTGAACCAACCTTCGGGAAGAACTTGCTCGTTTCCAACCTGGCCGTGATTCATAACGAACAGCCCAAAGCGACCGCAGTCACGCAAAGTGGCGCTAAGGCCGCTTCCGCCGATCTCCTGACCGTCGGGCGATTCCAGCCACCAAGTTGCGTCCGACTCCATGCCAACCTTCGTCCATATCCGTTCCGACAGGTATTGCGCGAGGGGTCTTTTGACCGCGGCGTGGATCAACTCTCCGACTAAGAAAGTTTCTCCAGTGTTGTAGTTCCAAATCGTGCCCGGTTCTCCGGCGCGGCCGAGCGTCGCCATGAACTCCAGGATCGATCCGGGCTTACCGGACAATTGGAGTTCGAGCATATGACGGCGATCTGATGCCGGGTTGGTGTAGGTCTCGTCCCACTTGACTCCCGAAGCCATCTGAAGGAGGTTCTTTATGGTCACTCCGTCATATGCGCTTCCAGTGAGTTTTGGCAGGTACTTCGTCACGGCATCGTCGACACTCTTGATGTAGCCGTCTTTGATTGCGACTCCAACGAGGGTCGAAGTGATCGATTTGACGACCGACATTGACATCCATCGCGTGGCCTCGTTGTTGCCGAGTTCGTATCGCTCGAGAGCGATCTTGCCATCCTTAAGGACCAAGAGGCCACTCACGCGATTTAATGACAGGTAATCGAAGAGGTCGTATTTTTTGCCCGCGGAAGTAAACTCGACACCAGCCAGTGGAGCATCACTCTTCGGAAGTGGATAGACGCGAGAGCCGCGTCGTACGGTCCGCGTTGAAAACAGCCGGTCGATGTTGCGGAAAGTGCGAACTTGGATGTCGGGATATAGGGTTCCATCGTAGACTTGCCGGACGGTCCCGATTTCCTCCCGTTGCGTCGCAGGTGTGTGACTTGCTGAAGAGGCTTGGGCAGCGGCGAGTCCAATGGAAAGCGAGATGCTGGCTGAGAGCACAGCGGTCCATTGAATCAGTGCATCGAGCTTCTTCAGGGACTTACTTCGCCGAACTATTCTTCGGTTCGACTCCTGCGCTTTCGACGCTTTTAACATAGTGTCTCTTCGGTTCTGGCTAGACGAGGATACAACTGCCCCGGAGGCGCGACAAATCAGAGTTGGCCCGGGTGTTCGGAAACGGACACGGGGTTTCGGTTTCGGACAGGTAGAATCGCAGGCAGCTCAATATAACCCAATACTTTCCAGCGCGGGCCACGTCAAACGATTGGCAGTGAGTATGCAAGAATGCCGACAACATAGGCATGTGCCGCGTAGGTGCATCAGTGTGTCGACTGAACCAGATTGGTCGAGCTTCGCTCGACCGAGCCGAGGCGGCTGTCGCTACGCATATGGATCGAGGTGGACGGTGCGAACTGTGATGGGGAATCTTCGCTATAGCCTGCGGATGTTGCGCAAGAATCCGGGATTGACGGCGGCGGTGATTGCGACCTTAATGCTGGGCATTGGGGCGACCACCGCCATCTATACGGTGGTGTATGCCGTCTTGCTCGCGCCGTTGCCTTATCCCGAGCCTGACCAGTTGATGATGGTTTGGTCGAAGGTAAATGGGCACAAGAATGGGATTTCGGCGGGAGACTTTCTCGACTGGAAGGAGCAGACTAAGTCTTTCCAACAACTGGCCGCGTGGACGGGCGGCAGTTTTAATGTCTCCACCAAAGAACAGCCTGAGGAGCTCCCCGGCATGCGTTGCACGCCGGGTTGGTTCGGTATGCAGGGGTTGCCGTTCGCGATGGGACGCGACTTCCGTCCTGAAGAACGCATCCCGGGGAAAGACCGCGCTGTTATTTTGACGCACAAATTGTGGAACCGGCTGGGCGCGAATCGGAACATTGTGGGCCAACCACTGCGGCTCAACAGCGAACTCTACACGGTGGTAGGAGTGTTAGCGCCGGGGATCGGGGACCGTTTTGATTTTGAGCTTTCGGTGCCGCTGGCGTTCCTGCCGGAACAGATTAATCACGATTATCACTGGTTGCTGGCCATGGGCCGGCTGAAGCGCGGGGTCACGCGGCAACAGGCGCAGGCGGACATGGATTCGGTGACCGCTCACATTGCGGAGTCGTATCCCACGTCGAATAAGGGTTGGGGCGCTTCGGTGGAACCGCTGCAGAATGATTTTCTTCCTCGCGAACGCATCCGTAATTTGTGGCTTCTGCTGGGAGCGGTCGGATTTGTGCTGCTGATTGCTTGCGTGAACATTGCCAACCTTCTGCTGGCCAAGGGAGCGGCGCGGCTGAAGGAGATTGCGATTCGCAGCTCGGTGGGAGCCGATCGCATACAAATTTTCGTGCAGTTTCTGATCGAGAGCCTAGTTCTGGCTCTGATCGGTGGCGGACTTGGAATCGCGCTCGGCGTGGGATTGCTGCGCGCAATTCTGAGCATTGTGCCGGAAGGGATCTTGCCGTCGGAAGCAAACTTCCAACTGGACATTCACGTGTTGGTAGTGGCGTTGGCGGCGACGACGCTGGCCGGACTGCTGTTTGGCTGCGCGCCGGCATGGTATGCGTCGCGGGTCGATCCGGGAGAATCGCTGAAGGAAGGTGGACGCACGCGGACGGGTTCAGGCAGTCACAAACTGCGGCGAGGGCTGATTACCGGTGAGTTCGCGCTGGCTTTGTCTTTATTGGCCGGGGCGGGGCTTGCCATTCACAGTTTTTGGAATCTGACGCGCGTCGATCTGGGAGTGCGCACGGATCATATCCTTGTCTTCGGGCTCGATCAGCCGCAGGGACGATTCAAAACCCCGGAAGAGATGAACGCGTACAACCAGCGGATGTTGAGCGTGCTGGGTTCGATGCCGGGAGTGTCGGACGTCGCCACCGTGACCGGTATGCCGCTGCGCAGTCCGAGCGACGGGATGCCATTCACGTTGGTGGGCGGGCCGACGTTTGCGGATCCGTCGCAACGGCCGGGCATGGGATTCCAATCGGTGTCGCCCGACTACTTTAAAACGTTCGGCATACAGGTGGTGAAGGGGCGCACCTTTACGGATCAGGACACGAGCAGGAGTGTGCGCGTCGCCATGGTGAACGAGGAGTTTGTCAGCCGTTACCTGAAAGGATTGGATCCGCTGCAGCAGCGCTTGCTGATCGAGGAGATCATTCCCGGATTGCCGAAGCTGGGTCCGGCGGTGGAGTGGCAGATTGTGGGAATCTTTCACAACGTCAGGTATGGCGATTTTCGGGATCCATTTCCCGAGGTGGATGTTCCCTTTGCGCAGTCGTTGTCGCCGAATGTGCACATTGGGGTGCGCACGGCGCAGGATCCGGCGGCGATGAGCAAGAGCGTTGCCGCGGCTGTGCATTCCGTCGATTCGCAGATTGCGTTAGCGAGGCTTCGGAGCCTCGATCAGGTGAAGGTTGAGTCGCTGGGCGAGGATCGGTACACGATGGTTTTGTTTGCGTGCTTTGCGGCAGTTGCATTGCTGCTGGCGGCGGTTGGCATCTATGGGCTGATGGCGTTCGCGGTGGCGCAGCGAACCAACGAAATCGGGTTGCGGCTGGCGCTGGGCGCGAGCCGGCTGAACGTGGTGTGGCTCATCCTGAGGGAAGCATCAATGCTGGCGGGAGTGGGACTTACGATCGGGCTGGCGGGATCGGCGTGGGTGGGGCGGACCATGCGTACAACTTTGTATGGAGTTGGCGCGATGGATTTCTCGGTGATCGTTTCTGTTGGCGTGATCTTGTTTGTGACGGCATTGTTCGCTTCGTATTTACCGGCGCGGCGGGCGGCCAGGATTGATCCGATGGCGGCATTGCGGACGGATTAGTCGAAAATCTTGAACCACAAAGGACACGAAGGTTCACGAAGGAAACCCCTTCTGATGGTTTTCTTTGTGAGCCATTGCGTCCTTTGTAGTTCGCGCTTTGGGGCGATTTATTCTAGCAATCTGCGCAGCTCTTGGAAATTGTGAACGACCTGATCTGCTCCGTTGCTGCGATAGAGGTCCTCGGGAAGAGATCTCGTGAGGGCGACGGTGGCGCGCAACCTTTAGGCGCTGTCCCGCCGTCGACAAAGGCCATTACCTTGGTCATCTTGGGGAAGGGTACGATTCGAGCGATCATGCTAGAGAGCGTACGCGAGGAAGTTCCCAGGGGAAAAACCTGCATGAACATTGATGACCTGCTTCGGATTGCGACGGAACGGAAAGCCAGCGACTTGCACTTGAAGGTAGGAAACTATCCTCACCTGCGCATTGACGGCGATCTGGTGCCGTTGACCGAGCAGCCGCGCATCACTGCCGAAGACATGCTGAATATGGCGTTCAGTATGATGTCGGCGCGGCAGAAGCAGAAATTCAAAGAGACTACGGAAATCGATATGGCGTACGGCGTGGCCGGACTGGGCCGCTTCCGTGTGAACATTTTTCAGCAGCGTGGCAACGTGGGACTGGTGCTGCGCGTCATTCCGACCAAGATTCGGGCGCTGGATGAATTGTTTTTGCCCAAGGTGGTGGAGCAGATCTGCGACATGCCTCGCGGGCTGGTATTGGTGACGGGCGTTACCGGCTCCGGTAAATCGACGACACTGGCAGCCATGGTGGATCGCGTGAACGCTTCGCGCGCGGAACACATCATCACGATTGAAGATCCCATCGAATTCCTGCACCGCGACAAGAAGGGGTACGTCAACCAGCGGGAAATTGGAGTGGACACGCCGGGATTCGGAGCGGCGCTGCGGGCTTCTTTGCGTCAGGATCCGGACGTGATCCTGGTGGGCGAAATGCGAGACCTGGAGACGATTTCGACCGCGCTGCATGCGGCCGAAACCGGGCACATGGTGTTCTCGACGCTGCACACGCTGGACGCGGTCGAAACCATTAACCGCGTTATTTCGATTTTTCCGCCGCCGGAGCAGAAGCAGATTCGAATGCAGTTGGCGGCGGTGCTACGCGCGATCATCAGCCAGCGCCTGGTGCGGCGCTGCGATTCGGAGGGCCGAGTTCCCGCGGTCGAAGTGATGATCAATACGGCCTACATTCGCGAGTGCGTGTTGGTGCCGGAAAAGACGCGGTCGATTCGCGACGCGATCGCGGCGGGCACGTCGCAGTACGGAATGCAGACATTTGACCAGTCGTTGTGGGATTTGTTCCAGGCGGGATTGGTGAACTACGAGACCGCGCTGGAGAACGCGTCGAACGCTGACGACTTCAAACTTCGGATGGCGGGGATTGCGTCGACGGCGGATATTTCGCGGAATTCGATGCAGTCGGCGGGGTTTGGGAATCGGTAGGAAGGCCTTCGGCTTCCGGGTTTCGGCTTCCGGAATTTTGGGTTCGCTTTTTTGTTGGGTTGCCTCCTTGAATGGGCGCGCGTTGAGCGCGCCTTTTGTTCTTTCCTTTGCCG
>Ga0070717_10002880_pt1 | contig 12205 bp, 12 predicted proteins | sample LARL113metaG_FD_71366 | JGI IMG/M metagenome (GOLD analysis project Ga0070717, IMG submission 71366) | Corn, switchgrass and miscanthus rhizosphere microbial communities from Kellogg Biological Station, Michigan, USA - LAR L11-3 metaG | ecosystem: Host-associated > Plants > Roots > Rhizosphere ...
AGCTCGTCGGGCACGCCGATGGCGGCCGACTCGGCGACCGCCGGGTCGCCGACGAGGACCGACTCCACCTCGGCCGGCCCCAGCCGCTTGCCGGCGATCTGGATCGTGTCGTCGGAGCGGCCGAGCACGTACCAGAGGCCGTCGTCCGCGACGTACGCCCAGTCGCCGTGCACCCAGACGCCGGGGAAGCGCGACCAGTACGTCTCCACGTAGCGCTCGCGGTTGCCCCAGAAGCCGCGCGTCATGCCCGGCCAGGGGCTCCGGACGGCCAGCTCGCCGACCTCGCCGCGCACGCTCCGGCCCTGTTCGTCGAGGACGTCGGCGGCCATGCCGGGCAGCGCCGCGAACGAGCACGGCCGGACCGGGCTGAGCACGTTGCCGCAGAGGATCCCGCCGGCGATCTCCGTCCCGCCCGTGTAGTTGATGACCGGGACGCGGCCGCCGCCGACCTCGCGGAAGTACCAGGTGAACGGCTCGGGGTTCCACGGCTCGCCGGTGCCGCCGAGGATCCGGAGGCTGGTCAGGTCGTGCCGGCGGGGGTGGTCAGGGCCGGCCGCCATCAGGCCGCGGACCAGGGTGGGGGAGACGCCGAGCACGGTCACCCGGTGCCGCTCGACCATCGCCCAGAGGCGGTCGGGCGCCGGCGTGTCGGGGGTGCCGTCGTACAGCACCATCGTGGCGCCCAGCAGCAGGGTGCCGAAGATCAGCCAGGGGCCCATCATCCAGCCGATGTCGGTGAACCAGAAGACCACGTCGTCGGGCTGGACGTCGAAGCAGTGGGCCATGTCCTGCGCGGTCTTGACCGGGAAGCCGCCGTGCACGTGGACCGCGCCCTTGGGCTTGCCGGTCGTGCCGCTGGTGTAGATGACCATCAGCGGCGCCTCGGGGTCGAGCACCTCGGTGTCGGGGGCGGCCTCATCGGCGCCGGCGCCGGTCAGCTCGGCCCAGTCGTGGTCGCGGCCCTCGGTCCAGGGCACCTCGCGGCCGACCCGGCGCAGCACGACGACGTGCTCGACGCCGGGGGCCTCGGCCAGGGCCTGGTCGGCGGTCTCCTTCATGTGGATGACGTTGCCGCGGCGGAAGAAGCCGTCGGCGCAGAGCAGGACCTTCGCCCCGCCGTCGTTCAGGCGGCCGGCGATGGCGCCGGGGCCGTAGCCGCTGAACAGGGGCAGGAAGATCGCCCCCAGCTTGGCGCAGGCGAGCAGGGCGACGGCGGCCTCGGGGACGAGCGGCAGGAAGACGGCCACGCGGTCGCCGGGGCCGACGCCGAGCCGGCGCAGCCCGGCGGCCAGCCGGCCGACCTCGGCCGCGAGCTCGCGGTACGTGAGGCGGCGGACCTCGCCGCCCTCGCCCTCCCAGACGACGGCGGCCTTGCCGGCGGTGGGGCCGTCCAGCCAGCGGTCCAGGCAGCTGTCCACGACGTTCATGCGGGCGCCGGGCCACCAGCGGGCCCACTCGACGCCGTCGCTCAGGTCCACGACCCGGTCGTAGGGCTCGCGGAAGCGGAGGCCGATGTCGTCCGCGACGGCGGCCCAGAACCACTCGACGTCCGTCGTCGAGCGGCGCTGCAGCTCCGCCAGGTCGGCGATGCCGTGGGCGTCCATGAACCGCCGGAGCCGGCTGTGGCGGACGACCTCGGGGGTCGGCTCCCAGAGGACGTCACCGATCACGACCGGCTGCATTGGTTTGGATTGTATGCCCGCTCCGGCCGCCGCGGCGTCGTGGGCGGCATGCCGCCCGCGACCTCCAGGGGGCGCCCGCCCCCGGCCCCGGCGGGCCGCCGCCTTCCGGCCGCGGGCGGCCGCCGTGGCCACCAGGCGGTCCGCTTCGCAGCGCAGCTCCCAGTAGTTGCGCCACGCGGCTCGCGAGCGGTGGACCGCCCGCACGGCGTTCTCCCGCGCTCGCGCCGCCCGCACCGCCTGGTCCTGGGCGCACGCCCACCGGTCCAGGGCCCTGCCGACCGTCAGCTGGACGCGCTGCCACCAGTCCGCGACCGCCGCCTGCTCCGCCGCCGGGGGCGCCGGGGGCAGCGACAGGAACTTCCACGCCCCGCCCTGGCGCAGGACCGTGAGCCGGGGCACGCCGCCCGGGCTGCCGGGCAGGGACCGCGGGCGCGGGTGGTGCGGGTTGGCCGCCATCAGCCGCGCCTGCATCGCGAAGACCAGGTGGTGCGCGGCCCTGACCGTTCGCGGCCGGTCGGCCGGGACCCGGCCCAGCCGGATCTGCAGCGAGCGGACCCCGTCCGCCAGGTCCGGCGGGCAGGCCGCCAGCTCGGCCAGCCGCAGCTCCTCGACCCGCTCCAGCAGGGCGTCGGACTCGGCCAGCAGCCGCCGGCGGTGGACCTCCGCGGCGTCGATGTCGTCCAGGATCTCGGCGAGTGCGCTCATGCCCCGCAGCGTAGAGGTGGCCGCCCGCCCAAATAAAGCCGCTCTTTACCAGGTTGGATGCCGGCCCGCGCCTGGCGGCGGCCGGTCGCCTGCCCGCGAGATGATGGTCAGGTGATCCTGCCGGCGACGCTCGTCGTGCTGGCCGGGGGCGACAGCCGGCGCATGGGCCGGCCCAAGGCCCTCCTGGCGGTCGCGGGCACGACGCTCATCGAGTGGCTGACCGCGCGCCTGAGCCCGGGGTTCGCGCACCTGGTCGTCGCCGCCCGCGACCCCGAGCGGGTGCCGGCGAGCCTGCGGCCCCACGTGGCGCCCGACCTGCACGCCGGCGCCGGCCCGCTGGCCGGCGTCGAGGCCGGCCTGGCCGCCTCGCCCCACGACGTCGTCGTCGCCGTCGCCTGCGACATGCCGGCCGTCACGCCCGACCTGCTCCGCCGGCTCCACGACGCCGCGGCGGGCGCCGACGCCGCCGTGCCCCGGATCGCCGGCCGGCCCGAGCCGGCCTGCGCCGCGTACCGCCGGCCGGCGGCTCGACCCATCGCCCGCGCGCTCGCCCAGGGCCGCCTGCGCGCGGCGGACGTCCTGGCCGACCTCAGCGTCCACTGGCTCGACGGCGAGGCCCCGGCGCTGTTCGCGAACATCAACACGCCCGCCGACTACGCGCGCTTCCTCGACGAGTACGCGCACGTACCGCCTGCCGAAGGGGAGCCACATGTGCCTCGCCGCGACCCGGCATAATCCAGGACAGGCACGCAGAACACGCCTGACCACACAACCAGTGAGGGCTCGCTCTTGAAGATTGTCGTAACCGTCAAGCAGGTCCCGGATCCGAACGCCCCCCAGGGTCTCGATCCCGACAACACGATCGCGCGTGACCGGGAAGTCGTGCTGGACCCGGGGGACGAGTGCGGCATCGAGATCGGTCTGCAGCTGAAGGAGGCGCACGGCGGCGAGGTCGTGTTGGTGTCGATGGGCCCCGAGAAGGCCCGCGACGCCATTCGCAAGGGCCTGTCGATGGGCGCCGACCGCGGCATCCTGATCACCGACGGGCAGCTGGCCGGGGCCGACGCGCTGCTCACGGCGCGGGCGCTCGCGGCGGCGATCGGGCCCGAGTCCGCGGACCTGGTCATCTGCGCCACCGAGTCGTACGACGGCTCGACCGGGATGGTGCCGCCGATGCTGGCCGAGCTCCTCGGCGTGCCCCAGCTCACGTTCGCCAAGCACGTGGAGGTGGCCGACGGCACGGTCACCGTGCACCGGCAGACCGAGGCCGGCTACCAGGTGGTCCAGGCGGCCACCCCCGGCCTCATCACCGTGACCGCCGGCATCGCGGAGCCGCGCTACGCCTCGCTCAAGGGCATCATGGCGGCGCGCTCCAAGGAGGTGCGGGTCGTCACCGCCGCCGACCTCGGCGTCGAGCGCGGGGAGGCGGCCGAGACGGTGGAGGGCATCGCCGACGCCGAGTCCAGGGCCGCCGGTGAGGTGGTCGAGGACGACGGCACGATCGGCGTGGAGAAGATCATCGGCGTGCTCCAGGCCGCCAAGGTCATCTGAGCGGAGGAGACATGGCGAAGATCCTGGTCTACGCGGAGCAGACGGAAGGCAGGCCGGCGAGCACCGCCCTCGAGCTGCTCACGAAGGCGCGCGAGCTCGGCGACGTCGCGGCGGTCGCGCTCGGCCCGGGCGCCCGGGAGGCGGCGGGGCCGCTGGGCAGGCACGGCGCGGCCCGCGTGCTGGTCAACGAGGACGCGGTGTTCGCGGAGTACCTCGCCGAGCCGGCGACGGACTGCCTGGCGGCGCTGGTCGGCGCCGAGTCGCCCGACCTGGTCCTGTTCGCGTTCAGCGCCGACTCCCGCGAGGTCGCCGGCCGGCTGGCCGCGCGGCTGGGCACCGGCCTCATCTCCAACGCGATGGACGTCGAGGCGCGAGACGGCGGCTTCGCGGCGAAGGTCCCGTACTTCGGCGGCGCCAAGGTCGCCACGTACCGGGCCAACGCCCGGCCGGCGATCGTGCTGGTCCGGCCCAAGTCGTTCGAGGCCGGCGAGAGCGGCGGCGACGGCGAGGTGGTCGAGGTGGCCGCCGGGGCCGGCGACGGCTCGAAGCGCGCGCGCATCGTCGAGACGAAGACCGAGGCCGCCGACAAGGTGAAGCTGGAGGACGCCCGGGTGGTCGTCTCCGGCGGCCGCGGCCTGGGCGGGCCCGAGAACTTCCACTACGTCGAGGAGCTGGCCGACGCCCTGGGCGGCGCCGCCGGGGCCAGCCGCGCCGTGGTGGACGCCGGCTGGGTGCCGTACGCGATGCAGGTCGGCCAGACGGGCAAGACGGTGCGGCCGGGCGTCTACATCGCGGCGGGCATCTCGGGCGCGATGCAGCACACGGTCGGCATGAAGGGCTCCAAGGTGATCGTCGCGATCAACAAGGACCCGGACGCCCCGATCCTGAAGATGGCGGACCTGGGCGTCGTCGGCGACGCGCTGAAGATCCTGCCCAAGCTGACCGAAGCGGTCAGGGCGAAGAGGGGCTCCTAGGGCGATCGAGCGAGCCCAGGCGGAGGAGCTGCTCGCCGAGCGGGCGAGGCTGCGCGAGGCGCGCGACTTCGCCGGCGCCGACGCGATCCGCGACCGCCTGCGCGACGGCGGCTGGGAGGTCGTGGACTCGCGCGAGGGCAGCCGGCTCCAGGAGGCGGAGCTGCCCCCGGCGCCGCGCGCCGTGACGATGCTGACGCTCGTCCACGGCTGGCCCGCGGACGCCGAGCGCTGGCTGGACGGCGTGCTCGCCCACACCGCCGGGCACGACTTCGAGGCGCTGCTGGCCGACAACTCGGGCGACCCGGACGTCGCCGCCCGGCTCGCGGCCCGGAAGGGCGAGCGCGTGCGCGTCCTGACGATCGACCCGCCGGCGGGCTGGGCCGAGGCGGCCAACCAGGCGCTGGAGGCCGCGGCCGGCGAGACCGTGGTCCTGTTCGACCCCGGCGTCGAGCTGCACGGCGACGCGGCCGGCCCGCTGATGGCGGCGCTGGCGCAGCCCGGCGTGGCGGTGGCGGGCGCGTTCGGCGTGCGCTGCGAGGGCCGGATCGGCCACTTCCACGCCAACGAGGGGCCGGTCGTGGACGCGGTCGAGGGCTACGTCCTGGCGTTCCGGCGGCAGGAGGCGCTCGACGCGGGCGGGTTCGACCGGAAGTTCCGGTTCTACCGCCTGGCCGACTTCGAGCTCTGCTTCAAGCTGCGCGACCGGCTGGGCGGGACCGCGGTCGTCGTGCCCGGGGTGCCGGTCGAGCGCCACGAGCACCGGCTCTGGGAGGCGCTCGACGAGGAGGAGCGGGAGCGGCGGTCGCGGCGCAACTACTACCGGCTGCTGGAGCTCTGGGGAAAGCGGCAGGACCTCATAACGCGATGAATGGGAGAACGCGATGAGCGAGCGGAAGACGACGTTCCCCCCCACCCGAACCCTCCCCCGCGAGGGGGGAGGGACATGAAGATCGGCGCGGCGATCTTCCCAACCGACCGGGGCATCCATCCGGCGGAGCTGGCCCGCGAGCTGGAGGCGCGCGGCTTCGAGTCGATCTGGCTGCCCGAGCACACGCACATCCCCGTCAGCCGCCGGACGCCGTACCCGGGCGGCGGCGAGCTGCCCGACTACTACGCCCGCGCGCTCGACCCGTTCGTCGCGCTCGGCGCCGCCGCCACCGCCACCACGAGGCTGCTGCTGGGGACGGGCGTCTGCCTCGTGGTCGAGCGCGACCCCATCGTCCTGGCCAAGGAGGTGGCGTCGCTCGACTGGCTGTCCGGCGGCCGGGTGCTGTTCGGCGTCGGCGGCGGGTGGAACCGCGAGGAGATGCGCAACCACGGCACCGACCCGGCGACGCGCTGGGAGCTGATGCGCGAGCGGGTCCTGGCCATGAAGGAGATCTGGACGCGCGACGAGGCCGAGTTCCACGGCCGGTTCGTGGACTTCGGCCCGATCTGGTCGTGGCCCAAGCCGGTCCAGCGCCCGCACCCGCCGGTCGTGGTCGGCGGCGACGGCGCGACCACGTTCGACCGGGTCGTCGAGTACGGCGACGGCTGGATGCCGATCATCCGGCCCGGCGGCGCCGCGCCGTTCCCGGACCGGATCGCCGAGCTGCGCCGGCGCTGCGAGGACGCCGGCCGGCCGCCGGTGCCGGTCACGGCCTGGGCGAGCACCCGCATGGAGGACGCCGACGTGGAGGAGCACGAGCGGCTGGGCGTGGACCGCGTGATCGTGGTGCTGCCTCCCGACGACCGCGACCGCACGCTGCGCGCCGTCGAGCGCTACACGCCCATGGCCGCGCGATATGCGTGACCCGGACACGGGCCTGTTCGTCGCCCGGGCGCCCATACAATCCGCCTCGTGACCGACGAGTTCGCCACCCGCGTCGAGGACCTGCGCGAGCGCCGGTCGCGCAACCTCGGGATGGGCGGCCCCGAGCGCATCGCCCGCCAGCACGAGCGCGGCAAGCTGACGGTCCGGGAGCGCCTGGACCTGCTGTTCGACCCGGGCTCGTTCATCGAGTTCGGCCTGCTCGCGCACCAGCAGTCGATGCGCGGCAACCAGGCGGCGGCGCCCGAGCAGACGCCCGCCGACGGCGTGGTCACCGGCCACGGGCTGGTGGACGGCCGCCAGGTCTGGGTGATCGCGTACGACTTCACGGTGATGGCCGGCTCGATGGGCGCGGTCGGCGAGCAGTACAAGTGCGCGCGCGTCCGCGAGATGGCGATGCGCTACCGGAAGCCGATCGTGTGGCTGCTCGACTCGGCCGGGGCGCGCATCCAGGAGGCGGCCGGGTCCACGTTCGCGGGCTCGGGGCAGCTCTTCTTCGACCAGGTGACCATGTCGGGCGTGATCCCGCAGGTTGCCGCGATGCTCGGCCCCTGCGCGGCGGGCACCGCGTACATCCCGGGACTGTCCGACTTCGTGCCGATGGTCAAGGGCACGAGCAGCATGTCGCTGGGCGGCGCGCGGCTGGTCAAGGCGGCGACCGGCGAGGACGTCACGGACCACGACATGGGCGGCTCCCAGGTCCACTGCTACGAGTCGGGGGTGGGGGACAACGAGGTCCAGGACGACGCCGAGTGCATCGCGACCGTCCGCCGGTTCCTGTCCTACCTGCCCTCCAGCAACACGGACGAGCCGCCGTACGTGGCGTGCGACGACCCGCCCGACAGGCTGGTCGAGGGCCTGGAGAAGATCGTGCCCGCCAACCCCCGCGCCGCGTACGACGTGCGCCGGGTGGCGCGCGCGATCGCCGACCGCGACTCCTGGTTCGAGGTCAAGCCGACGTGGGCGAAGAACATCGTCGTCGGCCTGGCCCGGGTCGGCGGCCACGCGATCGGCGTCGTCGCCAACCAGCCGATGCAGAAGGGCGGCATCCTGGACTGCGACGCGGCCGACAAGGCGGCCCGGTTCATCCGGATGTGCGACACGTTCAACGTGCCGCTGGTCTACCTGGTGGACGTGCCCGGCTTCCTGGTCGGCTCGGCCGTCGAGAAGCAGGGCATCATCCGCCACGGCGCCAAGATGCTGTACGCGACGTCGGAGGCCACGGTGCCCAAGATCACCGTCGTGATGCGCAAGGCGTACGGCGCCGGCTACTTCGTGATGTGCGGCCGCGGGTACCACCCGGACGTGCTGGTGGCCTGGCCGTTCGCCGAGATCTCGGTGATGGGGCCCGAGGGCGCGGTCAACATCATCTTCAACAAGCAGATCGAGGCGGCGGAGGACCCGGCCGCGACGCGGGCCGCGTATCTGCAGCAGATCCGGGACACGATCAGCCCCTACATCGCGGCCGGCTGGGCGATGATCGACGACGTGATCGAGCCGGCGGAGACCAGGCGAGTGATCGTGCGGGGCCTGGAGCAGGCGCGCGGCAAGCGCGTCGAGCGGCCGTGGCGGAAGCACGGGAACATCCCGGTATGAGCGGCACGGTCGTCGTCTCGGCGGCGCTCACCGGCGCGCTGACCCGCCGCGAGCACTGCCCGGCGATCCCCTACACGCCGGTCGAGATCGCCGAGGAGGCGCGGCGGGCGGCCGAGGCGGGCGCCGCGATCGTGCACATCCACGCCCGCGCGGACGACGGGTCTCCGACGTGGTCGCCAGCCACGTTCGCCGCGATCAGGGCCGAGGTGCGGTCGCGGACGGACGTGGTCGTCAACTTCTCGACCGGCGCGGTCGGCATCCCCGCCGAGGAGCGCATCGCGCACATCCGCGAGAGCCGGCCCGAGATGGCCGCCCTGAACATGGGCTCGATGAACTACGCGATCTACTCGGAGCGGCGCAAGGCGTTCTATCACGACCACGTGTTCGCCAACCCGTTCTCCGACATCCGGTTCTTCCTGGAGACGATGAACGACTCGGGCGTGCGGCCCGAGATGGAGTGCTTCGACTGCGGCCACATCGGCAACACGGCGCCGCTGATCGACCTGGGCGTGCTGCGGCCGCCGTACCAGTTCAGCCTGGTCATGGGCGTGCTGGGCGGCATCCCGGGCACGGTGCGCAACCTGGTCCACCAGGCCGGGTCGCTGCCGGCGGGCTCGCACTGGCAGGTCATCGGCATCGGGCTGAACCAGTGGCCCCTGCTGGCGGCGGCGGTCGGCCTCGGCGGCAACGTGCGGGTGGGGCTGGAGGACAACTTCTACCTGGAGGCCGGGCGGATGGCCCGCGGCAATGGCGACCTGGTCGAGAAGGCGGTCGCGATGTGCCGCGAGCAGGGCCGAGAGGTGGCGTCGATCGCCGAGGCGCGCGAGCGGCTCGGACTGCGCGCGGAGGAGGAGCAGGAGTGACCGAGGTCAAGGCGGAGCTGGTCGGCAACGTCTGGAAGGTCGAGGCGCAGGAGGGCGACCAGGTGGAGGAGGACGACGTCCTGGTCATCCTGGAGTCGATGAAGATGGAGATCCCGGTGACGGCGCCCTCCGCCGGCACCGTGCGCGAGATCCGGGTCCGGGAGCAGGACGTGGTCCAGGAGGGCCAGGTCATCGCAGTTATCGAGTAAATGCAAGAGGGGGCAGGCCCCCTCTTCCGGAACACCCCCGCTGATCCGGGACGCTTGGGGCGCCTGCGGCGCATCGCTCCGCGTCCGGGTGCACGAGGTGGCGATGCGGCGAAGACGGACCCACACGCTCGGGCGAAGCCCTTGCTTGCCGCTGGCCTGGAATCCGATTTGAGCGGCCCCGAGCTCCGCCGCCTCGCCACCCGCCTCCCCGCGCGCCTGGCCGCCGTCGCGGCCGCGGTGCCCGGCCGCGCCCGCTCCGTCGCCGACGTGGGCGCCGGCGACGGCCAGCTGGCCCGCCACCTGGCCGCCCGCGGCCTGCGCGTGGTCGCGACCGAGCGGCGGCCCCCCTCGTACGCCCGCCTCCGCGTGGCCCTGCCGGGTCTCGATTGCCGGCTGGGCGAGGGCCTGGAGGTGCTCCGGCCCGGCGAGGTCGAGGGCGTGGTGCTGGCCGGGATGGGCGGTCACTCGATCGCGCGCATCGTGGACGCGTCGCCCGCCGTCGCCGGCGCGCTCGACTGGCTCGTGCTGCAGCCGCAGCAGCACGCCGACCGCCTGGTCGCCTGGCTGGAGGCCGCCGGCTGGCGCATCGACGCGAGGGACATCGCGGTCCAGGGGCGACGTTCATATACAGTGCTGCTCGTCACCGGGCATGAACGTTCCTGAGCTCGCTCTCCACCATCAACGCCTGGACCAGCGCGCCGCGCTGCTGCGCGGTCAGATCGAGCGCCTGCGCGAGGTGCTGGCCACGGACCCCGTGGCCGACCGCCTGGAGCGCGAGGTCGCGGCGGGCGAGGCCGAGCGCCGCGAGCTCGACCTGGGCCTCCGCGAGCGGGAGCGGGAGGCCGAGGCCCAGCGCACCCGGCTGCGCGGCCGCGAGCGTGAGCTGATGAGCGGCCGGATTCGTAATCCCACCGAGTTGACGAAGCTGAACGAAGAGGTGGACCACCTGAAGGCCGCCCTCCGCGTGCACGAGGACGGCGAGCTCGAGCTGATGGAGCGGCAGGAGGCGCTGGAGGTGGACCTGGCCCGGCTGGGCCGGGAGCTGGTCGCCGCCCGGGAGCGGACGGCGGCGGCCACCCCCGAGCTGATGGAGCGCCTGGAGCGGCTGGAGCGCGAGCTGGCCGAGGTCGAGGCGGAGCGCGACGCGACGTGGGAGCGCGTGCCGGCGGACTGGCAGACCGCGTACCGCCGCGTCCGCAGCCGGCAGTCGGACCCCGTCGCGGAGGTGGTGAACGGCCAGTGCGGCGCCTGCCGGGTCGCCCTGACGTCGAGCGGCATGCAGGCCGTGCGCCGGGCCGCGCTCATCCAGTGCGACAACTGCGGCAGGATTCTCGTCGTCACATGAAGGTCCTGCGTCTCTACACCGACGGCGGCTCGCGCGGCAACCCCGGGCCGGCCGGGCTCGGCATGGTCATCGAGGACGACCAGGGCATGCGGCTCTGGGGCGGCCACCGCTTCGTGGGCACGGCCACCAACAACCAGGCCGAGTACCTGGCGCTGATCGCCGGCCTGCGCAAGGTCGCCGAGTGGCGGCCGGACGCGCTCGAGGTCTACATGGACTCGGAGCTGGTCGTGAAGCAGGTCAGCGGCCGCTACAAGGTCCGGAACGCCGACCTGCAGCCGCTCCACACGCAGGTCGTGGGCCTGATGCGCGGCTTCCCGCGGGTCAACGTGAGCCACGTGCCGCGGGAGCGCAACCGCGGCGCTGACGCGCTGGCCAACCGGGCCATGGACGAGGGGACTGGAAAGAGCGCCTGACCCGGTAACATCCGGGTGGGTCGAGGCGGACAGGTGACCGCTCCGCCCCCTAGCGGGGCGGGGAGGAAAGTCCGGGCTCCAGAGAGCAGGGCGCTGGGTAACGCCCAGTCGGGGTGACCCGAAGGAAAGTGCCACAGAAAGACACCGCCGGCCCCCCGGGCCGGTAAGGGTGAAATGGTGGGGTAAGAGCCCACCGGCGGCCGGGTGACCGGCCGGCCAGGTAAACCCCGCCCGGAGCAAGACCAAATAGGAGGGCGCCAACAGGCTGCTCGCCGAGCCCTCGGGTAGCGGTCGCTGGAGGCGCCGGGAGACCGGCGCCCAAGATAGATGGTCACCGCCCCCGGGCGACCGGGGGAACAGAACCCGGCTTATCGTCCGCTCTCGACCCACCAGGGCGGCACCGCTGTGACGGGGAGCTGGAGTTCCGCGTCGGGACGGGGGAGGGGAACCTTGCGCACTCTCCCGGCGTCCTCAGATGGCGGCGTCGGCCGGTTCGGCCGCCCGGAGGTGGTCCGCCAACCGCCGCATCGACTCGGTGAGCTGCCGCCGCATGTAGGCGCGCACCAGGGGCGCGGCGATCCGCTCGCTCAGCGGCGCCCGCCGCCAGGCGTACTCGAACAGCACCCTGGTGCCCCCGCCGGGCAGCTCTTCGAGCGTGTAGGTCCCGGTGCCCTGGCGGCGTCCGCCGGCGCCGACGTTCTCCTCCGCGATCGTGGAGGGCGCGCTGGCCGAGACGGTGTGGATGTCCACCACGTCCCCGCCGGCCGCCCTGGTGCGCACCCGGGCCCGGGAGCCGACGCCGCGCGCCGGACCGGAGAGCTGCCAGTCGACCATGAAGTGGTCGTTGAACGTCTGGTGGTTGGCCATCACGTCGAGGAAGTCGTAGACCTCCTCCCGGGGCCGAGGGACGGCGACGGCGACGCGGACAGGCTTCATGTACCAGATGGTACATTTTTGCGATGAGCCGCGCGGACCGGAGGCGGGAGCTGCTCGACCGGGCCATCGAGCACGTGGGGAAGGCCGGCATCGGCGACCTCAGCCTCCGCGCCCTGGCCGC
>Ga0070717_10002881_pt1 | contig 12205 bp, 12 predicted proteins | sample LARL113metaG_FD_71366 | JGI IMG/M metagenome (GOLD analysis project Ga0070717, IMG submission 71366) | Corn, switchgrass and miscanthus rhizosphere microbial communities from Kellogg Biological Station, Michigan, USA - LAR L11-3 metaG | ecosystem: Host-associated > Plants > Roots > Rhizosphere ...
GGTGAATACTCTGCTTGATTTCTCCCGCATCGAGGCGGGACGCGTGCAGGCGGTTTATCAAGCCACTGACTTAGCGGGATTTACGGCTGAGCTGGCAGGCGTTTTCCGCTCTGCTACGGAAAGAGCTGGTTTACAGCTGTCAGTCGACTGCCGCAATCTCAGGGAGCCTGTGTATGTGGACCGCGACATGTGGGAGAAGATCGTTCTTAATCTGATGTCCAACGCCTTCAAGTTCACTTTCGAGGGCGAGATCGCCGTGAGCATCGATCGCTGGGATGACTTCGCGGAACTGCGGGTTCGCGACACGGGCGTAGGCATACCGACGGAAGAGATACCGAAGCTGTTCGAGCGCTTTCATCGTGTGCCGAGCACGCACGGCCGCACAAACGAGGGCAGCGGAATTGGCCTGGCGCTGGTGCAGGAATTGATCAAGCTTCACGCGGGATCGATCAGGGTGGAAAGTGTGGTGGGTCAAGGCACGACTGTTATCGTGACGATTCCCCTCGGACAGGATCACCTGCCCAAGCACCAAGTCGGGGCGACGCACAGCGTCTCGTCGACGGTAGTGGGTCCAATGCCATTCATCGAAGAGGCACTCCGGTGGCTTCCTGAATCGGCGGTTGTTGATACGCCTTCCGACCGAGATGAGGTGCTTCCGACGCTACCGCGGGGAGCATTCGAAGCGGGGCGGCGTGCGCGCATCCTGATTGCTGACGATAACGCGGACATGCGTCAATATCTCACGCGGCTGCTTGCGGAGCACTATCGGGTAGATACAGCCGCGGATGGGAAATCGGCCATCGCGAAAGCGCGGGAACGTCCTCCGGACCTTGTTCTGAGCGACATCATGATGCCGGAGTTCGATGGTTTCGAGTTGTTGAAGCATCTGCGCGCGGACGAGAAGACCCGCGGTATCCCGGTGGTTCTGTTGTCGGCGCGTGCCGGAGAAGAATCGCGCGTGGAAGGAATGCGGGCGGGAGCGGACGACTACTTGGTGAAGCCGTTTTCTGCGCGCGAGCTTCTGGCCCGCGTGGGCGCACGTCTGGAGATCGCTCGCTTGCAGAAGCAGGCCGAGGCGCAATTGCGCGCCAACCAGGCGGAGCTCGAACTGAAAGTGCAGGAACGAACCGGCGAGCTTTCTATTGCGAGCCAGGAATTACGCGAGCTTTCAGCGCGCATCTTGCAGGCGCAGGATGAGGAGCGGCGGCGCCTGGCGCGCGAGTTGCACGACGGAGTCGGTCAATTACTGGCCGCGGCGAGCATGGAAGTAGCCAATGTAGTCGACGCCAGCGGGCCAATGTCGGATGGGGCGGACTCGGCGGCCAACCTGGAATCGTTGATTAAACAGGTGAACCAGGAGATTCGCACGATGTCGTACTTGCTCTATCCTCCTTTGCTGGATGAAGTCGGTCTGAATTCGGCATTGGCCGAGTACGTCCACGGGTTTTCACAGCGCAGCGGGATCGAGGTCTCGCTGGATGTGGCGTCCCATTTCCCTCGCTTGGAGCGTGATCTGGAGTTGTGCGTGTTCCGAATCGTTCAGGAGTGCCTGACGAACATCCATCGACATGCGGAAAGTGAGACGGCGCTGATTCGGATTACGTGCGACGATGAGGCGCTGAAACTTGAGGTTCGCGATCGGGGAAAGGGCATATCGGCGGAGAAACTGGGGGGGATTCAGTCGCAAGGTCTCGGAGTTGGAATCCGCGGGATGCGCGAGCGGGTGCGGCATTTTGGCGGAGAGATTACTTTCATATCCGATAGCTCCGGCACTACTGTGTGTGTGGTCGTTCCCATCTTGAACAGCGGTGCCCAGGTGCAAGGCAGTCAACAAGCGCAAGCTATCGCTTAGGATGCGATAGGCTTCCCGTCGGTCCGTGTAGTTTTCCTGAAAAGGTCAAAATCCCCACCCTAAAATCGCGAAGGGGGCGATTTTATGATGGGGCATCCTCGAATCAATTCGGGTGGAAAGGTTTGTTAGAATTCCGGCCATGAAAAGACGGACATTGCTGCAGAGTATTCCGACGGTCGCGTTGCTTTCGCCCGCGGTTTGGGCGGCGAGGATCGCGAACTCGAACAACAGTGGCGAAACGAGCGAGGGAGCGGGTGGAGTCTTCGAACTGCGTGTGTATCATGCGGTGCCCGGACGGTTGGGAGATCTGCTGGCTCGGTTTCGCGACCACACGACAAAGCTTTTTGAGCGGCACGGGCTAGAAAACGTCGCTTACTGGACGCCGACGGATGATCCAGAGAAGAACAAGACGTTGATCTACATCCTGCGACATCCCAGCCGAGAGGCAGCGGCGAAGAATTGGAAGTCGTTTCAGGATGATCCCGAATGGAAGAGCGTGAAAGAGAAATCGGAAGCGAATGGGCCGCTGGTTGAGAAGATTGATTCGACGTATATGGTGATGACGGATTTCTCCCCACAGGGTCTCTCTCGGAAATAAGGGGAGATCTTCACATTCAGAGCTCGCAGACATTGACCCTTGCAAAGGCTCTAACCACAGAAGGACACAGAGGGACAGAGGAATTTCCATGAACCTCGAGAAGTCGATTGGTGCTTTCTTACAGGGCCGTCGGCCGGGTGAGCTCGAGACAACCTAGCGTAAAGCGGTAGGGAAAAGGGCTGGGTTCGTTTGTCTTATAGATGCCGTCGAAAAAAACGAACATTCGATTCGGATCGGCTTCGCTGAATTGGACAGAAGGCTTCCAGGGGCCGGAGTGCCAGCCGTGATTCTCTGCGGTCATGATCTGAATGGGATTGGACCTGTCGGAGAATTCATTCGAAGGGTGATCACAACGACACCACCAAAGGCCCGTTTCGGTTGGGGGCTCTGAGGCTGCGAGCCAGACTCTTGAGAGCACCGCTTCGTAGTGGTCTCCTGCTTTGATTGGCCGGAAGTCAAACAGCTTCATGTCCGGTGGGGCGAAAATCTTGCGTTTCGTCCAGTTGGTGCAGCCATCTGGACTTTCAGAATATCCGTGGACGAGATAGTCCCCATGATTGGAACCTGCGACGTACCACATCTTCCATTTGCCATCGGCGTAGACCAAATTGGGTTCGTAGACGCTTCCGCGCTCCCAATCTTCTTCCGCCTTGAAAACTGGCGCAGGTTGATCGATCCAGCGGGTGCCGTCCCACTCCAGATATCCGATCGTGTACGGGCCCCAGACCTGCTCGTCACCGCCAGCGTAATAGATGCGTTCAATCCAGATCTGGCTGCGGGGATCCCATCCGCGAACGTAGGAAGGGCAGTGGCCGCCGCCTTTCAGATCCCCGGCCTGGCTTTGCTGGTATCCAGCCAGCAGGGCGATCTTGGTGGGATCATGTTCGTCGGACGTGAGCTTCCAACCTGTGGCGGCGAGTGGTGCGCCCGGTGAAAGGGAAGCGCTGAAGAGATGGATTCCCGGTTTACCCACGACTGTGCCGGCGAGGCACATCCACCAGCGACCATCGCGGTCCGCGACCGTCGCATCGGTGACATTTCCGGGATCAGTGAGTGGGGCGAAGCCGTCGGCGGGATCGAAAATCTTTGTCTTGTTCAGCATTGTCGATGGAGGACGGTGGTGGCTTCCAATCATCTCAATATTGTCACACTGTGTACTCATTGGGTAACCGGGGCGAGATGCAACTCCGGTTTCTTCTTTTACAATCCAAGAAATAGGACTCGGGAAATTTCGCGTGGTGAGGCATATGAAAAGACTTCTGCTGTGGGCGGTTGTGGTGGCGTTCGCGTCGGTGGCGTTGGCGGCCGATGAGGCAAAGGAATCGAAGGCTGTCGATCGGGCGCAGGGAGCAGGCGATGTTCTCAACGAAATCCAGTCGGCGCCGGATTCGGGTATTCCCCAAAACATTCTGAGCAGGGCAGAGTGCGTCGCGGTGGTACCGTCGATGCTGAAGGGCGGGTTTGTCTTTGGCGCGAAGTACGGGCGCGGACTTGCGAGTTGCCGGACTCCAAAAGGATGGAGTGCGCCGGCGTTCTTTGTCGTCGAGGGGGGCAGCTTCGGGTTCCAGATCGGAGGACAGGCGGTCGATCTGGTGATGCTCATCATGAATAACGACGGGATGCAGCATCTTCTGTCGAGCCAGTTTCAGTTGGGCGCGGACGCTTCCGTAGCGGCGGGACCAGTTGGTCGTCATGCGGAAGGGGATACCGACTGGAAAATGCGCGCCCAGGTGCTGACTTATTCGCGGGCGCGGGGGGTATTTGCCGGAGCTACCTTGAACGGCGCGGTCGTGAAGCAGGACAAGGACAGCACACGCGAATTCTACGGGCATATGGTGACGTTTAAAGCGGCCCTCACAGGCGAAGTGGAGCCGCCGGCGGGAGCGAATCCGTTCTTGAGTTCGCTGGCGAAGTGGGCAGTGGAAGCGGCGAAGTAGTTGTTAGTCCCGAGTCGCTAGTCCCGAGTTTTGAGTCAGTGGACGTGATTACCTTTCGGGTCCTTCATGAGTTCTCCAATCATCGCTCCGCCGCTAGCAGGATCGGTTATTGGCGCTGTCGGCGCTGATTTTGTGATCGCGGAGTGGAAAGATGCGGGAGGTCCTACCGGACCGCCGCGTTGGATTGCGCCGCTCCATCTTCATCGCACGGATGACGAGGCGTGGTATGTGCTCGAAGGGACGTTGTGTGTCCGGGTGGGGAACGATGTTGTGGAGGCGAAGGCCGGATCTGCAGTATTCGTGCCGCGCGGCACAACACACACATATTGGAATCCCGGTCCTGGACTCGTGCGCTACCTGCTTGTAATGACTTCTAACATCTATTCGTTGATCCAAGACATACACGCCATGACGGAACGGTCTCCGGCGGCACTCAAGGCGGTGTTTGAGCGGCATGACTCGGAATTGTTGGGGTGAGCAGTTCTCTTTTGCCCCTCCGGGGCTGACGAATCTTCCCGTTCTTCCCACGGCTTACGCCGCGGGCTTCATTCTTACTCCGCTTCGCGGCTTGTTAGGTGCTGACATCCTGTGTTGAATGCAGGATTCCGAGTGCGGAAGGCTGAATCGTGAGTGCTGCGCGTGGTACATTGAGCCTTCCCTAATGCGCCGGAGACTGGAATATGCGGCAGCGTGGCCGTTTTTGAAGATGATGGGCATTCTGCCGCGACCTGTTTCGCGCGCGTTTGCCATTGGCATTGCTCAGCTTGTGTATCTGCTGCACTTTCGGTTGCGGCAGGTCGGCATGCGGAATCTTGCCATGGCCTTTCCCGAGAAAAACGAGACGGATCGGCGCCGAATCCTGCGCGGCGTGTTCACTTCGCTGGGACGGCAGCTTGCCGAGTTGTGCCAGTTTCCGCGATATACGTCCGCGAATGTCGATGAAGTCGTGGTGTACGACGGGCTCGAACATTTTGAGAAGGCGTATGCACGTGGAAAGGGAGTGCTGTTTCTTACGGCGCACTTCGGGGCATGGGAGCTTTCGGCGTTCGCGCATTCCCTGCACGGGCATTGGCTGCATGTGGTGATGCGGCCGATGGACAATGTGTATCTCGACCAGTTGCTGCAGAGCTATCGCACGATGCACGGAAACAAAGTCGTTCCCAAGGATGACTTCGTGCGCGGGCTGCTCGGAGCGATGAAATGCGGAGAGACCGTGGGAATATTGATGGACACGAATATGACTCCGCCCCAGGGCATTTTCGTGGATTTCTTCGGGATTCCAGCTTGCACCGCGAGTGGACTGGCGCGGATCGCGCTGCGCACGGATGCAGCGGTTGTGCCGGGTTTCACGATCTGGGATGAAAGGCTCGGGAAGTATCGGCTGCGGTTTGATCGTGCCGTCGAGTTAGTGCGCACCGGTGATCTTGAAGCGGACATCGTTGCGAACACGCAGAAGTTTACGAAGGTGATCGAGGAGTATGTGAGGAGGTATCCGGAGCAGTGGTTGTGGGTCCATCGGCGGTGGAAGACGAGGCCGGAGGGACAGCCGCCGCTCTATTAAGACGCTCCCCATTTCTTTCCGCCGTAGCCTACCTGAAATCCCTGATCGATTCGAGATATCAGCCCTACTACGCTGAGGTGAGCGAAGCTGATTGAGAGTAGAGCAGGCGATCAGCGAGCGGTTCGTGGGAACGGGAAGAAAGATCGGATCCCTCGTCGTGCGCAGATTCGAGCGGAGTCCTGCTCCGCAAGGAGGTCATAGCGATGTTCAATAGGGTCGCAAGGATGGCTGTGAAAGCCCTGCCGGATGTAATTTCCCCGCGGGGCCACGCTGTTATCGATTACATGATCGCCGGTGCGTTCTTTGGGACGGCGGGATTGTTCTGGAGGCGGAACAAACGCGCCGCCATGGCATCGTTGTTGTGCGGAGGCGCGCAGCTCGGGGTGAGCATGCTGACGGATTATCCCGGAGGAGCGCGTCGAGCGATCCCGTTCTCGACGCGGCGCAAACTCGATCTCGGGCTGGCAGCGATAACGGCAGCTATGCCTGAGTTGCTCAACTTCAAGGACGAGCCGCAGCGAAAGTTCTTTACCACGCAAGGTGTGCTGATCACGGTGGCCAACGAAATGACCCGATTTCCGAAGGCGAGTGATTACCGATTAAAGGAACGCCGGAGAGTCGCCTAGGTTGGTTCGGCTTATGTTCAGCGGTGCTGTGAGCCCGCAGCGTTGAGTGCTCCGCATCGCTAAGGTCGCGGGTCGGACGAAGGCGTCCGCCCTTACACAGGCTGGGTTCCATTACAATCAATGCGTCATGGAAACTTTGGCGCAGACTCCTCCTCCTACTCTTGAGAGCATTGCTGCTTTGGAGCGGCAATATTTATTGCAGACCTATAGCCGGTATCCCGTAGTGTTGCATCGCGGGAAGGGTGTTTTTCTCTTTGACATCGAAGGAAAGAAATATCTCGACTTTGTTGCTGGAATTGGGGTGAATGCGCTGGGGCATGCGCATCCGCGAATCGTGAAGGCGATTCGGGATCAGGCGGTGAAACTGATTCATGTGTCGAATCTTTATTACCACGAGTATCAGGGGCCGCTCGCCGAACGATTGTGCAAGCTCTCGGGGTTGGACCGCGCGTTCTTTTCGAACAGCGGGACGGAGGCAATCGAGGGATCGATCAAGCTGGCGCGGCTGGCGGGGCATCGCGCGGGTGGGGATGCGAAGAGCAAGCTGGTCGCGCTCGAAGGTTCGTATCACGGGCGGACATTTGGGGCGCTGTCGCTTACCGGACAGGACAAGCATCGCAAGGGATTTGAGCCGCTGCTGGAAGATGTCACGTTCGTGAAGCAGAACGACATTGAAGGGCTGCGGGCAGCGGTGAACGACAACACGTGCGCGATCGTGCTGGAACCGATCTTTGGCGAGGGCGGCATTTTCGAGTGCTCGGTGGAGTTCCTGCAGGAGTGCCGGGCGCTGGCGGACCGGCATCGGGCGGCGCTGATTTTTGACGAGATTCAGTGCGGTCTGGGACGGACGGGAACGATCTTCGCGTTTCAGAGCTTTGGAGTGACGCCGGATATTGTGGCGATTGCAAAGCCAATTGCGGCCGGTTTGCCGCTGGGCGCTTTCATCGCAAAGGAGGAATTCGCGACGGCGATTTCGCCGGGGCAGCATGGGACCACGTTCGGAGGAGGTCCGTTGGCCTGCCGCATTGCGCTGGAGTTTTTCTCGATTGTGGAGGAAGAGAAGCTGCTCGAGAATGTGAATCGTGTTGGGGCGTATTTGAACGACAAGTTGAAAGAGCTGGTGACGAAACGATCTGTCGCCGTAGGAGTTCGCGGGCGCGGGTTTATCCAGGGGATTCAGTTGGAGGTTCCGGCGCGTCCGATTGTGGATGAAGGACTGGCGGAGGGGGTTTTGTTCAATGTGACCCACGACACTGTGGTGCGATTTCTCCCGCCCTATATGCTCGAAGAGAAGCACGTGGATAAAGGGATTCGGGTGCTGAGGAAATTACTGGGGAAGATCAAGCAGGCTGGTAGGAATTGAAAGTCGCACCTCGGATGTGGATTCGGTTGAGCGTATAGGGATCCTTCGGCGCGCAAACTGCGCGTTCGTCAGCGTGACAACATTGTTTTATCTGGCCGCATAAGATCGAGATGACAGCGTTTTTCGTGTGGCACAAAAATCGGGGAGCCGAAGCTCCCCAAAGTGAAGCGACAGAGGCGTTGTTTCACTTAAATAGAAGGCGGGAGTGGGGAAAAGAGTTGTCCTTGGATGAAGAATTTAGCGGGCGGGAAGAGGAGGGTAGCGCGGTTGGCGAGCCGGCAATGGGGGGCGCGTCGGCAGACTACAGGGGGCCCTTCGGCAAGCTCAGGGCAGTCTCTGCGGCGAGCAAAGTGCGATCTTCTCAGGATGACAACGGCTCTAGCAGATTTGTGGGGGACGAGATTGAGGAGTGCTGGATGGCGTTCGACGGGGCGCGGATGCGGTATCTGCGTTCAGGGTCGGGGCCTCCACTGATTCTGCTGCATGGGTTGATGGGGTATTCCTTCTCATGGCGCTTCGCCATGCCCGCGCTGGCGCCCTTTCGTACCTGCTACGCGCCTGACATGCTGGGAGCAGGTTTTTCCGATCGACCGAAGATTGATCACTCGATGCGCGCGACGGCGCTGCGGGTTGTGGAGTTCGCCAAGAATCTGGGACTCGAATCATTTGATCTGCTGGGGACTTCGCGCGGCGGGGCAGTGGCGATGTGTGTGGCGGCAGAGTGCCTGCGGCGAGGACATCCGCGGATTCGCAGTCTCATCCTGGTTTGTCCTGTGAATCCCTATTCGGCCCATGGGCGGCGGCTGGCGCCGTTATGTGGGAGCCGTTTTGGATCAAGGCTGGCACGGGGCGTCCTTGAGCGTATGCCGTTTCTGTATCCGTTTTTTCACGGGCGGTTATACGCAGATCCCTGGAAAATTCCTCCCGACAGCCTAGACGGGTACAAGGCGCCACTGGCAATCCCGGGCTTGTTTGAGCACGCATTGAGTATCGTCAGCACCTGGACCGCCGATCTGCTTGAATTGGAAGAACTGCTCCCAAGGCTGTCATCGATTCCGACGCTGCTGATGTGGGGGAGTAAGGATCCGGCGGTTCACTTTTCATCTATGGAACGGCTCGCCCGATACTTTCCTGGCGCGGAGAAGGTTTCGTTTGAGGGTGTCGGGCACTTGCCGTATGAGGAATGTGCCGAGGAGTTTAACCGGGCGTTGATCAGATTCTTGAATCGATAGCCGTTTTGTCGGGCATGCGGGACTGGCGGGAACAAGTCAAAGCCCCACCCTAAAGTCGCAAAAGGCGCGATTTTAGGATGGATCACCCACTCATGACTCAATCCATTCTCGATTTTCTGCGCGGCGCGGTGGTGCAGTACGGATATTGGGCCGTGGGTGGGGCCTTGCTGCTCGAGAATGCTGGTATCCCCGTCCCGGGAGAGACGATTCTTTTACTGGCTAGCTTTCTTGCCTACTCGGAGCAGGATTTGCGGCTTCCGTGGGTCATGCTCGTCGCGACGATTGCGGCAACGGTAGGCGACAATCTGGGATTTGCGCTGGGGCAGTATGGCGGTCGTCCGCTGCTTGCGCGATATCAATCCATCTTTCGCATTCAAACATCCACGATCGAACGTGGAGAGCGTCTGTTCGCGCGTTTTGGAGCGCTGACGATTTTCTTTGCCCGATTTGTGTTTGGCATGCGGATCATCGCGGGCCCATTGGCGGGTGTTCTGCGGATGCCATGGAAGAGATTCGCGGTCTTTAATTTTTTGGGCGCGGCGTTATGGGTGGGCGTCATCTCCTGCGTCGGATATTTCTTCGGGCGGCATTGGGAGAAACTCGAACGCGGGATGAAGCGATTTGATGTGATGATAGCGGTTGTTGTCGTGGTGATCGCGTTGTTTTTGTGGTGGCGCGGGCGGCGTGCGAACAGGATTGAGGTGAAGTGAAGTCGTGCGATCCGCAGCACGCGCATCCGTATGTGAGAATGCCGTGCCGTCGCTGCGGGACTCGCTCCGGTTTCCCGGCTAACCCGTGCGCTGACGCGCTGTGTTTTATTCTTTCGCGCTTCGCGGCTGGAGCACTCATGCGCCGCTAGATCATTTACTTTGCGCCCAGAGCATTTATGTCAGGGGATTTCTTGTTTGTGGTTCATGGGGCCGGGAACTTTGGGGCATCTGCCGAGTAACCCCTTTGTACTCGTGGTGTCGTTTCGCCAACGGGCTATACTTGGCGCAGTTGCGGTCGGGGCTCTTGCAGCCTTGGGGCGGGCAGATCCGTTGCGTCAGAGATAAATCAGAACGGTTGCGTCCGAGCCTGAATTCGGACGAGGAGGAACAATGAAGAAGACTGCGTTCATGACTCTGCTCATCACAGCGACACTTTTGTTGACGATCGCCTTTTCCGCTGCGGCAGCGGGCCCGAAAGCTCCGGCTGCGCCGGCGCCCGTGCCAGCTGCGCCAGTGGCTCCTACGCCAGCGGCTACACCCGAGCGGCATCCACATATCGACGAAGCCCTGGAACACATGCGTGCCGCCAAGCATGAACTCGAGGTCGCCGAGCATGATTTCCAGGGGCATCGCGTAAAGTCGATTGAGCACCTTGATCAGGCGATGCACGAAGCAGAGATTTGCATGAACATGAGATAAGTAGGTCAGAGATTCGAGGAATGAGAGGCAGCGTCATTCGGCGCTGCCTTTTTTCTTTGGGTATTCATGTTCGGGACTCAACGTGCCAAACGGTTTGTTGGAGAGTCAAAATCCCCACTCTAGAATGGCAAAAACGCGATTCTAGAATGGAGCACCCTCCCCGTTCTCTTACTTCGAGCCGAAGGTGTGTCCGATGGTGGCTCCGAGCCGGAAGACGTGGTCGGAGTGAAATTCGAAATTGTTGGGAATGAAATAGTAGTGGGCTTCGGGGCGGATAAAGAATGTTCTCCAGAAGTAGTAGCGGACGCCAAATCCCGCATGAATAAGGAAATGAGTGCTGTCGACGTAGGTGCGGCACCCCGCAACGAAGCCGCAATTCGTGGTGTTGTAGAACAACACCGTCTGGCCGCCAATCCCCGCCATGAAGTCGGCGCGGGTTTTTGCGGCCAACCGATAGGGATAGACGATATTCGCGTCATACAAGATCGGTCGATAGTGTTGGTATCCGTTGTATAGACCTTCTTTGGCGCGGAATGCGCCTTCGATATTGAGCCCCCAACGGCGCTCGCCGAAGTACTGCAGGCTGGCGCCGGCGTAGGTGCCACCGGATTCCGCGGGCGGGACGTAAGCCTGGGAAGACGTCAGTGGTTTGGGGGACCACAAAGTGCTGCCGTTGAGACCGAAGTCGACTTGCTGGCCGTGGGCGAAGTTCGCCAGTGCGCATAGGACTAATGCCAGCCGCAGAACGCTAGCCGACCACGGCTGAACCTGTTCCCGGAGCGGAACCTCGCTCCGTGGACTGTCGAGGCGGTCGTCCCTATATGGTCTACTGAGAACTGAGAACTGGAAACTGAGAACTCTTCGCATTGGCCCGGGTCTTCTACTCTGGACCAATGGTGTATCCGATCGAAGCTCCAACGCGGATCACGTTGTTGGAGGTAAACCCGAAGCCCGTACTGCCCGAGGTATCGGTATTGTTCACGATGTGAAAGTAGCGCACTTCCGGACGGAGGAACATGTGTCCCCAAACGTAGTAGCGGAGGCCCGCGCCCACATTAAGCAGGAAGTGATTCGCACTGTTGTAGCATGCGCCGAAGTAGACGCAATTAGTGTTCGATTGATATCCGTAAAGCCGAGTAGACTGCCAGCCGATTCCGCCGAATAGATCGACGCCCGCTTTCTTGTTGATGCGCGGCTGATACACGCCGTTGAAGGTAAAAAGAAGGGGGCGATATGGCTGACCGCCGGGTCCGAAAACAGATGCCTGACTTGCTTTCCAGTTAATGTCGAAGGCTGCGCCGATGCGCCTTTTGAAAATAACGTCTCCACCGAGGTTCAGGTAGAAGCCGCCTTTCTCGGGGCAGAGCACACCGCCGCTCGAGCTCACCGTACAGTTGCTGCCGAATACGGTGGTGCCTGATTTAGCCGAAGAAGAGAGCATGGTTCCGCCGCCGATATAGGCATCGCCCTGCTGGGCGGAGGCGAAGCTGCAAAGGACCATGATTGCAAATGGGGTTGCAAGGAAGGCGGTCTTTCTCAAGAGGAACCTCCTAATTGTGACTCGTGGCGGGTAGGATGCGGCCGCCAAAGCGTTTGGATGCAAGCGCCTAGGTGAGTTCTCATCATA
>Ga0070717_10002882_pt1 | contig 12204 bp, 9 predicted proteins | sample LARL113metaG_FD_71366 | JGI IMG/M metagenome (GOLD analysis project Ga0070717, IMG submission 71366) | Corn, switchgrass and miscanthus rhizosphere microbial communities from Kellogg Biological Station, Michigan, USA - LAR L11-3 metaG | ecosystem: Host-associated > Plants > Roots > Rhizosphere ...
GAGGACGAGTGCCTGGCGTTCCTCGAGGTCCCGGTGACCAGCGTGGCCATGCCGCTGGCCGAGCTCGGCGGCGCGGCCGTGGACCAGCTGATCGCCCGGATCGAGCAGCAGCCCGCCGTGGACGTGATGATCAGGGAGCCGATGAAGCTGGTGTCACGCGCGTCGGTGGCGCCTCCTAGCACCCCCTCCCACCTGCCTGGCGCCCGGCCCTTAACGACATGAGTTCCACAGTCATGTCGCTCCTGCGACATGAGTTCCACAGTCATGTCGCTCCTGCGACATGACTGCCGCATGGGTGCGTTTCCTTTGGAATGAGCGATCCTGGAGCACGCGCGGCCGCGCCGGCCGCGCACATCCGTTCCCGCCGGGAACACCGGCCCCCACAGCCCCGCCCGCCCCCCGGAACCAGCCCAGGAGCCCGGGCCGCAACCGCCGCAATGTGACAACGCGCCGGTTATATCCGTATCAATGCCACATTGCGGCGGTTCCCGCCACGCCGTCGCTGCTGGCCGCCCGCCACAGCCAGAGACACCAGGGACACCCGGGGGCCCTGGGACTCGGGCGGCAGCCGCGAGCGCCGGGACCGGGCAGAGCGCCGGGACCGGGCAGAGCCAGGACCGAACCCCCCTTAAGAAGGGTTAGGCGATCCCGCGGACCTCGCGGACCACGCGGGCGTGCTCCCGCATGGTCTCGGTGCCGTCCGCGCCGGGCTGCCGGCCAAACCCGCAGTACATCGCCACGCCGAAGTCGGACAGGTAGCGGGACGCGGTGTCGGCCCGGCGCCGCAGCCCGGCGGCGCCGTCGATGGGCAGGACGATGCCGAGGAAGACACGGGCGTCGCCCGGTTCCAGGTCGGCCAGCGGCCGGAAGAAGCTCCGGTCCTCGCTGCGCAGGTAGCGCGGGCCGGCCAGGTGCAGCCAGTCCACGGCTCGCCCTGAGTGCGCGACCGCGAAGTTCGCCATGCGCACCAGCAGGCCCATGTCACGCGCTTCGTACATCGGCCATTCGGGGAAGGTCCCGTAGCACAGGTGGTAGCCGACCAGGACCTCCGCCGGGATCAGCCGGGTCAGCCGGGTGACCGGGCCGGCGAACCGCTCCCATGCGCCTTCCGGGGTCCAGGCCAGCACCCGCTCGATGTCCTGTGTCTCGTAGGCCAGATCCCACTGGATGGCCAGGTCCGCGGGCGGGACAGCCGCGGTCAGCCGGGCCAGCTCGCGGGCCACCAGGTCCTCGAACGCCAGCGACGCGACCGGGTAGTCGGCGGCGAAGTCGGCCTTGAAGCCGTTCAGCGCGCTGGACGGGAACGGCAGGCCGACCTGGAACCGGATCCCGGCCGGGATCACGCCCTCGGCACGCAGCGTCTTGAACACCTGGTAGCCGGCGATCGCGTCGTCGATGCGGGGCCAGGAGTCCCAGTGCAGCTCGGTGACGCCGGGGCGGATGCCGAAGACGGGGGTCTCGTAGGCGTGCCGCGGGATGCCGGTCGGCGACTCGGTCTCCTGGGTCACGACCACGTCGGGGTGCGGCCGGACGAGCCATTCCCGCTCGTAACCGACCCATGCCGAACGAGGTCCGGTCTCGCCATCCGGCAGCGCGAACACGAGTCCTCGGTAGAACGCCGCGGCGGAGCGCAGCGCCGAATCGGCCGAGTCCGCCGGCAGGCTTCCCACCAAGAGCAGCTGACTGTCCACCCGCGGCGCCATGGCCGCCTCCTTCCGCTGCACTCCCTTAAGGCCTGCCCCGGCAGGCGTCCGGCCCAGGACGCGATGAAGTCCCGGAGGGCGGGCTCCGCGGCCAGGTCGATGGCCTGCCGCCCGGCGGCGTCGCGCAGCCGCGGGTCGGCGCCGCCGCGGAGCATGTACCTGACCGCCGCCGCCTGGCCAAGCCTGACCGCCTCGTGCAGCGGCCGGGCGCCGTCCGGCGCCGCGGCGTTGTAGTCCGGCGGCCCGAGACCGAGGCGCCGGCCTGCCAGGAAGATGCGGTTCCCGCCGCGTTCCCCCCAGGTCCCTGGCGCGTCGTGGCGGACCATGTCCACCAGTTGCGCGGCCGAGGGCCAGCGGCGCAGGAAGGCCCGGACCTCGGCCGCCGCAGGCCCGGGCAGGTAGCTGATGACCATCTCGCCGGAGCCGGAATCCCTGACGGCGAACTCGCCGGGGAGGTAGTCGCGAGCGAAGGCGGCGACGCAGTCCAGGTAGGGCTGGGTCAGCCCGTCTTCTGGGGCCTGGTGCAGCTCCCAGCGATGCGGCTGGCCCGCGTGCACGAAGTCGACCAGGACCCGGCTGTCGCCGCCGGGCAGCAGCACGTGGCTCGCCTGCAACCCGGCCGGCCGCCAGTCGCCGCCGGTCGCGTCGGCGAACGGGAGCACCAGGCGGACGAAGTCCGCGCCGTCGCGCGGTCGGCTGGCGCGGTCCGCTGAGTCGACGACCCGGGTGCCAGGGCCGGCGGCGACGGCGCCGGACAGCACCTCGGTACCCCAGCCCTGGAGCGGCTCGCGGGCGCTGATGTCGGCGAACCGGCCCGGTGCGGCGGGATCGAGCGCGCCGTGCCGGTCCAGGATCGCGAAGATGCCGTCCCGTATCCAGGCCGGGCTCGGCACGTCCCAGCGTTGCTCCCACTCCGGCTGCTGACGCCGCCATCGGTCGTGGTCGGCCTGAGCTGAGCCAGCGTGCGTCCGGAGGACATAAGCACGCACTCGGTCCCGGAGTGAGTCCACCGCAGCAGCATGCCGTACCGGGGCGGTACTCCGCGACACCTCAGGGAAAGCTGTTGCACCGGTATCCACGCTGTTGCCACATGGTCACGCAGACCGCGGCCGCGGATCAGGACTGCTCACCATGTCCGTACCGGCCTGAGCCGGATCGAAGCCAGCCGGGGCATCCTCGTCCAGCAGTCGCGCCGCGGCGTCCAGGCTGGCGGCGAGCGGGGCCGGGCGGTACCGGCACAGGGTCGTCAGGATCAGGATGTGATAGGGATCGCCGTTCTCCAGCCGCGGGTCGGTGTCGCCCGCGAGCAGCCGGGCCAGCGCGTCTGCCTCGGCACCGGGATCGATATCCGCGCCGTAGCTGTGCGCGGCCAGCGTCCACTGACACGAATGGTCGCGGAGCCGCCGCTGGGCCCGGCGCCGTCGGGCGCGCACCCGCCGGGGCAGCGGGCGGGCATGGTGCGGGACGACGGGCGGCGGCGGTGCGGCCGGGCGGGACGAGGCCAGCAGCCCGGCGGTGACCGCGGCGGCCAGCACCGCCCCGCACAGGACGGCCACCCAGTCCGAGGTGCCCGTGGTGAGACCGAGCCACAGGCTGGTCCAGGCGAAGACGGCGGCCACGGCCGCCCCGAGCAGGAGCCACGGCCGCGATGGCACGGTCGCGTCGGCGTCCGCGGCTCGCAGCGGGCACTTCGCGGCCTGCGCGGCCGTACCGGCGAGAGCCAGCGCGAGGAGCACCCCGGGCAGCACCGCCACCGCGCCAGGGGCAGCCGTCAGGTGATCCACGAGGCGTCCCGAGATCCAGGCCATGAACACCGTGGTGAGCAGCGCGGTGGCCGCGAACCAGATGGTCCTGGGCCAGCCGCGGCGGCCGGCGATGCGCTGCCCGGCGGTAGGTCCGGGAACGGCCGAACTGCGGCGGACAGCGGCCTTGGTGAACTCGGTGATGGCGTTGGCGGCGTCATCGTAGGTCGCGGCCAGCCGCTCCACGTGCTCCCGGACCAGCCACCGGCTGTGCGGTGCGGCGGTGGCGGTCATCGTTCGTCCCCCGGGTCGGCGGCGGGATCGCCCGGGTCGGCGGCGGCGGAATCGTCCGGGTCGGCGGCGGGATCGCCCGGGGGCAGCCCGGACTCGCCGAGCTGGGCATGAACCGAGAGCTCCAGGCGGCGCTGCTCCCGCCGGAGCTCGTCGGGGCTGAGGTCGAGTACGGCCCGGACCACCTCGGCCAGCGGCCCGGGACCCGGCTGGGGCTGCGGGACGCCGTCGAAGAGCTGGTAGGTGATCTTCACCTGGTCGGCTCCGGCGCGGCTGCCGTTGACCGCGGTGATCGCCGGCATCTCGATCTTCACCTCGGTGTTGGGAGCGACCGGTCGCGGCCCGGCCTTGCCGTGCCGCAGCCGGGCCGGCAGGATGGTCGCCTGCCAGGGCCGGCCCAGCTCCGCCTGGACGAACGAGATGACCTCGTCGCGGGCGGACCGCAGGTCCCGCCAGGCGATCTCGTGGGTATCGAGCGCGTCGGCCACCGCCTCGGCTTGCCTGGCGACTTGCTTGCGCAGCTTGGCGAGCCCGCGCTTGGCGCGGCGAAGATCAGCCTGGTAGGGGTTGTAGACGGCTATCTCCAGCACGATGACGGTAAGGGCCATGCTGAGCAGCAGCAGCATGATCGAGAGGCCGTTGGGAAGCGGGGCCGGGGTATTGGAGTTGGTAAGGACGTCCTGCTCTTCAACCACCCCGGCCTGGCCGCGTATCGCCGCCCACCAGCCGAATACGAAGAAGATCGCGGCCGGTCCGGCGCCGACCGCCACGATCCGCGTGAGCCGGGCCGAACGGCGGGGCGGCGCCTCGTCGGGCGAGGCAGGCCGCCGCCACCGGTGGGCTATCCGCCAGGCCGGCTTAGCCAGCACCCAGCCCGTCGTGATCAGGCCGATCGCCAGGACTAGCGCCGCGACCAGCCCGAGGTCCCGCTCCCACCATGCGGCGTTGATCGTAACCCCGAGAATGTCCAGGAAGGTCTTACGGAAGAAGAAGGCGTCGAAGCAGGCCATGCAGACCGCGGCAACGATCGCGAGGAACTTCCAGAACGGGGTGGGCTGGCGCTCGGCCGGAGTGAGGTCGGCGTAGGTCTCCTCTACCCGGTCCAACTCGGCGCGCGCCCGCTGTGCCGCATCGCTGCCCAGCAGCAGCGTGACCTCCCGCATGGTGTGCTTGACCCGGCCGTGTGACCTGACCGCCGCCTCCCGGAGCTTCCGCAGATGGTCGTGGAAGTCGTTGAGCAGGCGGGTGGCGTTGTGCGCGGCTTCGACCAGCAGGGCCATCTCCCCGTGGTCGAGTACCGAGGGAGGGTGCTCGGGAACCCGTTCGCCGTAGACCACCTGCTGGTGCAACCCGCAGGTGCAGCCGTGGTGGCAAGGCGTCAAGATGGTGTCCCCGGATACCAGCGGGGCGAGCTGACCGCCGTCCCGCGAGTCGTCGTCGACGATCTCGGCCTCGACTATCTCGTCTTCGTCAGTGCCGGCCATCTCAGCCTCCCAGGAGGATCTGCACGCGGCGGTCCTTGGCCCGGCACGCCGGGATGGCCACGCCGGCCGACGTGTGCTCGGGCGAGCAGGCCGGATCTGATTCACCCACGCCGGTCGCGAGGACGCCGGTGAACCCCTGAGACGCCAGGTACGACCGGACCGCGTCGGCTCGCCGCCGGGACAGGCCCATGTTGTATTCGGCGCCGCCGACCTCATCCGTGTGCCCGATCACCTCCTTTATCGTCCGGCCCTGCCCCTTGAGCTGGTCGAGGAAGACATCGAGATAGGACCGCCCGGCCGGGCTCAGCGTGGCCGAGTCGAACGCGAACAGCAGGTCAGCGGGCAGATCGAGCTTTCTCACGCCCGGCCGGACAGAGGGGAAGGTGATAGCCGGATCCGCGAGACGGGAGATCGCGGACGTCCGTGTCGCGTCGGCCTGCGGCGCCGTCACGCACGAGTCAGTTGACGCCACGCCGAGTGCGGTGCACAGCGCCTGCCAGTAGTTCTGGACCAGGGATTCTTCCGCCGTGGTCAGCGGCGGAGCCCCGGCCTGCAGGCCGACGCCGGACAGGGAGAGGTGAACTCCCTTGAGCGCGGCCAGCCCGGCATGCTCGGGGCATCCGGCCAAGACGGCAGTTGCCGTCTGGCCTTGCTGGATCGTCTTGCTCAAGTCCAGGCAGCCGGTGTTGGACAGGCCGTCGGTGAACACCATCACGTGATCGTCGGACGGTGAGGCACCCCGCAGGCGTCCGCCGGCGGCAGCGAGTGCGGCCAGCTCGTCGGTGCCCGCCGTCCTCGGTGCGGCGCTCTCGGCTGTGGTCACGAAGTGCTGCAGGCAGGATTCCGCGTTCGCCATCTCGGCGCCGACCTCCTGGTCGTCCCCGGCCGGCACGGGGAGCGCCGCGTCACCGAGTTCCCAGCTGATCGTGGTGGAGGAGCCGTCGAACACGCCCAGGGATATCAGCCTGGTCCCTCGGCTGTCGAAGTTGGTCACCAGCGCGTTAGTGACCAGATGGGCGAGATCGTCGGGCAGCTGGACCGAGGTGCCCGCCTTCGGCCAGAAGGAAGCGCTGGCGTCGATCATCACCACCGTGTCGGACTGGACTGCCCCGCTTGGCACGGGCGGGGCCGACGGGGAGAGCCAGGAGCACTGGCTGCTGCTGCCTCCGGTCGTCGGGGTGGTCAATCCGAGACCGCAGCCCGTGACGCACAAAGCCAGGGCGGCGACGCCGGTGAGCCACCGGAACTGGGGACTAGTCATTGGCGGCCGCCCCGTCGAAGGCGCCGTTCCTGGACGGCACGGGAACGCCGAGATAGGCCAGCAGGCGGCGCAGCGCCGAGTCGCTCTCGAATGCGAAGTCGATCGCCTCGATCCGGTCGTCGACCACCATCAGGCTCAGGTCCCTGAGCAGCTGCTGGGTCTGCTCGACGCGGCCCTTGAGGGCAGAGCTGAGGTACTGGGCGGCGTTGTCCGGCTTCTGGGCCAGGGCCAGCGCGTACGGCGCGAGCCAGGTCGTCTGCGCTTCGGGCACGGCACCGATTCCCTCCAGCCCCTCGACCAGGAGCTTCGTCCAGGCCGCCTGCAGCTCGCTGAGCAGGACGATGTTGGCCTTGCGCAGGTCACCGTCCGCGTCGGCCACCAGCCGCCCCAGCCACACCTTCTTGAGTTCTTCGCGGACCGGGTCACAGAGGTCGACCCAGGCCTGGACCGTCACGCGGACGTCGCCGTCGTCGAGGCAGTCGACGATCTCCGTGTTGATCTGCTTTTCCGCCTCGGCGGCCCGGTAGGGCGGGAACTCCCTGGCGATCGGCCGGATCGTCTCCTTGATCCGATCCCGGGTAACGGCCCGGTTCTTCTCGATGAAGTCGCGGACCTCCTTGATCTTGCGCTCCTTATCCGCGTCGGTCGCGGTGGCCTGGACGCACCAGGAGCAGCGGACCTTGACGCTGAAGTTGAAGGCGTCGCCCATGGCCGGAGTCTCGATGGTGAACGTCTCGCTCGGCTGGTGCACGTCGAGCAGGGCCGGCATCTGCAGCGACTCGACCTTGGGCATGTCCGTGTGACGGCCAGAGCGGCGCGCGAAACGGGCCAGCCGCTCCCACCGCGCCCGCCACCAGCGGGCGCTGAAGAGGCGGCCGTTCCCTCGCTCCGGCGGCTTGTCCCAGTCATCCGGGCTGGGGGGCTTATAACTCACGTGTCGTCCTCCTCGTCGAGGTATGCGGTCCACCGGCGCCGGTAGACCTTGAGCCGGGAGCGAAGTTCGCTGTTGGCGGCCACCTTCTCGAACTCGCAGGCCAGCTCGGTGAAGGTGTCGCGCAGCTCGGGATAGTCGCGGCAGTTCCGCGCCCAGTAGCCGAGCATCTGCCAGGCCGCGCCCCGGGAGGTCTCGTGCAGGCAGGCCATGTGCCACAGCGCCGCGATCCCGGGCAGGTCGATACCGAGCTCGTCGGGCTTGAAGGCGAGCAGCCACAACAGGTCGTAGGGGCCTTTCGTCGCGCCGTCGGCGACGCGCTGGACCCGGGAGATCCGCACCAGCAGCCGGCCGACCCGCGCGCGCATGACCGGGAAGCCGCGCATCCACAGCTGCAGCTCGGTCGTCACCTGCTTGGTGAGCCCGAGCACGTACATCTCGTACAGCGCGAGCTCAGGCAGCACGGACAGCCACGGATCGGTGGCGGACCACCGCACGCCCAGGATCGCGTCATCCGGCATCTCCTTTGCCACCTGAGTCCCGTAGGCACGCAGCGCGACCATCCGCTTGCGCACCTCTCCCGACCGGGACCAGCGCCTGAGCAGCTTCTTCACCTTCTCGGCCACGGTGCCCTCCAGCACCATGGCCTCCAGGAGCCAGGCCGCGGCCTGGTGCTCGACCGGCCGGTCCGAGATCGACCACACCTCGAGCACTCGCGCCTTGACCAGCGCGTAGTCGTACTTGGCGATGACGGCCAGGGCCTGGACGGCCCGGATACGCACCCGGTCGTCGGGGTGCTGCTCGCACAGGCCCATCAGCCAGTCCAGCATCGGGGTGCGCGCGGCGTCGTAGTTCCGCCAGGCCACCTCGATGACGATCCGGGACAGCTCCCGGCTCGGCATCCGCACCACGGTGCCGTCCCGCTTGCCCTGGACGGCGGGCGGCGAGGTCATCTCCACATGGCGCAGCCAGCGGGCGAGCGGCTGGGCGAAGATCTGCCGCTGGCCTGGCTCACCGGGGTGCTCCACCTCGGCCAGCAGCGCGCCGAGGTCTCCCGCGCCCTCGACGACCTCGCTGACCGCCAGCCCGTCGAGGGCGGCGGCCGCGATCGCGTACGACTGCCGGAGCGGCGAGTCGGCCCCGCTGCCCCGGCGCAGCAGGTCCGTCGCCTGCTGATACCGCCGGCGCTCACGGAACTCGTCCACCCGCGGGGTAGCGCCCGGGTCGCTGGCGCGCCGCTCGTGCCAGGCCCAGATCGCCTCGGCGAACAGGACCGCGTCGGCCGGGCAGGCCGCGTCGGGACTGGTGATCTCGCGATGCCAGCGCTCGGTCGCGGCATCCCCCCGGCATGCCTCGGCGATGAGCGCGCGGGCGCCCGCGGTATCCGCCGTACCGTCAGGAACCAGCCGGGCACCCAGATGGAAGACCGCTACCCTTTCCTGGTCGGGTGGCTCGTGGTCGACCACGGTGCTCGGCAGCGACTGCTCGATGCCGCCCTCGACCAGGATGACGAGGTAGCCTCCGCGCCTGCGGAGGGCTTCCCTGACCCCGGCGATCTGCGCGTCGGTGATCGTGTCGACCCAGTTCTCGTCGGACGCGTCGAGCAGATGCCCGCACTCTTTCTCCAGCCGGTCAGGAAGTCCGCCCAGGCCGGAGGCCGCGTCCAGAATCGTCACCCGGCCGGGCGGCATGGTGAGACGTCCGAGCGCCACGACAGCCGACGCCCGGCGCCCGGACCCGACCCGGCCGCGGAGGAACACGACCGGTTCGTTGTCCAGGCTCTGCCGAAGCCCCGGGTCCGACGCCGTGACGACGTGGACGCGTATCGCCCGGGCCAGGCCGGCCGCGCTGATCCGGCCCCTGGCCTGCTGCTCGTACTGGAAGCCGTAGTAGTTGTGGTGGATGTCACGGCCGGCCATATCCCGCATGCGCTGGATGTGCGGGAAGTCATGCCTGAGTTCCCGGGAGGCGACGTTGTCGTAGTCGAGCGACTCCTCCTTGGCGTTCGTTACCTCCGGCCGCCCGTCCTCGACCGGCTCGGCGTCGCCGTTAGGCAGCGGTGACTCGCCCGGCTTCCCGTCCCGGTCGCCATCGGCGGGCGGGTCCGGTTCCCTGGGGTTCTCAGCGGGCTTTTCTTCCGGCTGCGGGGACTCAGTCATCGCGCCTCGCGTAGTGGTTGTGGGTGATCTCGGTCGCAATATCGCGCATCTGGCCGATGGATCCGATGCTGATGCCGCCGGCCGGAGCCGCCGGCTGCGGCGCGGCTGGCTCCGGCTCCGGCGGTGCGGCTGGCCCCGGCTCCGGCGGCGCTGGCGTCTCCTGCGCGTCGGACGCGGCGTCCGGCCCCGGCGTGCGGTCGCCGCCGAAGATGTACGCCTGGGCGCGGAACGCCTTGCCGGGTATGGACACCGTTACCTCCTTGAAGCCGGCCGCGGGCAGCTCGTAGGCGTCGTGGCCGCGGATCACGTCGTAGAAGATGCGATCGGAGACGATGAGCACCAGGTCGCCCTCGGTGCTGCTCAGCGCGTCCTTGACCTCGTCGCAGTCGCACAGCCGGCAGACCGTGTTGATGGCGTCTCCGGCGAAGCCCTGATCGGCTATGTAGGTCTGGCCCTCGTGCGCCGCCACCCGCACCCGGAGCCGGGCCTTCGCGCTGGCGTGCCGGTTGTGACGATGCAGGCCCTCGCGCAGCTCGTGCCACCAGGAGGTGATGACGCGCGCCTCGTCGACACCCGGCGGCAGCAGGGCCAGCTCGCCGTCCCCGCGGTCCTGGGTGAGCCACTGGGCCCGTTCGAGGCCGCCGCGCTCCCCCGCCTCCCGCACCAGCCTGGCCATGGCGCGCTGCGCCTCGACCTGCTCGACATCGGTCCGTCGGCTGTAATGTTCCAGGTCAGCGGCGAGGCACATCCTGCGCACGCCTGACCCGAGCGAATCGGTGGTCATCGGCACCTGCCCTCCAGCAGTAGACGCGGGTAATAGCGTCCTGCGGAGGTGCCGCGGCTGACGTTGTAGGAATATGAAATCCGGGGTTTTGGTGTCCTGGATCCCAGTTCCTCCGCCGCGGGAGGTAACCCGCCCGGAGGCGGCGCCGCGCGCCCTTCGGCAATCTGCCTCAGCGTCTCGATACCGCAGATGACCTGCTTCGCGTACCCGGTATCGACGGCGCCGGTCTCCCGTAGCGCGCGGAAGGCCTTGTGCACGGCCGGATCCGACGCTCCGATCAGCCCGGCGAGCTCGGACTGGGTAGCACGGATCGCGATCCTGCCGTCATTCTCGCTCCCCGGCGAGCTGTAGTACAGATCCACGAGCACCTGAGCCAGCCGGGTCTTGGTGTCCCGCCGGAAGTCGACCCGGCGCTGTGTGGCCATCCGCAGCTTGGTGGCGACGGCCTGGTTGAAGGCCCGGGCGATGTCGGGCTGCTCTCGCAGGCAGCGGTCGAGATCCTGCTTGCTTATCACCTGGGCCACCACGGCGTCGGCGGCGCGGGCGGTAGCCGAGCGAGGCAGCCCGTCCATGGCCGCGAGCTCGCCGACGACGTCGCCGGCGGTGCGGATCGCCAGCAGCGATTCCGCGCCATCTTCGGTCACGGCTGTGATCTTGACGTAGCCGTCCCTGATGACGATCACGAAGTCGGACTGGTCACCCTGGCTGAGCAGGAACTCACCGGCCGGGAACTGCTCGATGCGGCCGAGCCCCATGACGACCTGCCGCCGTTCCTCGGGCAGCGAGGCCAGCAGGCTTCCGCGTGCCCACCTGCCGCCACCAGTACCATGACCTAACACGTTCCCCCCTGACACCATCACCTGATCGTGGTTCCGACCCAGCGATATGCCGATGACGGCGCCCCGATCGGCCGCACAAGCACACTCTCGTATAGCCGACCCGGCCTTTGACACCCCCGGATTACGGGTGCCCGCAGCCGGCGCCTCTCGACGTATCCCGGAGACGGGATACCCGGATCGCAGGATCGATCACCTAGCTCCGGGCGGAATCCCACACGCCCGCGGAACCTGACGGCAGGAACGATACCCATCCGGACGTCCCGAACCCGGCCACGGTGACCTCACGTGTCCAAAATGTTACTGATCAAACTTCAATTCCGGACCGTACCGGTACGGCCGCCCCCGCATCGACCGCGACCGCCTGCCTGGTCAGGCTGCCTGGTCAGGCCCATCTCCACATAACCACCACACGGACACCAGATCGCCTGCACAGCCGCCCGGTTTCCTGTAGATGGCTGTTGCGGCGTGGCGGGCGTGAACGCGCCCGGCCCGCCACGGCTCCGGCCACCCTCGGATGACCTCCGCCGTGTCGTCCTGAGGGTGGCCGGCTTACTTCTGGCCTGTGTCCCGTCCGGGATGGGCACGCGCGGGGTAAGGGGGCAGACGCGCTGGGGCCGCGGGAGGTGGTCAGGGTGCGGATGCGCAGGGCCAGCTGCAGCTCGAAGCGGATATCGGGATCGCGTAGCTGGTCGCCGAACAGGTCGGTGACCTGACGTAGGCGGTACCTGACGGTCTGCGGGTGGACATGGATCCGCTGTGCCACCTCGGCGGCGTTCTCGCCGAGTTGCAGCCAGGCCAGCAGCGTCTCGGCGATCCGGTCCCGCTGCGCGGGGCGTAGCCGGGCCAGCGGGGCCAGGCGGCGGGCGCTCAGCGCGGCGGCCAGGTCCTCGTCGGCCAGGATGAGCAGGGTGGACAGGTGCTGGTCGCAGCGGACGGGGACGTTACCTTCCGGTCCGTTCGTGGTTGAGATGACGCCGGCCTGGACGAGGGCCCGCGCGTGGCGGGCCCAG
>Ga0070717_10002884_pt1 | contig 12201 bp, 9 predicted proteins | sample LARL113metaG_FD_71366 | JGI IMG/M metagenome (GOLD analysis project Ga0070717, IMG submission 71366) | Corn, switchgrass and miscanthus rhizosphere microbial communities from Kellogg Biological Station, Michigan, USA - LAR L11-3 metaG | ecosystem: Host-associated > Plants > Roots > Rhizosphere ...
GGGAATCCGGCCGATCGTGGGCCGCCAGGAGCGCAGCGTCATCAACATGGCGGACGCGTACAGCCGGACCTCCAACGGCAACCGCATCGGCATCGCGATGGTTCAGCACGGCCCGGGCGCCGAGCACGCGTTTGGCGGCATCGCCCAGGCCTACGCCGACTCGGTGCCCTTGCTGCTGCTGCCGAACGGCAACACCGGCGCCGAACTCGGGTTGCGAACCACGTTCGACGCGGTCGATGCCTACCGGCCCATCACGAAGTGGGCGGCCCGGTTCTCGACGGCGCAGACGGTACACGAGCAGATGCGCCGGGCGTTCCAGCTGATGCGATCGGGCCGTCCTGGGCCGGTCGTACTGGAGTTGCCACTCGACGTCGCCGAGGAGGAGTTCGACGACGCGCAGTTCGAGTACTCGCCGCCAGTCCGGTACCGCAGCGCAGCCGACCCGCATGATGTCGAGCGCGCCGCCGAGTTGCTACTCGACGCCGAACGGCCGTTGATCCGGGCCGGGCAAGGCGTCCTGTGGGCCGGAGCGACCGACGCCCTGGTCGAGTTCGCGGAGCTGATCAACGCTCCGGTCGCCACCACCTATGTCGGCAAGAGCGCGTTCCCTGAGGACCACCCGCTGTCGATCGGCTCGGGCGGGACGGCGATCAGCCCCGGCATCCAGGCGTTCGTCCCGGGTGCCGATGTCATCCTCAGCATCGGCGCGAGCCTCATCACGACGCTGGGCTCATTCCAGCTCCCGCGGGGCAAGGTCATCATCCAGGCCACCAACGACCCCGACGACCTAGCCCAGCAGTACCCGCTCGCATGTGGCCTGGTAGGGGACGCCCAGCTGGTTCTCCAGCAGCTGACCGAGGAGCTGCGCGGCCGGCTGAAGTCGCGTCCGGCGGCCAGCGCCGGACGTGATACCAGGGCTGAGATCGGCGCCGCCGCCGCCCGGACAGCAGAGGAATGGAATCCGCGGTTCGCCGCCGACGACGTGCCGATCAGCCCGCTGCGGGTTATCGGCGAGCTGATGCGGGCAGTTGACCCGGCGCGCGCGGTCATTACGCATGACTCCGGCTACCCTCGGGACCACCTGGCGCCGCACTACGTGAGCACGCGGCCCCGGGGCTACCTGGGCTGGGGCAACTCTACGCCGCTTGGTTCCTCGCTGGGCCTCGCGCTCGGCGCGAAGGTCGCCGCGCCGGACAAGCTCTCGGTCTGCTTCCTTGGCGACGCCGCGTTCGGGCAGTGCGGCCTGGAGCTGGAGACCGCGGTTCGGAACAAGATCCCGGTGCTGTGCATCCTGGTGAACAACTCCGAGATGACCGGCTACGGCGATCACCAGCGCGTGGCCGAGGAGCGGTTCGGCCTCAAGGCCCTGTCCGGCCGCTACGCCGAGATCGGCAGCGCACTGGGCGCGGAGTCCTCGCGCATCACCGAGCCCGGCCAGGTCGCGGACAGCATTCAGGAGGGGATCGCCAGGGCCGAGGCGGGCGCGGTCGTTCTCCTGGAGTTCATCACCGCACCGCTGCGACACCGGATCGCGTCCGCCGCTGTGTTTGCCAGCTGAGTGCCGCATCGCTGCCTCGCTGAACGGAACGACCGTCACCAACCCGGAGGAGCCCAATGACATACGTGGTCACGCAGCTGCCGGCCGTCTTCTACGCATTCACCACCGGATTCGTCGCAAGCCCTGCGCTTGGCGATAGGCCGTAGATGGCGCTCTCGCTATCCGTCGCCGTCGTGGGCTCGGGGCCGTCGGGCGCCTATTGCGCGCGCCTGCTCAGCCAGGACGGTTCGCTCGACGCCCGTGTCGACGTCTACGAACGCCTTCCGGCCCCGTATGGCCTCCTGCGGTACGGCGTGGCTCCGGACCACCCGAAGATCAAGTCGATCACGGCGTCGCTCGCCGAGATCTTCGAGAATCCGCGCGTGCGGTTCGTCGGCAACATCGTGATCGGCTCGGATGTCTCACTCGGCCAACTGCGCCGCCACTACGACGCAGTGATCCTCGCCTGCGGCACGAGCCTGGATCGTCGGCTCGGAATCGCGGGAGAGGGGCTTCCCGGCATCTTCTCCGCGACCGACTTTGTCTCGTGGTACAGCGGGCATCCGGACGCGGCCGTGGACAAATTTTCCCTCACCGCTAAGCAGGCCGTGGTGGTCGGCGTCGGAAATGTCGCCCTGGACGTAGCCCGGATGCTCGCCCGGACCCCGGACGAGTTGCGCCGGACAGATGTGCCCGAGCATGTCCTGGAGGTGCTGGCCGCAAGCTCGATCCGGGAGATCACCATCGTCGGCCGCCGCGGCCCCGCGTTCGCGAAATTCACCAGCAAGGAGCTGGCCGAACTCGGGGCACTGGAGAGCGCCGATGTGGTCGTCGACGCCGCTGCCCTCGTCCTCGACGAGGAGCAGGAAGCCGTGGTCGCCGCGAAGCCTGCCGCTCGACGCGTGCTGGCCACCCTGCGGAGCATGGCGGAGCGTAAGCCCCGCGACCGATCGCGCTTGATCCGCTTCGCCTTCGCACACCGCCCGGCCGAATTCCTCGGTACGGGGGCGGTCGAGGCCGTGCGCTTCCAGCGGTCGACGGCCGACGGCAGCGAGCCGGTCGACATCCCGGCGCAATTCGTCCTGCGCTCGATCGGCTATCGCGGCAGCCGCCTCGCGGACGTGCCTTTCGACGAGCACACCGGTACGGTCCCGAATGACGCCGGACGGATCATTGACGCCGGCGGACCGGTTCCCGGCCTGTACGCGGTCGGATGGATCAAGCGCGGCCCGACTGGGGTGATCGGTACGAACCGTCCAGATGCCGCCGAGACGGTGAGCGCACTGGTCGATGACGTCCGCGCGTCCGGGCCCAGGCGCGCCAGAGCAGCCGGGGATCCTGTCAGCCTTCTGCGGCGGCGCGGCCAAGCCGTTGTCGACTGGACTGGCTGGCGCGCCATCGATCGAGCCGAGCAGGAATACGGGGTGCGGCTCGGTCGCGACCGAGTCAAGCTGCACGACCGGACGCGGCTACTGGAGGTGGCGATGACTGTGCCGGTCATTGGTGGTTGAGCTCATGGCCTCCCCGGATTCGCGCGATGCCGTCTGCGCCTCGCGCCGTCTCGCCGGGCGCGTCGCGCTGGTGACAGGGGCCGCGGGCGGGATCGGCGCCGCTGCCGCCCGCCGCTTCGTGTCTGAAGGTGCCCGCGTCGTAGTGACGGATATGCGCGACGACCAGGGCGCCGCGGTGGCCGCTGAGCTGGGCGAGCGAGCCCAGTACATTCACCTGGACGTGCGGGACCAGGCCGCGTGGGGCAACACGGTCCGGGCCGCCCGGGAACGCTTCGGGAGCCCGCCCACCATTCTCGTGCACAACGCGGGAGTGATGATACGGGGCACGGCGGAGAACGCCGACGAGGCGGCCATACGATCCGCATTCGAGGTGAACGTCCTCGGACCGGCTCTTGGCACGTCAGCGTGCGTCCCGGGGATGCGCGGAGCCGGCGGGGGAGTCATCATCTTCGTATCGTCGATCGCCTCGATGACCGGCGGCCAGGGCTTTCTTCCCTACGCTAGCAGCAAGGCGGCCAACGCCACATATGCGCGCTGCGCCGCGCAGGAACTCGGCCCGCTCGGCATCAGGGTCAATTCCCTGCACCCGGGCGGGGTTGAGACGCCGATGAACTCCGGGCCCGACTTCGCCGACCTCGACCATGGTGCGTGGTTCGGGCGCATGGCCATCCCGCGGATCGGCCGGCCAGACGAGATCGCCGACGCGCTGCTCTACCTCGCGTCGGATGAATCGTCCTATATCACCGGCACGTCGCTCGTCGTCGACGGAGGCCAGATCCTCGGCCCGGTGACCACGTGGTCGGCGCCATCCGGCGCGCCGGGCTGATGATCCGCCGGGCGAAATATGCGACAGGGCCGCTCCGGTATCCGACACCGGACACGCGCATACGAGACCGCACCTAGGATCTCATGCGTTACTCGCGCTGCACGCCGCCCGGCTTCAATTTATTCATGCAATACTGTAGTATTTTCTGTATGCAAAATCGATGTCGGTAGCGAAGGTGCACGCCCCGTGCCGAGGCCGGCCCCCACCGCACACCAGGCTGGCCGCCGCCGGGGCAGGATCCAGGCGCAGAAAGGACGCAGACCGTGACCACGACCGAGGCCACTGGCACCGGAATGCCGACCGGGGAAGCGGCCGACCGGCTCGCCATCCGGGAGCTGTTCGACGCGTACGCGCATTGCGCGGACCGCCGCGACGCAAAGGGCCAGATGGCGCTGTTCACTCCCGACACCCGCTTCCTGGTGTACATGGACAGCCGGTCGGAGCAGCCCACCCAGGAGCTGCACGGCCGGGAATCGCTTGCGCCGGTGTTCGACAACCTGAATACCTACCAGGCGACGATGCATTTCAACGGGCAAAGCACGGTGGAGCTTGACGGGGACCGGGCCATCGGCGAGTCGTACTGCATCGCCCATCACCTGCACGAGGTTGACGGCCAGCGCACCGTGATGAAGGCGTACATCCGCTATCTGGATGTATTCGCCCGGCAGCCCGACGGCTCGTGGCTGTTCGCCGAGCGCAAGCTGATGGTCGACTGGACCGAGACCTACCCGTCTAACCCGTGAGGCACGTCGACCCGGACGGAGTAGCACCCCGAACATCCCGCGTCCGGGGGTCATCCGCTCCCGGGTAGGTGAATCCGCCGATAGGAGAAAGACTAGCCAATGGCCGTTGACAAGGCGTATGCCGTGCCCGTCAGATACCCGGACCGTTTGTATATCGGCGGCGAATGGGTCGCGCCCGGCAGCGGTGGCCTCATCGACGTAATCCAGCCCGCCACTGAGGACGTATGGGTCCGCGTCGCCGCGGCCGGCAGGCAGGACGTGTCCCGGGCGGTCGCCGCGGCACGGCAGGCCTTCGACCGGGGGCCGTGGCCGCGTATGACCCCCGCGGAGCGCGCGGAGTATATGCGGGCGATCGCCGCCGGCTTGCGCGAGCGGGCCGAGGACCTGAGCTACATCTGGTCGTCCGAGATGGGTATCCTGCACGTCGATGCCGTCACCCGCGGCGTCCGCATACCGGGCATCTACGATTTCTACGCCGGGCTGGCCGACTCCTTCGAGTTCGTCGAGCGGCACGAGCCCGCAGGGGGCGGCTACGGGTGGCTCGTCAGAGAGCCGGTCGGCGTCGTCGGCGCGATCATCCCGTGGAACGCGGCCATCGTGGCCATGAGCTGGAAAATCGCGCCGGCCCTGCTGGCCGGCTGCACGGTCGTGCTGAAATCCGCGCCGGAGGCGCCGGTAGCTGCCTACCTGCTCGCGGAGGTGGCGGAGAAGGCCGGCCTGCCGCCGGGGGTGCTGAACATCATCACGGCCGAGCGCGAGGTCTCCGAGGAACTGGTCCGCGACCCTGGCATCGACAAGATCAGCTTCACCGGATCGACCGCCGCCGGCCGCCGGATCGCCGGAATCTGCGCCGAGCGGGTCGCGCGGGTCAATCTCGAGCTCGGCGGCAAGTCAGCCGCGCTCATCCTGGACGACTACGACATCGGGTCCGCCGCAGCGTCGCTGGCCGAGTCGGCCACCGAACTCACCGGCCAGGTCTGCTCGGCGCTCACGAGGGTCATCGTGAGCAAGCACCGCCACGACGAGCTGGTCGAGGCGCTGAGCGCTGAGTTCGCCAAGGTGCGGGTCGGTGACCCGTTCGACGCGAACACCGACATGGGGCCGGTGGCCATGAAGCGCCAGCTCGACAAGATCTGCGGGCTGCTCGACCAGGGCCGCGAGGAGGGTGCCCAGCTGGCGGCGGGCGGGCACCGGCCCGCCGGCCTCGACGTCGGCTGGTTCATCGAGCCCACCGTCTTCGGCAACGTGGATAACCATTCGACGATCGCCCGCAACGAGATCTTCGGCCCCGTGCTGAGCGTCATACCGGCGCAGAGCGAGCAGGACCAGATCACGATCGCCAACGACTCGATATACGGGCTCAACTCCGCGGTGTTCACGAACGACGAGGACCGCGCCTGGGAGTTCGCGCGCCAGATCCGGTCGGGCACCGTCGGGCACAACGCGCACCGCAACTCGCACGCTTTCGCCTTCGGCGGCTTCAAGCAGTCGGGTATCGGCCGCGAGGGCGGCCGCGAGGGCCTGCTGCCGTACCTGGAGACGAAGGCGGTCATCCTCGACCGGGAGCCGTCAAGGGCCGTCACGCCGCCCACCGGCGTGTCAGCTGCGGACGAATAGGCGAATAATGGAGCTGACCGTCGACGACGTCCGCCTCGAAGATCCCGGCTTCTACTTCGAAGGCCGGCCGCAGAGCTACGAGCGACTGCACGCTGAGTGCCCGGTCTTCTACTATCGGCCGCTCGATGTCTTCGTCCTGACCAAGCACGAGGACATCAAGGAAGCGGCCCGGAGACCGGAGATCTTCTCATCGGCGCACGGACTGCACCTGCACGAGCTCCGGCTTGCGCCGGAGGAGGTCACGGTGTACGCCACGCTCTACGGCCAGGGCCAGCAATTCGCCTACGCCGACCCGCCGCGGCACCGCGAGCTACGCGGCGTCGCTTCGCGGAACTTCGCCCCGCGGCCTCTGGCGAGGCTGGGAGAACAGGTGAGACGCGACGTTACGGAGCTGATCCGTACGATCAAGTCCGGCGAGCCTCTCGATTTCGTCGAGGAAGTAGCCGCCGTCCTGCCGATCCGGGTCGCGACCACGCTCATTGGCTTGCCGTCAGGCCACGAGGCAGACATCCGCCGCTGGAGCGACGCGCTCGAGTCGCTGAAGCTGATTCACGGCCCGGACAACATCGCCGCGGCCATCCGGCGGTTCTCCGAGATGGATGACTTCTTCCGGGCGCAGTTCGCTATCAAACGGGCGGACCCGGGAGAAGATCTGATCTCGACCCTTCTCGCCGCTCAGCTCGACGGAAAGCCCCTGTCAGAGGCCGATCTGCTCACCTACTGCAGCACGTTTCTCGCCGCGGGCAGTGATACGACGCGGTCGCTTCTCGCCGGGATGGCTCTCGCGCTCGCCGAGCACCCGGATCAGCTCAAGAAGCTCAAGGCGAATCCCGGCCTGCTCGACGGGGCGATCGAGGAGTCGCTGCGCTGGACCACGCCGGCCCGCGGGTTCCTGCGCACGGTGCTCGCGGACACCCAGATCCGCGGCGTCGACATCAAGGCAGGCCAGCGCGTTTACCTGCTCTACGACGCCGGAAACCGGGACGCCCAGGTCTTCGCGGACCCATGGGCATACGACATCGAGCGGCCGAACGCCAGCGCGCATCTCGGCTTCGGTTACGGTCCGCACCTCTGCATCGCCGCCCATCTCGCCCGGCTCGAGGCGCGCGAACTGTACGGTGCGTTGCTGGACTCCTTCGACCGGATCGAGGTCACGGGCGAGGTGATCGAGATCCGCCAGCTGCTGCGCAACGGCTGGATCCGCCTGCCGCTGACCTTCTCCTGACCCTGCCGATGAGGTCAGGGCCGATGAGGTGAGGGCCGATGAGGCGAGGCCGGCCTGAACGTGCGGCTTAGTCGTCCCTCAGCACGGCGTCTTGGTCCTCGCCCAGGCGGCGGGCGGCGCGAGTCGGAGCCTGATAGCCGGCCAGCGTGAACGGCATCGCTATCGTCCTCACGCCATCGTCGAGCATGCTGATGTATCCGTTCGCGTTGACCTGCTCGTCGTCGACCACCTCGGCGGGCGTATTCACCGGCGTGCACCAGATGCCACCAGCTTCCAGGCGATCAAGCCAGTAGGACACCGGCTGCCTGGCGAAGTGCTCGTCGAGGATCTCCCGCACGCGGGCCGCGTGAGTCAGCACCCCGGCATAAGACAGCAGGTCCTGCTCCTCGGGGCCGGTAAACCTGAGATCAAGCGCCTTCACGAGCCGCGCCCACGCGTCGGCTGTGACGGCCGCGACGGCTATCCATCGTCCGTCCGAGCACTGGTACTGGTTCACCCCGGGACTGCGCGGCTTGCGCCGGGACCGGGCGGGCAGCAGCAGCTGAGGTGCGTTGGCGGCGGTGCCGAGCTGGATAAGCTGCGTCCACAGCGCCGTGTGCAGCAAGGACGTGTGGACGGTTTCCCCGAGCCCGGACTGCTGGCGCTGCATCAGCGCGGCCAGGACGCCGAACGCGGTCATCGTGCCGGTGAGCACGTCGTTGGTGGCGCCCGGCGGGGCGAAGGGCTCATCTTGCTCTGGTGACGCGGTAAAAAGCAGGCCGGCGTAGGCCATCCCCAGCATGTCCTGGCACCGGTCGTTGGCCCGCGGTCCCGTGTGGCCCAGCCCGCCTGCCTTCGCGTACACGATGGCGGGGTTGACCGACTTGATCGATTCCTCGTCGGCCCCCAGCGACACGAGGGTTTCCGCTTGCATGCTGGTGATGAAGACATCCGCGTCGCGCACCAGGTCATAGAGCCTGTCCCGACCGGCCGGGTCGCGGAGGTCGAGTCTGATCTGCCGCTTGTTCCTGTTGCAGAGGGCGTAGGCGACGTTGATCCCGCCCGGAGTTTCGGCTGATTCGGTCGAGCCGATCGGCACGTAGCGGCGGACCGGGTCTCCGGTCGGTCCTTCGATCTTGATCACGTCGGCGCCGAGGTCGCCGAGCAGCATCGAGCCGATCGCTCCCGACATCCAGATGGTCAGGTCGATGACACGAATCCCCTGAAGTGGTCCCGTCACCATGAGCCGTGCCGTCCCGGGGAGGCTTCCTGCTGATCCTGGCCCGCGCTGGCCGGCAGCGGCAGGCCGAAGACGACTGCCTGAGCGCCGGCACTGCCGGCCAGTTCGGTGGTCTCGCCCAGCTCGGAGAAGATGACCGTCGAGCGATCGTGGGAAGCACCCTCGGCGGTCAGCTTCCCGTCGACGACCCAGAGCAGCGCCGTGCGCTCCGCGCCAAGCGTCAGCACGCCACCGGCTTCGTCCCAGCGGTAGTTTCCGACGTACACGTCGTCCTCGGTGAAGTGACCCATGACCTTGCCCGAGACGCCGGGGTCGGCCGGGCGCCACTCGAAGCCGGCCGGCTCCATGATCACGGGCTGCGCGTACCTCGGGGTCGGGTAGACGAGATTGCGCCCGTTGAAGGTCTCCCAGACCGCGTTCCGGCCATCGGCGCGCTGCTCGTTCCCGGCGGCGTCGACCGTGACGTAGTAGCCGTCCTTGAACTCGCCGGCCTGCTGCATGCGGGCGTAGGTCTCGTCATGCTGGGTCCGCGTCATCCAGTGCTCGCCCCACTGAATCAGCAGGATCTCGGCCTCTTCGATGGTCTCCGGCCCGTAGGCCGCGCCGGCCGGGAAGAACGCCGACTGGCCCGGCGAGGCGACCTGGTAGTGGCCGAAGTCGGGATCGCCGCTGACCACGTAGCGGATCTGGTCGAAGTTGTGCTTGTGCCGCGGCGCGCTGAACGTCCCGTACCCGCCCTCGTACTGCACGAGGTCGGCGGTGTACCCGACCCCTGGCGAGACCGATCCCTCGTGGACGAGCTTGCGGTGGACGCGGCCCGGGCGGTTGCTCTTGCTCACCAGGGTCCACGGAATCACTGCCGTATCGATCACATGCATGCCTAATCCCGTCTCTGTCGCGGTATCAGATTATCGCATTCATTTTTGTATGCACAAGTGTCTGTCGCGACCGCGGGGCATCATCCGGGTCCGCTGCCCACCACGGAGACGAAGCAGACGCAGTCGCCCGGTGCGCCGCCCAGGTTCTGCGTCAGCGCCAGCCCGCGGTGCGCGGTGGCGAGCTGGCGGGCACCGGCCTCGCCGCGCAGCTGGAGCCAGCATTCGTAGATCATCCGGAGCCCGCTGGCCCCGACCGGGTGGCCGAAGCTCTTGAGCCCGCCGTCGGGGTTCACGGGCAGCTCGCCGTCACGGTCGTAGACGCCGTCGAGGATGTCCCGCCAGGCCCGGCCGCGCCCGGCGAAGCCGAGGTCCTCCATCAGGACGATCTCGGTCGGGGTGAAGCAGTCGTGCACCTCGGCGAGGGCGAGCTGCCTGCGGGGGTCGGTGATCCCGGCCTGTGCGTATGCCTCACGCGCGCACTCGACGACCTCGGGGAAGCTGGTGTAGTCGTACGACGGGTCGGCCGCGCCGGACCCGTCCCCGGTGACCAGCGACAGCGCTTTGATATAGAGGGGCCTGCTGGTGTACCTGCGCGCGTCCTCGGCCCGCGTCACGATCGCGGCCGCGGCGCCGTCGGCCACGCCCGAGCAGTCCATCACCCCCAGCTGCCCGGCCACAGCCGGAGAGCGCTCGATGGACTCCCTTGATACCTCCCGGCGGAACTGCGCGCGGGGGTTCAGGGCGCCGTTCGCGTGGTTCTTCCATGCCACGTGCGTCATGGCGGCCCGGAACAGTTCGGGCGTGACGCCGTAGCGCTGCTGGTAAGCCGGCGCGAGCAGGCTGAAGTTCGCAGGCGCCGAGGTGTTCACGCGGGTGCCGTCATCTTGGATCTTCGGCGATACCAGGCCGGCGTAGCCGGTGTCCTTCAGCTTTTCCACGCCGACGGCCATGGCGACGTCCACGGCACCGCAGGCGACGGCGTACACGGCGGCGCGCAGCGCCTCGGAGCCCGTGGCGCACATGTTCTCCACTCGGGTGACCGGCTTACCCACCAGCCGCAGCGGCCGGGCCAGCGCCATCCCGCTGATCCCCGATACGTAGGTGCCCAGCCAGTACGCGTCGATGTCGTCGCGGGTCAGGCCGGTTCCGTCCAGAGCGTCCGTGACGGCATCGACGGCGAGCTCATCCGCGCCGCGGTCGAAGTGCTCCGCGAATCGGGTGCAGCCCATCGAGACGATCGCGACACGATCGCTCAGTCCGTGCTGAGCCACAGGCGCCTCCTAGCTCTCACGCTCGGCCCCGGCGGATGCCGGGACGGCCGGCGCGGCCCGGTACACCGGCCGGGCCTTCCAGATGTAATTGCGGATTCCGCCGACGGTGGCGCCGCGGCGGAAGGTCGGAACGACCTCGTCACCGACGGCCAGCGGCTCACGGACGTCGGTGAGCTCGCACTGCAGGCGGCCGCCTTGCTCGACGGCTACGATCGCGCTGACCAGCGGCGGGCTCAGCGAGAACGCGAGCCGGTCGACGGTGAAGGTGACGATGCGAGCCGTCTGTCCGGCGGCCGACACGGGCTCGAACTCGCCGGCGGTGTGGCACTGGTAGCAGACCCTCGGCCGCGGGAACTGCACTGCGCCGCACGTGCGGCACCGGCCTCCGGTCATCGACAGCTTGTACGGCCGGTTGCGCCAGGCGAACGGCGCCGACGGACGGTCAGGGTCGGGACGGCGCGGCCGGTCCGACGTGATCCGCTCCCGCCACAGCAGGTACTGCGGGTAGCCGATCGTCACGCCGCGATCGACCTGTGCGCGCAGCGGCTCGCGACGGCCTTGGGCGATCGCGCCGGTGGTCCGCAGCACCAGCGCATCGGCACCGTCAGCGAGCGAGATCAGCAACAGTGTCTCACCGGCCCCGGCCGCGTCGAGCAGGTCAGCCAGGGCCAGGCCGGCCTGCGCGGCGCCGGCGTTGCCGACGATGCCGGCCAGATCGCCCCCTTCGAGCTTCGCCCCGGTTGCCTCCTGGACGGTCCCGGCTACTCTGCGTACCGCACGCGCGTTCATCCCGGCCACAGCGAACCGCCGGACGCCGCCGAGCTCGACGCCGCCGTCGGAGAGCCTGGCCAGCAGCTGGCCGGCGAGCTCGGCGTATCGCTGCTCGCCGAAACGTTCCTCCCAGGTTCCGCCGTCCGGCGCCCCGGGCGCACGCCACCGGTCGATGAACTCGGCCGTGACCGAGGCGGTACCCACGATGCGGGCCAGCGGATCCCGCTCGCCGAACAGGAAGGCGGCCGCCGCGTCGGCTCCCTCGCGCTCGTCGGTGCCGCCGACCGGGCCGCCGCGCCGGTCGGCCAGCACGGCGAGGCCGCCGTCCCGGGCGGCAGCGAGCAGCGCGACGATACCGGAACGCACGGTGGCGCCCAGGTCCGCGGCCAGTATGCCCGGCTGGAGGTCGAGGGCCGCGTGCACCACAGTGGCGTTGGTCTTGTCGGCGTAGACCGGGTCGGTGGTGGCGAACCACACGCTGCCGGCGGTCGGCTCCCGCCCCCGCACTACCGGCAGCGCCGCCGCCACCGCGAGCGTCGTGCTGTCCTCGTCGTAGCCGGCCACGCAGCGGACCCCGCGCGCGCTCGCCCCGATCGCGGCCGC
>Ga0070717_10002885_pt1 | contig 12201 bp, 13 predicted proteins | sample LARL113metaG_FD_71366 | JGI IMG/M metagenome (GOLD analysis project Ga0070717, IMG submission 71366) | Corn, switchgrass and miscanthus rhizosphere microbial communities from Kellogg Biological Station, Michigan, USA - LAR L11-3 metaG | ecosystem: Host-associated > Plants > Roots > Rhizosphere ...
CCGGATCAGCCCCGGTAGGGGCCCTCGACGTACTGGTCGAGCATCCGCGTGGCGCAGAAGACCGGGCCGAGCGTGCGCAGCGACGCGCGCATCATCTCGATCCAGCGTGCGGGCAGACCGGCGTCGTCGCGGTCATAGAAGGCGGGCAGGACCTCGTCGGAGAGGAGGTGGTGGAACGCCGCCGCGTCGCGTTCGTCCTGGGCGTGGTGGTCATGGTCGACCTCGCCCGAGATCGCCCAGCCGTTGGAGCCGTCGTAGGCCTCGGCCCACCATCCGTCGAGCACGCTGAGCTGCAGGCCGCCGTTGAACACGCTCTTCATCCCGCTGGTGCCCGAGGCCTCGAGCGGCGGGCGCGGCAGGTTCAGCCACACATCACAGCCGCGGACCAATTCCTGGCCCGAGGCCAGGTCGTAGTCGTCGAGGAAGACGACGCGCTCGCCCACGATCTTGGCCGCCTTGAGGCCGAACACCGCCTGCAGCGAGCGCTTGGCCTCCTCGTCGCGGGGGTGCGCCTTGCCGGCCAGCACCACCTGGACGGGTGTGTCTGAGTCCAGCAGGCGCAGCGTCCACTCCGGGTCACGCGTGAGCATCTCGAGGCGCTTGTAGGTGGCCACGCGGCGAGCGAAGCCGATCGTGAGCACTCCGGGGTCAAAGGCGCGCGCGGCGGCGTCCACGTAGCCGCGCAGATCGCCGCGCACGAGGCGGTCGCTGACGCTGCGGGCGCGGACGAACTCGACGAGCCCGGCCCGCTGCGCGCAGCGTGCCTCCCACAGCTCCGCGGCCGGGATCTGCTCCACCGGGGCCCACACCTCGGGGTCGGCGGCGCGATCACACCAGTCGTCGCCGAGATAGCGGTCGAGCAGCTCGCGGATGGGGCGCCCGATCCACGTGGGGACGTGAACCCCATTGGTGACATGGCCGATCGGGACCTCGTCGAGGCCGCGATCGGGCCACAGCGGTTGCCACATCTCGCGGGCCACCTCCCCATGACGGCGGCTGACGGCGTTGGCGGCACGGCTCATCCGCAGCGCCGCCTGGGTGACGCCGAACGGCGCGTTCGCGTCGGCCCCGACGTCGTGGCCGAGTGCGAGCAGCTCCTCGGTGGAGAAGCCCAGCTGCTCGGACACGCGCCCAACGGCCCGCTCGATCTCTCCCGGCGGGTAGCTGTCGTTGCCCGCCGGCACCGGGGTGTGAGTGGTGAACACCGTGCGGGCGCGAGCGCGCTCCAGCGCCTCGGGGAGCGCAATCCCGTCCGCCTCGCGGTAGCCCCGCGCCAGTTCCAGCGGCGCCAGCGCGGCGTGGCCCTCGTTGAGGTGGATGACCCCGGGCTCATGGCCCATCGCCCGCAGCGCCCGGATGCCGCCGACGCCGAGCAGCGAGTACTGCGCCAGGCGGGTCTGGGGGTCGCCGTCATAGAGCCGGCCGGTGATCCACCGGTCCATCGGATCGTTCTCGGCGCAGTCGGTGTCCAGGAGGAAGAGCGGGATGCGGCCCACATCGACGCGCCAGACGCGCGCGGTGACGTCGTTTTCGCCGATGGGGACGGTGATCGTCAGCGACTTCGAACCCGGCCCCGTGACCAGCGCGGCGGGGAGGCGATCCGGATCGGTGTCGATCCAGTATTCGTGCTGCCAGCCAGACGCGTCGATGCGCTGGCGGAAGTAGCCCTTGCGGTACATGAGGCCGACCGCCACGAGCGGCACGGCGCGGTCCGAAGCCTCCTTGAGCAGGTCACCCGCGAGGGCGCCCAGGCCGCCGGAGTACACGGGCAGCGACACGTGCACCCCATATTCGGCGCACAGGAAGGCGACCGGGCGGGGGTGCTCGGGCGAGGTGCTGAATGGACGCTCGAGGTCGGCGGCGATCTCCGCCTCCAGGGTATGCGCCCGGGCCACCAGGTCGGCGTTCTCGGCGGCGCGCTTGAGCACCCGCGCAGGAGACTCCTGCAGCAGCCTCACCGGGTTGCGCATGCAGAGGTCGAAGCGCTCGCCGTCGACCCCGCGGAACACCTCGGGGCCGCCGGGGGCCCATGACCAGCGGTAGTTGTAGGCGACGCGAGCCAGCGGGGCGAGGGCGTCGGGAATCCGCTCGCTCAGATCGTCGGCCGCCGCCTGGATGTCGACGTGGCCGTCGTATTGGGTTGCCGTGCGATGCTCCAAGCGAGGCAGTATCGAACATCGGCCGCCATGAACGCACTCTCACGGTGGTCTTAGAGGTTCATTACGGGATTGCCAGAGGATGATGCCGACAATGCGGACCGAAAGCTCCCCATCGCGCCGCCAGGACGCCCGGGCCCGGAGCGAGGCCGTGCAGGCGCGCGACGCCGGAGTCCGGATGGCCGCACGTCTCAGCCGCTGGGTGGTCGCAGCTGCCGTTGCGTTGGCGAGTGCGCTCTCGGCGCTGACCGCTCACTCCTACCACGCCCGGGCGGCGGCCTCGCGCTCCACCGCCGCTCGGGCGGCGGCGCGGAGCGGCGCGACGTCCGGTGCCGCCTCCCGGAGCGCACCGGCGCCCGCCGCGGGGGCCACCGTGCCCGAACAGACGCCCCAACCGCCGGCCAGCGCGCCGGTCCCCGCCCCCGCCGCCGTGACCCCGGTGGTGTCCGGCGGCTCCTGAGCATCCCGATGATCCTCGCCGCGGCCCCCAGTCCCTACTGGTTCGTCACCCGCGGAACGGGGGCGATGGCGCTGGTGCTGCTGACGCTCAGCGTCGCGCTCGGGGTGGCGAACGTCCGCCGGATGCAGGTCGGCAACCTGCGCTTCGTCCTGGACGCGGTGCACCGCGACGCGGCGCTGGTGGCCGTCGCGTTCGTGCTCCTGCATGTCGTGACCACGCTGCTCGACACGTTCGCCCCGATCACCCTGCTCGATGTGGTCATCCCGTTTCACTCGACCTACCGGCCGCTGTGGCTGGGGCTCGGTGCGCTCAGCTTCGACCTGATGGCAGCGGTGATCATCACCAGCCTGCTGCGCCACCGCGTCGGCCACGGCGTCTGGCGTGGCGTGCACTGGCTGGTATACGCAAGCTGGCCGATCGCCTTGCTCCACAGCTACGGCACCGGCACCGACCCCCGCGCCCGCTGGATGCTGATCCTCACCGGCCTGTGCGTGGCGGTGGTGCTCGTGGCGGTGGCGGCCCGGGTCAGCGCCGGCTGGCCCGAGCACCTGCCGGCGCGGGTCTCGGCGCTCGGGGTTGCCGCCCTGCTTCCGATCGGGCTGGTGGCGTGGCTGCCGTCGGGGCCGCTTGCCTCGGGGTGGGCGCGCCGGGCGGGCACGCCGCCGGCGGTGCTGGCCGCCGCCCACGGCCAGACGACGCCGTCCGCGAGCGGCTCGGCCGGAGGCTCGGGGGCGGGCAGCACCGGCCGCGCCCTGTCGGTGACCGCGCGCTTCAGCGGACGCGTGCGCCAGGAGGAGCTCGGCCCGGGCGCCGCCGCCGTGGACATCTCGCTGACCGTCGCCGACCCCCGCCTGCGCCACGTCCACATCCGCATCGAGGGCCGGGGCATCCCGGGTGGCGGGGTCGACATGAGCGACAGCCAGGTCTCGGCCGGCCCGACCACCAACCCACACCGCTACGCCGGCAAGGTCACCGCCCTCTCCGGGCCAACGATCCAGGCCAGCGCGTCCGACTCCACCGGCACCACCGTCCAGATCGTCGCCCAGCTGCAGGACCAGGGCCCGGGCGGTGCGGCGGCCGGAGTCCTCACCGCGCACTCGGGGCGCACACCGTGAGCGGTTGCGGCGGACTGCTGAGCGCCCGCACGCGGTAGACCCGGATGCCGACGCATATCTAGGCTGCTGGACTCGCGCATCATGACCGGGATCGATCGCACTGCGCCCGCAATCGGGCCGACGGTGCTGGTGATCGAGGACGAGCCGTCCATCGCCGAACCGTTTGCGCGGGCGCTGCTGCGGGGTGGCTTTCGCCCAACCGTGGCCCGCACCGGCGCCGAGGCGCTGCGCTGCGTCCAGTCGCACGCCCCGGACGTCGTGTTGCTGGACCTGGCGCTCCCCGACGCCGACGGACGCGACGTGTGCCGTCAGATCCGCTCGGGCTCCGACGTGCCGATCATCATGATCACGGCGAGCGGATCGGTCACGGACCGGGTGGTCGGACTGGAGCTCGGCGCCGACGACTATGTGGTCAAGCCCTTCGCGGTGGGCGAGGTGATCGCCCGCATCCGCGCCGTGCTGCGACGTGGCCGTGTCCCGCACGCCGGCGAGCCGCGGGTGGAGGTGGGCGAGCTCAGCATCGACCCAGCGGCGCGGCGGGCATTCCTCCGCGGCCGCGAGCTCGACCTCACCCGCAAGGAGTTCGACCTTCTCTACCGCCTGGGCCGAGAGCCCGGCCGCGTGGTGACACGCGAGACGCTCATGTCAGACGTCTGGGATGAGAACTGGTTTGGCTCGACCAAGACGTTGGACGTCCACATCGGCTGGCTGCGGCGCAAGCTGGCCGACGACCCCTCGGAGCCGCGCTACATCCACACCGTACGAGGCGTGGGCTTCCGCCTCGGCGACCGCAACGGAGGCCCGCCGTAAGCCTGCGCACGCGCCTCCTGCTCGCCCTGGCCTACGTGCTGCTGCTGGCCATCGTCGCCTTCGGCGTGCCCCTGGCGATCAATCTCCGCGCGCGCGTGAACGCAGAGGTGCGGACGCAGGCTCGCGCCCAGGCCGATCTGGTGGCGGCGACCGCCGCTGACCTGCTCGGCGCCCGTAACCGCGCGGCACTGGCAACCCTGGCCCGCAGCGGCGCGCCCTCGACCCGCGGCCGCATCGTCATCACCGACGCCCGCGGGCGGATCCTCGCTGACAGCAACGGACCCCGGGAGCTGGGCACCAGCTACGCCAGCCGCCCTGAGGTCCAGGCCGCGCTCCACGGTCGCCAGGTTCAGGTCCAGCGCTACTCGCGGACGCTCGAGGCACAGCTTCTGGCCACGGCCGCGCCGATCATCCACGACGGCCGCCCCGTGGGGGCGGTGCGGGTCACCCAGGGCGTCGCGTCCGTCCAGGCGGCGGTGCGGCGGGCCGAGCTGGGTCTGGTGCTCATCGCCGCCATCGTCCTGGCCCTGGGTCTCGCGGCGGGCGTGGTCATCGCGCGCCAGATCGCCGGGCCCGTGCAGCGGCTGCAGCGAGTGGCGCGCCGCGTGTCCGGGGGCGATCTCGCCGCCCGGGCGCAGTTGGAAGGCAGCCGTGAGCAGCGCTCGCTGGCGGGCTCGTTCAACGAGATGACCGAGCGCATCTCCCGGCTGCTCGACGCTCAGCGGCAGTTCGTCGCCGACGCCTCACATCAGCTGCGGACGCCGCTCACGGCCCTACGCCTACGCCTGGAGGAGGCGCAGGCCGAGCTCGGCACCCCGGCGGCGGCGGACGAACTGGAGGCGGGAATCGCCGAGGTCGACCGGCTGGCGACCACGGTGGACGAGCTGCTCGTGCTCAGCCGGGCGGGCGAGCGGCGGCTCGAGGGGGCGCGCGTGGATCTGGAGGAACTGGCGAGCGCGAGCGTCGATCGCTGGCGCCGGCCCGCGCGGCAGCGGCAGATCGCGGTTGTGCACGTCACCGCGGGAGCCGCCGGCGCAACGTGGGCGGCCCGGAGCGATCTGGACCGGATCCTCGACGTGCTGCTCGAGAACGCGATCAACTACTCGCCGGGACACACGACGGTGCAGGTGGTCAGCGCGCCAGGGTGGATCGAGGTCCGCGACCGCGGAGCTGGGATCGACGCGGACGAGCGCGACCTGGTGTTTGCCCGGTTCAGCCGCGGCCGCGCTGGACGGGAGGGCCCGCCCGGCAGCGGATTGGGGCTGTCGATGGCGCAGGAGCTGGCGCGCGCCTGGGGTGCGGCGCTGACGATCCGCCCGCACGACGATGACGACGACGGCGGCACCATCGTGCGGCTCTTCCTGCCCGCGGCGCAGGACCCCGCGGTCGGCGACGAATCAGGCGCTTTGCCCGCCGTTAACCCGCCGCTCCCTAGCCTTCCGCGCCGATGACCAGGCGCTCGATCGCGACGGCGCTGGCGGCGGTGCTCGGCATCGCCGTGTCGGCCGCTCTCGCCTGGGCGGCGAGCCAGCTCTCCGGGCAGCGCGTCGGCCTCTCCTCCGAGCCGCTCTCCGTCGCCACAGGCCTGTCGCCGCCCGCCCGCTCGCCGCACCCCCACGCCGTCACCCGGCACTCCGACGACCACACCGCCGCCACGCACACCACCACCGCTCTGCGCCCCGCGTCACCGGCCGCCAGCTCCTCCCCGCCGCGCTCCACCGCGACGATCGTGCGCGTCGCGCCCGCCCCGGCGGCAGCGACGTCGGTGACGCGGGCGGCGACGAGCGCGGCGGCGGCAACCGCGCGCTCGACCACCGCTTCCAGCGGAGGCGCCTTCGCCCCCGCCACCGGGACGGCCGCACGACGCGGCGGGCATCACGGCGACGGGGGCGACCAGCACGACGATTGAGGTCACGGGTAGAGCTGCTCGTGACTGTCGGTGTCGAGCAGGACGATCGCAGCGCTCGGGCATGCCTCCGCTGCGGCGAGCAGCAGATCGTCAGGTCCGGTGCCGACGACCTCGGCGATGTCGCCCAGGGCGAACACCGACGGGGCCACGTCTACGCAATCGCCGTGGGCGGCACACGCCGCCTCGTCGATCATCACGGTCAGGGTCATGTTGTTCCTTTCTCGATGAGGGCTCGTGCCGCCGGGAGAGATCGCGGCCGGTTGACGAGCAGGACGGCGACCGCTCGGCCGCCGCGGGAGAACGTTGCGCTGAAGTCGCGTGCCTCGGGGTCGCCGTCGATGGCTACGGCGTCGCCAGGCGCGGCGCGCCCCACGTACTGGATCCGGATCCCGTACTGGTCGCTCCAGAACCCGGCCGGCACGGGCGGACCGGGATCGATGCCCAGCATGGTGCGGGCGGCACGCGCGCCCTGACGTGCCGCGGCCTCCCAGTGGGAGCCAGACTGCCAGCGGCCGGTCTCCGGGTCCATCGTGGCGGCGACGTCACCCGCGGCGAAGACGTGAGGGGCGGCCGTGCGCCCGCACCAGTCCACCGGCACGCCCGCGTCACGCGTCAGGCCGCTGCCCGCCAGCCATCCGACGTCGGCGGCGACGCCCACGCCCACGAGTACGTGGTCGACGTCGAGCCGGCATCCGTCCGAGAGATCGAGGCCGGTGACGCTGCCGTTGCCGCGCACGGCCTGCACGGTCCGCCCGGTGAGGACGTCGACGCCCTCGGCGCGATGCATGCCGGCAAACCAGGCGCCGATATGCGACCCGAGGATCCCGGCCAGCGGCTGGGCGGCGGCCTCCACCATCGTGACCGCACAGCCGCGCCGGCGGGCCGTCGCCGCCACCTCCTGGCCGATGAACCCGGCGCCGATGACACAGACGCTCTCGGCCTCCTCGAGAGCATCACGCAGGGCGAGGCCGTCATCCACCGTGCGCAGGACCGAGACGTTGCGGCGGTGCCCCAGGAGGCGGAGCTCGCGCGGCCGGCTCCCGGTGGCGATGAGAAGCCGGTGGTAGCGCAGCTCGCGCCCGTCGGCGAGGACGAGGATCCGCTCGCGGGTACGCAGCGCCGCCGCGGCGACGCCGAGCAGCAGCTCGACGTCGTGGTCCGCGTACCACGCGGGCGGCCGGAAGGCCAGCGTCCCCCCGGCCCGGGAACCGTCCAGCAGCCCCTTGGACAGCGGCGGGCGGTCATAGGGTGCGTGTGGCTCGGCGCACACCATCTGGATCGCGCCGTGGTAGCCCTCGCGACGCAGCGTCTCGGCGCAGCGCTGCGCGGCGAGCCCGCCGCCGGCGAGGACGATCTTGTGGGGAGCGGTGCAGGTCGTCATGCGCCCACATTGGCCGCGTCGCGTAAAGAAATCGCTGCGTCCGGCTAAGAACAACGTCGGCTTTGCCAAAGCTTTGCCGAGGCTTGACCGGCCGCTGGATCGGCGCCCGCCACATTGGCCCTCCCACGACTCGGAGGGCCGATGAGAATGCGCACTGGACACACTCGCACCGCTGCCGCGACCGCGGCGCTGGCCGCCGCCGGGCTGGCAGCGTTCGCGTTGCGGCCCGGTGCCCACCCCACCGCCACGATGGCCGCACGCAACCCCGCCGTCGAGGTGCGGACGGAGGTCATTCGCCGCACGATCCACGTCTCGGGGCGCCCGCACCACGGAGCGGTCAGACACGGAGCCGGTCCGGCTGCCGGCGCGGCGGGCGCGCACGGAAGCGCACATGGCGCGCAGACCCGGCCGAGCCGCGGCCACCGGGCGTCGGCTGCCCCATCCGCGGCGCACCCGGTCGCCACCCGCACCAGTCCCAGCCACGCCACCTCGCCCGCGGCAGCGCCGTCAGCGCCGACGGCGGTGGCCACCCGGCCGAGCCCGGGGCATGCGACCACCGCACCCACCAGCCCCGCCTCCCATCCGGTGACCACACGGACCAGCCCGGGGCACGCGAGCGCAGGCACCTCGGGTTCGGGTTCGTCCAGCGCCCCCGTGACCACCCGGTCCAGCGGCGGCCATCACGGCGATGACGGTGGTGAGAAGAGCGATGACTGAGCGCGCCGCCGTCCTGCAGCGGCCGTCGCGCCGGCGGACCCGGGGGGGACCGGATCGCGTGACCGTGATGCTCGCGACGCTCGCCGCGTTCCTGCTGGTGCTGGCGGTGCTGGCGAGCCGGCTGCGCCCCACCGCCGCTCCCGCGCCGGTGCGCCATGTCCTCGTGCTGCGCCGGGTCTACCGCACGACCGTGGTCGACGATGACCGCGCGGACGGCGGCGGCACCTCCTCCAGCGTGTCGGTGTCCACCTCCGGGGGCGGAGCTCCGGCACCCGCGCCAACAACCCGCACCTCGGTGGCGCGATGAGCACCGGGCTCGACTACACGTTTGCGGCGATGGGCAGCGAGGTCCGGTTCCTGCTCGAGCCGCCCCTGCTCCCGGGACTGCCGGCGCCGCTGGCCGCCGCGGACCGCGAGCGCGCCTTCGTGTGGGACTTCGCCCGACGCCTGTCGCGCTTTGAGCCCGACAGTGAGCTGTCGGCGCTCAACCGCGATCCGCGTGCGGCCGTCCCGGCCTCCCGGCTGCTGCGGGCCGCCGTCGCAGCCGGGCTGTGGGCGGCGCGGCGCAGCGGCGGCCTGGTGGACCCCACCCTCGGCGGCGCGCTGCAGGCGGCGGGCTACGTGACCTCGATGGCCAACCAGACCCCGGCGTCACTGCACGAGGCGCTGCGGTGGGCCCCGCCGCGCCGGCCCGCCGGCCCGGCCGCGGAGTCGGCGTGGACGTCGATGTCAGTCGATGATGAGGCGGGGCTCATCGTCCGGCCCGTCGGGACGAAGTTCGACACCGGCGGCACGGGCAAGGGCCTGTGCGCCGACGCGGTGGCGCACCGGCTCGGCGGCTATGGCCGATACCTGGTGGACTGCGGCGGGGACATCGCCGTCGGCGGCCTGGGAGCGCAGCTGCGCCCGTTCGCCATCGGGATCGAGCACCCGCTCACGGGAGCGCAGATCGGCTCGGTGACGCTGCGGGCGGGCGGGATCGCCAGCTCCGGGCTCAACGTGCGCATCTGGCGCGACCGGGACGGTGGCTACAACCATCACCTCCTGGACCCCCGGACCGGACGCCCGGCGTGGACGGGTCTCGTCGGGGCCACCGCGGTCAGCCCGGACAGCGCGCTCGAGGCCGAAACGCTCGCCAAGATGGCTCTGCTCAGCGGGCCGGACGGCGCGCGTCGCGTGCTGGGCGAGCACGGCGGCGTGATCTTCCATGACGACGGCGAGGTCGAGATCATCGGGCCGCTGGACTGCCGGCGGGGCGGCCAGCTCACGGCGGCCCTCGCCGCATGAGCCCGGCCCCGGTCCAGTACCTCTGGTGGTTGGTGAGCCGGGCGTCGGGGATCGTCGCCATCGCGCTCATCTCCCTGTCGGTCCTCCTCGGCCTGGCGATGGCGGCCCGGGTCGTGCCGGCCTCGCGCAAGCGCGGTGCCGTCGCGCTGCACGAGCTCGTGGCGATGGTGGCGCTGCTGGCCATCGCCGCCCACGGCGCCGCTCTGCTCGGCGACCACTGGCTGCGTCCGGGCCTGGCCGGGATCACCATCCCGTTCGCGCTCGGCTACCGGCCCGGCTTCACGGCCTCCGGGATCCTCGCCGGGTATATGGCCCTGTTGCTGGGGCCGAGCTTCTACGCGCGCCGCCGCCTCGGCGCGCGGAGATGGCGGCGGCTGCACCGCGCGACGCCCGTCGTCTGGGTCCTGGCGGTGGTGCACACCCTCGGCTCAGGATCAGACGCCGGCACGCTGTGGCTGCGCGCGGTGGTGCTGGCGCCGGTGGTGCCGCTCGCCTACCTGCTGGTTCTGCGCGTGCTCGGTGGCGGCCGGCGCAGCCCGGCCCCGCGCTCGCCGCGCGCCCTCCCGGTCCGGCGCTTGACTACTGTGCCGGTGGATGACCCCGGCTGAACCCACGCCCCGCTCCGGCGAGTGCCGGCTCGGGGTACTGGCCTTCGGGGACTCGATCACCAACGGCGGGGGCGAGCTTCAGTGGGGCGTCGCGCTGCAGTCCTGGGCCCTGTGGACGGCGCGAGCGCTGGGACTGCCCTACACCGGGTACGCCATGGACGGCGCCCGGGTCGGCGACGTGGTGAGGCGGCAGATCCCGGACTTCGAACGGCGAACGCCCCGGCCGGAGGCGCGCCACGACGTCGGCTGCCTCTACATCGGGGTCAACGATGTCCGCGGGCTTGACTGGGATCCCGTGATCTTCGCGGCCGACTTCGGGCGCGCGCTGCGGTTCCTGCGCGATCGCTGCGACCGAGTGGTGACGCTCACCGCTCCGCTGGCCCTGGGCTCTCCGCCCGCCGGGCCCAAGGTCGCAGACCTCAACACGGTGGTCCGCGACAAGGCCGCGGCCGTCGGGGCGCTCGTGGTCGATCTCAGCGGCTTCGGCGCGCGCAACCACGTGATGGTGGATCGCGTGCACCCGACCGCCTTCGGGCAGATCGCGATCGCCGAGCGCGTCCTGGCGGTCCTGGCCGATGACGGCCTGGCCACCGCGGTGGCCCCCTCGTCGCTCATCGCCTGGCACCAGACGCGCTGGGGGCGCCTGCGCGGCGACCTGACCTACGTCTACCGCGACGCCAAGCAGCGGGTCCGCGGGGCGGTGGAGCGCCGGCGGCTGGAGCGGGAGTTGCGGGCCTAGAACCGCGCGGCCAGCGGCGGCGGCCCGAGCACATGCCCCTGAAACCGCGCACCAACTCCGCCGTCAGGCTCAGCGATCCGAGGGAGATTTCGTCATCCGCATGGTCTGTGCCGGCGGCGTGGCGCGTTATGCGCCCTGTAAGGCAATTTGGTAGCACGGACGCGACACCGGCGAGCGTTTGTGACGTTCTGCCCCCGGGAGGCGCGGGGCGTGGTCGCGGGAAGCTCCGGTCGTCAGCGGGAAACGAGCCGCCCAGACTCGTCCGTCGCCTGCCGCAGCCGCGCTGCCAACGACGCGTTCAGCGCGCCCTTGCGCATCTGCCAGCGCCAGCTCCCGCCGGCACTCCCCGGGGCGTTCATGCGTGCCTCGCTGCCCAGCCCCAGCGCGTCCTGGGCCTGGATCATGGCGATCCGGGCCGGGGAGGAGAAGGCGTATCTGATCAACCCCCACCACGGGCGGCGGCGATCGCTGAAGCCCAGGTGCGCCACCTCCGCGTCCACGAAGGCCCGCTGTCCCTCATCCAGCGACATCAGCCAGCCGCGCACGGTGTCCTGGTCGTGGGTCGAGGTGTAGACGATCCGATCCTCGGTGTGGTTGGCCAGGCGGTGGACGCTGCCGGGCTCATCGGGATCCATGCCGAACTGGATGACGAGCATCCCGGGCAGGCCCAGCCGCTGCCGCAGGCGTTCCACCGGCTCGGTGATGACGCCGAGATCCTCGGCCACGAGCGGCAGGGACGGGTGGCCGGGCGATGACTCTCCCACGCCCAGCCCGCGCTCCAGAGCCCGGAAGAGCGCCATCCCCGGCCCGCGCCGCCACGCCCCGCCCTGGGCCGTGCGCGCCCCCGCCGGCACCGCCCAGTAGGCGACCAGGCCGCGGAAGTGGTCGATGCGCGCCAGGTCGAAGAGGTCGAGGGTGCGCTTGACCCGCTCCACCCACCAGCGATAGCCGCGGCGCTGCAGCGCCGGCCAGTCATACAGCGGGTTGCCCCACAGCTGGCCGGTGCGGGAGTAGGCGTC
>Ga0070717_10002887_pt1 | contig 12198 bp, 13 predicted proteins | sample LARL113metaG_FD_71366 | JGI IMG/M metagenome (GOLD analysis project Ga0070717, IMG submission 71366) | Corn, switchgrass and miscanthus rhizosphere microbial communities from Kellogg Biological Station, Michigan, USA - LAR L11-3 metaG | ecosystem: Host-associated > Plants > Roots > Rhizosphere ...
GTGGTGATCGCGGCGGTCGCCCTGGTGGGCGCCATCTGCGCCCTGACCATGGTCCGCCAGAAGGACTTCGAGCGCGACGAGGCGCCCGCCGACGACACGCAGACGTCCCCGCTCGTCGGCCCGGCGGAGCGGGCTCACGGGTAGACCGGTGCCGACGCCCTGGCGGGCCGAGGGCCACAGCGCGCCTCCGACCGGCATGGCCCCTAGCGGATAGCCGCGGTGCGCGGCAATACTGAGCGAGTTCGTGAAACCCAGGTCACGCGAGCTCGACATCCTCGATCCTCGCGAGACCTCCGGCCGGCAGACGCCGGAGGTCGCGCGGGGTCGCCCGCGCAGCGCGTCGGCGGATCGCCTGATCCTCGACGCGACCCTGACGCTGCTCCAGCGGCACGGGTACCTGCGGCTCTCCATCGACCAGATCGCCCAGGAGGCCGGGGTGGGCCGCGCCACGATCTACCGGCGCTACCGCGGCAAGGCCGACCTGGTGGCGTCCGCGGTGGCGTCCCGCGCCGGCTTCCTCGACCAGCCGGACACCGGGACGACGCGCGGCGACCTGCTCTGGCTGCTCCAGCAGGCGCAGGAGAAGTACGACAGCGCCGCTGGCCTGCCGATGGCCGGCGTGCTGCTGATCGACGGGCCGCACAACCCCGAGCTCCTGCAGGCGTTCCGGCAGCGGGTGCTCGGCCCCCGCCGGGTCCGCTTCGAGTCCGTGCTGCGGCGCGGCGTGGAGCGCGGCGACCTGCGGCCGGACCTGGACGTCTCGGCCGCGATGGACGTGCTGACCGGCTCCTACTACGCACGCTGGCTGTCAGGCCGGGGCGGCCTCGAGCGCTGGCCCGAGGAGACGCTGGAGCTGCTCTGGCCGGCGCTGAAGGCCCCCGAACGCGACTGACGCGAGAACTGAAAGCGCGGCGGCGCGAACAGTTTGGATACCCTGTTCACCGGCCGGCAGGAGCGCCGGTAGCCTACGGACAATGGTGATCCTGACACTCGTGAGATGGGCGATGCTGCCGATCGGCATCGCCATTCTGCTGCTCACGTGGGGGAGCCTGCTGCACACGGTCACGGGGCCCCGTGGGCGCACGGCGCGGCTGGCAAGGTACCTGGGACGGTTCGTCGAGTTCGTCACGGTCCAGGTCGCGCGGCGGATGCACGGCGAGCGGCGGGAGCGCATGCTCAGCCTGACCGGGCCGGTCGCGTTCCTGGTCGTCCTGGCGGGCTGGCTGGTCGGTTTCGTGATCGGCTACAGCCTCATCATCTCGTCGCTGGTGGGCCAGGGGCCGGGGGCCGCGTTCACGAACGCGGCCCGGGCGACGTTCCTGGTCGGGCTCGACGCCAACGTCTCGATCCTGACCACGTTCGTATCGTTCGCGGCGGCCATGAACGGTCTGGTCGTGGTGACGCTCGAACTCGCCTACCTGCCCTCGCTCTACGCGGCGTACAACCGGCGTGAGGTGCTGGCGGCGCTGGTGGCCCGCCGCTGTCAGGGCCGCCTGACCGGCGTCGAGCTGCTGTGCCGCCACTTCGAGATCGGCGCCGGTGACCGGCTCGGCCCGCTGTACGGCGAATGGGAGCACTGGGTCGCCGACCTGACCGAGACGCACACGAACTATCCGATCCTGACGACGTTCCGATCGCCGGAGCCGAACGAGCACTGGCTGATCGCGTTCCTGACGATGCTGGACGCGGCGGCGCTGCACGCGGTGGTCAGCCCGATGACCTGCCCGCCCGAGGCGGCGCTGCTGATCGAGGCGGGCACGGTGTGCCTGAACCGGATCGCTCGCGCCCGGCGCGACGCGCGGTTCCCGACCGGCCAGGAGGAGCGGGACGACGCGATGGTCGAGCGCGCTTTCCATCGCCTGCGCGCCACGTCCACGCCGCTGGTCGAGGACGTACGGCCGATGCTGCGTCGCTTCCATCTGGCACGAGCCCACTACCTGCCCCTCGTACGTGCGCTGGCCGGACGGCTGTACGTCAACGTGGAAGCGGCTGCGCCTCGACAGGAGGCCGCGGTATATGAACGGGACTGACGAGCCGATGCGCAGTCCTATAGCCGCCTAGTTTGGCGCTGGTCGCGCACTGGCGCCGCTGGGCAGTCCACCGCCGCCAGGCGCTGCGCGCTGTTGGTACCATGAACGGCGACTGCGAGGCAGAGTGAGGCGCCAACAGAGAGAGTTGGGCAGATTTTTGCGTGCACGGCGAGCTCAGCTCAAACCTGAGGACTTCGGGTTGCCGGCGGGCACATCGCGACGACGCACGCCCGGGCTGCGTCGAGAGGAGGTCGCGCAGATCTCCGGCGTCGGTCTCACCTGGTACACGTGGCTGGAGCAGGGCCGCGACATCCCCGCCTCCGAGCAGACGGTGGAGCTGCTGGCGCGCGCCCTGCGGCTGAACCCGGAGGAACACCGGTACCTGCGCGGTCTGGCCGGGCTCCACGGCGTTCCCCGCCACGAATCGCACCCGGAGCCCGACGACTGGGTGCAGCGCCTGCTCGACAGCCTCAACCCCAACCCGGCGTACGTGCTCAGCCGGCGGTTCGACTTCGTGGCCTGGAACGAGGCGTACGAGCGCATCTATCGCGATCCGGCCGAGCTGCCGCCGGCGCGCCGCAACCTGGTGTGGGCGATGTTCACGGACGGGCGCATGCGCGACCTCCTGCCGGAGTGGGAGCGGCGGGCGTTCGTGCTGATGGCGCAGTTCCGCGCCGTGGCGGGCCGCCACGCCGAGGACAATCGGTTCGCCGAGCTGATCTCGGCCCTCGAGCGCGCCAGCCCGACGTTCAAGCAGTGGTGGCAGCAGTATCCGGTGATGGAGTTCCGGCGCGAGGTGCACCGGGTGGACCACCCGGAGGTGGGCCCGATCACGCTGGAGCGGACGCAGATGAGCCTGGTGGAGTCGTCGGGCCTGAGCCTGGTGCTCAAGACCCCGTTCGGAGACGAGGACCGGTCGGCATTAGGGCAGCTGGTCGCGGGATCGAGCGACGCGTCCGCGATCGGCGTATGGAGCTGACGGGCGCGGGGACCTGCGCTCGACGAGCTCCCTGACCGAGCCACCATGCCCACCCGCAAGGCCGTCGTCCTGGGGATCAGCACGCTGGTCGCCGCCATCATGGTGGCGACGGCCGTGGGCAGCTATGCGGTGTGGGTGACCTCCGGCGACTACGCCGACCGGCTGGTCGCGGTCGGCGACGTGATGGTCGCGTCCACCCTGCTCCTCACGGCGATCGCGGTGGCGGTCGGCGTGGCGGCGTACCAGGTCACCGTGGAGGCGCCGGAGCTGGAGCCGGAGATCACGTTCCGGTGCTCGGAGCCGAACCGCCCGGTCTTCCTGGTCGAGCCGGAGCCGCGGCGGAGGCGGCACCGGCTGGTGCGGTTCCGGCAGGTGGAGGCGTCGGTGCGGATCCACAACCGGGGGTCGGCGTCCGCCCGCAACCCGGCGATGCGGATCGACCTGCTGGGCCTGGGCGGGGTGCGGCCGCAGCTCGAGTGGCGGCCGACCGACTGGTCGAACCACCTCGGGGTCCACGCCGTGCAGTGGGACGGGGGCGCCAACCTGGCGATCCACGGCAACGGGACGCGGGTGCTGCCGGACCTGTCGTTCGAGAACGTGTTCGCGCTGTCCGACCACGACGCGGAGTTCGCGCTGCAGGTGACGCTGGCGGCGGAGGGCTTCCGCAGGGTCCACACGCTGGCGGTGGACCTGCGGACGCGCGACGCGTACTCCGCGTACTGCAGAGAGCGGGCGGCGCAGTACGAGGACGGGCCGCCGCTGCCCGACACGTGCGGCGTCGAGGAGTGCGACAGGCAGGCGGCGGTGCGGCTCCTGGTCCTCCACCCGGAGCACGGCCCCCGGGAGCTGGCGGCGTGCCGCGACTGCGCGGACGGCCACGAGGACTTCCAGCGGCTCCCGTCCCTGCGCATCGTGGACAACCGGGACCGCCGGATCGCGTGAGCGGCCTCCCGGCCGCACGCGCGAGCTACACCGTCGAGCCGCGGACGATCAGCTCCGGCTGCAGGATCACCCGCTGGCGCGTGGCCCGGCCGGTCTGGATGCGCTCGATCAGCATCTCGGCCGAGATGCGGCCGAAGTCCTTGACCGGCACCCGCAGCGTGGTCAGCGCCGGCTCCAGCCGGCTGGCCAGCGGGACGTCGTTGTAGCCGACCAGCGCCACGTCACCCGGGATGCGCATGCCGCGGTCGAGCAGGGCCCCGTGCGCCCCGATCGCCGCCATGTCGTTGACCGCCACCACCGCGGTCGGCGGCTCGGGCAGCTCCAGCAGCCGCTCCATCGCCTCCCGGCCCGTCTCCTCCAGGTAGCCCGCCTCCACGACCAGCGCCGGCTCCGGCTCGATCCCCGCCTCCCGCAACGCCGTCAGGTAGCCGCGGCGGCGCTCGACCGCCGTGCTGATGCCGTGGCCGCCGGCCAGGTGCGCGATGCGCCGGTGGCCCAGCGAGAGCAGGTGCTCCGTGGCCATCCGCGCCCCCGCGAAGTCGTCGGCCCCGACGAAGAGGTCGCGCTCGTCGCTGTACCGGTTGACCAGCACGTGGGCCATGTTCTGCTCGCGCAGCCAGCTCACCGACGGATCGCGGAGCATGGCGCTGGCCAGTATCAGGCCGTCCACCCGCCGGGCCTGGACGGTCCGCAGATGGTCGCGCTCCCGCTCCGGCGAGCCGCCCGTGTTGGCCAGCAGCACGCTGTAGCCGCGCTCGCTCGCCGCGTCCTCGATGCCCAGGAAGATGTTGGCGAACAGCGGGTTCGTGATGTCCGGGATGACCATGGCCAGCACGAACGTCTGGCGCAGCTTCAGCGAGCGGGCGACCGCGTCGGGCCGGTAGCCGGTCTCCTGGAGCAGCGCCTCGATCCGGGCCCGGGTCTCGGCCGAGACCCGGAGCAGCGGGTCGTTGTTGACGACGCGCGAGATCGTGGACGGGTGGACGCCCGCCCGGGCGGCGAGGTTCTTGAGCGTGGTCCTGGTGGGCGTGTCGGTCACCCCGCCCGTCCCAGGTACAGGTCCGCGATCTCGGGGTGCTCCAGCACGTCGCGGCCGGTCCCCTCCAGGCGCACGCGGCCCGCCTCCATCACGATCCCGTGACTGGCCAGGCCGAGCCCGGCGCGCGCGTTCTGCTCGACCAGCAGGACGGTCAGGCCCTCGCCGTTGAGCAGGCGGATGGTGTCGAAGACCAGGGCCCGGCTCCGCGGGTCGAGGCCCATCGACGGTTCGTCGAGCAGCAGCATGCGGGGGTCCAGCATCATCGCGCGGGCGAACTCCACCAGCCGCTGCTGGCCACCGGACAGCGACGCGGCCAGCTCGCGGGCGCGCTCCCGCACGATCGGGAACGCCTCGGACACCTCCCGCAGCCGGCGCCCCACCAGCGACCGGTCGCGCAGGCTGTACGCACCCAGGCGGACGTTCTCCTCCACCGTCATCGTCGCAAACAGGCTGCGCTCCTGGGGCACCTGGACGACGCCCAGACCGAGCACGGCCCGCGGGCTGCGGCCGCCGATCGGCCGGCCGTCGAAACGGACCTCGCCGAGGCGCGGCCGGAGCAGGCCGCTGACCACGCGCAGGACCGTGGACTTGCCGGCCCCGTTGGGCCCGACGACGCACGTGACGCTGCGCGGCTCGACGCGCAGCGTGAGGTCGCGCAGCACGTCTCCCCCGCCGTAGCCCGCGGTGACGCCCGTCAGCTCGAGCAGCGCGCTCATGCCCCGAGGTACGCGTCCAGGACGGCCGGGTCGGCCCGCACCTCGGCGGGCGTCCCGCCCGCGATCGTCCGGCCCCTGTCCAGGACCAGCACCGTGCCGCACAGGCCCATCACGAAGCCCATGTCGTGCTCCACGATGAGGAACGTCGTGCCGGCCGCGTTCAGGTCGCGGATGCGCGCCGCGATGGACTCCAGCAGGCCCGGGTTCACCCCTCCGGCCGGCTCGTCGAGGAGCACCAGCCGCGGCCGCGACATCATCACCGTGCCCAGTTCCAGCAGCTTGCGCTGGCCGTAGGAGAGCCGGCCCGCCGGCTGGTCGGCCAGGTGGGTCAGGCCCAGGAACTCCAGCATCTCGTGCCCCCGCCGCACCTCGCCGCGCGTGGTGGCGCCGGACAGCAGGCCGAGGAGGCCGGCCCGGCGCACCGGCACCAGCACGTTCTCGAGCACGGTCAGCCGGGGGAAGACGCGCGCGAGCTGGAACGTGCGGCCGATGCCCCGCCGGTGCACCTGGTCGGGCGGCAGGCCGGTGATCGGCCGCGACTCGAACCGCACCTCGCCGGCGTCCGGCTGGAGGAAACCGGTGACCAGGTCGAACAGCGTCGTCTTGCCCGAGCCGTTGGGCCCGATCAGCCCGGTGATGCTGCCGGGAGCGACGGCCAGCGAGCAGCCGTCCACCGCGACCACGCCGCCGAACCGCTTGCTGAGGTCGCTGACCTCCAGCAGGCTCACGCCGCCGACCGCCTCGCCTCGAGCCGCTCCGCGATCGAGGGGATCACGCCCCGAGGCAGGAACAGGATCACGGCCAGGAACACCGCCGCGTACAGCACCAGGTACAGCCGCGCCGAGCCGGCGAAGTACGCGAGCTCGAGCTGGGTGGGCTCCAGCAGCAGCGCGCCGAGCACGGGCCCGGCGATCGTGCCGGTGCCGCCGAGGAACGCCATCAGGACCATCGAGAGCCCGACCAGCGGGTCCACGACGAACTGTGGGTACACGTACGTCACGTAGTAGCCATACACGCCGCCGATCATCCCGACCAGCGCCGCCGAGACGACGAACGCGGTCATCTTGAAGGCCCACGTCGGGACGCCGAGCGACAGGGCGCGGTCCTCGTCGTCGCGGATCGCGAGCAGCCCCAGACCCAGCTTGGAGTGCCGGATCCACCAGGAGGCCGCGATCCCGACCGCCGCCAGCGCCAGCATCGCGTAGTAGAACGGCACGTCCACGAAGTCCGGCGACCAGTCCTGCGGGGTCGGGAAGCCCAGGCCCTGGGAGCCGCCCGTCAGGCCGCGCAGGTTGGTGGCCAGGATCTGGAGCATGAACATGAACGCGATCGTGACGATGACGAACGTCGCCGCGCGCGTGCGCAGCGCGATCCAGCCGACGGGGACCGCCAGCGCCGCGGTGACCAGCCCGGCGATCGGGACCGCCAGGAACGGGCCGTAGCCGCCGGGCACGCCCAGGTGGTTCACGAACAGGCCCAGCGTGTACGCGCCGATGCCGAAGAAGCCGGCGTGGCCGAGCGAGATGTAGCCGGTGTACCCGCCCATCACGTTCCATGCGGTCGCCAGGCCCACGTACATGAGCGTGAACACGCCGACGTTGACCGTGGAGGTGTCGGCGACCAGCGGCACGGCGAGGGCCGCGAGCGCCAGGACCGTCGCCGCGCCGGGGCCAAGCCACCGGGCGCCGGGTCGCGGCCTCACGTCCCGGCCCGCGCGCGCAGCCCGTACAGGCCCTGGGGCCGCGTCAGCAGCACCAGGACGAGGACCACGAAGAACGTGAACGTCGCCCAGGTGGGCGTGACGAGCACGGAGGTGACGTCCTCCACGACCAGCATCAGCAGCCCCGCGACGATGGCGCCGCGGAGGCTGCCGAGGCCGCCCAGCACGATGATCGTCAGCAGCCGCGAGATCAGGTCGTAGTGGCTGCCGGGGTTGAACGCGGTGGTGATGCCGAACACGACGCCGCCGGCCGCCGCCGTCGCCATGCCGATGCCGAACGCGAGCGCGGACACGCGCTCGACGTCGATGCCGATCAGCTGCGCGGCGGTCCGGTTGAGCATCGTGGCGCGGATCGCGGCGCCGAACGTCGTCCGGTACAGCAGCAGGGCGAGCGCGCCCAGGATCGCCACGCAGAGCAGGAAGCCGTACACGTAGACGTCGGCGATGCGGAGGCCGCCGACCGGGAAGCTGGCCGTGCGGTACCAGACGGAGAGCTGCTGGAAGTTGGTCGTGAAGACGAGGCCGAGCAGGCCCTCGATGCCAAGCGCCAGCGCGTACGTGACGAGCACGGAGAGGGCCTCGCGGTCCGTCCGGAGCGGCCGGATGAACACGGCCTCGAGCGCCACGCCGAGCAGGAACATGACGGGCATCGTGACGACGAGGCCGAGGAACGGGTCGATGTGCCAGGTGCGGAACAGGGCGAAGCTCAGGTACGCGCCCAGCACGACGAGCGCCCCCTGGCCCACGTTGATGATCCGCATGACGCCGAAGATCAGCGTCAGGCCCGACGCCATGAGCGCGTACACGCCCCCGGTGAGGACCCCCAGCACCGCGGCCTCGAGGACGAGATCCATCTAGGCGCCGGCGGCTCCGCCCGGCCGCCGGATGCGCTCATGCGGACCAACGTGCAGTTCCCGCGGCGCGGGAATCGCACTTGCGGACCAATGTGCGAATCCCCAGGCCCGTGAAGCGCGCGTCACTGCCAGTTCGGCTTGGGGTACTCGGGCTTCGCCACCGCCACCGAGGCCGGGTAGACCGGGACCGTCTGGCCGCCCTGCCACTGGACGAGGAACGACGAGCCGTTGGGTTGCCCCGTCTGGTCGAACGCCATCGGGCCCTGGATGGTCTGGTACGTCCCCGAGTGCAGCGTCTGGATCAGCTTCGCGTTCGCCACGCTGTTCGCCCGGACGGCCGCCTCCTCGACCACCTGGCCGACGCTGTACGCCTCCGCCGCGTCCGCGCTGATCGAGGCCGCGTCGCCGCCGTACCTGCTCGTGAAGGCCTTCACGAAGTGGTCGTTCTGCTGCGTCCTGGCGCTGGGCCACCAGCCGGCCGGGACGATGATGCCCTCGGTGTCGGGCTTGCCGACCTTGTCCGAGAAGTCCGCCCCCTGGTCCGGCCCGGTCGTCTCCACGATGGACTTCGGGTTGAACCGCTGCTGCTGGAACGTCTGCACGAACGCGATCGCGTCGGGCAGCTGCGTGCCCAGCACCACCGCGTCGGCCCCCGAGTGGGCGACGGCCAGCGCCAGCGGCGTGTAGTCGGTCGTCTCGGCCGGATAGACCTTCGTGTACACGGTCCTGATCCCGGCGGTCTCCAGCAGCGAGCGGGCCTTGTCCACCTGCGGCTGCGTGAACGGGTCGTCCTCGGTCGCATAGGCGACGCCCTGCGGCCGCTCCCCCGCGGGCAGGCTCAGCAGCCACTTCGTGTAGCTGACCAGGTTGCTGACGACCGGCGCCGGCTGCACGAAGAACACGTTCTTGAGCCCGTGGCTGAACACGTCCGGGCCGCCGCCCGCCGGCTCGGGGAACGCGTAGCCGTAGCGGCTGGCGACCGCCGAGGACGGGATCGTCAGCAGGCTGGAGAACGGGCCGAACGTCAGGTCCACCTTGTCCCGCGTGATCAGGTCCGTGTAGTTCGTCACGACCTGCTGGGTGCTGCTGGAGTCGTCGACGAACTTGAGCTGGACCTTCCGGCCGAGCAGGCCGCCCTTCCCGTTCACGTCGTCGGCCCAGAGCTGGTAGCCCTGCTCCAGGGCCTTGCCGTCGCCCGAGAAGTCACCGTTGAGCGACACCGAGATCCCGACCACGAGCGGCTTGTTGGTGCCGCCCGTCGAGCTGCTCGAGCCCGCGCAGGCCGAGATGCCGAGCGCCAGGACGACCGCCGCCCACAACGCGGATCTACTGCGCATGGATCCCCTCCCGGTTGATTGAACAAACGATTGACCATCAAATCTAGGATGGGGGGCCGTCCGTGTCAATCGGCGGAAGCGACATGCTAGTATGCCAGCGCGTTCATGAAGTTCCGAGTCCTGCTGGAACCCCACCACGGCGCCACCTACGACCAGATCCTGGCGATGGCCCGGACCGCGGAGGAGGCCGGCTTCGACGGGTTCTTCCGCGGCGACCACTACCTGGGCGTCGAGCGCGACAACCCCCGCTTCGAGCCCACCGACTCGTGGACCACGCTCGCCGGCCTGGCCAGGGAGACGAGCCGCATCCGGCTGGGCACGCTGGTCACGGCGTCGACGTTCCGCCTCCCCGGCGTCCTGGCCGTGACGGTGGCGACGGTGGACGCGATGAGCGGCGGCCGGGTCGAGCTCGGCATGGGGGCCGCCTGGTACGAGCAGGAGCACGCGAACTTCGGGATCCCGTTCCCGCCGATCGGCGTGCGGTTCGACCGGCTGGAGGAGCAGCTCCAGATCGTCACCGGCCTGTGGACGACGCCCGCCGGCGAGCCGTACAGCTTCGAGGGCCGGCACTTCCAGCTCCGGGAGGCGCGCAACTTCCCGCGCCCGGCGCAGTCGCCGCGGCCGCCGATCATCATCGGCGGCGGCGGCCCGCGCCGCACTCCGACGCTCGCCGCCCGGTTCGCCGACGAGTACAACGCCGGGTTCGGCGAGGCCCTGGCCGAGCGGTTCGCGCGGTTTCGCCGGATCTGCGAGGGGACCGGCCGCGACCCGGCCACCGTCACGCTGTCGGGGGCAGTGCCGGTGTTCTGCGGCGCCGACGACGCGGAGGCGGTGCGCCGCTCGGAGACGATGGCCGGCCACCCGCTCCAGCGGGCCGGCGCGTGCGGCACGCCCGACGTGGTGGCGGCCCGGGTCGCCGAGATGGTCGAGGCGGGCGCGGGGACCGTGTACTTCCACATCTTCGACGTGGAGGACCTGGAGCACATCCGCCTGCTGGGTCGCGAGGTGCTCCCCCGCTTCGCCGGGTAGCTACCCGGACCCGTCCATCACCTGGTACGTGTGCAGGTTCCGGGCGAGGTCGTTCGGCTGGACCTGGAGCGGGCCCGCGAAGGGGTGGTCCGCGACCAGGATCAGGAACAGCGCCGCTCCCAGCGCGCAGCCCAGCAGCACCGAGCCGATGGCGTGGTACCGGGCGCTCTCCATGAACAGCGGCGCGGCCATCAGCAGGAGCAGCAGGCACCCGCCCAGCAGCAGGATCCACAGCAGCGGCGGCATGGTCTCGTCGCTCGCCAGCACCAGCTGGTACTGGGAGCGCGTCACGCTGGTCACCAGGTCGGGCGCGCTCGTGTTGCTGAGCCGGGCGTGCACGGCAGCGTCCATCCGGCTCAGGCTGCGCTCCGTCGCGTCGCTGCCCTCGCCGCGGGTCAGGCTCGGGAACTCGTCCCGGATCATCGAGACCGTGTAGTCGCGGATCGACGTCTCGACCTGCGTGCGCGCGGGCTGCGGCAGCGTGCTGGCGTCCTGGTAGAGCGCGACGAGCGACGCGCCCTCGTCCACCTCCGCCTGACGCACCGACGTGAGGTGGTCCCAGACGACGAACAGGGCGAGCGCGACGACGACCGCCGAGAAGATGCCGCCGGCGCTGAGCAGCATCCCGAGCACCTCGTTGTGGTGCTCGCCCCGCTCCTTCTTGCCGGCGAGCCGGCGCACCAGCGCGACGCTGCCCACGCTGCACAGGGACGTCCCGGCGATCAGGAGCACGGCGAGCTCCCAGGCCGGGACGGTGTTCAGCAGGCCGTTCACCGGCGCGCCCCCCGGCGGCCCCTGACACGCACGGCCGCCCCGCCCGCCGCACCGATCGCCACCGCGATCGCCAGCAGCAGCGCCAGCGGCGTGCTGGTGAGCAGCGGTGCCGGGCGGTTGAGCGTCTGGGGCAGGCCGGGCGGCCGCGTGGGCGGCGGGACCGGCGGCGGCGGTGCGGCCTGGACCGCGGCCGCGGGAGGCGGCGGCGGTGCCGCAGGCAGCGCCTCGGGCTGCGCGGCGAGACGCACCGCGATCGGCGCCGGCGGCGCCGGCCGCAGCGGGCTCGGCGGGCTCGGCGGCGCGACCGTGGGCGGTGGCGTCGGGACCGGCGTCGGGACCGGCGTCGGCACGGGTGTGGGCGGGAGCGTCGGCACGGGCGTCGGCGTCGCGGTGGGGGTCGGCCGGGGCGGCTTCGGCGTCGGCGGCAGGTTCGGGACCGCGCACTGCTGGTCGGACGGACCGATGACCACCACGATCAGCGGCGGCACGCAGATCACCAGACCACCGGTGGCCGCGGCGGGGAGCGCGCCGAGCGCCTGCGCGCCCGTGCTCGCGGCCACCGCCACACCCACCGCAACCAGCGCGCGCCACTGCCAGCGCCACGGCAACTTCTCGATCGTCATTTCCCCGCAACTCCCACTGTGCCGCCCGGCCCGCCGAGCGGCAACGCAACATGCTCCGCAAACTGTACTACAGATGCCGGCGAGGCCAACGGCCCTTGACACGTCCGGGACCCTGTGCCACGTTGGCGGTGCATGTACTGGCGGCGGGTAGGACA
>Ga0070717_10002888_pt1 | contig 12196 bp, 9 predicted proteins | sample LARL113metaG_FD_71366 | JGI IMG/M metagenome (GOLD analysis project Ga0070717, IMG submission 71366) | Corn, switchgrass and miscanthus rhizosphere microbial communities from Kellogg Biological Station, Michigan, USA - LAR L11-3 metaG | ecosystem: Host-associated > Plants > Roots > Rhizosphere ...
AGTCTGGTACACGAATACGGCCTGCGAAGTGAAATTATCCCGACCGGTGTGGACACGCGATTCTTCGTCCCCGATTGGAACCGGCCGCGCAATTTGCGCCCCCGAGTTCTTTTCGCGGGATCGCTGCGAACCTACAAGCAGCCGCACGTGGTGTTAGACGCCGCCGCGCGATTTCCGCAGGCTGATTTTCGTGTGGCTGGAGATGGACCACTGGGGCCGGAGTTGCGCCAGCGTGCCCGGACCGAGGGCCTGAGCAATGTGACCCTTCTGGGGCCGCTCCCGGCTGAGAATTTGCGCGCGGAGTATCAGGGTGCGGATGTTTTTCTTTTTCCTTCCAGGTGGGAGGGATCGCCAAAAGTGATTTTGGAAGCCGCCGCCTGCGCTCTGCCGGTGATCGCGAGAGGCGATTACTCGCCGGAAACTGTGGTGCAAGGGGTGAGTGGTTATCAGGCTGCCTCAGATGAAAGCATCTTCACACATTTAGAAGGACTTCTGAACAACCCCGTGCTACGGCGAGAACTCGGCAAGAATGGCAGGCGCCTTAGCGAGAAATACGATTGGGACGTGATTACCGCTCAATGGGAAGAGACGTTCCTGCAACTCGCGGGCAGACATGAGTGGGAGAGAGTTTCGTGAGTAGCGCTCCTCTAACCGCTCCCGCACCTGAACGAATTCAGGATCCATATTGCGGCGTCAAAACCCGGACGCTTCGGGTGCTCACGCTCACGCCTTTCTATCCTTCGGCTGAGGACACTACGCAAGGCCAGTTTATTTCTCAACCTCTGACACGCATGGGGCACCTTGGGATTTCGCACGAGGTCATCGCCGTCCAACCGTTCTACCGTCGGCGATCGCATTGTGCAGAAAAAGGAAGCGTGACTTGGAAAAAGTACTTATCTATTCCGGGGAACGTGGGCCTCCCTCTTGCGGGAGAATTTCTCGCTGGCAGCCTGATGCCAAATATTCTTCGGAAGCACCGCGAGACGCCGTTTGATCTGATTCATGCGCACGCGGCGCTGCCATGCGGACACGCGGCTGCGGTGATTAGCGAGCGTCTCTCAATACCGTTTGTCATTTCAGTGCACGGCCTGGACGCATTCTTCGTCCGGCAGGCGGGACCGGTTATGGGAAACTGGTGCAGCCGTGTGGCGGGAAGAGTCTATCGCTCCTCCAGCGCTGTAATCTGCATCAGCGAAAAGGTTCGCGAGCAGGTATTGAGCTCCGCAGCAGCGTCGACAACCGTAATCTACAACGGCGTTGACCCGGAGAAGTTTTTCCCGGAAATTGAACCAGACTCACGCGCCGTCGTGTTATCTGTCGGAAACCTCATCGCAATTAAAGGGCATGACCTGTTACTGCGTGCGTTCGCACGAATATTGGGAAATTCGATGGATTGTTCTCTCGAAATCATCGGCGACGGCCCCGAGCGGGGCAGGCTCGCTCAGCTTGCGGTGCAACTTGGAATTGCGAGCAGAGTTCATTTCCGTGGGCGACAGAGCACGGAAAAGGTCGCTGACGCCATGCGGCATTGCGCGGTCTTTGCATTACCCAGCATCTATGAAGGACTGGGATGCGTCTATCTCGAGGCAATGGCGTGCGCCAAACCTGCAATCGGCTGCTGTGGCCAAGGCATCGACGAAATTATCGAACATGGAAAAAGCGGCATGCTTGTTGCCCCAGGAAACGAAGGTGACCTGAGCGCTTCGCTTCGTGTGCTTCTTCTGGATAGCGGCCTCCGACAGAGCATGGGACTTGCGGCACGCGAGGCAATTCTCGACCGGCTCACCTTGGATCATCAAGCGCAACAACTAGCTGATGTATATCGCAGGTGCGTGGGATGAAACGGCGGCTGGTGGTTCTCACGGAGATCATCGCGCCATATCGCATCCCTGTGTTTAACGCGCTAGCGCGCCATCCGGAAATCGACCTGAAAGTTGTCTTCCTTGCGGAAACCGATCCCTCGATCCGGCAGTGGCGAGTTTATGCAGAGGAGATCCAATTTCAGTACGAGGTATTGCCATCCTGGAGGCGGCGGCTTGGCAAATACAACTTGTTGCTGAATCAGAATCTCAACCAAGCCCTGCAGAATGCCAAACCTGATGCACTTGTGTGCGGAGGATATAACTATTTAGCTTCGTGGCAGGCGCTGCGCTGGGGCAAGCGAAACCGGGTGCCATTCCTGCTCTGGTGTGAAAGTACTGGCAGTGACCAGCGAACTCGGCACGCATTGGTCGAGTCGCTGAAACTGAATTTTTTTGGCAAATGCGATGGCTTCATTGTGCCGGGAACATCAGCGCGGAATTATGTTCGTGAGATGGCAGTCGCCGGCAAGCGTATTTTTACTGCTCCCAATGCAGTTGATAACGATCTATTCGCCTCGCGGGCCCGTTCTGCGAGGACCAATGAAGCGCGAGTCAGAGAAAAGCTGCGCTTACCGTTGCGATATTTTCTTTTTGTCGGCCGACTGGTTAAGGCAAAAGGGGTTTTCGATTTACTGGAAGCGTATGGCAGCCTCAACTCAGAATTGCGATCTCGGATCGGTCTGGTCTTGGCTGGTGAAGGGCCGTCGCGCGCAGATCTAGAGCGCGTCGCTGAATCAATTCATCCGGGCGCAGTCCACTTTGCGGGCTTTGTTCAGCGCGATGAACTTGCCAGCTACTACAGCCTCGCGAACTGTGCGGTGTTTCCCACTCACAGCGACACTTGGGGAATGGTCGTGAATGAGGCAATGGCGTGTGGTCTTCCCGTGATCTGCAGTCAGGCGGCAGGATGTGCCGCGGACTTAATAAAAGAGAACGGCAGAATCGTGGTTCACAAAAATGTCTTTCAACTTGCGCAGGCGATGACTGAGATAGCGACGGACACGGCTTTGGCAGAAAAAATGTCCCGCGAGAGCAGAACAATAATTCAGCACTATTCTCCCGAACTATGCGCGGCTGGAATCGCCGAAGCGGCGCTATCGTACCTCACCAAGACTACTGAATCTCAGCTTGGTGCCGCATTGTGCGAGCCAAACGCGAGTTCGCCATCGACATCGCGGGCTCAGTCTGCCTTTTGATTGAGCCACCATTCGTCGGCGAGCGAACCTCACTCAGCAATGAAACAAGCGGTACTCGACAGTATCATCGGAGTACGGTCGACGCAGCAATGGTCGTGCCGACTGTATGCGCGAATCACGAACACTTATTGTCCTAGCGAGCGTGCTGATCCTGATCGCCTTGGTTCTTTTCATGCGACCGCAGTATTTGGCGACTCCTCAAGTGCTTGGCGGGATCATAGTGGCACAGATTCTGCTGGTCTCTATTTGTAAATATAAGCAGTCTTTTTTTTGGGTACTAATGGCGGCCTTTTTGTGGGCTGGAATAGACATTCCTGTCAGCGGCTCATGGCTTCAGGGGCGCTGGATTGTACTTGCGGTAGGCGCATTGGCCGGCCTCGCGATTTACATGCGCGATTCCGATCATCGTTTCAGCCTCATCCACTTGCTGGCACTTGCTTGCGTGCTCTCAGCTCTAGTGTCCGCTTCGGTGTCCGCGTATCCGCAAGAGGCGTTGCTGAAATCTTTGAGCTTGTTTCTCCTTTTTCTGTACGGGGCGACGGGAGCGCGGGTCGCAGTCCCGTTATTAGAGGCAGAGAAATTTTTTCGCAAATTGCTGCTCGCATGCGAAGTGACTACCTACATCACGGCGATCGTGTATTTTTTGTTGCGATGGCCGATTTTCGGCAATCCTAATTCGCTCGGCGCAACCATGGGAGTAGTTGTGGTGCCGATAATGTTGTGGGGATTTCTTTGCGCGGAGTCTGTGATGACCAGGCGCCGTATAGGGTTTGGGCTGGCTCTATCCATCGCACTGTTAATGAGTAGCTATGCGCGAGCTGGAATTGCGGCTGCAGGGGTAGCGTGTTTACTGGTTTGCATTGCCTTGCGGCAGTACCGCCTGATCGTTGGCGGGTTAGCGGCTTCGGGCGCGATCGCGGCCCTCACGGTCATGTTAGCTCCGCGCCCAACAGGAACGCCTCAGGAGCTCCATCCTGCATCAATCGGTTCGCTGTTTCTTTATAAGGGCAAACCTGGCGAGAGCCTGATGGCGTCAAGGCGAGGCCCTTGGGACCAAACTGTTGCAGTAATCAAAGACCATCCGTGGTTTGGCAGCGGATTCGGAACCAGCGTGACCCGCCAAAGCACGACGTATTTCGAGCTCACGCGGACTCGCTTTGTCGATTCGCGAATGGCACGGGAGCACGGAAATAGCTATTTGGCGATTGCCGAGTGGTCCGGGTTAATTGGAGTGCTTCCCTTCTATCTGTTGATTTTAACCATGGCGTCACAAGCCAAAACTGCGCTGGTGCGGCTAAGGCGCAGCGGAGATATATTTTCTCCGGCGATACCCGCGGCTGCAATTCTGGTAGCCGGGCTGATCGATGCTGGATTTGAGGACTGGCTGTTCGCTGTCGGTTACTATCTCTCAGTCTTTCTATGGGTGATAGTTTTCATCCTTGCGGATTTGCTTGAGTCGCCTGCAGCGGCCGATCAGCGGGGAAGAACAATCCTGATCTCGGAACCGCAATTCGCTACCGTGGCGGTGCAGTTCCAATGATTCGTATTTTCGTAAATGGCCTTGCGGCGAGCGCCGGCGCAGGGCTGACTTACCTGCACAATGTTGTGCCTCACCTGTCGGCATTGCCTGAGGTGCGCACAACATTAGTCGTGCAGCCGAATCTGCGAGATAGTTTTAACCGATTCCGCAATGTTGAGCTGATTTGCCCGCAAGGTATTTCCGGAACGGCAAGACGTTTTTGCTTTGAGCAATGGAAATTGCCGGATTTGATCCGAAAAGCTCGCGCCGAGGTTCTGATTTCCGCAGGAAACTTTGCACTGCGAAAATCCCCGGTACCGCAGATTCTGCTGAGTGGAAACTCGCTTTACACGTCCGCCGATTTTTATCGTGATTTGCTGCGCCGGCGAGAGTACGCCATGTTGGCTGATGATTTTGTGAAAGGCGCGCTGGCCAATAAATCCGTGCACTGGGCAGACCAGACGGTCGCGCCTAGTCAGGCATTTGCGGATGAGCTGCGACGCTGGACGGGAAGGGAAGTAGCCGTCATTCATCACGGTTTCGACCATGCGGCATTTTTCGGCGGAGAGGTCCAGCTGTCAGCCGACGTTCAACGAAAGCTGGACGAAACCGAAGGTTGTTTGCGACTTCTTTTTGTCAGCCATTACAACTATTACCGCAATTTCGAGACGCTGCTTCGGGCGGTGCCACTGATACAGAAGCTAGTACCAGAGAAGCGCGTCAAGCTATTTCTAACCTGCAAACTGGAGCCGGGAACCAATCCTGGCGCATACGATGGCAGCTTCGCCGGACAGTTAGTCCACGATTTGGGAATCAAGGACAGTGTGGTGCAGTTGGGTGCTGTCCCATATGGCTCTTTGCATTATCTTTACCGCGCCTGTGATATCTACGTCACCGCTGCATATGCAGAGACGTTTGGCCATCCTTTGGTCGAAGCCATGGCGAGCGGACTGCCGATCGTCGCTTCGGACCTGGCGGTTCATAGAGAGATCTGCGGAGATGCTGGGCGGTACTTCCCACGCTTTTCTCCCGAATCTTTGGCCGAAAGCGTAGCCGGTGTCGCCAGGTTTTCTAACATAAGATCGCAGTTTTCTCTGACAGCCAAAAGACGGTCAACTGAATTCAGTTGGGTCGAGCATATTAAGCAACTGTTATTTCTGGCGACAAGCCTTCAGACTCGACCAGATACTGGCCGACTCCCGAATGTACAAACCGACTTTCGGAGCTTACTTCCACAGCAGAAGTCCAATTTGGCCAGAAACCGGATCATGCAAGGGATTCGAAGCTGAAAACTGTGAATCGTCTCGAATGGCCTTCAGCAGGGCTGCGTAATTGCTATTGCTTGGATCGCCAAGCAGAAGGATTGAATTCGCGTGCAACTTCTTGATATCGGTGACGGTGGAATCGGCTTTCTCGGGTGACGGTATTTCATCGGTGAAGCCGACGATGCGACACTGCGAGAAGTAGCTCGCATAAATTCCAATCTCCCAACCCACGCCACGTTCCGGAGATGGCCCTTTCCCAATTGCAACAAGGCGCTCGCAGTTCGGAATCTTTCGAAGGGTCGCAGACATTTCGTACACTCCGGTCTGGTAATCCCTTCTAATCGTTCGGAACGGAGATGCCCAGTAGAGCGCTAAGAAAATGATGGCCCCAGCAAACATAACTGCAGGAGCAAACCGGATAAACTTGTGGGTCGAAGTGCTTTCGGTAGGCAATAGGAATCGTGCTGCTAGCACTATCAGTAACGGCACGGCGGGTAGCACGTAACGGTCGTCAAAGACCAGCATGCAATACCCAAGAACTAAACTTATCGTGCTGCCGATAGCAACCCACGCCCACATGGCTTCTTCCTTCATTGCGTGGCGGTGTAGGTACAGGAGCGCCAACGGGATAGCGAATATGCCTCCGGGTGTCGCGAGAACGATGACCTGCTTGATCGCTCTTGGGACATTCTGGGCCTCCTTTATTAGGGTTTGCCGGATCGTTTCTCGCAGTTCGATGTGCGCACTCCACAGCGGGGAAGCCGGGTACATGGAGTCAACTACCATGTAGTCATCGTTGCTGCGAGATGTGAAATACATACAGGCCGTAAGAGATTTTCCCGAGATATGTGAGGTGCTTTGACAGCCATTGATGTGGCATTCCAAGAAATCCAAGAAATAGACAGGCACACCCAATCGCAACCATTGTGTAGCCAAAGATCAACGATTGGACGTGGGGAACTGCGCCCTCATCCTTTATGTGATAGAGGCCTTGCGCAGTTAACCAGGCGGTGATTCCTGCTGAGAGTAGAGCTGCGCGGACGATTGAACTCAGCCGTAGGGTTCTTCCTTTTAGCGTGAGTGCGAGTACGGCTCCTAATCCGAAAAATTGAAATTGGACAAAGCTGTTGACCCAAACCGTGCGGTCAGCATGCGCGCCGCCGTGTACTAGTCGGGCAAACGCGAACCAAGAAATCGGCACCAGCAAAAGGGAGAAGCCGAACATAATTTCTTTTTTCATCCATTTTGCAATCCAAGGCCACACGAGATAAAACTGCTCCTCCAGTGAGATGCTCCACAAGGGAGCGATCGGACTGGCGCCGCAACTAACTGCCGCAACGTACCAATTCGCCGCCAGCAGTAAAAACGCGCACAGACGTGCTCCTTCAATACGGTAGGGCCCGAAAAGTCTTCCAATCACGACTCCACAGAACAGGAAAAGAAAATACAGTGGCCAAATACGCAGAATTCTCCGGAGATAAAATGATCCTAGATTTATTTTCCCGGTTCGATCGCGTTCCCGTTGGAGCAGTTCAGTGATGAGATACGCACTCAGTAGAAAGAAAAGACAAACGCCAAAGCTGCCAGATTCCTTTAGGAGCGTTTCGAACCAGAAGACTGAAACAAGACGGCCGGAATGATGACCTAGTTCGAACCCCGGCAAACTGTGGTGAAGAAAAACCGCTAGAAAGGCGAAAAAGCGCAAGACATCCAACTCAGGTCGATAGAACTGCTCCGTGGGCTTTGCCCGAATACGATTGAATGAAACCAGTTGCTTGGTGACTGGTAGAGGCGGAGAGATTGCCGTTAGCACCAAACATTAACCTCGCCGGGGTTTTCAGAGCGCTTCCTCCCATTGATCAGCAAAAAGAGGGCCCATCTTTTTCCAAGCCTGCGGACGACTGCGCGAGGGAAGAGTCTGCGCAGAAACCGGTACGTCAGCCCCTGGAACCTTGAGGAAGGCGCGTGGAGGAGCAGATCGCCGGGGCTGAAGACCTGGTTCATTCTCACGTCTTCAAACTCGCGCATCAATGTGACCGCTTCGCTGGACGTGAAAGTCTTGGTTCCGGGACTTTCGAGGTGTTCGTAAACGCATTGTCGAATCGACTGTCCGCGCCAAATGCCGTAGCGCAGCCACAGCATGATCCCTGTCAGCGAGGCGTGATGGTAAAGCATGATGCGCGCTTCCCCGCCCGGCTTTAACACGCGCAAAGCTTCTTTGAGGCATCTGGCCGGGCTGGGGCTGTGATGCATGACACCATAGGAATACACGACGTCAAATGAGTTCGAAGCGAAGGGTAGGTTCTCGGCATCGGCCAAATGAAGATCGGGCGCGAGTCCTGCGAGTTCGCATCTGTGGCGCGCATGTTCCAAAGAAACTTGTGAAAGGTCAACCCCGGTGGCAATTGCCCCAGCTTTTAGCCATTGTTCGTAATCGGCGCCGATGCCGACACCGATCTCGAGCACTCGCAAACCGCGTGCTGACGAAAATCCCGCGAAGGAGGGAATATGCGGCTCAAGCTGGCAGCGGGCGAGGGCGTGAGCATCAAACTCGGATTTTTCGCCGAGATACCGCGTGCCACAAGGTTCGCAATTCCAGAATTCGACGACTTCTTTTTTTAATGAGGGAGGGCTTGCCGTGCACGCCACGTGCAAAGAATAGATGACGCGCTCGCGACTGTAGAGTACAAAGTTGTACACTCCCCTCGAGGTTTTTGGTCAGCCGCCTTCCGGTAAGATGTCGGCAGTACGCACATCAAAATGCAAGAATTGGCGGCGCCCGCACATTTGTGGAGTGAACCGGAATCGGCGGTTCTGACCGCTGGTGCGCCACCAGATTTCCCCGCAGTTACTCTTCCCGTCAGCGTAATCGTCCCTGTGCGAAATGAGGGGCGCAATCTGCGTCGGTGTCTGGAGTCACTACACGGTGTTGGTGAGGTTTACGTGATCGATTCGCAGAGCACCGACGATTCCGTCGAGATTGCGCGCGAGCTCGGGGCGCAGGTAATTCAGTTTCACTATCACGGTGGGTGGCCTAAGAAGCGCCAGTGGGCGATCGACATGTTGCCGTTGCGATACGAGTGGGTACTGCTGCTGGACGCCGATGAGTCGCTTACTCCTTCTCTTTTCCATGAAATAAAAAAGGCGATCCAGAATACGGAAATTGACGGCTACCACATTGGCTTGGAGATGTTTTTTCTCGGCCGGCGCCTTCGCCACAGCGAGGCAAAGTTTTACAAGCTTTCGTTGTTCCGCAAGGGCAAAGGGCGATTCGAATGTCGTGCGCAACGACAGGACCATTCCATGTGTGACATGGAAGTGCACGAGCACGTGATGGTGAGTGGTAGGACGCGGAAGTTAAAAGAACGGTTGGTGCACTGCAACGTAGATACCCTCTCCCGATATATATACAAACACAACGAGTACTCGAATTGGGAAGCGCAGGTGTGGAGAGAATCGGGCGCAAACAAATGCCAATTGCGAGCAAATCTGTTTGGGTCGCAGGCTGAGCGCCGCCGGTGGATGCGGAAGATGTTTTTCGCAATCCCGGGTTCGCCAGTTCTTTTCATGCTTTACAAATACGTACTCCGTTTTGGATTTCTTGACGGTGTGCCAGGGCTTATCTATTGCGGTTTTCAGGGCGTCCAGTTTTTTCAAGTTAAAGCGAAGCTGTACGAAGCTAAGGTCAGCGCAGCAGACGGTCCACCCATCCGATCTCGTGACCTCATCGCAATCAAGGACTCCAATGTGCGGCATTAGCGGACTCGCGAACTGGGGAAACCGCGAAACATTGGCACGCATGACTGCTGTGCAGCGGCATCGTGGTCCCAATGACCGCGGATTATGGGAGCACCGCTCGCCTGACGGTTCCTACATTGGGCTCGGGAGCAGACGCTTATCCATTATTGATCTCTCCACCGACGGCCACATGCCGATGTCAAACGAACACCGCAGCGTGTGGATTACTTACAATGGCGAAATCTACAACGCGCGCACGTTGCGCCGCGAACTAGAAGCAAAAGGTCACCAGTTCAGGTCCTACACCGATACCGAAGTTATCGTTCATCTCTACGAAGAAGAAGGCCCGCATTGCGTGCAGCGGCTGAATGGCATGTTTGCATTTGCGATTTGCGACCTGCGCGAGTCGCGACCTCTGCTGTTCATGGCCCGCGATCATTTCGGTATCAAGCCGTTTTATTATGTTTTCCGCGATGGCGGACTGGCATTCGCATCGGAAGCCAAGGCGCTGCTCGAAGTTCCGGGCATTGAAGCGAAGATTGATTTGCAGGCGCTGGACCAGTATCTGGCATTTCTTTGGGTGCCCGATCCGAAGACGCTTTTCGATGGCATCTTCAAATTGCCCCCGGGTCACTCAGCCACTTATCGCGCGGGCGAATTCCGAATTTCGGAATACTGGGACCTGAGCTTTCCTCGGGCGGATCATGAATACCACTTATCCGAGGACGCGTTGGAGCATGAACTTCGCGAGCGCTTTCAGCACTCGGTCGAACAGCAGATGGTCAGCGACGTGCGGGTGGGGGCATTTCTCAGTGCGGGATTAGATTCCTCGAGCATCGTCGCCATGATGGCGAGGACGGCGAAAAAACCGCTACGCACTTACACCATCACATTTCCTGAAAAGTACCGCAAAGGCGAAAACACGCTGGATGATCCGACGGTCCCTACGCGACTTGCGGAGCGGCTAGGCTGCGAAAATCAACAGATTGTGGTTGAACCGGATGTCGCGAGGCTTCTGCCCAAACTTTGCTGGCACATGGACGAGCCTACCGCCGACCCCGCGGTTATCGCTTCCTATTTGGTTTGTCGCGAAGCGAGCCGTGACGTGACTGTGTTGCTGTCCGGCGTGGGCGGCGATGAGCTCTTCGCCGGTTATCGCAAGTACGCCGCACATTATTGGGCGCAGGCATACGGCAAAATTCCGTCGACGACCCGGCACGTTGCCGAAATGGCGATTAACTGCATTCCGAATCTGCGAGGAAGTAACTTCAAAGGACCGCTGCGCCTAGCGAAGAAAATGCTTCGTTCGGCTGCTCTGCCGGCGAGAGATCGATTCGTGCGAAATTGTACGTATCTGGATTTCATGGAGAGAGGGAACCTCTATTCAAACGACGTGAGAGACGAGATCGTGAATTTTGAAGCGGATTCCGAGCATGAGGCTGCATTCGGAAAAGTCAGTCATGCCGATTTTCTGAACCAGATGCTCTACCTCGATACGAAGATCTTCATGCCGAGTCTGAATCTTAATTACAACGACAAGATGAGCATGGCGTGCTCAGTTGAAGTACGCGTGCCATTTCTGGATCGCGAATTTGCGGAATTTGTGGCGTGGAATGTCCCGCCGCGTTTGAAACTCAAAGGCTTCTTTTCGCCAACTGCGAAAGATGTTTTCCGAAAGGCAATGCGGGGCATCCTTCCCGCCGAGGTGCTTCGCCAACCCAAGGCCGGATTTGCCGCGCCGATCGATTATTGGCTGGCTAACGATCTGAAAGAAATGACTGGCGACGTCCTGGCTGACTCGTGCATTCGAAGGCGAGGCCTGTTCCGTGCGGGAGCCGTTCAAAAACTTGTCCGAGAGCACCGCAGCGGCAGGCGGGACTGGTCGATGCAAATCTGGCAAATGCTGACGCTGGAGTTGTGGATGCAGAGCTTCGTTGATGGCGCGGCAGATTTCTCGCCGCAAGATTCCATGCAGGCTGCAATCGCATGAAGCAAGTTCTGCAGAACCCGCGCAACGGGGAAATAGAAGTGGCCAACGTGCCGGCGCCGCGCGCCGCGAGAGGATGTGTTCTGGTCAATGTGGCCGCGTCGCTGGTCTCGGCCGGCACCGAGCGCGCGTCGAGGGAATTCGCGGCGAAAAGCTTGATCCGGAAAGCGCAGGCGCGCCCCGACTTGGTTCGAGATGTTCTCAACAAAATTCACCGCGATGGGATTCTCTCTGCAGTTTCGGCAGTTCGCGGCCGACTCGATCGGCCCTCTCCCCTGGGATATAGCTGCGCCGGCACCGTGGTTGAAATAGGGGAAGGCGTCACCGACATTCGAGTTGGAGATCGCGTCGCTTGTGCCGGCTCCAGTTTTGCCGTGCATGCCGAAGTTGCGAACGTTCCCCGCATGCTGGTCGCGAGAATCCCAACTTCGGATGTGGACTTTGAAAGCGCCGCGTTTACAACGCTCGGGGCCGTTGGAATTCATGCAGTGCGCACCGCCGAAGCAAAGTTTGGAGAAGTGGTGGCCGTTATTGGCTTGGGACTGCTTGGACAGATTGTGGTCCAAGTACTTCGCGCGGCAGGATGCGTGGTGCTCGGTTTAGATCTTGTGCAACAGCGTGCAGCTCTT
>Ga0070717_10002889_pt1 | contig 12195 bp, 13 predicted proteins | sample LARL113metaG_FD_71366 | JGI IMG/M metagenome (GOLD analysis project Ga0070717, IMG submission 71366) | Corn, switchgrass and miscanthus rhizosphere microbial communities from Kellogg Biological Station, Michigan, USA - LAR L11-3 metaG | ecosystem: Host-associated > Plants > Roots > Rhizosphere ...
TCAATGCGCCAGGCGTCGACCGCGATATCCTGAGTGGCCGAAGCGAACGCCCCGATCACCGCGAAGATGGCAAACCGGCCGATATTGGCGGCGGGGTTGGTTGCCCCGAGCCCGACGAAGGACAGGATCAGGAACGCCTGGCAAAAGACGATCCAGCTCTTGCGGCGGCCGAGCTCACCCAGCAGCGGCAGCTTCAGCTGATCAACCAGTGGCGACCAGAGGAATTTGAAGGCGTAGCCAAGACCGATCCAGGAGAGGACGCCGATGGTTGCGAGATTGATCTTCGCGTCGCCGAGCCAGGCGTTCAGGGTGCCGATCAGCAGGGCAAACGGCAGTCCCGAGGAGAAGCCGAATGCGAGCATCGTCGCTGCCTTGCGCGTCGACAGCGCCGCTTTGAGAAGCTTCCATCCCTTGGGTCTCTCGCCTGCCACTGGTGTTCCCCTCCCCCTGGCTGTGCTCCTGAAACCTTAGACTGGTTTCACGGCCTGCCTAGCCCCGCGATGAACGACGAAGGCTATTCCGCCTCCCCGACCGCGACGAACAGTTCCAGTCCCTTGGGAGGCTTCACACTTTCGCCCTGCAGATGGCGGTCTACGCATTCGATCGCCTTCAGCAACTGACGCTCGGAATAAGGCTTCAAGAGGCAGCCAACGGCGATTTCCGATGCGCCCGGGTAAGGATGGCCGGTCGCAAAGAGGGTCGGCACCCCCTTCTTCTTGGCATGTTGGGCAAGCTTGATGCCGGTCTGCTGTTTCCTCAGGCGCACATCACTGAGAACGAGGTGAACCTCCTCCCGGTCGAGAATGTCGAGGGCGTGGTCGAGGTCATCGACCGTCGCGACGATCTCGTATCCGGCGTCGCCCAGCATATTTTCATTATCGAACGCTGTCAGCGGCTCATCCTCGACGATGAGGATACGCTTGACGACCTGCTTACGCTTCCCGAACAGCATCTGTTGCCCAACCAATGACTTCGCCACCGCAACGAACGAGGCGCAAACCGGTGCCGCATCGCCGCAAGGACGAGCGCCGCCCCGTGCCTGCAGCGCCGCAGGAACGCGAATCCGGTCCCCAGCGCATCGCCAAGCTGCTTGCGCGGGCCGGAGTCGCCTCACGGCGTGAAATCGAGCGCATGATCGCTGACGGTCGAATTGCGCTCGATGGCGAAAAGTTGACCACGCCCGCTACTCTTCTTGAAAACCTCGAGGGTGTGACGGTCGACGGCAAACCTGTCCGCCCGGCTGCAGCCAGCCGCCTGTTCCGTTTCTACAAGCCGCCGACGACCCTCACCGCCGAACGGGACCCCAAGGGCCGACCGACAATCTACGACCGCCTGCCCGCCGGCCTGCCGCGCCTCGTGCCAGTCGGCCGCCTCGACTTCATGACCGAGGGCTTGCTGCTTCTCACCAACGACGGGGAATTAAAGCGACAGCTGGAATTACCAAGGACCGGAGTCGTCCGCACCTATCGTGCCAGGGCCTACGGCCATGTCACCCAGAACCAGCTCGAAAGCCTCGCTGAGGGAATCACGATCGACGGGGTCCATTACGGTTCCATCAACGCCAACCTCGAGCGGCGCACCGGAAGCAATTGCTGGGTCGAGATGAGCTTGACCGAAGGCAAGAATCGCGAGGTGCGGCGGGTACTTGCGCACTTGGGGCTGCAGGTCTCGCGCCTGATCCGAACGGCCTATGGCACGCTTACGCTCGAAGGGTTGGGGCCGGGCGACATCAACGAGGTTGGCGCTGGCGAGCTCGAGGCGTTTCGCAAGACGCTGAGATGAGGATCATCGCCGGCAAATGGCGTGGGCGCACCCTCGACGCGCCGCCTGGCCTTTCGACCCGGCCGACCGCTGATCGCGCTCGCGAAACGCTCTTCTCGATGCTCTCGAGCCGTCTTGGAAGCTTCGAGGATTTGCGGGTTGCCGATCTGTTCGCAGGAAGCGGGGCCCTCGGGTTCGAGGCGCTGTCCCGGGGAGCTGCGTCAGCGACGTTTGTAGAAAATGATTCGAGGGCAGTGGCGGCCATCCGCCGCAACGTCGAGAAGCTCGGCGCCGAGGCCATGATCCTCTCAGGCTCGGCGTTCGCACTGCCTCGATCTCAGCCTTTCGACCTGATCTTCGCCGACCCGCCCTATGCGCCGGGCTCCGGGACGACGATCGTTCGATCCGTCCTTGGGGCCGGCTGGCTTGCCCATGGCGGCTGGCTCAGCATTGAAACCGGCCGAACGGACAAGGTCGAAGCTTCCGGATTGGAAATTGACGTCGTCCGCGACGTCGGGCGGGCACGCCTTACGCTTTTGCGCTGCCCTTAGCCGCCTTCGAAGCCTTCCGGATTTCGTCCATCTCGTTGCCGAGGCGCCGACCGACCGCGGCCGCTGCTGCCTTTCCGGCCGCTTTCACGGCCTTTCCGGCGCGCTTGCCTCGCGATCCATTTCCCCCTCCGGAAAAGCCATGCTCAGCCAATGAGGCGAGGGCCGCCGTCGCGGCTACCGCCACCAGCTCTGCCACCAGCGGGCTCTGGAGCAGCTTGATGAAGGCCTCGCCCGCGGTATCGCCCGCCGAGTGCCCACCGCTGCTGTCGGCGCGTCGTGTCGCGATCGCTCGCGATGTCCCCTTGCCTGTGCCTTTGGGCTTGCTCGATCCCGTCGCCTTCTTCGCCATCGTGGATGCTCCTGTCCTATTCGATTCTCAATTCTCAACTCCGCGGCGCAGCTTCGTATCCGACCGCCATACTGTATTGACACTATAATACACTTAACGCTATCCTACCGCCAAACAGGAGGACAGGCATGTACAGTCAGCAAGAGCTGGACGACGCGGTCGCTTCCGGCGTGATCACGGCCGATGCCGCAAGCGCGTTGCGTGCTCACATTGAGAGACAGCGTTCGACCGCTATTCCGGACGAAGAACAGTTCCGGCTCATGACCGGCTTCAACGACATCTTCGTTTCGATCGCCGCAGCAATCCTGCTTTTCGCGGTTGGCTGGATCGGTCAGAGCATCGGCCAGTCGGCGGGCGTGACCCTGGATCCTCGGGGACCGACCTTCGTGGCGCCGCTCTTTGTCGCGGTAACGGCCTGGGGACTTGCTCTCTATTTCACCGCGAAGCGGCGGATGGCCCTGCCCTCGATCCTCTTGCTCCTCGCTTTCGTCGGTGGCGTCTTCGCGACGGCATTATTCGCGCTGGTCCTCGGGGTCGGACCCGACAATGTGAACGGCAACGACAAGCTCGGCGGCGCACTCGCGGCAGTCTCGGCGGCGATTGCCGGCGGTGCTGCATGGCTCCACTGGCGCCGCTTCCATGTGCCGATCACCGTCGCGGCCGGTGCCGCCTCAGTGGCCGGAATCGTCGTCGGGCTGCTGGTTTCCGCGCTGGGGCAGAATGCCGAACAGGCGAGGAACGCGATCCTTGGACTGGTTCTCTTCCTTGGCGTTGGAATCTTCCTGTTCGCCATGTGGTGGGATTCATCGGATCGGGCGCGGCTCACCCGCCGCTCGGACGTCGCGTTCTGGCTTCACCTCCTCGCCGCTCCGATGATCGTTCACCCGATCTTCACGCTTCTCGGGCTCAACAACGGCACCGCCAGCCTCGCCGGAGGCGTGGTCGTCATCCTGCTCTATGTTGCGCTTGGTCTCACGGCTCTGGCAGTGGATCGCCGCGCTCTCCTGGTATCCGCTCTGGCCTACGTCCTCTGGGCGCTCGCGGCCTTGTTCAAGCGCTTTGGCGCGGTCGAGCTGAACATCGCGCTGACGGCTCTTGTGATCGGCTCGGCTCTACTGCTCCTGTCGGCCTTCTGGCATCAGGCGCGGGCGGCAGTCGTTCGGCCGCTTCCGAACGGCCTTCGCGACAAGCTTCCCATACTGGATCGTCCGGCGATCACCCAACAAGCCGCATGAGGCGCCGCTCGAGTGGGGCCAGCACGCCGCCAAGGTCGTGGCCCCGCTTCAGCACTGCGCCATGCTCGCCGACCAGCGCGAACGCCCCCTGCTTCAAGCGAAGCGCGGGGCGTTTCTCGATACGGACTTCCGGCCTCTCGGAATGACGGCGGAAGGCGGCGAACACCGCCACGTCGGGATCGATGCGAAGAGCGTAATCGCGCCAGTGACCGGCAGCGACCATCCGGCCATAGAGGTCCAGAATGCGGGTGAGCTCCGTTCGATCAAACGTGGCGATCGGGCGCCGGTCCCAGGCTGCCGGGAACGGCGCGATGACGCTCAAGCGCTTTTCACCTTGTGCTGCGACGGCACCTGCCGGGTAATTCTCAGCGCCTTCAGCTCCTTGCGCAGTTCCTCGATTTCTTGCTCGAGTTCGCAAAGGCGCGCCCTCACCGGGTCGACATCCTCGCCGCATGGAGTGCCGTAGGGCATGAAGCCCGGGCTGTAGTGCACGACATCGACAGGAACCGGCTTTGCGGGAATTCCGACCACTGTCTGGCCCGGTGCGACATCCTTCGTCACCACCGAGTTTGCGCCGACCTTCGCACCTTCGCCAATCTCGATCGGCCCCAGGATCTGGGCGCCAGAGCCGACAACGACACCGTTTCGAAGTGTTGGATGGCGTTTCCCGCCCTTGCCCGTTGTCGGATTGGTGCCGCCGAGGGTGACATGCTGGTAGATCGTCACGTCATCGTCGATTTCGGCGCTCTCGCCGATCACGCTGAAGCCGTGGTCAAGAAAGAAGCGCTTTCCGATCTTTGCGCCCGGGTGGATGTCGATCCCGGTGAGGAAGCGAGCGAAATGATTGGTCAGCCTCGCGAGGAAATGAAGATCCCCCTCCCACAGCCAGTGCGCGACACGATGAAGACCGAGCGCTGTGACCCCTGGGTAGAAGACGACGTCCCAGCGAGAGCGCGCGGCCGGGTCGCGGGCCTTGACGGAATCGAGGTAGGCAATGAGACCTTGCAAGTGTCGATATTCCTTCCCGTTGGCTCTCAATCTAAGTGCGGCACGCGCCAAATACCAGCGGGCCTTGCGCTGTGGTTCCGGAACAGGATCCTACGCTAGGAATTTCGACGGCTGATTAACGAACGAGGGGGCTGAGATCTTCTCCACATACAACCCGCTCTATTCCCTGGCCGGATTCCTGGTCGGGGCGCTCGTCGGACTGACCGGAGTTGGCGGCGGCTCGCTCATGACGCCGATCCTGGTGCTGCTGTTCGGCTTCCATCCGGCAACCGCGGTTGGAACCGATCTCCTCTATGCCTCGATTACGAAGACAGTCGGAACGGCGGTCCATGGAAAGCAGGGGACGGTCGACTGGCGGATCGTCACTCGCCTCGCGTCCGGAAGCGTTCCGGCGTCGATCCTGACGCTGTTCATCATGAGCCGAATCGGAACAATGACCGGTGATGCAGCTGGAGTCCTGAACCTTCTGCTCGGGAGCGCCTTGCTACTGACCAGCATCTCCGTCTTCTTCCGGCCGTGGATCCTCAGCTGGGCGGGACATCACATCCACGCGATGGAGGACTCAAGGCTAAGCGGCTGGACGGTCTTACTCGGCGTACTGCTTGGCATATTGGTCTCGGTGACGTCGGTCGGGGCTGGCGCTCTTGGAACAACGGCTCTCCTGATCCTTTATCCGCGCCTCCCGGTCGCTCGGATTGCCGCCAGCGATATTGCTCACGCCGTTCCACTGACGCTTATCGCCGGAATCGGGCACTGGCTCATGGGCTCGGTCGATCTCACACTGATGTTCGCGCTGCTCGCTGGGTCGATCCCGGGTATCATTGTCGGCAGTCTCTTGAGCGGCCGGTCGTCCGACGCGCTGCTCCGCCCAATTCTCGCCATCACCCTGCTGGTCGTCTCCATCCGGATGCTCGTCGGCTAGGCTCCTAGAGCGTCGAGTGGACGGTTGCCATTGCCTTCATCACGGCGGCGATCCGCACGGCCGATTGGATCGCATCCGACTTGACGCCGTGCTCGAGAAGCACTCGCTCGTGACTGTCGATGCACATTCCGCAGCCGTTCATTGCTGACACGGCGAGGCTGAAGAGTTCAAACTCCTCCGTGGCGATCCCGTGCTGACCGATGAAATTCATCCTCAGACGCGCGGGCTTCGTCCCATATTCCGGGTTCGCGACGAGGTGGACGAAGCGATAGTAGACATTGTTCATCGCCATTATTGCGGCAGCCCCGCGCGCAGCATTGGCTACCTGCTCGGAGAGCTTGCCTTCGACCTCCGCCTCGGCGGCAGCGACGATGGGGCGGTAGCCTGATCCATGCGCGCAGGCGAGCAGAAGGCCGAGCTTGCGCTCCTCCCCGATCAACTGATCGCTAAGGATCGAGCCCAGGTTCAGCCTCAAATCCTTGGCATAATCGGGCAGCGTCTCCGCAAATTGCTTGAGCGACATCTTCCAGAAACTCCAAAAAAAAGGGGCGGGCCTGGGGAAGAGATTGCCCGCCCCTTTCCGTAACGGTCGGCCAAGGGGGGCAGCCGACCGGCGGTCTCCTTCCTTGCGGAAGGAACCTGTTTAAGCGGCCTGAGGCTTCAGAACCTCTTCACCTGGAGCCCAGTTGCAGGGGCAGAGCTCATCAGTCTGCAGCGCGTCGAGAACTCGGAGCGTCTCGGCGGGGTTTCGGCCGACGTTGAGGCCGTTCACCGTGACGTGCTGGATGACATTGTCGGGATCAACGATGAAGGTCGCTCGGAACGCGACGCCTTCGGTCCGATCGATGATCCCGAGTGCATCTGCCAGCTCTTTCTTGTTGTCGGCGACCCAAGGAAAGTCCGCCCGGGCCAGCTGCTCGTCCGCGCGGCGCCATGCGAAGTGGACGTGCGCAGTGTCGGTCGAAGCGCCGATCAGCACCGCGTCACGGTCCTCGAAATCGGCCTTCAGCTCGCCGTACCCAACGATCTCGGTCGGGCACACGAAAGTGAAATCCTTGGGCCAGTAGAAGAGCACCTTCCACTTGCCGCTGGTCTCGCCGAGATCAATCGTCTCGCCGGCTGGCAGCGCTGACGTCCCCTGCTGGACAGGAAGCTTCAGCGCGGGAAGCTTGTCACCAACGGTAAGCATGTACTCGATTCTCCCTTGATGCTGCAGTGCAGCGTAAATTTTGACAGTCGCCATCTAGGTATCTGGCTTAAATCGTTCAAGCCCATTATATGGCTGTCTGTGATTGGATTTTTCGATTAGATGATTGTCCATCTTCCGACCGTCAAACAGCTCCAATATCTGGTCGCGCTTCGGCGCTTCGGTCATTTCGGAAGAGCGGCCGACGCCTGCTTCGTAACTCAGTCGACGCTATCTGCCGGTCTTCGGGAGCTTGAGACTCTCCTCGGGATCACCCTCGTCGAGCGCACCCGGCGAGTCGTCCGCTTCACCCCGCTCGGCGAAAAGATCGCGGACAAGGCGGTGAAGGTCCTTCGGGAAACGGAGGAGCTCGCCGAAATGGCCCGAGCGCAGGGCCGTCCGCTTCACGGCGAATTGAGAATGGGCGTTATACCGACCATCGCTCCGTTTCTCCTGCCAACGATGCTTCCGCGCCTCAGGGAGCAATGGCCCCAGCTGAAGCTCTACCTTCGCGAGGAGACCAGTCAGTCGGCATGTGAGGCCCTTCATCGCGGTCAGCTCGATTGTGTGCTGCTCGCCCTTCCCTTCGCCTGCGGTGAAGTCGACAGCGCCCAGCTCTTCGATGATCCTCTGTTCGTCGCCTACCCCCGGGGCGAGGCACCGAGAGCCTCCTCGGTCGCCGCGAACGAGATCGACGAGAACCGCCTGCTGCTCCTCGAAGACGGCCATTGTCTCAAGGATCACGCGCTGTCGGCCTGCAACCGTCCGGAACTGCGGGCACATGCAGAGATGATGGGAACCTCGCTTCACACGCTCGTTCAGATGGTCGACAACGGCCTTGGTCTGACGTTCGTCCCGGGGATGGCGATCGAGGCCGGCATCCTTGCCGGAACGGACGTCGACGCGAAGCCGCTGAGATCGGATCACCCTTACCGCAGGATTGCGCTCATCTGGCGGAGATCGAGCCCGCGTGAAGGCGAGTTCCAGATGCTTGGCCAGACGTTGAGGCGCATCGTCGGCGAACTCATTCCGGATCTGGCGGCAGTCGACGCGGCGGCAAGCGCGCTCGAGCCAAGCTGCGCCTGACCCGAGCGCACCTTCGCCTTATTTCGCGAGCTCTGCCTCGCGTACCTCCGAGCGCTGCGCGCCTTTTGGTTTCCGAAGGCCGAAGTGGTCCGCGTTCATGACCTTGGTCCAGGCCTTGATGAAATCGCGGACGAACTTCTCGTCGCTGCCTTTTTCCGCGTAGACCTCCGCTGTCGCGCGCAGTTGGCTGTTCGAACCGAAAATGAGATCGGTCCGGGTCGCCCGCCACCGTTCCTGCCGGCCGCCGCGGTCGTAGCCGATGAACTCCTCGTCGCCGCTTTCGTCGACCACCTCCCAAAAGGTGTCGTTGTCGAGCAGGTTGACGAAGAAATCGTTCGTCAGCTGGCCCTTGCGGCTGGTGAAGACGCCATGCGGCGCATCGCGATAATTGGCGCCAAGCACGCGAAGGCCGCCGACAAGGACGGTCATCTCGGGAGCGGACAAGCCAAGAAGGGAGGCCTTGTCCAGTAGCAACTCCTCCGTACGAACCGAATGCTTGCGCTTGAGATAGTTGCGAAAGCCATCAGCCGCCGGCTCCATCACGTCGAAGCTCGCGACGTCGGTCCACTCCTGTGTCGCATCACCGCGGCCTCCGGCGAACGGAACCTCGACGTTGAAGCCGGCATCCTTCGCCGCCTTCTCGACTGCGGCGCTTCCGGCAAGAACGATCGCGTCGGCCATCGACAAGCTGCCGCGCAACTCGTCGATCTTGGCAAGAACCTTTGCCAACTCCTCGGGCTCGTTGACCGCCCAATCCTTCTGGGGGGCGAGCCGGATGCGCGATCCATTGGCGCCGCCGCGAAAGTCGGTCTTGCGGAACGTCGACGCCGAGGCCCAGGCCGTCTTCACGAGCTGGCCGATGCTGAGGCCGGCGCCGAGGATCTTGCCCTTGAAGGCCGAGATATCCGCATCGGACGGCCTAGAACCGCTGGGGACCGGGTCCTGCCAGATCAGGTCCTCTTGCGGCACCTCCGGCCCGAGATAGCGGACCTTCGGCCCCATGTCGCGGTGGGTCAGCTTGAACCAGGCACGCGCGAAAGCGTCCTTGAACGCCTCGTGGTCGTTGCGGAATTTCTCGGAGATCTTCCGGAACTCGGGGTCCATCTTCAGCGCCATGTCTGCCGTGGTCATCATCGTCGGAACGCGCTTCGAGGGATCGTGCGCAGCCGGCGCCATGTCTTCCGGCTTCTGGTTGATCGGCTGCCACTGCTGCGCTCCAGCGGGCGACCGCACCAGCTCATAATCATAGTCGAGCAGCAGACGGAAGTAATTCTCCGACCATTGTGTCGGAGTATTCACCCAGGGTCCTTCGATACCACTAGTGATGGTGTGCTCGCCGAACCCGCTTTCGTTGGCACTGGCCCAGCCAAGGCCCTGAAGGGTGATGTCGGCCGCCTCGGGCGGGACATCGACGAGGCTCGCGTCGCCGGCGCCATGCGCCTTGCCGAACGTATGGCCGCCCGCGGTGAGCGCGACCGTCTCCTCGTGGTTCATCGCCATGCGCTCGAACGTCACCTTGATGTCGCGCGCGGACTGGAGGGGATCGGGATTGCCGCCCGGCCCTTCCGGATTGACGTAAATGAGACCCATCTGGATCGCGGCAAGCGGATGCTCGAGTTCCAGCTCGCGTTCGGGCTGGATTCGGGTTTCGGAGCCCTCGTTGACCCACTTCTCCTCCGCGCCCCAGTAGACGTCGCGCTCAGGCTCGTAGATGTCCTCGCGGCCGCCGCCGAAACCGAAGATGGGACCGCCCATCGACTCGATCGCGACATTGCCGGCGAGGATGAACAGGTCGGCCCAACTGATGTTCTTTCCGTACTTCTGCTTGATCGGCCACAGCAACCGGCGCGCCTTGTCGAGGTTGCCGTTGTCCGGCCAGCTGTTGAGCGGTGCAAATCGCTGATTTCCCGAATTCGCGCCGCCGCGCCCGTCAGCGGTGCGATAGGTACCCGCAGCGTGCCACGCCATCCGGATCATGAAGGGGCCGTAATGACCGTAGTCGGCGGGCCACCACGGCTGGCTGTCTGTCATGAGCGCGGTGAGGTCGCGCTTCAGCGCCTGATAATCGAGTGCCTTAAAGGCTTCAGCATAGTCGAAATCCTCGCCCATCGGGTCGGGTGAGACGCCTCCCTGGTGGAGAATGTCGACAGGCAGGGACTCGGGCCACCAGTCGCGGTTCGTGCGTCCAAGAAGCGACCGCACTGTGGTCGGCCGATCCACCGGGCAGCCCATCGATTCGCCGGTCTTTGCGTCCATGTCGTAAGGCCCTTCTGTTTGATGATGGACGAACGCCTAGAACCGCGGCGCGACCCACGGAAACGAGTTGTTCTCGTCAGACAGTTCGGGAAAATCGATTACTGTTGCCGCGCGCCTGGTTGTGGTTCGGGGCCGCGGTGGAGGGCGGGGAGGGGAGCCGCCGCGGCCCCTGTTGAACCACAAGCAAAATGGCCCAACGGAGCCTTGTCACGCGCGCCACCGGGTTACGCCGGCAACTCGATTCAGGAAAACGACTAAAGTTCGTCAGTGATAATGGGGAAATCGATCAATGTTGTTGTAGCGGCCGTTATTCCATGTGCTTGAGGCCCGTGCGCAAATAACTGTACCCGGTCATCAAGGTGAGCGCAGCCGCAGCCCACAGGCAAACAATGCCGACATCATGAACCCATGGCATTTGGCTAAGAGCGCCGCCCAGGATGAGTGCACCAAGGGCAATGAGCTGCAAAGCCGTCTTCCATTTGGCAAGCGCGCTGACCGGAACGGATACCTGCAGCCCGGCCAGATACTCTCGAAGTCCCGAAACAATGATTTCGCGCAGCAGTATGATCAGCGCCGCGATGATGTTGAGGCCCGCAATCTCGGGCACCGGATTTTCTCTCCGGCTGGAAATCAGCATGATGAGCACTGCACCCACCATGATCTTGTCGGCGATCGGATCGAGGAACTGGCCGAGCTTTGAAATGCTGCCCCAAGCGCGCGCCAGATACCCGTCGAAATAATCAGTGATTCCGACGAGACAGTAGAGGACGAAGGTGATCGCGTAATCGATCGGCGCCGGTCGCCACAGGAGGAAGACGAGGATCGGCACGGCCAGGATCCGCGAGAGGGTCAGGAGGTTGGGCAGCGACAGCATCGTTTCGGGACGCGAGAGTTAGAAGGGTTTGGCGGGATGCGCAAAGCTGGCTATTCCCGCGATCCCCAGCCCATGAAACCCGCCGCAGCCTCCGCTTGATCCAGAACGTCACCCATTTGCTGCGGGCCCGGCGCTTCGTGCCCCTGTTTGCAACCCAGTTCCTAGGCGCCTTCAACGACAGCCTGTTCAAGCAGGCGGTCGTACTGTTCGTCACCTATCAGCTATTCTCGAACCCGGCGAAGGAGTTCCAGTTCAGCGCGATCGCGCAGGGTCTCTTCATCCTGCCGTTCTTCCTCTTCTCGGCGCTCTCGGGCCAGCTCGCCGACGACCATGACAAGGCGAAGCTGATCCGGATCATCAAGTTCGCCGAGATCGGGATCATGATTCTTGGCGGCGCTGGAATCATGCTCGCGAACATTCCGCTGATGCTTGCCGCGGTCGGCCTCATGGGCGTTCATTCAACCTTTTTCGGACCGATCAAATACGCGATCCTGCCCCAGCACCTGAGGCACGACGAAGTGCTCGGAGGAACCGGTCTCGTCGAGGCCGGAACCTACATCGCGATCCTTTTCGGAACGATCCTTGCGGGAATGCTCGCCGCGACACCGGATATCGCTGCAGCAGCAACGATCGGAATCGCGGTGCTGGGTTTCCTGACCGGCCGCCAGGTGCCCCCTGCCCCACCGGCAGCCGAACGAATCCCTTTCAACTGGCACATCATCCACGCTTCGATCGAGCTCGTGAGCGCGACGCTGCACATCCGGCGGTTGTTCCTCGCCATACTCTCGATCAGCTTCTTTTGGACCATTGGCGCGGTGCTGATCATCATCTTCCCGCCGCTCGTGAAGAATGTGCTCGGCGCCAACGAACAGGTCGCGAGCCTGTTCATCGCCATTTTCTCCATCGGCATCGCGATCGGTTCGGTGCTGATCAACCGCCTGCTCAAGAGCGAAGTGTCGGCTCGCTA
>Ga0070717_10002890_pt1 | contig 12194 bp, 5 predicted proteins | sample LARL113metaG_FD_71366 | JGI IMG/M metagenome (GOLD analysis project Ga0070717, IMG submission 71366) | Corn, switchgrass and miscanthus rhizosphere microbial communities from Kellogg Biological Station, Michigan, USA - LAR L11-3 metaG | ecosystem: Host-associated > Plants > Roots > Rhizosphere ...
GCCCAAGCTGCATTATGTCGGCATTCACGAAGATCTTCTGCACCCGACGCGCCTCCTGAAGCAGGGCACGCTGCTCTGGGCTGATCGCCGCGATGCGCCTGTAACGGTCGCCTCCTTTGACGCTGCCGCAACGCGCGAAGTCTACGACGTGCCTCACCCGGCTCCCTGGGGATGGAAGATCGCCGCCTACCTGTGGACGAAGTCGATCGCGGCCGGCGTGCTGCTGGTAGCTGCGTTTTTGATGGCATTCTCTGGTGAGCGAGGCACGCTAATCAACGTGACCAGCCCAATTATTGCGCTGGTTGGAGTAGCCGCAACCCTGGCGCTCCTCATCTTCGATCTCAAACGGCCCGATCGCTTCTTCTACATGCTGATAACGCCAAATTTCCGCTCGTGGCTGGTTCTTGGTGGGAACATCCTTGTGGTGTATGGCGCACTCGCTGCAGCCTGGCTCTATTTTGGCCTGTCAAAGTCTGATGTTCCCGCGATAATCGTGTGGCCTGCAACCGTGTTGGCCATTGCCACCGCTGCATACTCGGCCTTTCTCTTTGCTCAAGCCAAAGGACGCGATTTCTGGCGGCATAGATGGTTCAATGCCTGGCTACTTGTGCTGCAAGCCCTCATTGCGGGCGCAGCCGTCCCCTTGGTTCCAATTATGTTTGAGGAGGGGGATTTCTCAACCCTGATCCCCCCCTTCGGACCGACCTTCGGGTCTTTGCTGGTGTTTTTGGTTTTATGGCTAATCAGCCTGGGAATAGAAACCGCTCTGCCACAACAAACAGCCGAAGAGCGCATGGCCAGACGTTGCCTGCTCCGCGGACCACTGGGCCGTCGTTTTCTTGGCTTCGCCATCTTTCTCGGCGCCGTTTGCCCCTTGGGAATTCTGGTTCTATCCGTCTATTCACCAGCGCTTGTGAGCCTGGCGGCAATCCTGGCATTGTTCGGCTTGTTCTGGTTTGAATACGTGTGGGTGCGGGCCGGACAGTCCGCCCCGCTGAGTTGAGGGATGCGATGAAGGACCAACTTCCACTGAATCCGGCTGCGCAGGAGTTGGAAACTCCTTCCTCCGGCCTCGCAAGTTTTCCTCCGTCGAACCGCTGGGACGATTGGACGGAATACGATCCCGCGCAGTGGCCGCGGCGCGTCAAGAAAAACTATTCGTTAATTCCGACCATCTGCTTCAACTGCGAAGCGGCTTGTGGACTCCTGGCCTACGTCGATAAAGACAAGATGCGCATCCAGAAGTTCGAAGGAAATCCTGCGCATCCCGGCAGCCGCGGGCGTAACTGTGCCAAAGGGCCGGCAACCATCAACCAGGTGAACGATCCTGAACGCATCCTTTATCCCCTGCGGCGTGCGGGGAAACGCGGTGAAGGCAAGTGGCAGCGCGTGAGCTGGGACGAAGTCCTCGATGACCTCGGCGGGCGCATCCGCAAGGCATTGCAGGAAGGCCGCAAGAACGAGATCATGTATCACGTTGGGCGTCCGGGACACGAGCTGATTTACAACCAGCGAGTGCTGCACGCCTGGGGCATCGACGGCCACAACAGCCACACCAATGTTTGCTCCGCCGGAGCGCGCACCGGCTATGCGTTCTGGCACGGCATGGACCGGCCATCACCGGACTACGCCAATGCACGTTTTATTTTGTTGTTGAGCTCGCATCTCGAAGCCGGACACTATTTCAATCCGCACGCACAGCGGATCATCGATGGAAAATCCCGCGGCGCCAAGGTGTGCGTCGTGGACACGCGTCTCTCCAATAGCGCGTCCAAAGCCGACTACTGGCTTGCGCCGTGGCCGGGGACCGAGTCGGCAATGCTGCTGGCGATGTGCCGCATCCTGCTGGAAGAGAACCTTTTTAATCGCGAATTTGTGCGCCGTTGGGTGAACTGGGAAGAATACTTGCGCTCTGAATTCCCCAATGAACCGCAGACCTTCGACCACTTCATTGAAGTCCTGAAGCGCATCTACGCACAGTTCACGCCTGAGTTCGCGGAGAAGGAGTCGGGTGTTTCCGCGGCGCAGATCGTCGAAATCGCGCGCGAAGTTGGCCGCGCGGGTTCCGCCGTGGCCACGCATGTGTGGCGTAACGCAGCTGCCGGCAATCTTGGAGGATGGCAGGTTGCTCGCGCTTTGGAGTTCCTCACCGTGCTGGTGGGAGCGGTGGGGACGGTTGGAGGCGTCGCGCCCAATGCTTTTAACAAGTACATTCCTGCTCCACCCCTCATGCCACCGGCGCCAAAGGCGTGGAATCCGATGATGTGGGCCAGGGAATTTCCGCTTGCCTTCTTTGAGATGAGCTTCCTGCTCCCTCATTTCCTCAAAGAGCAGCGCGGCAAGCTGGCTATGTACTTCACGCGGGTCTACAACCCGGTGTGGACCAATCCGGATGGCATGAGTTGGATTGAGGCGCTCAGCGACGAGAGCAAAGTTGAATGCCATGCCTGCCTCTCCCCCACATGGAGCGAGACCGCATGGTTCGCCGACTACGTGCTGCCAATGGGGCACGCCTCTGAACGGCACGACCTGATGAGCCAGGAGACGCACGCGGCACGATGGATTGGGTTTCGCCAACCGGTGATGCGTGTCGCTCTGGAGAAGCAGGGGAAGAAATTCAATTCCACGTATGAGGCACATCGCGAAACCGGATTGGGAGAGGTCTGGGAAGAAGATGAATTCTGGATCGAACTCTCATGGCGCATCGACCCCGATGGTTCTCTGGGGATCAGGAAGTATTTCGAATCCCCTTATCGCGCAGGCCAAAAGCCGGCAATCGACGAATACTACCGCTGGATTTTTGAGAACAGTGTGCCGGGACTTCCTGAAGAAGCAGGGAAGGAGGGACTGTCGCCGCTCGACTACATGCGCAAGTACGGCGCATTTCTGGTTCAGGAAGGCTCTTATGCCGGACACGAGCAGCCCATTGCAGCAAAGGACCTTGAGGCCGCAACAGTCGATCCGCAAACGCACGTGGTGACCGCGAAAGGCTCGCCGGTGGGCGTCCAGATTGAAGACAAAGCCTGCGTTGGTTTCCCCACGCCGTCGCGCAAGCTCGAGTTTTACTCCGCCACGCTCAAGGACTGGGGATGGCCCGAATATGCCATTCCCGCGTATATCAAGAGCCACGTGCACCGGGACAACATCGACATAAATAAAGGAGAGATGCTGCTTCTCCCAACCTTCCGGTTGCCGACGCTCATTCACAGCCGCTCCGGCAACGCGAAGTGGCTCTACGAGATTTCACACAAGAACCCGGTTTGGCTGCACGCAAGTGACGCCCAGCGGCTGGGCGTCAGCACGGGCGAGCTTGTGCGGGTTACGACCAGTATCGGCTACTTTGTTGATCGCGTCTGGGTGACCGAAGGAATTCGTCCCGGGATCGTGGCGTGTTCCCACCATTTGGGAAGATGGCGATTGCAGGAGGATAGCGGAGGCGAGCGGTGGTCAACCGCAGTCGTGAAGTTGGAGCAGATCAAACCGGGCGAGTGGATGATGCGCCAATTGCATGGCGTGCGCCCGTTTGCAAGTGATGACCCCGATTCTGCCCGCATTCACTGGGAGGATGCAGGTGTTCATCAGAACCTGGTGTTCCCCGTGCAGCCTGACCCGGTGAGCGGCCAGCACTGCTGGCACCAGAAGGTGACGGTTGCCCGTGCCACTGAAGGAGACCGCTACGGCGACATTTTCGTCAATACAAACCAGGCGCACGCGGAATATCAACGTTGGCTCAAGCTGACTCGTCCAGCCCCGGCCAGCGGAAAGCTGCGGCGGCCGCTGTGGTTGCCCCGGCCTTATCGCCCATCCACTGACGCATTCTATATCGATGGAAAAGAAGTGTGATTATATGGATCGACACAAGTCTCCGCATCTTTGCAATGCCTAACGGGCATGACTTAAAGGAGAGGATTAAGAAGGGCTGGAAGTTTCAAACGCCGGCAAGAACACCAGGAGTGCTCTTCAGAATAATGTGGATGGAGCCCTGATTCGGATCCAGTGTGGGCCGATGGAAGGTTAGATCAGATAAGCTTTTCTACCTTGCCGGGCTTTGCAGCGGCAGGATATTTGTGTGATCGGCAAGCAAGATTTTGGGCAGAGAGCATCAGCAGCAGTGGCGGGTCAAAGGGCGAAGGCGGCCGTAGTTGCAATGAAGTAAATCCATGGACGGCATTACGGAAAATCCGCAAGCGCTGGCCTCCAGCCCGCAACGCATTCCCGTGTTCATAAGAGAGGGATGACAGCGAAGGATTCACCAGGCCCACCGCAAACAGATAATATGATCCTGGGGGGACTGCTTCCAGCTCAAACACGCCGCGATCTTCAATCACGGCGCAACTCACGGGCCGGCCCTGGGGAATCCTGGTGTGGAAAAGGCCCACGGCAATGGGGCCGCGAAAATCGCCAGGGGCGGTGACGTGGCCCTCAACGCGTGTCCCCGTCTGAGTTTGTCCCCTGCCATTGACTGTGGCTGCGGGCGAAGGTTTGGTCCGGTTGTCGATGAGCTTGCGAAAGCGCACGGGAGAAACGCCGAGCACATCGGCGAACCGCCGGCTGAAAGTGCCCACGCTCGTGTAACCAACCTCATAGCAGATATCGATCACTTTTTTTTGCGTTTCAGTCAGCAGGCGTTTGGCCTGGTCGAGTCGCAGCGCGTAAAGGAATTGCACCGGCGGCACGCCTGTGACCTCGCGGAAGGTGCGGCTGAAGTGATATGGGCTGGCAAAGCCGATCCGCGCCATCTGGTGGAGCGTCATGGGCTGATCGAGCTGGTTTCGCATTACTGTAATTACGCGCTCGACGGATTCATAATGAGATTGCAAAGTTGAATCGCGCATTACCGGATAGCCCATAACTGTTGTTCCTCTTTCCTGATGATTTGTCCTGCGCGGACGAATTTTCCGTTACGACGCTTGAGCTTCAGCAAACTCTGCCAGAACTTCTCGTAGTTGTGCGGGAATGGCGGTGGGCAGAAGCTGTTCTCCCTGCCGCCGCATGCAAGCGATCTCCTGCTCACCCCTGCCAACTAATTCATTCTTCGTTCCTTCGCGCCAGTATTCAAAGCGCATGGCAATCCTGTTTTGCGCGATGGCCCTTAAGAACATGCGGATGATTACCTGATCGAATGCCTTCAACTCCCCGAGATACTGGCAGGAACACTGGAGAGTAACCAACGCGAGGCCATGATCAAGCTCCGCCAGAATTTCCGGGGTATATTGCCGCAGAAACATTTCGCGCGCGCGTCCCTGCCACCGCAGGTGGTTCACGTAATAAACATTTCCCACCAGATTGGTCTCTTCAAAGCCAACCACGTGCCGATAATCGAATGACCTCATGGTTTATCGGTGAATCACAAAGGCGAAAGCCACCGCAGAGTCCGCCTCTTCAACCTGGGCATGAACGGTGGCACACTTGAATGCCTCGGCGGAAAAGCTGGCCCAGCCGGCGGAACATGAAATGAAAGAAACAGGCTGAGTGAAGCAGGCGCCGGCTTTTCTCAGGCTCTCTTTCAGTGCCCATATCTGTGTTGCGGCTTGATGGATGGACGCTCCGGATGTGCCGGCGAGCTGTTGCGCCAGAATAAAGTGCTCCGCGCCGAGCAACTGCTCCCAATCCGCCGGCTCACGGCCGGCGACCTTTTCCATGTCGCAGCCGGAGGCAGAGGAAGCGGAAAGAAGCAACGTGAATTCGCAAGAATGTGAAATGGACACAGACACGGGACCGGGCACTCCCATGACTTCCGGTTTGCCGTCAGGCCGGTGAATGAGCGCCGCATCGGGGCCATGCATTTCCCGCAGCAGCTTGTGGTTGGTCAGGGCCCGCATGGTTATTGAGCCGTGTGCCAAACCAACTTTGATGTCCCCGCGCGCCAAGGTCTGACGGACGCTTCTTTCCAGATACGGCGCCAGCAGCGCCAGCGGCCACGGCATGTGCGTTTCGATCGCGGACACCGCGCGTAAACGGAGACCTTCCCATTGTTCGCAGATTTCTCCATCCGCGTTTTCAATGCAAAGGTCATAAACCAGATTGTCACCATCGGACGATCGTTCCGTGGCATGAACATGCGCGGAGCCGAGAGTCCAGCCAGCGCCGGTGGTAATTCGGTCCACGCCGACAGGCAGGATGGTTTTGTGCGGGATGCATGCCTGAATCGAATGCAGCGCAGCGTCGCGGGAGGCGGAGTCGCCCAGCACCAGTTCCGGAGAGAGATGCCGAGCAAACCATGGGTCCTGTTTTGGTGGGCGCAGTCTTGCAATACTCAGGTCGGAGCTAAGCAGTTGATACGCTTCCACCCTGCTGAACCGTCCACTCTGGAAGAGAATGGGGCCGTACAAATCGCGTGAAGGATCTAAAGGAATGTCTCGATCTGCAATTCGAGCTGCCGGCGATCCAGTTGTCTCAACCTTGTTTTCCTCAAAAACGCCTTCTTCAAAAACACACTCCCCGCTGAAATGATCCATCTGAAAGCCAGTACTGGAACACCGGATTACTGCCGAAACCACTCCGGGCCGCCGTCGCAGGGCCGCAATGCGGATGGTTGCAGGCTGATGGTGCGGGACAATGATGGGCCGAGCGAAGCGCAGATTGCGGAAGGATGGAACCCGGTCAGTTTGCTCCAGGGCCTTCGCAGTCTGCGCCATGGCTTCCATTCCCATCACCGCTGGAAAAAGTTGTTCACTCTGGAATTCGTGCTCTGCAACGTAAGCGTCGGAATCTTCACTTAAATCTGCGTCAACAATCAATTCGATTTCCGGCAGGTATAAGCGAGGATGTTCCAGGAACCGCAACAGCGGCAGAGCAGGCTTATCGAATTTGAGAGTGGGTAAGTTTCCAAACCGCCCGGTGATGATCGCTGCCGCCGGCGCGTCCTTCCATGCAATCATGGCCTTGAGTTGTTCGATCGCATCATCCAACGGAAGCGGAGTTATCCCCTGATGAATGAGCGAATCCAGAACGCCCAGACGTTGTCCCATGCCAATCCCACCCCAAACTGACCATTCAAGGTTCAGGCAGCGGCATTGCGGATGCGCTTCGCGCCATTTCTCTACCGCAAGGGTCAGCCATTCATTGGCCAGACCGTAATGCGCTTCTCCGTGCAGCCCGGTGCGGGCGATGATGGACCCAAACGTCAGCAGTAGCCGAAGTTTGTCCGGCTGGACGCTATCGAGAAGGTTGAGAAGCCCAGCAAGCTTCGGCGCAAGCACCTGGTCCAAATCCGCAGTAGTGATTTCTTCCAGGCGCTTAGGATGATTGTTTCCGGCTCCATGCAACACGGCGGTGATCGGCCCAAATTCTGTCTGGAAATTCTGGAGCGCACGTAGTATAGAATCGCCATTCGCCAGGTCTGCCGCGAAGTAGCGGAATGCCACGCCGGCTTGAGCAAAGCGGTCAAGATTGCTTGCAAGCTCTGCGTCCTGGGCCGGATCAGACCTGCCCATCAGCGCCAGGCGGCAGCCTGAGAGCCGCGCCAGATGGAATGCGCTTTCTGCGGCGATACCTTTTCCGCCGCCAGTGACCACCAAGACATCATCGGCGTTTAAACCATCAAAATCCGCCGTTAACTGTGGCCACAGCAGTTCAAGATGCGGTTCACGCCGTGCGCCGTCCTTGTCATAATGCGCTTCCACAAAGCCGTGGTTGGCCGCGGCTTCTGCAGCTACCCAGCCCGCAGAGGATGGATGCTGCAAGGGAACATTCACAACCGCAACTCTGAGCTTTGGGTTTTCCAGAAACAACGTACGCGCAAGCGCTCCCGCGCCAGATGCGTGCTGCACAAATACAATTTGCTGAACACCTTGTTTAAGCGCCGTTTGCGCTGATTGCACCAGCAAGCTTGCGGTGTTTAGGTTGCGCTCGGCAGGAACGCAACAAACCAGCCCTTCTCCCGGTACGGACTGAAATTCTTCCCGCAGGCGGTCTTCGAAAGAACGATCTTTGAAAGAACGATCCGCGAAAAAATGGTCCGCGTCTCCCAGCAACTCCCACTTGCCGGTCGAACGCAAAGCTTGGGCGCGCAACGGTTTTTCCAGAAGCTTCACGCCCAGCACCCTGATCCACGAGTCAACGCCGGCTGGATGTTTACCGGTTGGTTCAGCAGTCGCGAGCGACTGATGCTGTTCGAGCGCCCTGGCAGTTTCCGCCAGGGTGGCATTTGTGAACTCAGCCGGCGCCACAGGCGCTGCGACCTTCAACCGGCCTGCTGTTTCCAGAATGATCTGGCTGATCGTGATTGAATTTAAGTGGAGGTCGCGGAGAAACCGGTGCTCAGCTTTGATTGCAGAGAGCGGCAACTGCGTTTTCTGTGCCACCAGGCCGCGCAGTGCCTCGAGAGCGGAGCTTTCCGGCCCAGCAGATATGACTGGATGCGCCGGAGCAGCGGCCTCTCTCGCCAGTCTCGGTAGAATCGATTCAGGGACGGTCTCGCAGGGATTAGCCAGAAACGTCAACCGCTTCTTCAAGTTGACCGGACGGCCAAAGCGATTTTGGTAGAGCGGAGCAGCTTGAATCTCTGCGCCCAGAGCAAATGCGCACGCAACAGCAGAAAGAAGACCACGCAGCGACTTGCCGCCGGCATCCAGGGCAATCACAGGTTTGTCAGTAGACTCGCGAACAATTCCGGAGAGGACGGAACCGGGGCCAACTTCGAGAAAGAGGTCGGTCTCTTCGTCCGCGAGAGTGAGCGCCTCGGCGAACAGGACCGGCTTGGTGATTTGCGCCGATAAGAGAGCGTTCAGGTCAGCATCGGAAGCAAGTGGCGCAGCCGTAACCGTTGAAATCACTCGCCGGTCCAGACTTGCAAACCGCTGCGAGGATAGATGCCCTGAAAATGCGGTGGCTACTTCCGCCACCAGCGGCGAGTGGAAGGCGTGCGATACCTGAAGCATGGTGGCGCTCACACCCTGGGAACGTAGTTTCTCGGTGAAACGCCGGACAGCACCGGCCTTTCCGGAAACAACCGTCTGCGAAGGGCCATTGCGTGCCGCTATTACAAGGTCATCGCCATTCAGCCGCTTCAACACGTCCGCGTAGCCCGCATGGATGGAGGCCATAGCTCCCGAGGGATCGCCCGCTTCCGCCATGGCTTTGCCGCGCGCATGCGCAGTACGAATGAGGGCGCTTTCTGAGCAGGCGCCCGCCCAATGCAAAGCAGTAATTTCACCCAGGCTGTGGCCCACGGCAAGCGATCCTTGTATCCCAAATGCCTGCAACATATGAAGGCCGGCAAGCGATGCCGTGACGATGCAGGGCTGCGCGGTTTGTGTATGCACACTATGCTGCCGGGGCAATGCGGCCTGGGTATAAAGATCGCGCAGAGAAGGGAAGCGGCGCGACCAGATGCCGCCATCGATGTAAACCGGCGATGACTGGCCTGAAAACAAAAATCCGATGCGTGGTGCGCCGGCGGTTGTGCTGAAGAATGTTCCGTCCTCAAGATCAATCCGCTGGCCGTCTCCCGCTTCACACCACCCCAGAATTTTTCTGAGCGCCCGGCTGGCTTCAGCAGGCGCGGACGCGACACATGCGGCACGGACTGTCTTGCCGAAACCCGCGGCATCCGCTTGCCTGGCCAGAAAAATTGAAAGATCGGCAAGTCCGGAATATGAAGCTTGGTCGATAAACTGGAGGGCTTCAGCCAATTGTGTGTGGAGATTACTGGTGTCACGGGCCGCGAAAATAAAAAGTTCACAATCCTGCGCGGAGGAGATTTGTTCCTGCTCCACGACGGTAAAACTCTTGCGGACGCGTGTGTCGCTGGCTTCCAGGGTTACGTGCACATTGATGCCGCCAAAGCCAAAGCCGTTGATTCCTGCCCGCACCGGAGTGGCTCCCGGCCACGGCTCAGCCTCACGCAGAACGCGCAGCCGCGCGGCCTTGGATGCAAGTTCGGGATGGAGGTCGTCGCAACCGGTAGTGGGCGGCAGAATTCGGGTATGCACGGCCATGGTCGCTTTCATCAACCCGGCGACCCCGGCCGCTGCTTTCGTGTGTCCGATATTTGCCTTGATCGATCCCAGCGCCGCCGGCGGAGTGTGAGACACGGTTTCACTTCTTGCGCGAGACAAAGCCTGCAGCTCAGTTGCATCGCCAATAGAGGTCCCGGTTCCGTGGCCTTCAAAATAGGCAACGTCGTCAATGCCATATCCGGATCTTGCATAGGCGCGGCGCAAGGCAAGCATCTGGCCGGAAATTTCAGGGCGGGTGATGCCGCCCTGGCCGTCAGAAGAAATGCCCCAGCCACGAATCACGGCGTAGGGCATTCGATGATGCTCTACGGCGTCAGACTGGCGCATGAGCACGACCATGCCGCAGCCTTCGCCGGGCCAGAAGCCGGATGAATGGGCGTCGAAGACGCGCATTTTATCGGGCGCGAGCGCGCCGAGACTGGAAAACCCAGCCAGCTCAAATGGATCGAGGCTGAGGTCCACGCCGCCCGCAATCGCAACGTCTACGTCGCCAGAGTGCAATGCTGAGCACGCAGTTGCCACCGCCAGCAGGCTCGATGCGCATGCTCCGTCGACTGTATATCCGCCGCCCTTGAAATCAAAGTAATTGCAGATGCGTCCGGCAATGGTGTTGGAGAGGCCGCCGGCGAGAGACTCTTCGTTCGTCGCCGGGAAGGGCGCCTTGTAAAGCGCCTCAACGGTGGCCAGAAAGTCTTCTGTGATTTCATGGCCCGATCCATTCTGTTTGGACGCGGCGGTCAGCACGCGGCGCACATACGGCCATCGCAGGCGCATGAGATTTGCGCGAGAGAATTCTCCAGTGAGTGAATTACCTACGTAAACCGCCGTGCGCTCCCGCTGATCGGCGGGGGAATCCTGCAGTTTTGCGTCCTCAAGCGCGTGGGATGCTACGTCCAGAGCCAGCCAGTGCGAGAGGTCGGTTGCGGCAAACGCGTCCCTGGAGATATGGAACCGGGAGCGGTCAAACTCATAGTCATCCAGCAGGGCCGCCATCACGGGCAGGATATTGTCGGCGGCCTGGACCTCAGCCGAATAGTCCGCCAGGTTCAGGCGGACGCGCGGAATATGGCGGAATGACTGCCGTTGCGCCAGCACATTTTCCCACAACTGCATGGGTGAACGCGCCTCGGCGTAACGGCACGCCATTCCGATAATCGCGATTCCTGTCATGCAATCCCTACGAAGCCATGCTCTCTATTGGGGATTTCCAACCAAGAGGCAAACGATTTCTGCACAAGCAGCCGCCAATCCTGGTATGGGCACAAATGGAGCGGATTGATACGCGCAAAGGCGGTATCACACAGCGCAGCGGCCTGCCCGGCCGCCATTTGGCAAATTACGGAACAAGCTGTCTCTGTATGCGGTGCAGGATTGCCTGCCAACTGGCGCGCCTTGGCCGCGAAAGCAGCTCCCTGAGCAAGGGCCGCCGCATGCAAACCAGATTCCTGCCGCAATTCCTCGATCGCAGCAGAAGCAATTCCGCCGGCATAAGCACAGGCGAGTCCCACGCCACTCCATGCGTCATTGTGGTACAAAGGCGAAAACTGGGAGATGCTGCGGCGTATCCCGTGCACGTCTGCGCCGTCAATAAACCACAAGCTCCGTCCCAGACCCTGGTAGAAGACGTGGCGGCCATGCTCGGAAAGGCCAGAAGCGGAAAGACCTGAAATGGCCTGCGTCTTCCCCGCAAAATATCCCTGGTGGAATCCGTAACCATCGATGACCAGCCAGCGCAGGACGGGATCCAATTTTGCGAAGGCCCGCTCAATGCGGCGCCGCGTCCATGGAAGTCTTGCGCAGGCCCATCCTGCTCCCACATGCAGCATATAGATGTGACGGCGTCCGGGGCCTTTGGCGAAGCGCAGGAATCGATCGCCGCGGAACATGATTCCATCAAGCAGCGCCAGGGCCATGGCCGCACCTTCGTATGCGAAGCCGCGCAGCTCCAGTTGAATTTGATCGAGCGCGCTCGCCAATGAATCCTGATCATCGCGCGCCATGGCGGCGCTGTAGCCGCGCAGGAAAGTTCGCCCGATGGTTTCAAGATGGCCGCGGACCTCAGCATTGGAGCAGGTGAAGCCGCGACGATCAAACTCCACTTCGCGAGGATTGATCTCCAGGAACCGGCGGATGAATGAAGGAAGACGCATGGCAACTGGTCAAACCGCCTTTCGCTCCTGATGTGAGATTCCAGCGATCGGCTTCAGCCATGAGATGTCAACATCCACAACA
>Ga0070717_10002891_pt1 | contig 12193 bp, 10 predicted proteins | sample LARL113metaG_FD_71366 | JGI IMG/M metagenome (GOLD analysis project Ga0070717, IMG submission 71366) | Corn, switchgrass and miscanthus rhizosphere microbial communities from Kellogg Biological Station, Michigan, USA - LAR L11-3 metaG | ecosystem: Host-associated > Plants > Roots > Rhizosphere ...
TACCGCAGCATTTTTCGGGATCCCGAGTTCGAAGAGGTTGTCCCGAGGGATCTGCCGGTTTCTGCCAAGGAGTGGACGATCTGGCTCGCCGAAGCCCGCGCGGCCGCGGGACGAGGCGACTGGCGTGAAGCGATTCACCTGGCGTACTGGGCGGGAATTTCTTTCCTTGAGCGCGAGGGCTTCTGGAAACCGGACCGTGCCCGCACTCCGCGCGAATATCTGCGACTCATCTCAGGGCAAAGCCAGCAGCGCGACACACTAGTGTCTCTGACCCGCATTTTCGAGCTTGCCTGGTATGCCGAACGAGAGGTAAGTGAACAGACCTTTTCCGAGACCTTGGCAGAACTGGAGAAGCTCGGATGCCGCTGAAAATCGATCCACGGGATCGGAAGCTTCTCCTGGGAGCCGGCATCGTTTTCATTCTTTTAATAGTGGGAGTTGCTTTCTTTGGAGGGGAGCCGGGAGAGAAAGTCGACGTGCCCAGCAGCTATTCGACTGCGTCTGGCGGCGCGAAGGCTGCGTATCTCGTGTTGACGGAATCGGGTTATAAAGTCCAGCGGTGGGAGCGGCGGCTCGGTGATTTGCCGAAGGGCTCGACGCTAGTCCTTGCGGATCCGCAAGAGGCTCCCACACGGGACGAGCGCGAAGCGCTAAGAAACTTCCTGTGGGACGGAGGACGCATTCTCGCAACGGGCATGTTTGCAGGGACTTTTCTACCGGAGAACGAATCGGTGCCGGATATGCTCCTTGCAATGACGTGGAAGAAAGTCTCGGCCATTGCACCGTCGGCGATCACGCGGGCGGCGCCGCAAATCACGATGGCACCGCAGGCGCGATGGCCTTCGTATTCTCCTGCTTACGCGCTCTATGGAGATGGAGATGAGGTTGTGGTGGTGAAGTATCCTTACGGCCGCGGGGAAGTTTTGTGGTGGGCGGCAGCGACTCCCCTCACGAATGCGGGACTGAAGGAGCCGGGAAATCTGGAGTTTCTTCTGGCATGCCTTGGAGATACGAAAGCACCTATTCTGTGGGACGAGTACATTCACGGATACCGCGAGACTCTAGGATCGTCTGTCGGCCACTCTCCAGTGAAGTGGTTGCTGCTGCAATTAGGGCTTCTTGGCTTAGCGGTCCTGGCAACTTTTTCGCGGCGAAGCGGGCCTGTATTTGCGCCGGTCACGGATATTCGTTTGTCTCCACTGGAATTTGTGCAGACTCTGGGCGGCCTTTATGAAAATGCAGGTACAGCATCGGTTGCGGTCGACATCAGTTATCAGAGATTCCGATATTGGCTTACCCGGCGTCTCGGAGTAGCCGTGAACATCCCTATCAAGGATCTGGAAGCGGCGGTGCACGATCGGTTTGTGCCCAGGGACGATCGGTTTGCAGCCATCCTGCGCCGCTGCGAGTCGGCGAAGGCCGATCCTTATCTGTCGGAGTCGGAGGCCCTGCATCTTGTGCAGGAGCTCGATGAGTACGCGTCGCGTTGGAAGTTGTTTGAAGGCCGCAGCAAGGAGAAAGATGCATGAAAGCGGTTCCAGAGCTGGTGCAACATATTCGCGATGAGATGGGCAAGGTGGTGGTCGGGCAGGATGAGCTGCGCATGCAGTGCGTAATCGCATTGCTTTGTCGCGGCCACGTGTTGCTCGAAGGTGTACCGGGCATCGCTAAAACGTTAACGGTGAAGGCTCTTTCGCGGTTGCTGGGGCTCACTTTTCAGCGCGTGCAGTGCACTTCGGATTTAATGCCGGCCGACATCGTGGGAACCAACGTTCTGAATATGTCGACGAGCACATTTCAATTGCATCCGGGGCCGGTTTTCACCGATCTGCTGCTGGTGGATGAGGTGAACCGCATGCCTCCGCGCACCCAGGCTGCGTTGCTCGAGTGTATGGAAGAACATCAGGTCACGATTGATGGCAAGGGATATCCGCTGTCGCAATTCTTCACAGTGTTTGCTACCCAAAATCCGATCGAATTCGAAGGCACGTATCCTTTGCCCGAGGCGCAATTGGATCGCTTTTTGCTCAAGCTGCGGGTTACGTATCCCGCACAGCAGGATGAAGTGCAGCTCTTAGCGAATGTTCAAAACGGATTCGAATCCCGGGAACTCGACAAGATGAACTTAAATCCGATCCCACCTGAGTTGCTCGGAACGGCACAGCAGGAAATCAAAGCGGTGACGGTGCAGGAAGCGCTGTTCGGATACATCGTGCAGGTCGTACGCCGCACGCGCGATTGGCCTTCGCTGTCCCTTGGCGCCAGTCCCCGGGCTGCAGTGAGCCTGATGGCCGTCTCTAAAGCGTATGCAGCCGTCGATGGTCGGGACTATGTGATTCCAGACGATGTGAAGGCGGCCGCACGCCCGGTGCTACGCCATCGCGTGATTCTGCGTCCGGAAGCGGATCTGGAGGGCGTCACGCCTGATCAGGTTATCGAGGAAGTTCTGCGAGCAGTCGAAGTTCCGAAATGAGCGTGGAAAGTGAACGAAGAACCAACGCTGATCCCACCGGAGATTGAAGGGCGAGCGCAGTCTTACAAGCGCATTGGATTTTCGTTCGGTGATCGTTTTTTCATGCTTCTGTTTGTCGGTTTGGTATGGGTGGGAGCGGCTTTTTACGATCGGCGATTTGCTTATGCCATGCTTGCGTGGGATGGCTTTGTTCTGGTTCTTTGGTGCGTTGACCTCTGGTTCCAAATGCCACGTCCGGGGCAGGTTAGTGTAAAACGATCCTGGCGGTCCCCTGCGGCGCTATCTACGGATGCCGAAGTCGAGCTAACTCTGCAGAATTCTTCCGGCCGCCGCATCCGCGCAAAGTTGATCGACACCGTGCCGCCGCAATTGCGGACAGAACCACCTACGATTTCGGCGCGAGCTTCACGTCAGAACGACGACATTGGATCGTATAGGATCCGGCCGATGCAGCGTGGTGACGCCAAACTCGGGCCGTGTTACGTCCGATATCAAAGCGTCTTCCGTATTGCCGAGCGCTGGGTGCGGGTTTCGCTAGAACAGACTGTGCGCATCTATCCTGACCTGGATGATGCCAAGCGGCACTCGATGTACCTGTTGCGGAGCCGGCAGATTGCCTTGGAGAAGCGGCATACGCGCGTGCGTGGAATTGGGCGCGAGTTCGAAAGCCTGCGCGAATACCAGGACGGGGACGAATACCGCGATATCTGCTGGACGGCGTCAGCGAGACGGGCCAGGCTCGTCACTCGGGTCTACCAGATCGAACGCAGTCAGACGGTGTGGATCGTGATCGATTCTGGCCGGCTTATGCGGGCTCGCGTCGGCAGCTTCAGCAAATTGGACAAGGCCGTAAATTCGGCGCTGAGCCTCGCTCAGGTTGCGCTCTACTCAGGGGACCGAGTGGGGTTAATTGCGTACGGAAGGGGTATCCGCCAGCAGGTTCCAGCAGCGAAGGGAAGCACACATCTGCGGCGGTTGATCGAGAAGTTGGCGTTGGTCCAGGAGGAAAGCGCGGAGGCTGATCATTTGCAGATGGCAGGACGTCTCCTGACGGATCAGAAGCGCCGCAGCCTGGTTGTGTGGCTGACCGATTTGGCCGAGACCGCGATGACTCCCGAGGTGATCGAAGCCGCGTCGATGATGATGCCAAGACACCTGGTTCTGTTTGTTGTAGTCGGGCAATCGGATCTAGGGGAACTGGCGTCAAAGACGCCCTCCAACGAATCCGAGATGTACCGTGTCGCCGCCGCCCAGGAGATGGTGCATCGGCGCGAGTTGCTGCTAGCGCGCTTGCGCGAGCGGGGGGCCCTCGCCATGGAAGTCAGTTCGGGGTCTGTGTCGCCCGTCCTGGTGAATGCATACCTGCAAATAAAGGAACGCAACCAACTTTAGCCCTGGAGAGCCTAATTCGGCTTGCCCGCATCCAACTCGCGTTGGGTGAAGCATTCCATGTGGGCTTCCTTGCCTGGCTGTAGTTGAACAGATGGCCTGTGCGCCCGGGTAATTGGTTTCCCGCACAAGGCACACATCACCGTCCGGCGAGTCCCCTCCCGCACTGAAGGGCTCTTTTCCTTTTTTCTTTTCCGCACGTTCGTTAAGAGAAGCCTACGACGAGAATGATTTTGCGGTAAGTGTGCATCCGGTTACATCTTGCGCGGACGCTATTTTTCGTCGGAAAACCTGGTCTGACGGAGCTCATAGAGTCGGTCGCAGAGAGCCTTCACAAGCAGTGCCAGCTTTTTGGGATCCGTTTCAGCGGAGGCCCGTTCTGCGATCTCGTGCCAGTCCGGGTCGGGAAATTGGGTGCGATAGGAGTTGCCGTTGTTGGTCATTATCGAACCCTCATCCGGCCTGGCGCGGTGCGTCGGTATTCTCCTTCGCCGGCATTCTGTTCAGGACATCCTGATCCACGATCCGATCGATTAATACGACTTCGAGAACTTTCTCGCGAATGCGTTCCACCCGCTCGGCGATCTCGTGGCGCAATTGCTGAGAAACAGGCTGAATCTCCTCCGGGTGGCGAGTCGCAAGTAGCTTCCGGCAAAGTATGGTAATCCGGTCTTGCATCTGCACCGAGAAGCGTAGCAATCCCGACGAAGAGTGGTGAATCAGGTTGTGGTCGTAGAAAGGACGGATGGGTCCTGTGGATTGGATTAAGGTTTTGGCGCGCCGTTCCTCGGGCGTTTTCTGCGGTCTGAAATTTTGGTATTTGGCTTCAGAGACTTAGCGTCTTTGCGCAACTGTTCGATACGTTCGTGGAGTAAGGACCTGAGTTGGGCGCAGAGTGAATCGAATTCGGCGACATCGTCGGGTCGCGAGCAGCGTTTTGAGCAGCTTTTGAATAGGGTCGTCCACGCTGTCCGAGACCGTCGCAGTGCTGCTGGAACTGTAGTTCACCCGACGCTGGACGGTCCCTACGGTAGATTCTGTAAAGGGTAGATCAGGGAAAAGCTGGAGAGCGTGTGCGAAAGATGGCGCGTACCGACACGCGTCGCTCCACGATCACTGATGAGCTTTCTGAGCTTCTCGTCCAGCGCCAAAAAGATAAGTGTTCAAAAGTACAAACAAAGAGGCAGCCATGGAGAACTTTAGCGGGATGCTTAAGTTTGTAGGCGAAACGAAACCCTCAATGAGACCGGCAATAATGAGGATGGGAACAGTGCCTAACAGCAGTTGAACCGCTTCGGAACCGGCGCGAGCGAGCGAATCGCGCCGTGGCAGAACCCCGGGGAATAGCAGGCCCTGGGCGATCCTCAGGCCAGCACCTCCGGCAATGAAGATTGCAGGCAGTTCGAGCACTCCGTGCGGCGCGACAAAGCTCCAGAGTTGCAGGCTCATCCCCGACAGATAGCAGGCTACTCCGATGACCCCGATCAGCAGGCCATTGAATGCCATCATGTAAATGGTTCCAAGGCCTCCGGTGATGCCGAGCGCGAAAGTAGTGAATCCGACGCTTAGATTGTTGGTCATGATGGCACTCGAAGCCACCGGTTTAATGCCAACGATGGAATGTGTCCACATCTGGTGACGATCGATGGTTTCGACCATCTGCGGACCGAGAATCTTTACTTTAAAGTCGGCATTCTGATAAGTGAGAACGGCTCCGGCTAGCCCCGCAATGCCGAAGATAAGAGTTGCCAAAAGGACGTGCGGTAGGTGTCGCCGGAATGCGGCAGGATACGTCTTCGTAAAGAACGAGACTGCAGCCATGGGGCTCGCCCGGTGCCCGGAGTAAATGATATTGTGGGCGCGCACCAGTAACTGGTTCACGTAGCGAGCGTAGTGGACTGATCCGCGGTCTTCGCGGATGGCCGCCAGGTCGGCGGCCGTTTGGCGGTAGAGCAGACTGAGTTCCTGGAGATCAGATCGGGATAGCGACTTCAGCCCATTGTTCTGGCTCTGATTCAGCAGCGCTTCGAGCTTCGCCCAGTAGGGTTTACGCTTCTCCAGCCAGCGTGTGGAAATCATGGTTGATTCGTTTGAGCAATTGAAGATTGATACTCCCGAGCAGATCGCCCTGGAGTTACCCCTCGCGGGCATCGGCAGCCGGTTTCTCGCGATTGCCATTGATACTCTAATTCAGATCGCGCTCTATCTCATAACGGGACTTGTCTTCCTGCTGTTACTTCCGGAAGGCCTTTCGATTTTTACTTTCTTGCCGAAGACCCTAGGCCCGGCGCTCGCAATCTTCGTAGGATTCGCCATCTACTGGGGATACTTTGCCATCTTCGAGATCATCTGGAGAGGGCAGACGCCAGGAAAGCGGATCGCGGGAATTCGGGTTATCAAGGACAGCGGTCGGCCTATTAATGCCTTCGAGGCGATTGGGCGGAATCTGATGCGGGCGGTCGATGTGATGCCTGGGATTTACGGCGTAGGGCTCGTATGCATGATGCTGAACAAACAGAGCCGCCGGTTAGGGGACTTCGTTGCGGGCACCGTTGTGGTGCACGAGAAACCTAGTGAGCAAGTGCGACCGACGTGGAACACGGCATCCGAGACTCCTTCTGATTCGGGCGGAATGGGTCAGGTGACCGCCGATGAACTTGTGTTGATCGAGACTTATCTAAGCCGGCGGTTTGAGCTCGAACCGGAGGTGCGCCTACGGACCGCCATTCAGATTGCCGAGCGGATCAAGTTGAAAACTGGCTTGCAGCCTCAGGCTCATCAGCATGTCGACGATTTCCTTGAAGAAGCGGCACGGAAGGTTCGGGACAGCGGAAGGTTCCGCTGAATCAGGGAATGCTCACGAAGGAAGCCATCTCGAAATTTCTTGATTGCGCTTATCGAAAGCGCCGAATGAAAAGCGTGTGACGTTCGGATCGATAGAAGCCTACGACGTAGAGTGTTGGCTTGGCATTCGTGGAGTAAATCACTTGCCGGATGCGCAAGACTGCCGCTCCGCGATGCACTTGCAGTAGTTCCGCGATGTTTGCCTCGGCGGTCGTTGCGTCAACCTCCTCGTCGGCATAAGCGAGTTCGACGCCGAATTCCTGCTGTAAGGTTCCAAACAGCGAAGTGCGTCCCAACGGAGCCTTGATAAGATTGGCGAACTCTTGGGCGGGGAGATAACAGGTTTCCAGCGCAAAAGGCTCGTCTCCGGCTTCTCGTAGACGCTCGATTTTGACCAAAGGACTGGTGGCCGGCAAAGCAAGCCGGGCGGCGACTTCGGCATCATGTTCGACGATCTTGGCGACCAGCACGCGGGAACGCGGCACAAGACCGCGGGCCGACATGTGCTCGGTGTAGCTCATCAGCTTGTTGAAGTGAATTTTTGGTGCAGCCACGAACGTGCCGGCTCCGCGGCGCCGCTCGACTAATCCCTCGCGCTCGAGGCCTGCGAGAGCGTGGCGCGCGGTCATGAGGCTGACTTTGTGCAGGCGGGCGAGTTCGCGCTCAGACGCTACCGGATCGCCGGGAAGGAGTTCGGACTCCTCGATGCGTTTTCGAATAGCGTCCTGAATGCGTTTGTAAACTGGCGTGCCGTTGTTCGACATACGCAGTCTGCTCCAGAGTACCTCAGGGCTTTCACAGCGGCAATTAACTATCAGGAGCCAAGGTGAACAGAGTCAAGCCGCCGAGGTCTGTTATATGGCGGTAGACTGTCTTCAGATTGCTCCGCGCGTGTTTTCAAGCTTATCGTTAATTCAGTGAAATTCACGTTTTTCCCGAGAAAGCCCTTATGAACGTCTTGGTCCTAAACGCCGGTAGTTCCAGCCTTAAGTTCCAGATTATTTCGACCGATCTTGATCAGATCAAAGAGTACAAAGACGACCGCATCCTGCGCGGGGAAATTGATGGAATCGGAGGGGTCGCCGTCGTAAAGATACGGTATCGCAAGGAGCAGGGAATTACTTTGACTGCGCCGCTCCGTGACATGGGTGCGGCGCTCGATTATCTGTTACGTTACATTGCTTCGGATCGGTCGGGGATCGCCGAGATCAGGAACTCGGGCGATGTGCATGCGGTGGGGCATCGCGTGGTCCATGGAGGCGAACTGTTCAAGGAATCGTCGTTAGTCGATGATCGCGTCTTGAAGGGGATTGAGGACTGCATTGATCTGGCGCCTTTGCATAATCCGAATAATCTGAAGGGAATAATGGCGGCGAAGGAAATCTTCGGCAAAGATGTCCCACAGGTTGCGGTGTTCGACACGTCTTTTCACCACTCAATTCCGGAGCATGCTTACTTGTATGCGATCCCTTATCACTTGTACCGGCGGCATCGAATCCGGCGATACGGATTTCATGGAACCTCACACCGGTATGTTGCGTTCCGGTACCGGGCGCTGCGTGGACTGACGCGGGAGCAGACCAACATCATTACGCTTCATCTGGGGAATGGTTGTTCGGCGGCAGCCATTAAAGCTGGAGATTCGATCGATACCTCGATGGGAATGACGCCTCTGGAAGGATTGGTCATGGGAACGCGCTCGGGTGATTTAGATCCGGCCATCGTCAGCGTGATCGCTCGCAAGGAAGGGATGTCGGGGTCAGAGGTGGATACACTGCTGAATACGCAATCGGGTTTGCTGGGAATTTCGGGCCTGACGAACGATATGCGCGAGCTGCAGGCCGAGTTGAAAGAGCATGATGATCGCCGGGTACGGCTGGCAGTGGAAGTGTTTTGCTATCGGGCTCGGAAGTACATTGGAGCTTATCTGGCTGCAATGGGCGGTGCCGAGGCCGTTATCTTCACGGGCGGAATCGGCGAGAATTCGGCGGAGGTTCGCGAGCGAATTTGCGCGGGCATGGAATGGGCAGGGCTACATCTCGATGCGCAGAGAAATCAAGAGACCGCCGGACGCGAAGGTATCATCAGCAGCGACGATTCCAAACTGCTCGCATATGCGATTCCAACGGACGAAGAGTTGTTGATTGCACGCGATACTGTGCGCGTGATTAAGGGTGTGCCGCATCCGTCGTAGCGACTCAGGGCGCGGGCAAGACGGCCCGCTGCCGATGCCCCTTCAAGTTCGCTCTATCGAGGCTCCCACGTCTCGCAAAAACTGCGAGACGTGGGGCACCCCGATTTCATTTTTTGCTGGTACACCGCACACTCAGGGATCGAGCATGCCAAACACTAACTACAACTAGACGGTACTAGTACGGCCAAGTCCAGTCTGTCGCTTCGGGCATATCAATCCCATAGGTGTGCGCGTAATTGCGGCACGTGATCTGCTGATTCAGGAATCTCTCTTTGGCGTGGCCTCCGATCTTCTGCAACCGGGGGACACGGTCCACAACATCCATAGCCAGGCTGAAGCGGTCGATGTTATTGTCGATCGCCAGTTCCAGGGGCGTGTTGATGCTTCCTTTCTCCTTGTATCCACGAACATGAATATTGGCATGATTCGTGCGCCGATACGCGAGACGGTGAATCAGTTGCGGGTAGCCGTGGAAGTTGAACATTACGGGCTTGTCGACGGTGAACAACGAATCGAAGTCGCGGTCGGAGAGTCCATGAGGATGTTCGCTGTTTGGCTGGAGCTTGAAAAGATCCACAACATTGATGAAGCGAATCTTCAGATCGGAAAATTCTTTGCGTAACATATCGGTCGCAGCCAGCGCTTCCTGCGTGGGAATATCGCCTGCGGAGGCCATTACAACGTCAGGTTCGCCACCTTCATCGTTGCTGGCCCAATCCCAGATTCCGATTCCCTTCGTGCAATGAACGATGGCTGATTCCATGCTTAGATATTGCAGGTGCTTCTGCTTGTCGGAAACGATCACGTTGACGTAGTTCTCACTGCGCAGGCAATGGTCAGCCACCGAGAGCAGGCAATTCACATCCGGAGGTAAATAAATGCGGGTGACATTTGCGCTTTTATTCACCACAACATCAAGGAATCCGGGATCCTGGTGCGTGAAGCCGTTGTGATCCTGCCGCCACACCGTGGATGTAATCAGCAGGTTCAGCGATGCAATGGCTTGCCGCCAGGAAAGGTGATTGCAAATCTCCAGCCACTTGGCATGCTGATTGAACATCGAGTCGATGACGTGCACGAACGATTCGTAGGTGGAAAGGAAGCCGTGGCGGCCGGTGAGCAGATACCCTTCCAGCATTCCTTCCATGGTGTGCTCGCTGAGCATTTCCGTAACGCGGCCATCAGACGACAGGTTTCCACCGTCGTCGTCTTCAGGGAATCGCTCCTCAATCCAGAATTTCTTGGTAACCGTGTAGAGCGCATCGAGCTTGTTCGAACTCGTCTCGTCGGGGCCGAAAACGCGAAAGTTGCTGCCATTTCTTTTCATCACGTCTGCGAGAAATACACCGAGCGGGCGAGTATTCTCAACCAGCACACGGCCGGGCTTGTCCACTTTCGTCGCGAAGTCGCGGAAATCCGGCAAGCGCAGGTCCTTCTTCAGGCGGCCGCCGTTAGCATGCGGGTTGGCACTCATGCGGCGATCCCCGGTAGGTGCGAGTTCGCGGAAGACTTCGGCTAGCTTTCCATCTGCTTCAAAAAGTGGATCGGGTTTTTGTGAACGCATCCAGCTCTCGAGCATGTGCAACTGCTCGGGATTGTTCTTCACGGCTGGTAGCGGCACTTGATGGGCGCGCCAGAACCCCTCGAGATAATGTCCGTCTATTCGGCGGGGGGCTGTCCAGCCTTTCGGAGAACGGAGTACGATCATCGGCCAGCGCGGGCGAGTGAGGTTGCCTTGCTCCCGGGCAGCGTGTCGATATTCACGAATTTCATCGATGCAACGCTCCACAGTTGCCGCCATGGCTTGATGCATGCTGTCGATTTCGGAACCTTCCACAAAATAAGGGTTCCAGCCGTACCCGCGGACGAGATTCTCTAGTTCCTCATGCGAGACTCTCGCCAGCAATGTTGGGTTATCGATTTTGTATCCATTGAGGTGGAGAATCGGGAGTACGGCACCATCCCGCTTTGGGTTCAGGAACTTGTTGACGTGCCACGAGGTCGCAAGAGGACCGGTTTCCGATTCACCGTCTCCTACCACCGCTGCAACGATCAGTTCCGGATTGTCGAAAGCGGCACCGCACGCGTGAGAGAGTACGTAGCCGAGTTCTCCGCCTTCATGAATCGACCCTGGGGTTTCCGGCGTGCAGTGACTGCCAATGCCGCCCGGGAACGAGAATTCGTGGAAGAACAAACGCAGACCCTCGGGATCCAGGCTCTTTGCCGGATAAATCTCGGAGTACGTGCCCTCCAGATAAGCTGGGCCGAGAACGCCTGGCGCACCGTGGCCAGGCCCGGCGAGAAAAATCATGTCGAGGTCGTATTTCTTAATCAGGCGGTTCAGGTGTACGTAAATAAAGGAGAGGCCGGGACTCGATCCCCAGTGCCCCAGCAGTCGATTCTTGATGTGCTCGGGCTTCAACGGTTCATTGAGCAGAGGATTATCGCGAAGATAAATCATCCCCAGGCTGAGATAATTGCAGGCTCGCCAGTAGAGTTCGGTGTTGCGCAGCTCGTTGGGACTGAGAGGCTTGTCTTTGATTGTGGATCGGGTGGGAGCGTATGGGCTGAGTTCGAGAACTTCGGCTGGACTGCTGACTTCGATCGTGCTCATAACGTAACTCCTTCCGAATAGCCTATGCCCGGAGGTCGGGTGCTGACAATTGCGCCCGGAAGTTTTTCGCGTTCGCACGATCGCGCAATTCTTATTTTGTGGAAGTTTGTGACTGCAGTCGTATGCGCTAGGGTCTCGGCACTCTATTTTGGGGAGGTTGCCGTCCATGACGAATGCCTCGATTTTGCGATACCTTACTTGACTGCCGCGAAGTTGCTCAAGGAGACGATATGTCTGAACTCGCTCTATTTGGAGGCAGCAAAGCCAAGCGCAAATCCTTTCCTTTATGGCCGCAGTACGACGACCGGGAGCGCCGAGCGCTCGAGGAAGTTCTCGAAAGCCGGGTATGGTGGCGTACTCCGGGGACCAAGACTTTGGAATTTGAAAAAGCTTTTGCCGAATACCACGGAGCACGTCATGGAATCGCGGTCACGAACGGCACCGCCGCCCTGGAAGTTACGATGGCAGCGCTGGATATTGGGCCAGGCGACGAAGTGATTGTTCCAAACTATACCTTCATCGCGACTGCCAGCGCTGTTCTCTTCGCAAATGCTTTGCCGGTTTTGGTCGATGTTGACGTCACGACCTACTGCCTCGATCCGTCGCTCACCGAAGCGGCCATCACTCCGAGAACGAGGGCGATTATTGCCGTGCACATGGGAGGACATCCTGCGGATCT
>Ga0070717_10002892_pt1 | contig 12192 bp, 10 predicted proteins | sample LARL113metaG_FD_71366 | JGI IMG/M metagenome (GOLD analysis project Ga0070717, IMG submission 71366) | Corn, switchgrass and miscanthus rhizosphere microbial communities from Kellogg Biological Station, Michigan, USA - LAR L11-3 metaG | ecosystem: Host-associated > Plants > Roots > Rhizosphere ...
CCGCGCGCTTCAAGTAAATCTGCGCTAGCCGCGTCGACAAGTCCTCCCAGCGCACATCTTCCCGGTTGATCTTGACGATCGGCGGCTAGTCCCTGGTCGTCCACACCACCTCGATCACGATCGTCCGCGACTGCTTCTCCTCTGCGGTTTGCTTCTGATTGGGTTGCGGAATCTGTGTCTTCTCCTGGTACTCCTTGTCCATCGAAACCACCAGCATGAACATGATGATCAGCGTCAACAGCACGTCAATCAGCGGCGTCACATTAATCTGCGGACCGCGCGCACCGCCCCTGCCATTGAGAAAGCCATGGAATTTGCTCCTGTCTTGGCACGCGCGTGTCTGCAACATCAGACACCCGATGAGACAAAGGAGTTCCTGAAGCCGCAAGCAAAGAAACGAACTCCATCGCGCTTTCTTTGCGAGGAATTCGAAACCTGGATATACAAACGCTATCCAGCTGGCTGCGGCTCCAGAATTGGAGGAGGTTCCTGCGCAGGTGGGGGAGGAGGATACAAGAGCAGCCGTAACGAGTTATATCGGGCCGCAAAGAAATAAATCGAGTACGCGGGGAAGAACACGATGACGGGAACGGAAATCAACGCCATCAAATAAAGAAACGCCGCCAGCAGTATGCACGCCACAACCACCGCCAGCGTGATTGTAAAAATATTCCATGTGAGCCCGGCTGTCTTGCCAGCCAAGACCGCGATGATGCCGAGTCCGGCAGTCGGAATCCCTATCAGAAGAATCAGAATCACCGAGGCCACTGCGACAAGGATGCTTGCGCCAATCGCCAATACAATCTTCATGAGCACATACAACGCGTAGCCGCTCTTTTCCAACTGGATCATAGGCCACAAGCGGCGCCATCCCTCAACCGCGCCGATGCCCTCCAGCGCCATCTGAGGTACCACAAAGTCTTTGGTCAACACGTGAACGACCGCCGCAACAAAAAAGAAAAGAAGCAGAAACGGAAGCCACACAATCCCGCCCAATATCAGCCCGAGCACATGTTCGCGGGGAGCGTTAAACCATCCCAGTGCGAAGGCGAAGGCAAGCGGGATTCCGGCCAGCAGCACGAATCCTCCAATCGTTGCGAACATAAAACCTAGTTGCCACAGAAAGTATTTCCATCCCGGGGCTTGCCTTCGCCTCCATCCTTGCCGGATCTCACATTGTTTTGCCACCACGCTATCGAAAAGGATGAATCGCATTACGCTGCTGATGTACATCATCAGGATCACGAATATGAAGGCTGCCACCAGCAGGAATGCGATCAGTCCAGCCAGAAGGGCAGGATCGATTTTCGGGAAGATTTCGCCCAGTCCGTGACCGGAAGATCCCGGAGAACGCGGTAACGATGTAGGAAATTTAGAACTTCCTCCGGAGCCCAGTTCGCCCGCCAGCAGGCCAACGAACGCGAGTCGAGACCATTGTCCGAATCGGAATGGCTGGAACAGCTGCCGTTTGGTGTGCTGAAACGCGGGCGTGATCGTATCAACGGCGGAAATCGCCAAGACTCACCTCGGAATTACCTCATCAGCAAGGTACTGCGAAGCGAGGTGCGGAGCAAATCAATTCGTGCAGCCGGAGAAATGCAAACGCGAGCGCCGTTGCCAGCTGTCAAAATCGAAGGAGATTACTCGTAGCGTAGCGCCTCAACCGGATCGAGTTTTGAGGCTCGCATCGCCGGAACCAGCCCGCTAATGACGCCCACCACTAATAGCACTGCGGTTGACAGAATGACCGTCATCAGCGAAATGCGAAGATGAATATCGCCTTGTCCCGAATCGTCTTCAAACAACGGCCCCATCATGGGTACCGTACCTACAGCCCAGGCGATCAGGTACGACAGGATCACGCCAATCGCTCCTCCGATCAACATGATCAGCAATGTCTCAGCTAGAAATTGCAGCTTGATGTGACGCTTGCGAGCTCCGAGGGCGCGTCGCAAGCCGATCTCGCGGATGCGCTCGTCTACTGACACAAGCATGATATTCATTACACCCACGCCACCGATACCGAGCGTCAAGGTGCCGATGAAGGTCAGCAGCACTTGCAGTCCAATCGTAAGGGCATCAATCACCGGACGGAATTCGTCCCGGCCAAACATCTGGAAAGCTTTGGGATCCGTCGGCGAAAAGTTCTGCCGCGTCGCGACCGCCGCGAGCACTTGCCCCATTGCTTTCTTTTCGAACTGCGGCGCGATTGGCTCAAACACCATCACGGCGGCATATCTGGTGTTCCATAAATCCCCCGCCGTTGAATACGGAATCCACGATGATTCGTCGTCACTGGAAAAATAGTTGCTCAGCTGGATCTTCCGCGCCATGACGCCAATGACGGTGAAGCGGACCCCGGCGACTTGCACGGTCTCGCCTACCGCGGGTCGCCCGCTGAACAACTTCTCCTTCAATCTGCCACCCAGGAAGATCACTCGCCGGCGTTCCAATTCATCCTCGGCATTAATCCACCGGCCTTCGGAAGGAACTTCATTGCGCATCTCGCCATATTCCGGACAGACGCCGCGGACAGGCGCGGTCCCCACCATGCGGTCTTCGTAAGCGATTCCAGGCCGACGTACAGTCTCGAGACACACATGCTTCACCAGCGGAGCCGTCTGCTTCACCATGTCGAGATCAGCCTGCTCTAGAACAACCTTCTTCCCGGCGCGTTGACCGCCCGGCTGCTCGCTGGTTTGCTGCGGCCAGCAAATGACTGCGCCTTTGCCAAATGCGTCGAAGCCGTGTACCAGGACGCTCCGAAAGCTGTTGCCGTATGCGATCAACAGGGTCACGGTCGCGATGCCCCACACAATTCCGAGCATGGTCAGAAAGCTGCGCGTCAGGTTTCGCTTCAACGCGATCCACGCTTCGAGAACGATTTGCATCAACATCTGCATTGCACGATCGCCTATCCGCCCGCCTCATACCGCAACGCTTCGATCGGATCGATGGATGCCGCGATCCGAGCTGGATAAAGAGCCGCTCCCACCGCGATCGCTCCCAACAGTCCGGCGGCGATCAAGCCTGAACTCCAGCTCGGAATCAGTCCAGCGAAGAAATCCGGCATGGGTAGCATGTTCACCAACGCACAAAATCCAAAGGCGACGCCGAGACCGATCCCACCACTCAACAGAGCGATGATCAACGCTTCAATAAAGAATTGGCGCAGGATGGTTCCTGACGGCGCGCCGATGGCCTTGCGAACCCCAATTTCCCGGGTCCGTTCCCGCACCGCAACCAGCATGACGTTCATGACTCCGATTCCTCCCAGCACCAGCGTCACGATCCCCACAGCGCCCAGAAAGAACTTCATCCCGTCCGTCATCGTCTTGAAGGCTTGGGCTTCCTGTACGGTGTCCCAGATCGGACAGGCTTCCTTGTCGTTGGGATCGTAGCGATGCATCCGCGCCAGAGCCACGCGGACTTCGCGTTTGCAGGCCGTGTGCTGATCTACCGATTTTGGCGTTACCAGGAGTTGGTCGAAGCTGGTGTTTGTGCCAGGCGGCTTGTCAGGAAAGTCACGGCGCATCGCGGCAAAAGGCAGAAACACTTTGTTCACGTCCCAGCCGTCGTAGCTGGAATCCTGCTTCTTCTTCGCCATCACACCGATGACGGTGTAGGGAAAATCATTCAGATAGACGGTGTCGCCCACAGGATTTCGGCCAGGAAACAGCTGCTTAGCCGCATCTGAGCCCAGGAAAGCTACTCTCCGGGCCTCGCGCATGTCGTCCCAGTCATAGAATCGTCCCACTCCGACATCAAGGCTGCGTATATAGCCAAATGGTGGATAAGACCCGGTCACAGTCAATGCTGCGTTGTTGAAGTTGCTGTGCACTCGAACCGTGTCCTGCTCAAGTTCTGGAACCGCATATTCGCAATCGGGAGACTCTGCCTGTACTACCGGAACGTCCTCGTCTTCCCAGTGTACGGATCGTCCCGCATGCGTACCGCCAGCCTGCAGGCTGGTACGGCCGTGGAATACAATCATCACGTCCTTGCCGAGATTTCTTGCCTGTTCCTCCTGGCCTTTCCGCAGGCCCTCTCCGGCGGCTACCATGAGCACGATCGAAACGATGCCCCATGCGATGCCGAACATTGTCAGGAAAGCTCGCAGTTTGTGCGACCACAAGGTTCGGAGCACGTCGAAAATCAAGTCACGTACCGTCATAACAAAGGTTGGACGCAGTGCGGGAAGGAAAGTTATCCCCTGCCACCCACCTACTCTTGGATACGTTAACGGCCGGTTTTTTGTTTCAAAAAAAGCGAAGGGGGAGTCGTCCGGATCTCCGGAGATTGGCTCCTATGGCTCAAGAGCAGCACCGCTTTAAACTGTGCTAACCCTCAAGTTCGAACGGGAACCAGCGTAACGCGATTCTTCCAGTCCTCGAACTCGCGAAGCGCCAGTTCGCACTGCAGCCGATGCCGCTCCTTACGATCGCGGACTTTCTTGTCCAGAGGAGGTAGCAGATCAAAGGTGATATTCGCAGGCTGGAAATTCCTGGCATCAGCGTGTGTCACGTAGTGGGAGAGTGATCCAAAGGCGGAAGCCCGTGGAGGGGCAACCACTTCTTCCCCTGAGAGTAGCCTTGCAGCGTGTATCCCCGCCAGTAAACCTGTGGCGATCGATTCAACATAACCTTCGACCCCGCAAATCTGCCCGGCGAAAAAGACCTTGGGGTGCGCTTTCATTTGCAGGGTCTCGCGCAATAACGTCGGCGAATTGATGTACGTGTTGCGGTGAATCTGCCCATAGCGAAGAAATCTTGCATTCTCGAGGCCTGGTATTAACCGGAGTACGCGCGCCTGCTCGCCAAACTTCAAGTGATTCTGAAATCCCACGAGGTTGTACGAATCCGCGCGCAGATTTTCCTGCCGCAATTGCACGGCTGCGTAAGGCATCTTCCCCGTGCGGGGATTGATCAGCCCCACCGGTTTCATCGGCCCGAAGCGAAGTGTGTCGCGACCGCGGCGGGCAATCTCTTCAATCGGCAAACAACTCTCGAAATAGTTCAGGTTCTCCCAATCGCGCTCTTCCACAGACTGCGCAGCGAGCAGCGCATCGTAAAAGCACCCGTATTCCTCTGGAGTCATCGGGCAATTAATGTAGTCTGCCGATCCCTTGTCGTAGCGCGCCGCCATGTACACGCGCTCCATGTCAATCGAGTCCGCCTCTACGATTGGGCTGATCGAGTCGTAAAAGTACAGATGCGGACTCTGTGGGGCCAGTGCCCCTGACTGATCAGCATCCGCCAGCTCGGTCCCGGCGCTCAGCCGTGCTATTTCCTCCGCCAGCCCTTCAGAGGTCAAAGGTCCGGTTGCGATGATGGTCGCGTCCCGTCCTTCATCGACGGTCGTCACTTCTTTTCGCTTCACCGTGATCCGCGAATCGCGGGAGATCGCTTCGGTCACTCGCGCGGCGAATGTCACCCGGTCGACCGCGAGCGCGTGTCCTGCGGGGACCGCGCATTCTCGGGCAATTTGCAGCAACAACGACCCGGCCCGCCGCATCTCTTCCTTCAGCAGCCACGGAGCGGTATTCTCGCTTTCGGATTTCAGTGAGTTTGAGCACACCAGTTCCGCAAAATCCGCCGTCTGATGAGCCGGGGTGGAGCGCACCGGCCTCATTTCGAAAAGTTCGACGTCCATGCCCCGCTGCGCACACTGCCACGCGGCCTCGGACCCAGCCAGCCCTGCTCCAATGATTTTGACCACTGCCATTTCGTTCTCTGTCTGAAACAACCCTATCTTTTCGGCCCTGGTGTTTTCCGCTTTTCGTGAATTCGTTCATTCCTCTCGAGCATCTGGAGGAACTCTTGAATCTTTCGGACTCTGGTCTCCGCCTTCTTCACCGTCTGAATGCGAAACAGCACAGCATAGCGGTTCGCGCCATCGAGTGAGTGGAAAAACTCCAGCGCCCTCGGACTCGCATCGAGCGCCTGCTGAAAATCTGCCGGGACCTTCGCGCCTTTGGGCGAGTCGTAGGCTGCATCCCACCTGCCTTCTTTCTTGGCCGCTTCAATGGCCTCCAGCCCAGCAGTCTTCATCCGCCCGCTTGCGATGAGCGCGACAGCCTTGTCGTGATTGATCTTCGACCAGATGCTTTTCCGCGACCGTGGAACAAATCGTTGCAACCACGCCTGCTCACTCTCACCACGCTTCTGCCCATCGATCCATCCATGACATAAGGCTATCTCGAGTGCCTCGGCGTAGGTCACAGATTTCAGGCCGGCTTCCTTCTTTGCTAGCCGCAACCACAGACCTTGCGAAGTGCGATGATTCTTCTCCAGCCATCTTGCCCACGCAGCTTGCGTCGGAAATACGCGGACCGCGTCAGTCGCATTCTTACTCTTGGCTTTCATCGATTCACAGGCCTCGCCGCCAGTTGACGAACTGGTCCCCCGCCCTTGCTTACGAAAGCCCGCGCCTGGTGCCGCAGGCACTTCCCAGTGTATTCCGCAAAAATGATCGTCGACCGCAATTATAGGGTTTGCCGCCTTCGGCGACCTGCAGTTGCGTGACTGCGTTTGGGCAACACTCCGTCAGCCTTGATGGGGTGCTCGCAATTCGTCACAACCTTATTCGATCTGCGATGATGAAGTCCTGAATCGGATCAATCTTAGGAGAACTCCATGGCGCGCATTACCCTGATCAGCTCTGAAGCGGCGAACGAAGACGTGAAAGAGATTTACGAGAAGACCCTTCGCGGCAAGCCAGGCAACGCGCAGAAGGTCCTCGCTCATCGCCCCGAAATGCTTAGGAACTTTCTAAGCTTCTACGCCAGCGTGGGACGCTCCCTGGACCGCAAGCTCTATGAACTGATCTACCTTCGCGTCTCGCTCATCAACCGGTGTCACTATTGCATTCAACACCACGTGGCATCGTCGAAGCGGGTCGGGCTGACCCAGGACGACTGGTCCGCACTGAAAGCCGGAGACTATGCGCGCTACAGCGAGAAGGAACATGCTGCTCTTGCTTATGTGGAAAAACTGACTCGCACGCCTCATGACGTCTCCGACAGCGACTTCGCGACACTGAAGAAGTATTTCTCCGAACCGGAAATCGTCGACCTGCATTTGTTGACGGGCTTGGCCAATGTCACCAACCGGTTCACGGATCCGCTGGGACTGGAAGTAGAGTTCCCCGAGGAGAAGATCTAACCCTTTGCCACGATTCACGCTGATCAATGCGCATTGGCCAAAAAAAGATTGGATTGATCTGGGACATCTGTGGCTAAAGGATTTCTCGCGTGTCTCCGATCCGCTTCGTGACGTGCTCACGGTCGAGGTATTCCAGGAGTGGGATGGCGTACTTGCGGCTGACGCCTGTCAACTCTTTGAATTTTGCTACATCCATTTTTGAGGACTTGGTCTTCTGCGTCATCACCAGCCGCCGTAGCTCTTCAAGTGCGCTGCGATGAAAGACGAGTTCGTCGGAGATCTTGACCAGGATCTTGTCCCTGAGCAGCAAGGTGACGATCTTCTGCGCGCGCGACTTATCCACCTTGAGTCCCGCAATCACCTCGTGGAGCGCCGGGACCTTCAATCCTGCCGCGGCAAATCCGTCTTCAATTTTCTTCTTGGACTCCGCTTCCTCGTCCTTCATCACGACGCCGCGACCTGGCAGCCTGACCAGATCACCCACGGTTTCGATCTTCTTTTCTCTCGCCAGGAGATCGAGGCACGCGGTGAAGACATCGGTCGACGCTTTCACCTGCTCGCGCAGCGCTTCCCTGGCAATTCCGCCCACCAGCGAGTTCTTCCGGTGAAATCCTTCTACCGAGTTCACGATCGCCTGTTGGAGACCAGCGATAGCCGGGGCGTCGACAAACAGATCGCCGATCCGCAGCGCCACCTTTTCCTTCACCGCTTTTGCCACCTGACTTTCGATGAAATTATTGGTCCATCCCGTTTCGGCAATCAGTCGCGACATCGTCATTCCATTGTGACCACGTCTTGCAATCCGCGCCTGCAGGATTGAGGCTGGTTCGCCCGCGGCTAGAAGTTGCAAGAAGGCTTCGTGTCCCGGCATGCGCGGAACCGGAGCAGCATCGAGCACCGTACCGCCGCCAATCGTGACCACCGGGGAGAACTGGCGAATGATGAACCGGTCACCGGGTAATAGAAGCGCGGCGCCGGGAAGCTTGATCCGCGCAAAAGCGCGCGAACCGGGAGTCAGTTGCTTGACGCCATGAAACGCAATCTCCGCCACGGCCTCCATCGTATTGGCATGGAAGTGGATGTGTGCTCGGGATTTCAACGGTCGCGGCGCCGAACTTAACAGGCTGAGTTGCACATCCACGCGCCGAGCCGCCGTAAACGTCGACTCTGGCGCCAGGATCATGCCGCGGGAGAGATCTTCCGTGCTCGCGTCCGCCAGGTTCAATGCTGTGCGCTGTCCCGCAACAGCGGCATCGCCCGCCTGACCGTGCACCTGCACGCCACGCACGCGAACTCTGCGCCCGGTCGGAAAAACCTCCAACACTTCGTCGCGGTGAATCGTGCCCGACATCAAGGTTCCGGTGACTACCGTCCCAAATCCTTTCATCGTGAATACGCGATCGACCGGGAGGCGCGCCAGGGCTTTTGAGTCGCGGGGCTGGACCTCGGCCGCTGCGGCCACCATCGCGCGCTTCAAGTCATCCAGTCCTGCGCCAGTCAGCGAACTCACGGCGACGATCGGACCCTTCGGCGGCTCCAGAAAGGTCCCGTGGAGAAACTCCTCGACCTCCAAGCGCACCACGTCGAGCGTCTCCGCGTCGACCGCGTCCGACTTGGTGAGCACGGTAATGCCCCGCTGCACCCCGAGCAACTGGAGGATGTCGAAGTGCTCCCGCGTCTGGGGCTTGATCGACTCGTCGGCCGCAATGACCAGCAGAACCAGATCGACGCCGCCGACCCCGGCCAGCATATTGCGCACAAAGCGCTCGTGGCCGGGAACATCCACGAAGCCGAGGTGCAGAGACTCTCCGCCCGCGCCCGTCAGGTCGAGGTGCGCAAAACCTAAATCGATCGTGATGCCGCGGCGCTTTTCTTCTTCCAGTCGGTCGGCGTCGATCCCGGTCAACGCCTTCACCAGCGCGGTCTTCCCGTGATCGATATGGCCGGCCGTACCTACGATGATCGATTTCATTTTCAAGTTCTTGGCTACCGGCTGTCAGCTATCAGCTATCAGCTCTTAGCTTTGTCACTCGGCTTTTCTAGAGTTGTGGACCGGCAAAAGTGGTGGAGCGACCTCTCTCAGTTTTTTCTACGTGTGTTCCTAAAATATTGATTCTCAATGACTTACAGAAAGAGATCGGCTTTGATCCCGCCAAAATATTGAACTGTAAGGACTTACAGGTAAAATCTTCTGGAGCAAGGACTTAACGACCGGTTTTGAGCTCCAGCGGGCATCGATCATTAAGCGCCCACCGGGAACGACCATGTGCCAACCCCAACGGCTTGAATGCGAGACAGCAAGGAGTTTATTAGCGACGGTAGGCACCGTGGATCGTACACGGGCGGAGGATGGAGCTTGTGCGGCGAGTGTGAGGGACATGGGGTACGGGCTTGGGGTGAAGTGGTCTCTCACTTTTTTTTCGCCCTATTTTCTAAAATCCTGATTTCGAATGACTTATGGGATGGGGATTGGCCGCGATCCTGCCAAAATCTTGAGCGGCAAGGGCTTACAGGTAAAATCTTCCAGAATAAGAACTTAGCTCTTGACTTTGAGTCGCCGAGGGGACTGGCGGTAGGGCACTCAATGGGGAGCGCAATGTTCATAGATTGAGCTTGCACTTTCCTGCATTCTCGGTAAAGGTCGTTCGTCACAAGAATCGAGATTATTTTTGGCCGGCCTGTGGAAAAGTGGCATTGCGCGGTCTAGGAGACCCGCCAGGTTTTCGCGGCAAGCGACTTCGGTCCCGAATTAACCCCTGTTGCGCGACCAGCAAGAGATCTTGCGCGAGCAAAGTGGAGGAAAAAGAATAATTTCGTTGTATGTCGATTTTGTGGTCGCTAGTTCGATGTACCAATAGAACTGGGTTACAAGTAACTATTGGAAAAGCCCGGCTCCCAATTCGAGATAAGGAGAGAGGACCGTGAAATTCATGATGATAGTCAAGCACGCCGAGAAACAGGGGCCGCCACCCAAAGAGCTGATGGACGCGATTGCAATCTTGGCGCAAGAGGAAGTCAAAGCCGGAACCATGCTCGGAAATGGTGGCTTGGGGCCAACCGCGCAAGGCGCTCGCGTCCGGCTCTCCGGAGGACGCGTAACCGTAACTGATGGGCCTTTCACCGAGGCCAGAGAGGTCATCGGCGGCTACGCCCAGTTTGAGTTGAAATCGAAGGAGGAGGCGGTCGAATCGGCAGTCCGCTTCATGGAACTCCACAAGAAATACTGGCCAGGATGGGAGGGCGAGACCGAAGTTCGTCAGATGTTCGAGCCGGAAGACTTTGAGCGATGCTCGAAAGCCGTGATCGAGCAGGGAGCGGTATCCCGGTAAGCATCTGTAGAGAGGTAGCCCGCTACATCTTTACCTGCCGGGCGGCCGCTGCGCTGAGGAATTGAAGATGGTGCGATGGGTGGCAGTCACTAAACAACGATACCCGTCGCATCATCGACGCCGTGAGGAGGATTGAGTCACCAAGGTTCATCGACATGCCGAGGATTTCGCACACGACGCCCTCGTGCGCTTGAGCCGTGGCCGGAACCAGGCGTTAGAGAGGGATGTTTCGCCAACGATGCTGAATCGGGCCACCACGAGTCGGCAATCCGAAATCTGTTTTGTCACGGTAGCGGTGCGGGAGATCTGGTCTCGCGCTGCAAGGGAACCATCAGGTCCTGCGTCTCTCCAGGAGATAGTGGCTCGATACGCATTGGCTCGGACGCTCGGTATCCTGGGGAGCAAACCTGCAAGATGAAATTCGTCCGTGAGGGGACAAGGAATTCATGAAACTCGCGCGGTTCTCCGGCAACCGATCCGCCCTGATGTGTATCTTCTGCATTTCGAAAGTTCACCTGAATGTTGGGTAATGGCTCGTGAGTCGCGCTATCCATTGCACGGACTCGCATGATCGCACCGCGTACTCCCATGTTGAGCGTGACTTCCTGACACGCGCCTCCCGCCGCGACCGTGGCTCTCTGGAGTTCGATTTGGCCGCGCCAACCCGACCAGTTGGTCGAGAAGCCGTCCGACTCCTTCTCGGGCCAGAGGACATAGTCGCCGGGGCGAAGATTATCGAGGATGAACTTTCCATCGTCGTCCGCGGTTACGGGTTGAGAGACGTCTCCGGCGTAGCCTTTGCTCAGGAATCGCGGACTTATTTTGGCTGCGGCTATCGGAGAATCGTTTTCATCCACCGCAACGCCGGTTATGCACCCTAGCGCTTTGGGAGAAAGTTTCGTGACGATTTCACGGGTTTCTCCCGGCACAAGTGACGGAAACATAAATTCGGACGACGAGTAGCCTTTGGCCGTAACGACAAGTCGTATCTTGACCAACGACGGAACCTGCGGCGGGAGGCCATAGCTCAGAAGTGGCTCGACAGTTAGCCACAGGCCGGGCTTCTCTCCAGGAAATACATGGAGCAAGATGTTGGAAACTGGCTTGTTGGTCGTCTCATCGGTGACTACCAGTTTCAACTTTGCGGCGCGCGAGCGCACGTTGAAGGTGATGTCCGTGCAGAGAGAGGACGCCGCGATGGATACATCACGCACCGGCCACCAGATTCCCGGATATCCGAGCTGATCATTGAAAGCATTCGCTTTGTAGTTGCCCGGAGGAATGCCCTCGATCTTGAATTGCCCAGATTCGTCAGATTGCGGCTCGGGAGAGATTAGTGCTGTGGTCCAAAAATTATCGCCCACTGTAACGCGGATTCCCTTCACCGGCAGGCCGGTTTTGTCGATGACCCTCCCGCTCAGGCAGCCCGTTTGGGCGCGCGCGGCAAGCGGCGAGAAAACGGTCACGAACAGGGCAATGATGGGCAGAAGGCGATTCGCCATGTTGCTGGAATGCATTTTACGCTTCGTCTTGCGCTTTTAATTTCGCGATCACCCCGAAAATCCCCGAGCCGCGATTCGCTGAGCTACGCGAAGTATGGCGGATGTGCCAGGCCACTTCGCTCCTTGACCTTTCGACGCGTGTAAAAGGGATTTTTCGCCAATCTTCCTTAATTGCAGGTTCACGCCAGCAAATCTGCC
>Ga0070717_10002893_pt1 | contig 12191 bp, 35 predicted proteins | sample LARL113metaG_FD_71366 | JGI IMG/M metagenome (GOLD analysis project Ga0070717, IMG submission 71366) | Corn, switchgrass and miscanthus rhizosphere microbial communities from Kellogg Biological Station, Michigan, USA - LAR L11-3 metaG | ecosystem: Host-associated > Plants > Roots > Rhizosphere ...
AGATGCTTCGATTAATTTTAAATCCGCTTGTTGATCTTGCCAGAAATGTTTTACAGGAAATGAGCAGATTGTGTAACCACGATCTTCGTAGTATTTTAGATAATGAAGGTAATTCCCAAATGTTTGAAGTTTCGTTCCTAGGATCAATGGAAGTTCTGGAAACATTTCAGCTGCTTGCTTTGCACAACCAGCTCCCATAACGGCTCTACCATCAGCCTTTAAGCTGCCATTGGTTGTCACACAAACGACATCTACCTTTTGGTCGAAAAGATTACCTTTAACTTCACGCATTCACTTTCTCCGATTTATACCCATTTGTAACAGTGTAATGTATTTCTTTTATCGATGCTTCTTTAATCATCTGCTCACAATACTGGCAGGGCTTCGCTATTGCAGTAGTGCCATCCTTAATCTGCCTGAACACATAAATTTCACAACCAATTAAATCCTGCTTGGCCAACAAGATAGCGGCCATCTCCGAATGAAGCGAGAAGAACGGGTGCAAGCTACGAGGATGGGTTTTAATGTTATTGATTCCGACACTTATTACTTTGTTTCCACGCACAATCACACTACCAATCTTATGATGCTTGTGATTGGAAAGCTTTGAAACTTTCTTAGCGAGATCGAAGAATTTAAGATTCATTTGAATTCCTTTTCACCAATTCATCCCTAAGCTGCTTATTCTCTTCAATCAAGTTCTTTATTACGATCAGAGAGTGTTCGGTGCCGATGAGCGTTCCATTGGCCTCTAATGCACCAATGGAACGGCTCACCCTTGCCTCGATATCATTTAGCTCTCTTATGCTGTAATGCAGATCCATTAGCAACCAGCCGTGTTCTCCAACTGCTCTACTGGTACTGCTGAAGCCGCAGCGCGATTTTTATAATTATACGCTGTTGGAATACTGATTCCAAACGTTTTTGCTACAACTGCTGGACTAACACCTGCCGCTAAATCGCGTAGGATTCCTTCTTTGACTTGTGCTGATAATGTACGTCTTGCCATTTTGATTCTCCTTTGTGTTTTTAGTTTATATCGTACTGCTTAAATCTCGTCTACCCTTAACTCTTTCATGTGTTTTATTAATGCTTGCCACTGACGATGAGCTATTTTTAAAAGTTCTTCTGGATCTTGAGTATGTCCGTTCTTTATATTTGAACCTAAAATTGCCAAATAAATGTCATCGAAATACTGACGGGCTTCACGTTCATTTATTGGTTCCACATTTTTCTCCTATCTTATAAAATAATCCAAAATCCCAAAAACCAAAATTCCAATCCCCATCTCCAAGCTTCAAAAGAAAAAATATTAAGTTTTCCAATTCTTAAATTAATCCAGGGATGTTCTTCACCTCTAGCTACATCTGCCCAACTATATTCCCAACCAAAGGGTAAATTATCCAACCATTTGATGCTGACACAAAGAGTGCCACCCTCTTGAACACGATAAAATCTAAAAGGTCCAACATCCATTACCATGCTTCTTTCTCCTTTTTCTAATTATACCAGATTTGCGTTAATTTTACAAGCCCTTTTTCTTTGCTAAATACTCAATCAAATCGAGGTTATCAGTTGGAATTATTTCTTTACGTTTCACGCTGATTTCTAGCTCAAAAATGAACTTAAGATTTTTGCCGCATTTATAACATTCGCGCTCAAGTCCGTTGAAATCTTCCATAAGCCACACAGGTAAATCATCTTCCATATTAAAATTATCAAGCATACAAGGACCTGATTTTGTCTGTTCATAATTTTCTTCGCCACACATCACGCACCTAAAAATTAACGTATCAAACATCCCCATTTTATTGTAACTCCTGTTTATTGTCTACCATCCACTCTATGAGTGTGAGGTTGTCCATTTGAGAAAATCGGTGAAAGCAACTGCCAACTGCCCATCCCTCTCCATGAGCAGAAGCTGTATGTTCAGGATCTCCATGGCAACCAATACATAAATTTTTAACGTGACTGCTTTCAAAATGTCCACATTTACAAGGAAACTTACCTTCTTCAAGGCGTTTCTGTTTCCAATCAAATAACTCGGCATCAAGTGCTTTCTTATCTACCATCCTACTCTCCGTAGTAAATTGATCCGCTCTGCCAAGCTACTTTTTTAGCGCGTTCTTCTGTCAACGTATACCCACAAGCACAGCAAAAATATTCTGTGCTGGATTCAGATTGGTTCATCCATGCTTTATCACAGCTGGGGCAAATCACATTTATAATCGAAGGTGGGATCATTTTATTAATCCTTTCTTTTTAGCAAGCCATTCTATGTAATCCAGGTTATCGCTTGGAACGAATTCTTTACATTTACACATCAATAAATATTCTCCGTCTGTTGCATTAGCTGCAATACATCTTCCTTCTAAATGGGACAAACGTACATGGGTACATTTTTTACACTTCTTGGAGAGATGTGCGATTCGGTCAATGATTTTTTCCGTTCTTTCTTTTTTATCCATTAATTTTCCAATTCTTGTATAAATAGGTCATCTCAATTACATCAAGGTTGTCTGGGGTTTTAAACTCACAGTTATAAAACATCCATTCCTTTGTGTCTATATTATAGGCGTAGCTGCTGATCCATTTAAGCTGAATATTTTTTGTTGCTTTCTTTTCTCGCAACTCAAAAATAAGATGCTTTAAGGGAGAAATAATTGGACAACTTCTATCTCCATTTAAAGTTAATGGAAGATATTTTATATGGCGTTTGTATAAGTGCAAAATACTACCATTCAAATACCCAACGTTCTTATTGGTTCCTGGGAGGTAGAGGTTTTTCATTTCAGGCAGGTGGTTGATTTTGGGATTCTTGAGCTTTTTTCAACTCTTTCCGTTTTTGAGCTGCTTGAATTCTTTTAAAATACTTCTCAAGATGGAATGTGCTGTACTTAAGTGAGTCTTGGTAAATACTATTTGCAGTTTCAACATTAGGATGAAAAATGTCGACAGGAGTGGAAATCCCAGGAGTAATGTAAATGAGCTTTGTTTTCCCAATCTTTTTTGGCCACGAATACTTTTCTTGCATTGTCATCGTTCGTCGCACAATCTCTACCATAGGAATTTTAGCATTTTCTATGTAGCTGTTATCGTCGCTTTCTTGATCGTAGGAAGCATTACTCACAATAATGTAATCGAGATCCGGCTGGACGGATAAAAGAGTGCGTGGCAATCTGTCTTTATGAATAGCTCCGTCAATGTAATATTGGTTGTCAATTTTGGTTGGACAAAACATCATTGGAATGGCACAGGAAGCTCTCACCTTGTCTGAGATGGTCCCTGTGTTAAATAAAACCATTTTATAATTTTTAAGGTTAGTTGCTGTTACATAAAAAGGAATTTCCATTTTAGAAAAATCATCTTTAGAATCAATTCCCTTTCGTACATATTCTTGGAGAGCTTCTCCTTTAATAAACCCATAGAATTTTCTACCGTGGTTGAATACAAGCTCCTTGAAAATTTGTATCTTGGACATGGGATCAAGAAACTCTTTGGCCGTAAGGGAACTCATCTTCCACTTCATCATGCTGTTTGTCATTCCTGAAGCCATGAAAGAACCTATAATAGCTCCAGCACTGGCACCTAAAATAACATCTGGCTTAATTTCTAATTTTCGTAGTGCTATACAAACGGCGGTATGTTGGTACACTCCAAAAATTGATCCACCTACTGTAATCAATCCAATTTTCATAACTCTTTCCCCTCTTGCTTTTCTTCTTCAAAATGTTTACCAATCCATAAACTCAATTGGTTAAGCAAACTCACAATCTCTACCCAATCTAAATTGTTGTTGAACGGTATTACATTCGCGTCTAAATAAAGATACATATCCCCAGGAGATATACCGTATTTACTCGTAAAATATTGTAATCGATTTAATAGAGTTTCAAGTTCCGTTGAAGGACCTGCAATTTTTAAGTCAGATTCTTCTGCGTAATTTCCTCGTTGATTCCACCACATATCAAATTCTCTGGAAACCACACCAATTACGTATGAGACACACTCCACTGCTACTATGAAAGATGCCCACCTTAAAGAGAAGAATGCTGTAACAAGTGGCAATCCAACAAGAATTCCCTCTCTAATCCGATCAAAAAAATTGTCTAAATATTCACTCACGTAAAAATATCTTCGTCCAGGGGAGGCTTTTATACTCCCCCCTCCTGGCATACCTATCATCATACCTTTAACGTTAGAGTGCATTGGTGGAAGGTTGGCATTCATATTTTATCCTCTTCATCTTTTATAAGTCCTTTTCGTTTCGCTAACAACTCAATATATTCCAGGTTGTCTGGACTCATCCATTCTTTGCACGGACAAAAACCAAAATCAGGTACAAGTTTGTTACAATTTCCTAAATTATATTTTTGTCCTTTTTCCCACGTACTATTTTCTGGCACATCAATCAAATGCAAATATCTAGAATGGGAGCAATCTCGGCATTGCTCATACGCCCATACTTCCCAAGGCTTGTTCCATGGCTCTTCATGTTCCTCATTATTAACCACCATAAATTAGATGAATGGAAATAATCTCGTGGTCAGGATCAACAATTTTAAAATGGACATCGAGATTCAAAGCGACAACTAAATCTGAGTAAAGTAAAATGTATCCCGTCTTCAATGCATGGCCCAATACTTTTTTCATTGCTGAATAAATATTTGCGTCTGAAGCAAAGGCAGCATTATAGGAAAGCTCCTCAGAAAGAAGTTGGTCAAAGATCTTTTCGTATGTTTGTTTATTGAATCTAGCCATTTGATTTTTTGAATGCTTTCTGCGCCTGTCGAATAATTTTCTTTGTGTATTTTAAGGTTCTCCAGCCCTTAACTACAACTTTTTTCTGGTCGAGTTGTTTATAAATAGTGAAGTAATGTTCAATTTCATTCAACAAGTATTTTGGAACGTGCTTTAGTTTTGTCATTTTTGGTTTATATGCTAATACGCATAGTACTTTGTCATCAATATCTGGGCCATCGATAAGATGTAAAAGACCGATGGGATTAACCTTTACAATACAATTTGATGGAAGAGGAGGAGCTAATAAAATTGCATCAAGTGGATCTTTATCTGGAGAAAGAGTATGCGGGAAAAAACCATAATTTGTAATCATCGGATAAAGTAATTCTCTTTTGAAGCGCATAAGTTTGGTAGAATCATCCCATTCAAGTTTGGTTTTAGATCCAGTAGGAATTTCGATAATTACATCAAGTTTCATATAAGTCCTTTTGATTTTGCTAACAATTCTATGTAAGTAAGATTATCAATTCTAGGATATTCTTCTTTTGCGACAAAATTTAATGCCCCTTGGATTCTTTTTAATATTTTCTTTGGTGCAATGACAACTCTACAATCTTTTCTATTTTCTTTATAAAGTATTCCACTTATTGAAAATTCTTTATATGTGAGTTTGTGTTTTTGACAATGTGTTTTTTCACCAAACCACACTACTTGACCGTCATTAATAGCTGAATCTTCTAACTCTTTTCTAAATACTAATCCATACAATCCTTCTACATGTTTTGGACTCCAAGTGTATTTTACAAAATCCCCTATTTGTGGTTGGCGTTTCATACCAAACCTTTTTCCGCAGCTAAATCTTCGACGTATTTCAAGTTGTCCAATTTAAAAAAATGCCAACTTGTCTCTTCTCCAAAAGATTGATAACACCCAGCACACATTTCTTTATAAAGTATTCCACTTACATCTGTTTGGGCATACCAACGATGGTTGCTTTTTTCATGCCCACAAGTACAATACTCTTCTGTCATAACAATTTTAAATGTCCCACTATTGGGTCAATCTGCCAGTTATCTATGGGACCGATAGCGCAACAGGTAATTGTGGGTTTTCCATGAAACGTAGTTAAACCCGCATCTTTAACTAAATAGGCTGGAATATTCTTTTGAACTGCCTGATTGTAAAGATTTAAAAGCTCCTGTTCACTTTTTACAGCCAAAACTACCTTCTTCATGCCCTGACACTCCCATTCACTAAAGATCCCCTTAAATCGAGTGTAAGCGGCCAAGGATGCCCCTACAGAAGCATGACACGCCTGGGCTGAAGCTTTTCCAATTTTTAATTTTAAATCCTTCCGAATTAAAATTGCTTGCTTCATTTTAAATGTTCTTTGGCATCTTTTAAGATATCTTTGACTATCTCACGAGTAGAATTTAAAGTATCAACAATTTCAATTGTAGTGAGGTTATCAAATCCAGCTTTAAGGAGTTGATTCGTCAGAGCTTTCTTGGTTAAATCCTTCATGAATACGTAACGCCAAAACCAGTACCTCAACTCTCCAGCAGCTATGAAACCTTTTCCCAGCGTTTTAACTCTTTGCTCCATTACCACATCAGTTAAACTGCTTTGAACAAATATATACTTTATCAAATCATAATGTGGATTCATTTTTTAGGAGTTCCTTTTCTTGCTCATTTAATTTGTGCAGAATTTCAATGTACGTAAGATTGTCTAACCTGTTTTCGTTATTTAACTTGTCCAAATATTCTTTTGCTTTAATAATTAAAATTAAAGAGGATGGTACTTTTTCTAATTCCGAAGAAAGTTCAGATCTGAAAGTACCAACTTTTATAAAATCATTTGTCCAATCAGTTAATGTGTACACTATTACAGCATCCCAACCGCTCCATGGATTTTTCATGTGAGCAACATCGCTATATTCTTTGTAAAGCATTGTGGTATACCCGTGAATCTTATTTCTAACAAAATCTCCAGGTTCAAACTTTTCCACTATCATACCAATTTCCTCTCTTTAGCTAAATCTTCGATCAGCTTAAGATTGTCGAGTTTGAATACTTCACAGGGATGCGGATATGATTTACTATCATGCCCTTCATACCAACACTTTCCTCCATATCGCAGTTCATGTTGTTTTTTAGTGTGACCACAAACACAATATTCAGTCATTACGATCCCAACTGATACTTATGGTAAAGAGAATACACATCCCCAGGACCTAAAGTGACATGCACAGCTTGTTGTCCAAAATCAATTCCCATGTGATAAAGTTGCCCATCACGAGTAAGCAAATCAAAGACGGCTTTGTAATATTTGTATTCGAGATTTCTATATCCACCAATCAATCCCATTTTAATATAGTTTCCCAACCACCGCTTAACTTGGATTGCGTTCAGAAAATCTTCTGTGGCAAATGTACCATTTAATGCTTCCATAAAGTGATTGGCAAAAGTGATTCCAATACTTCTTTGTTTATTATTTTCCATGTTTCGCCTGTCGTTTCTCGTGGCATTCATTACATGCGGTGTAATACCAACCGTCCCCTCTAAGTGTTCCTGTCTGACCACATTCTTCACATGTAATCTCACTCTTATCTTCGGCCTCTTCTGTAATTTTATCCATTTCTTCAGTGGAGGTTGTCATGTAGAAGCGCAACGTACCATACTTTTCTTTAATCTGACTGGCGGCGGGAATATAATCCAATGCTTCCATGTCCTTTGCCTTAATAGCGTCATCAATCATCTTCACAATAAGAGGTTCTAGCTTAGAGGCAGCTTCACGTAAAAGGGGTTCCCAACCATCTCCCGTCTCAAATCCGAAGAAAAAACAGGATTGCATGGGAGAGGCCACCCCTCTATCCCTAAATAGGTGCGGAAAATCTTTTACAAGTGCTGCCTCTTTTTCAGGACTCACGTTTAAATTTCTCCAGTTGTTTTTTGCTATAAAGCTTTTCTATGTATGTAAGATTATCCAATTTAAAATCATGGTACCACGGTTCGTGTTGTTGATAACAGCCAAAACATAAAGCATTTTGTGGTCCTAAATGACTTCGCCTAGGATGTCCACATTTGCAGGGTTCATCCCCAACATCATTACTTAGGGGGAGGATTTCTTTTTCTTTTTTTACGTTCTTCTTCAAGTTCTTTCCAGTGATACTCACAGTAGCCCATTCGATAAGCGCGTTCTCTTGCTGACAAGGGAAACTCACATCTCTTACATTTTGTACGTTTGGATGTCACTTCAGTAAATTACGCTCACGTAAATCTTCTTTAACTTCCAACGGAATAATTCGGTGATCGTGCTCGTCCAAAAGACTGTCCTGTGCATCTAATTGTTTATCATGATCGTCAAGTCTTTGTGTGTTTTGACTAACGGCGGATACTAGGGAATCAAATCGGATAGCTAAACGCCAGCACCATCCGAATAAGAAAGCAAGAATGGCAAGGATTCCCGTAATTTGCGCCCAGTACTTAATGATGAATTTCATTTCATCTCCCAACGTTCTACATTATGCAAGGGGAAAGCAGCTATTAGGTGGCCATTTTCGTTTTCTAAGGTTAGCACCGTATCAGCAGAATTAGCCCCTATAAGAGGAGAAGATCCACCCGTTGTGTGTGCATAAGTGGCTTCTGGGTAATGAAATACCTTTCCTGAATTTAAAAATACAGTTACAGCTAATGCCGCCCATAAGTTTTTCATTGTTTCACTCCTATTGATTTCTGAATGGTGGCAGCAGCATCATTCAAAGATTCCTGTTCATCTGTGCCGTATCCACTTGCCATACGTCCATCGCTATGACGCAATTCAACCATATGATTTCCCCAGGCTTTTACGCCCGTAGGCCCTGAATAAATAAGATCCCATCCTTGATCAAACAATTCTTCTTTACTCATGTGTATCTTTCTCCTCTTTGATTAATTCATAGGCAGCAATCAAAGCTTCGTCTTCCATCTTCCGCATGTGTTCGGCTGTATACCAATTGTAAACGCTCAGAACAAGCCCTGCCAAAAGAGCGAAAAGGCTGTGGGATAAAGCCCCACTAAAAGCTAACATGACAGAAAATCCTAAGCTGATGTACGACCATCTAGAATGATTCATAACTTTCCCCTTTAAGCGTGGAGTTTTTCTTTAACTGCTTTTGTATTCTCTTCAATCTTGGCTAGATGATCATTTACGGATTTAATATTTAAAAGCATTTGCTGCAAATACCACTTGTAAGCATGGGACGCTCTAAAATCATCGTCATCATTTAATGGTACTGTCACAACTGAGTCACTTCGATTAATGGAATACACCGTAGCCTTTACCATTGGAACGGTTGCCCATCCAATTAAAAGTCCTAGCACGGCTCCAAATAAAAAATATCTCATCTGTTATCTCCTTTTATAAATATAACCTATTTTAACTTACCTGTCAAGCCTTCTTTTTTAACAGTTTCAATCAAATCCAAATATAACAAATTATCTATTTCAGCTGCTAAAACGTTAACCACCCTACTTTTAAAGAATTGATCTGAAGCTTGAATCCAAACAAAGGCGCGTTTTTTATTCTTACGTAGTTTCAATAACCCAAAGAGAAATGGCATTGATTCTGGCTCTGGACGATCCAGTGCTTTAAATCCAGCAGAAAATTCTAAGTAGGGTAAGAGTTTTTTATAAAATTTTTTATGTCTTTTTACATCTGACATTTTTAATTGGAAGCGGCAACTTTTCAATGTTATGGGAGGAAAATTCCCAATAGACAGTTGAACATTTCCAGTTTCCCCAACAAAATATACCACTTCCAATTTTGTTTTTGTTGGAGTATCAATGTATTTCCCAATGACGGGCAATCTAAAAAGATTAGAACGTTTCGTCTTTTTCGATTTCGGCATACGTTTCCTTCACAATTTTATTAAAGGCGGTTCTCCAATAAGTATTCTGCTTCACGGCTCTAACGTTTTCACAGAATGCTGCATATTGAGATTCTAGATCGTCGAATGTTATTTGTTTCTTTGCCATTTTAGTTTCCTTTCAATTCAAGTAGAACTTGTCATACTGACTACTTCGATCTGCATCCACAACGAAACTACCGCAAGAACAATTTCCAGCTTCGCAAAACCAAGTCATTCCCATATCCCCAGATTGATGTTCTCCAAAACTATGCCCACACAGTTTACAAATTGGCTGCTCTAACATTTTTAAATGCCTCTAACGTTGGTTTAGCAAACGCCATAGGAAAATCTTTAGCTAAATTATCCAAATCTGTTCCATCCACATTTGTAATGTCTTGTCTTTCTTGACAATTCTGACAGCGTTTAACCAGGACAAAATGAAACTGTATAAGAGACGCAATCACAGCATGAATCTCTTCAATCAAATAGAAATGATCCCCATACGCTTTGACGGGACCGAATTTCCAAACGATATTACTTTTGCACTTGTCCATCGTTGAGCAAACCTTTTTGCCAAGCAACCCACTCTATGGCTGTTAAATTGTCGTAGGGTTTAAACTGACCGCACCAATGCTCCTTATCTACTTTTGGCCAACTCCATACACGAGCATCTTCTTCCTTTGCTACTGTAATTGGTGGAAAAAAATGGCACGAAAAAATACCATCTTTTCGTTTACTAATAAACATACAATTCCCACATTTTACTGATTCTGGTCTTTTCATAAAATTGTAGCTAGGGAGATGAAAGGGAGGTTTCACACTCCCTAGCTGAGTGTACGATCAGTTACCTGATCGTCGATTCTTTCCCAGCCTCCGAAGAGGTTTCTTTTTAGATTTTTTCTCAGGCAACTGTAATTCAGCTTTTTTGCCTTTCGTTTTTCCTGCTAAAGGATCATGTTCCGGCATACATTTCTTGCAATGGCATTCACATTCAATTTTAGAACCATCTTCTTTAAAGATGTGGCCACAGTCCCAACATTTAAAATTACCACCAGTTACCGTGGGCTTTGCTGGTTTTGTACAATTAACGCAAGGAATTTCTTTCTCGTATTCTGAAAAATTATCAATATCAGCCCAGTTCATTATTCCTCCTGCTCCAATAAATAAATGGGATTCAGCACTTTAAATGACAATCTACCAAGATCCTCGTTATACGTTTCGTGCTCTGGACGAAATACAATACCTTCCCTAGGAATCTTTGGATTAAGTTTGCTAGGACCTTTAGCAAGCTCTACAAGCTGATCCACCGTATGATTCAAAGGAATTTCACCCAACATCGGTACTGTATCTAGTCCCAAATTAGCAGCTACTCTAGCAAAAGTATCCTGATCCAAATACTTTCCTGTGGCAATGTTAAAGATATTGAAAAGCTTAAGCTGGACATTGGGAAGAAGATATTTATTCTTTTGAATGCCTTGGCCAATCAGTTCGCCTTGCAGAGCCCAATTTCCTCCAAGCTTCTCTAACAGTCCTTTCAAATCCAATTCCTTTGCCACCTTCCAATAAGTGTTGGAATCGTCTTCTTTGAGTTCTAGATTGCGAGAGCAAACACCAAACTCCCCATTATTTAAATAACAAGTGAAACTTGTCCCGTCAAGCTTTTCACTCATTGAAAACACAAAACCCTTATATCGTTCCAATACTTCTGGGTACCCTTGAATTCTTTCCTCGTCCGTCTTATGAAGGAACTCTGGAAAATTGCCTTTCACCGTTCCAGCAAGCTGAGCGGGAATATAAATTTCATACTTTGTGATTCCCAATGCTTCGGTCAAATCCAATCCTTCTGGTAAAAGCCCCGTCCCAAGTTGTTCACACAAAGGTAAATACTTTTCAGCTAATGTAGAGTGTAATGGAAGACACAATCCTTGGCTTATTTGTTTTTTGAATCGACGTGTTTTTACACGATAATTGCTAGACGCAAGCAATTTAAAAGTTTCGGTTTGTGGGGTTACGCTATCCACTTCCAAATAAATTATCAAGTCCCCAACTTTAAATTCTCCTCTACCAACAACACAATGCCACCCAAGTATATCGGCACATTCAATACGGTCCGCACCCTCAATGGGTTTAATATTTAGAATCTTTTGAATTGAAGCTAATTTTCTATCCACCTCGTAAATACCTCAAAGCTTTCTTTACTAATTTTATGTCATCATTCAAGTGCCCAATAGCAACATTACATTTAAAACAAAGAATACCTCTTACCTTACCTGTTTTGTGGTTGTGGTCGATATGAAATTTTTCTTTCTTCTTATTATATTTTAAACCGCAAATTGCACATCGATCCTTTTGCTTTTTTAATAGTTTAAGATATTCTTCAAGAGTTATTTTATATTTAGCTAATAAAGAATAATTAGCTTTTATTTTATATCGTTTTGTTCTTGGCAGTTTTAACCATTTATTTCTTTTCTTTTTGTAGCTTTCTTTTTGATGTTCTTTTTCCCATTTTTGTTTATACTTTTTGATTCTCTTTTTTGGCTGATCAATTAATTCCTTA